>Ga0335069_10000323_pt1 | contig 81890 bp, 66 predicted proteins | sample Lox_Sample_11_FD_206714 | JGI IMG/M metagenome (GOLD analysis project Ga0335069, IMG submission 206714) | Soil microbial communities from Loxahatchee National Wildlife Refuge, Florida, United States - Lox_Sample_1.1 | ecosystem: Environmental > Terrestrial > Soil > Wetlands | place: USA... | reverse complement strand
GAGTGCGAAATCAGCACGGAAAAACAGCGAAGCATCAACAAAGTTCTCGGCCTGCGATTCACTGACGAATGATTCGCTCCATCCCGTTCATGCACCATCGGCTTCAAGAAACGCCGACGTGAGTGGTTCCCCCGGCGCCATGCCCTCCCTACCCCTAATGAGCGAGTTCGCCCCGCTTCCGCCAATTTATGCGGAACCGCTCCCCCGGCGGCGGCGTTGATACTGACATTGCCTTCGCGGGTGAACCGGCTCAGTTCCTTCACGGGGCTTTGAATGATCCGTTCATCCTTGCTGATGGTGTCGTGGGAGACGCCGGCGGCTTTGGCGAGCTCTTCGCGGGTTTCGACCGGTTCCGCAGATTTTCTTTCGCTTTTGCCGCCAGCAACGGCTCCAACTTGAGCACCAACTCCACTCGCTGCATGTCGCCACCGATGATTCCCGCTTGCCGATGTTGGTGGTGTTCATGGTGGTGGTCGTGCCGTGTTTTGTTGTGTAGGTTCGTGGCTCACTGTCTACAGTAGACAGTGAAGGCCGGAGTTTGCTCACGTAGGAGTGGTGAACCGCACATTTCTCCGCAATCTTCCGATCCGACCACTTCACCACCCGCCAAACGCCCCGCCAGGGCCAAGCGTGGAAGCCGGCGGGGGCGTGGCGGCGTTCATCCCGGAGGCTTTCCGGCGACTGCCTCGGCGCCATACAACCACGTCCGCACGTGGTCCGTCACCCGGCGCAACCGCGGGTGTCCCTGGCGTTCATCCATGCCCCATTCCCGGTAGCTCGTGGAGGATTTGCCCGCGTCCTCGTGCCCCATGATGAGGTCGACGACTTCAATGTCGCCGGTCTGCCCGGCGATAGTGCGGAACGTGTGGCGCAATCCGTAAAAGTTCACCCCCTCGCGCTTCAGCTTCACCGGCTTCCCGTCCTTCCCCTCCGCCGTCGTCTTCCGCAACAGCTTTCCGAATTCCAGCCCCACCGAATCCGTCTCTTTCCGCCGCTGGTATGGCGCCATGCTGGCTTTCCCCGGATCCTCGACCGTCTCCACGCGCTTCCACCGCTCCCCGTACTTCGTGACGAACACGCAACCGGCGTCCTCGGCGTGTTTGGGCTTCGGCCGCGCGTCGATCGCTTCTTTCAACGCCGTGACCGTCTCCGGCCAGAGCGTCGCGCGCCGGAGGATCTCCGTTTTCGGCCTGGGAAACTCCGCCACCCCCGCATCGAGGTCCAGATGCTTCAATTGCACCATGGCAACATCGGTGTTGCCCCACCCGCAATTGATGCCGAGGAGGATCATGGCCTTCATCTGGGGCTTCGCCGCAGCCAGCAGCGCGAGGATCTCCGGCGGCTCAAAAGACTTCTCCGGAGATTCGTTCCGGGCCCGGCGCATGATGCGGCGTTTGGGCTTTTTGAACTCCGGGCCGAAGCGCATGGGGACCTCGAGGAGCCCCGTGTCGAAAGCCCATTTGAAGATTGACCGCACCCGCTGCACTTCGTTTCCGAGTGCCACTGGGCCCCACTTCTTTGCGATCCGCTCCCGGTATCTGTTGAAGTCGGCCGGCGTAAGTTCCTTCACCATCATCTCGCGCCCAAACTCTTTGGCGAGGCGGAGGGCGGTGTCGTAGTAATCCTGAAACGACCTATGGGTGATTTCGCCGCTTTGGATGAGCCGCTTCTTTTGGTCGATGAACGGGTTCACAATTTCGTGGAGCCTCAGCCCCTCGGTTTTCGGGGTTCGTCCGTTCTGGAAATCATCCCACCGCTGCAGAGCCCCCTGGGGGTCCGAGTGCGGGCCGAAGTAATGCAATCGCCCCCGCACCTTCTTTGCCCATAGGCCGTTGCCGCTGGGGAAGAGGGGGAAATCGGGGCGAACGCCGAGTTCGCGCAGCTTCTGGAGCACGGCGGCGGGGCGTTTCCGTTGGGGTGGGGGTTTCGTGATGCTGCGGGGTGGGGTAGAATCTGCCATGGTCGGGCCTCCTGATATGGGGTTTCACCCGGGTTTCAGTTTGCCGGGTTGCACCCGGTTGACGGGGTCTGCGGGTGATGGGTGGCAGTGTTCTTTTGCGGGAATCGCCACCCATCGCCTTCCATGTGCGAATTATGCGAGGTTTCACATGAGGTTTCAAACGAAAACAGAGGCAGTAAAAAAGATTCTTGTAAGTATTGAATCTTAAATGATTTGCGGTCGTAGCTCAGTTGGATAGAGCGGCGGTTTCCTAAACCGCAGGTCGCGCGTTCGAGTCGCGCCGGCCGCAGTGTGACAAGCTTTTCTCCCGCCGATATTCGCTCCATGGCCCGCGCGCTGAACCTCGCCAGGCGCGGCCTTGGCAACGTCGAACCCAACCCCATGGTCGGCGCCGTCATCGTGCGCCATGGCAAAATCGTGGGAAAAGGCTATCACCAGCGTTTTGGTCATGCGCACGCAGAAGTCAATGCGCTGCGCGATGCCGGTCCCGCAGCGCGGGGTGCAACCCTTTACGTCACGCTCGAACCTTGCTGCCACTGGGGCAAGACACCGCCATGCACCGATGCCATCCTCGCCGCCGGCGTAACGCGCGTCGTCATCGCCATGGTCGATCCATTTGCATCCGTGCGCGGCAAAGGCATCGCGCTCCTCAGGAAGCGCGGAATTCAGGTCGACCTCGGACTGCTCGAGAGTTCCGCACGTGCCCTCAACGCCCCCTTTATCACAAACGTCTCCCTCGGTAGGCCATTTGTGATCGCCAAGTGGGCACAGAGCATCGATGGCTGTGTCGCACTGGCCTCCGGCGAATCGCAATGGATCAGCTCCGAAACTTCTCGCGCCTTTGTGCAGACTCTACGCGGCCGGATGGACGCCATCATCGTCGGCCGCGGCACTGCACTGGCGGACGATCCGCTTCTGATGTCGCGTCCAAACTCGGGTTCGGACATTCGCCGCATCGCCACGCGCATCGTTCTTGATTCCGATTGCCGCTTGCCCCCCAACAGTCAACTCGTGCGAACGATTCCCTTCGCCCCGCTCATGGTAGTTCATGCGCGGAATCTCGGCCGTGCGGCGGAAAAGCGGCGAATCGTCCTCGCCGAGAGGGGCGTGATGACGGTCCCCATCCCCATCGACAACACCGGCCGGCCGCGAATCCATTCGCTGCTCAAATTCCTCGGCAAGCGTGATTACACCAACATTCTCGTTGAAGGCGGCCCTGAATTGATGGCATCTTTCCTCGCACAGAATCTCGTCGATGAAGCTCACATTTTCATCGCGCCGATTGTCATCGGCGGAAAGAAGTCGCGACACGCGGTGGGAGGGGAAGATCTCCCGAAACTCGCCGATGCAGTTCGCCTTCAATTCACCGCCGCCACCCGATCCGGTCCCGATATCCACATCGTCGCCCGGCGCGAGCACACAATCCGTTAGCCGACACGATCGCGCGCTACAATTTGCCGCGCCACCGCCACGCCCGTTTCCAGCGCCCCCTCCATGTATCCTGGAAATCCCAGGCTTGCGTATTCACCCGCAAAGTGCAGCCTTCCAATCCCTGCTTTCAGTGTCGGTCCGATCGATGTCACCTGCCGCGGAGCAAAGAACGTATATCCCGCCTTTGTATACGGATCGCTCGGCCAGTTCATGAACCGCACACTCTGCACGTTATCATCGAAGTGCGGAAAAACACGGCCGAGATAGTCGCGACAATACGCCTCGCGTTCCGCCGGCATGCGCGTTCGCAGATGATCCGCCGCCGGCCCTCCCGAGAATCCCACCAGCAACGCATTCTCTTCGCCCTTTTGACCCGCCGTGCCGTCCCACGTCATTGCGATGTCGCCATCCGTGAGGCTATCCGCCGCCAGACCGGCGTCTTTCCAGAACGGTCGCTTCACCGCTGCGAGGTATTTCACCGCCGGCCCCATCTGGGGAACCAGTCCTGCAGGAAGCGCCGGTGAAACACGCAAATCGTTCCATGTTGATGGCGGCATTGTCAGCACCACGTCTTCCGCGGTGTAATGATCCCCATCCATCGCCGTCACCATCACCCGGTCCCCGCCAATCGCAAGCGACAGCACCGGCCGCCCGATCTGCACGCTCTCGCCAAGTCCGCCCGCCAGCTTCTCCGCAAGCTTCTGATTCCCGCTCAGACAACGCACGGTCTCGCTGTCCGTCCAGTATTTCTCCACCCCGCCCGCCTTGATCATCGTCAGAAACGCAAGATAACTCTGTTTCTCCAGCGGCACCCCCTCATTTGCCTCCAATTCCGCCCGAATCGCCCGCTTCGTGTGATGCGACGTCTCAACCCCCGCAAACCAATCCCCCATCGACCGCGCATCGAGCGCCGCTGCGTTTGGCGTCTGCCACGGCTCCGCCGCATTCACCGATCGCGCCGCTTCATTCAATGTCGCAAAGGCCGCATCCATTTCCTTGTAAAGCACCTCCGCCTCCTCCTTCTCCAGCTTTCGTCCCCCGATCACGATTGGCGCTTCCAGCGACTCATCTTCCGGAATCTCCTTCAATTCCAGCCCGAATTTCGCCCCATAACTCATCCATGTCGGATGATTCGTCCCGATCAACTCGCCGCCCCCTTCGATATGCTTCCCACGCACCATGTCTGTGAACGTCAGCACACGACCGCCGACACGGTTGCGCGCCTCGAGCACAAGCACTTCATAGCCCGCACTCTTCAGCTCGTACGCACACGCCAATCCCGAGAGCCCCGCTCCAACCACCACCACGCGCTTGCCATTCGCCGGTTTACCGCTCCCACCGCCGACCTCCGCGCAGTTGCTCAACAACAATCCGCCGGAAGCCGCAAGCGCCGCCTTCAGCACATCGCGCCGCGAAACCTCTCGCAAGGCCGGGTTGAACCGCCGCGCCAGCCGCCCATACATGGATTGCGCCATCACTGCCATCCTTCCTCTTCGTCCCTTTGAAGAATGGCAAAAGTATAACGCCTGCGTACGGCTTCGCAGCAAGAAGGAATTCGCCGGAGGTGTCTCGCGGATAATAGATCAAGATTTGTCGGTAAACTTCTACCGGCCCACAGCGCTATTGACGCATCTCACGGAAGTGTGCCGCAGCTGAGACCCCGCCCCCTTCTACTCGCGCCACCGCGACCATTTCCCCCCCCGAACTGCAGACAATCCCTGAAGTGACCTTCGAGCCACTTCAGGGATGCCCCACGTCATGCTGCTTCCTCACTCTGCCACGTCGGGTGCAGGCCACATCCTCACCCGGAAATCCAACTGCGAAAAATCCTCATCCCGCACCCGCGATGTCGCCACCGCAGCACGCCCTGCCTCTCCCCGCAGTTCGGCTGGCATGTACCGATGACCTGCCGTCCGCCCCGAGCCGCCACGCGAATGCGGGCTCGCAAATTCAAACTTTTTGTCGTAATCCGCGCTCCACCGGCCAATGTGTCGTGCGCCTCGCATGAGCGTTTACCTCGCTTAGCTGCCCAAAACCCACACGCAACAACGGTTCGCTGCGCGTAGGTCAGTTCAGCAAAGCGAGTGCCCCGGACGACACACTTCCATCCAGGAAATAGGGTCTCGTCCCTCACCGCCAGCCGCGCCCGCGCTTCCCCACCACGGCGAGCGCGATTCCCATCACCACAAGTGCCGCGATCAACCCGCGCACCACCCACACCCCATCGCGCCCCCCAACGGCCGCCAATCGCCGCCCGCCCGCCACCGTCGCCGGCAAAACGCTCAGCACCAGCAGCAACCCCACCCACATGATCCGCTTGATCCATCGTACCGACATTCGCGTTCCTGCAAGGCAATGATTACTTATGCACCGCACCTGGGAACATCTCATCATTCCCTGTGCCCGATCCGGTTGCGGGCGCCAGTCCCTGGCCGGTTCCCGTGTATTTTGTCGCGGGATGTTTTGTCGCCCCACGCGCGCTGGCCACCTTCGCCGGCTGCGGGAAGCTCGCCGGATTCACCAGCTCCGGCTTCAAGAAAAAGTAATACAGCCGGCCTTGCGCGAACTCCTCGCCTGCCAGTTGTCCGGCTGCATCCCCAATGCCCATGTAAATGTCCGCGCGACCCGCCGCCCGGATTCCGCCGCCGGTGTCCTGATCCAGCACGAATCCCTGGTATGGCAGAATCTCCCCGGAAGCGATCGGCTTGGGCGTGTTGATGAAGCACATGCTTGCGCGGGGGAAAATCGACTTGTCCGTCGCCAGCGTCCGATTTGTCGTCACCTGCACCCCGAGCGAACCCGACGGCCATTCCTCGGGCCCATACACTTTCAGAAACGTGAACCGATCATCACGCATCACGTACTGATCCAGTTCCCCCGGATGCGAATCGAAATACGCCATCACCGCCGGCAGCGACAGATGCTTCTTGTCGATCTTCCCTTCCTTCACCAACTGCGTCCCCAGCCCCGTGTGCTCGCGCCCGTTCGTTCCCGCATACCCGAGATACATCGTCTTGCCGTCGGGCGTGATGACTTTGGCGGATCCCTGCACCTGGATGATGAACGGCTCTATGGGCTTCTTGAAGTAGACCAGCTCGTGGCCCTTCAACTGCCCCGACTGCACGAGTTCCTTGCGCGTTGGATAAGTCCCCTTCACTTCGCCGGTGATGGGATCGGACTCGATGCCGGGGAGGCGGGAGTAGACCGGGTATTTGTATTCCGCCGTGGGGGTGAGGGAACCGTGGTAGATCGGCGTGTAGTAGCCGGTGAACCAGACGTCGCCTTTGTCGTTGTAGCCGACGGAGGTGTAGACGTCGTAGCGGGTGAGGAGGTTCTGCTGGAACTCCTCGCCGCTGATGTTCTTGTGGAGCAGGTCTTTCATGTCGTAGAGGGTGGCGAGGATCTGGTCGTGGGTGATGGTGTCGCCGGGGTTGGGGGAGGGGTAGAAGCGGTTGGAGGAGGGGGCGTGGAGGAACTGGATGGACTTGTCGATCGCCCGCTCGAGGTTGGATTTGTCGGACCAGGCGATCTTCATGTCGGGGTAGTCCTTGGGTTCCAGCTTGCGGAGGCCCCACCCTTCGGTCGGATGATCGATGTCTTCGACGGGCGGGGTGATGATGGTCGCCTGCTGGGATTTGCATCCGGGCATGGCGAAGAGCGAGAGAGGGACAAGAAGGGCCACGGCAGCTTGGGAAAGGGAACGGGACATTTTTCCATCCTTGGGTAAAAGGCGGTTGAAGGTCACGGGCGATGAAAGATTATCGGCATTTGCTTGCGATTATGCTCAAAAATGCCCACCGAGCAAGGCAGGGGAAGGTTGCCGAAAAGAACATTTCCATGAACATTGCCAAGGCACGAGCGTCCTTGGCGAGCTCCTGGTGGATTGGCGGGGATTCGAGCGGCTTTAGCCTTTGACGCGCAGGCCCTTTTCGCGGAGCAATTCCGCCACGCGCTCCCGGTGGTCCCCCTGCAGTTCCACGCTCCGTCCCTGTACGGAACCACCGACGCCCAAGGTGGATTTGAGTTCGGTGCAGAGTTTCGGGAGGTCGTTGGCTGGGTGGTCGAGGCCGGTGATCACGGTGATGAACCGATCGCCCTTGCGCTTCTCGGTGCGGATGACGGCTGCCTGGTCCTTCGGCGGAGTAGAATTTTCCGGGTTCAGCACCAGTCCGGAATCGAGCCGGCGTTCGCCTTTGCCGGCGCTCATCTTCTTTTTCTCGGGGAGGTTGAGGCAGCGGCACTCTGTCTTGGGCTTGTGACAGATCTCGCAGGTGGGGGGGCGGTCAAATGGCGTGCCGGAGAAGAGACGCGACATGGAAAGATCCTTTTGAGCGTGTTCCCGATTGATCATCGCAGGCTGGACGAGTCGGTACAAGTGCGGAGTTCCGGCACCCGGCGGCTTTGGCACGGTTGGATCGCGGGGGCCGCCTGAAGGCGCAACTCCAAACGGGGTGGAACTTTGGGAGGGATTCGCCCTCCCGATTCCGGGTGCGTAAAATACCGGCGGTACTTTCAGGAGCCCGGTGATGGTAGCGATCACAATCCAGGCGATGGACGAATTCGCCAATCTCGTCCGACACATGCACCAGCTTCACGAGCGGGACATGGGCCGGCAATACTTCGGCTTCTCCCCGACGGACGCCTTCCGACCTTCTGTGAACCTCTACGAAACGCTGCAGGCCTTTGTCATCTGCGTGGACATTTCCGGCATGGACCAGAACGACATCGAAGTGCAACTCGAGAAGGGCAACGTCGTCATCCGTGGACGCCGCCAGAGCCCCCTCCCTCCCGACGGCTCGCGCGCTGTCGCGGTGCACCTCATGGAGATCGACCACGGCACCTTCTGCCGCACCGTCGAGGTGCCATCCGGCGTGGATGAGGAAAACATCGCGGCGAACTATCACCTCGGCATGCTCTGGATCACGCTGCCGAAGCGGAATGGGAAATGACAGCGGCGGCATCCGAGTGGTTGCAACCAGTTATGGGGTTATGGCGTGAGTGACACGAAAGAAAAACAAGAGTCGGAAGTCCCGGCAGTGGCCGAAGCACCTGTGGAATCTGAGAAGCAGTCGAAGCCCGAGCAACCTGAGAAGCCCGGGGGCGTGCGCGTTGTCACCGCCCCCATGATGCAGGCCGTTCAGGTTCCGGAAATCCTCGCGATTCTCCCCGTGCGCGGGGCCGTCTCCTTCCCCGGCGCAGTCCTGCCGCTCACCATTGGTCGCCCGCGGAGCAAGAAGCTTCTGGATGACGCCCTTACTGCCGACAAGATCGTCGGCGTGGTTACGCAGCGTAACGAAGCGCACGAAGACCCCGACCCCAAGGACCTCTACAGCTACGGCACCGCGTCGCTGGTCCTGAAGATGATTCGCGCCGCGGATGGCAACGCCAACATTCTCACGCACGGCCTGGTCCGCTTCCGCATCCTCGATCTGGTCGAAACCGAGCCCTACCTGCGTGCCAGGGTCGAAATCCTGCAGGACGCCATTCCCGAGTTGACGCCCGATTTTGAGCTGTTGATCAAATCCGTGCGCGAACTCGCGGATCGCATGATCCGGCTCACTCCCAACCTGCCCGACGAAGCCAACAACATCCTCCAGAACATCGACAACCCCGGCATGCTCGCCGATTTCCTCGCGGCCAATCTCTCGGGCGACTTCCAGGAAAAGCAGTCGCTGCTCGAAGAAATCGACGTGAAAAAGCGGCTCGAGCGCGTGCGGGAAAAGCTTGCCGCCCGGATCGAGCTGCTCGAGCTGCAGGAAAAGATCCAGTCGCAGGTCCGGTCCAGCATCGACAAGAGCCAGCGCAACTACTACCTGCAGGAACAGATGAAGGCGATCCAGAAGGAGCTGGGGATCGACGGCGGACCGGAAGCGGAAGTTGCGGAACTCCGCAAACGGCTGGATGAAGCGAAGCTTCCCGAAACCGTGAAAAAGGAAACGGAGCGCGAACTCGCAAGGCTCCAGGCGATTCCGCAGGCCTCTCCGGAATACGGCGTCATTCGCACGTTCCTCGAAACCGTCGCGGAACTGCCGTGGAGCAAATCGACCAGCGACGACCTCGACATCAAAAAAGCCCGCCGCATTCTCGACCACGACCATTACGACCTCGAGAAAATCAAGCAGCGCATTGTGGAGTTCCTCGCCGTCCGCAGGCTCAACCCGCACGGCAGGGGGCCCATCCTCTGCTTCGTCGGCCCGCCGGGTGTGGGTAAGACTTCGCTGGGCAAATCGATCGCGCAATCGCTTGGCCGGACGTTCGTGCGCGTCTCCCTTGGCGGCGTGCGCGACGAGGCGGACATCCGCGGCCATCGCCGCACCTATGTCGGCGCCATGCCCGGCCGCATCATTCAGGAGATCCGCAAGGCCGGCACCAACAACCCGGTGATGATGCTCGACGAAATCGACAAGCTCGGCGCCGATTTCCGCGGTGACCCCTCCGCCGCGCTGCTGGAAGTGCTGGACCCCGAGCAGAACAACACCTTCACGGACCATTACCTCGGCGTGCCGTTCGATCTGTCCAAGGTCATCTTCATCTGCACCGCCAACATCATGGATCCCGTGCCGCCCGCGCTGCGCGACCGCATGGAGGTGATCGAAGTCCCCGGCTACACCCAGCACGACAAGCTCCTCATTGCCCGCAAGTACCTCCTCCCACGGCAGCTCAAAGAGCACGGCGTTACCGAAAAAATGGTGAAAGTTCCGAACAAAACGCTCGAAGCAATCATCGACCGCTACACACGCGAAGCGGGCGTGCGCAGCCTCGACCGCACCATCGCCTCCGTCATACGCGGCGTCGCGGCAAAAATCGCCGAAGAGGTGGATTCTTCAGAAAGGAAACACGGGAAGCCCGGCGCGGAAACTCGAAATTCGAAAATCGAAAACCCCATCGCCGTCCTGCCCGAAGACCTCCAGAAGCATCTCGGCGCCGCACGCTTCGAATCCGAACTCGCCCAGCGCGTCGCCTCTCCCGGCGTCGTCACCGGCCTCGCCTACACCCCCGTCGGCGGAGAAATTCTCTTCATCGAAGCGACGCAGATGCCCGGCAAAGGAACCCTGACGCTCACCGGGCAGATTGGCGAAGTGATGCGCGAATCGGCCCAGGCCGCCTTTTCACTCCTGAAGCATAACGCTGCTCATCTCGGCATCGACCCGAAAACGTTCGCCGAGACCGACGTCCACGTGCACGTCCCGGCCGGCGCGATTCCGAAGGACGGCCCCTCAGCGGGCATCGCCATGTACACCGCGCTCGCCTCGCTCTTCACGGGCAAAACCGTTCGTCCCGACGTCGCCATGACCGGCGAAATCACCCTTCGCGGCCTGGTCCTCCCGATAGGGGGGGTGAAAGAAAAAGTCATCGCCGCCCAGCGCGCCGGCATCAAGACCGTCATCCTCCCCGAGCGCAACCGCAAAAACATCGACGAAATCCGCGAGGACGTCCGCAAGCTCCTCAAATTCGAATTCGCCGGCACCGTCGACGAAGTGCTCGCCATCGCGTTCAAAGGTGGCATGCCGGGCGGAAAAAACGATCGTCACCCAGGCCACGCCGTCAACGGTAAATCCAAGTCCCCCGCAAGAAAGGCCGCCCCCAACCCGCGATGAGAGACCTCCTCCAAATCGTCGATGCCGGCCGCATGCCCTATCGCCCCGCGTGGGACCTGCAGCTCCAGCTCCACCAGCGCGTGCTCGCCGAAGAGGCCGACTATGCCGCCGGCGTGCTCATGCTCGTTGAACACCCCCCCGTCATCACCATCGGCCGCCGCGCCAATGCCCAGCAGAATCTTCTGGCCTCCCCGAAGATGCTCGAACTCCGCGGAGTCGAGGTCGTCGAAACCGATCGCGGCGGCGACATCACCTTCCACGGCCCGGGGCAGCTCGTCGCCTACCCGATCATCAATCTGAATCGCTACGGCCTCAACCTGCACGCCTACATGCGCTTCCTCGAAGAAGCCGTCATCCGCACGCTCGGCCAATTCGAAATCTCCGGCGAGCGCTCCGAAGGCGCCACCGGCGTCTGGGTCCGCGATCCCCGCGCCGCTGCCTCGCCCGACGGCCTCGCCAAAATCTGCGCCATCGGCGTCAAACTCCGCCGCTGGGTCACGTTCCACGGAATCGCCCTCAACGTCACCACCGACCTCTCCTTCTTCGACCTGATCAACCCCTGTGGTCTCGGCCGCCCCGTTACCTCCATGCAGCGCCTCCTCCCACGCACCTGCCCCGCGGTGGACCAGGTTAAACGTACGCTCGTGGATTCCTTCAACGCCGAACTCGCCGCCATGCCGCAAAAATGAGAACGCCCGCGCGGGGGTGCGGGCGTTTTCACTGCAACAAAACGAGGCTTTGTATCTTATGGCGTGCATCCGCACGCGCGGTTGTCAGTGGGCCATCGTCGCCGTGTAGACCTTCTGCTGCGGGTCCGGCGTCACGTGATCCACGGAGAAATTCGGGTTGAGCTGCGCGCCCGACCACTGCGGGAACGCTTCGCGCGAGGTCGTCAGCGCCACGACGCCGTATGTGACCTTCTTGCCGTTGCGCGTCATCGTCATCTTGTCGATGGTCTTGTTCGGCGGCAGGATTCCCTGCGGGAGAACCACCACGGCCGTGTGCGTTTCATCGTTCACAAACGCTTTGCCGCTGAGCTTGTTATCCTGCATGATCGCAACCTGGTCGGCCTTGGGGCTGATCAGGTCGGTGATCGCGACGTCCCGCGCCTTGACCTGATTGCCCAGCGCCTGCATCTGCCCCTGCATCGTCGTCAGTTGATTCTGCGTGATCATGTTGAACCAAGCGCCCGCCGCGAGGAACGCCATCGCCGCATAGAACCCCCAGCGATAAAAACGCCCGGAGTCCTTCATCGATTTGCGATAATCTTCCATCCGGAAGGTCGTCGGCGCCGTTGTCTGCAGAATCCGCCCCCGCAGATCCTCCGACGGCTTCATGAACGGGCTCGCCGCCGCCAGGAGCGCCACCGTCTCGCGCAGTTGCCGATCCAGCCGCTGAGCGTCTTCCCCGCCCGCAGCGACCTGCTGCGGGTACGCCGCCGAATCTTTCGGCGTGTTGGCGCCCAGCGCTTCCGCCGCCGCCGCCTCGATCAGTTCTTCGTTGAGTCCGTTCATAGCCATTAGACACGCTCCTCTGCTGCGACCGCGCCGCCCGGCTCGACGAGCGTTTCGCCCATCAACTCCCGGAGGCTGTCGCGAATTTTGATCAGTCCCAGCCGGATGCGCGTTTTGATCGTGCCCAGCGGGACGTTTAACTTCTCTGCAATTTCCACGTGCGTCATGCCGTCAAAAAAGGCCAGCTCGATCGCGTGCTTCTGATCCGCCGGCAACTCCGACAATGCCCGCCGCACGTTCACCGCATCCTCGCGCGAAATCGCCAGGTCTTCCGGCCAGTCTTCCGCGTCCGGTGCGTCCGGCAGGTTGTCTCCCACCGGCTTGAGCACGATGCCCGCGCTCCGCGAACGCAGGCGATCGAGAATGCGCGTGCGGGCAATCATCATGATCCAGGCCTCGGGGCTGCCGCGGCCGGTGTCGTAATTCGCCGCCTGACGCCACACCTGCACAAAAATATCCTGTGTCACGTCTTCCGCCGCCGGACGATCACGCAGCATCCGCACGGCCAGAGAGAAGACCACCGGGCCCATCTGGTCGTAGCACCTGGCGAGGGCCGTGTGCTCTCCCTGCGCCATCCGCTTCAACACGTCGAGCAGGGGATTGGGTTCATTGGAACGACTCACAGCAGAGGTTCTCCTCAAAGATCGCGCCTCGCGGGCAGGCCGGGCGGAAGTCCGCTCCGGAACCTTGCCGTCGCTGATCCCCACGTTGCCATGATCCTCGTCGCGTGATGCCAATGCAACGCTGCAGGATGCCGACGTTTGAGGGAGAATTTCTTCTGCTGCGACCGTCACTGAAGACCTCATGATTGCGTTTCATGAGGGTTTACGGAGCGCCGCGTGCCGTGGATTGATTACGCGGCGGAATTCTCCAGATGAGCTGGAGTGGGAGTTTCATAAACGTCAATTGGGTGGGTGTTTACGCCCTTCGGGCGAGGGCACGGCGCCGCGCCTGCCGGCGGCCGATAACCACCTCACATTTCCGAGAGACCCGCATGGAAATGCGCGGGTGTGGCCTCGATCTTCTTTTCCCCCCGTCTATTCCAGATAAACCTGGCCACCCGCGGCAATCCCCGGAATCCGCGACTTCTTCGCCACCACATCCTGCGGATACTGCGCAAACCCCGCCGCCATCTCAATCAGCCCGTCCACCTTCCCATCGCCCTTCCGCGGCACCACGACCCCGGCACCCTCCAGCCAGCGGGCATTGCGCTCGGTGGTGATCTCCACGCTCGATTGCGCCGAATCCACCCCCGTCGGATTCTTGATCGGCGCAAATTCATCCAGCCGGTCCGTCTCGTAAATGATGCTCTTCCGCGTCAGCGGCAACGCGTCGAACACAAACGTCTCCAGCTTCACTGCGTTGGGCTTCTCCGGATTGATCGGCGCCCCAGTCTCCGCATCAATGCACGGCACCTTCTTCTCCGCCCGATGGTACGGCAACGCAAACCCCTCCCCACCCTTCTTGTTCAACTCCTCCACAAAATCCACCCGTATCGCATGCAGCGCAATCGACCCCGCGCGGAATCGCAAATCGCCACTCGCCGTCCGCTGCTCCGCCAATTCATCCGGCAAATCGGAATACTCGATCACCGACATCTTTCCGTCGATCAGGCAGAAGTTGCCGAGCTTCTCCTTCGGCGCGACCTTCGGCAGCATCTTGCTCGACATCTGCGCCCCATCCAGGTCATGCAGCCCGATGAACATCGGATCCACGCACCGCACGATCGGATTGTCCACCTGGAAATAACTGATCTGCTCGATCCCCCGCTTCTTCATGTCCGCAATCGCCCCCGATTTGTACAGCGCCAGCAGAGACCCGCCATGCCCGTTCGGCGAAAGCGCCAGCGAATCCTTCGCCTCCAGCAGCACCTTGCCGTCGAAGGAGATCGCAGGCAGCTCATCCTGCGGGAAGAACATCACATCCTTCGGGTTCATCCCGAAATACTTGTGCTGCTCCCAGAACTCACGCGTCGGCCCGTCATTCTGCGGCGACGTCATAATGTAGAACGGCACATTCGTGCTGTACCGCTTGTTCGTCGCCAGCAGATACTCCGCAAAACACTGAAACAGCGGCTTCTTCTTCACCGGCGTCGCCGGAAAAGTTCCCTTCGGCCCGGGCCACCCCAACCGCGTCCCCTGCCCGCCCGCCACGACAAACGCCGCCACCTTCCCCGCCTTCAGCAATTCCTCCCCCCGCGCAAACGCATCCTTCAACTTCCTCTGCTTCGCCGGATCCGTCGGCTTATTCTCATAATACGGCGCCGGCTCCACATCCCCCGACAGTTCAAACTTCTGCGGACGCTTCACCATCGTGTCCACCAGCTTCGCTATCAGATCCCAATCCAGCCGCTCCAGCTGCGCCGCAAAATCCTTCTGCTGATCCGGCGTCAACTCCGCCCAGAACCGAAACACATGCGCCTGGCCGATCGCATTCAGCTTCGCCGCAAGATTTCCGTACGCCATTTCCGCTTCGTAACCCATTCCATTATTCCTTTTACGGGTAGGAGAGAGGCGGATATGTTATCGCAGCCGCCGAAAATTGTCCGCTGTTCCCACATAGCCCCAGGCTTGCCCGGGATACCCCCCACGCGACCCCGCGAGCGCTCGATTCCTCGGGCTTAGGCCGCCCAACGGTCTAACCCATTTGTGGCCATTGGTGTTCATTTGTGGACAATTTACGTCGGTGGGGGGGGGCGCTTACCCCGCCAACTGCTGCAGCGCATCGAGCAGCGCCGCCAACTCCTCTTCCGTATTGAAATGCCCCGGCGACACCCGCACCGCCCCGTCCGGAAACGTCCCCAGCGTCTTGTGCGCGTACGGCGAGCAATGCAGCCCCGGCCGCACCGCGATATTGAACGATTCGTCCAAAATGCTCCCCGCCTCCTGCGGCGAATACCCCTCAATCGAAAAACTCAGCGTCCCCACCCGCCCGCCCGCCGTCTTCGGCCCATGCAGCTTGAACTTCGGATTCGACAACAGCACATCAATCACCCGCTGCACCATCCCCTGTTCCTTCGCCAGCGTCTTCGCCGGATCGTGCTTCACCACATACTCCACCGCCGCCCCCAGCCCCGCGATCCCGACGGTATTCGGCGTCCCGCCCTCCAGAAAATACGGAAACAACTTCGGCATCGTCGGCGACGACGAATCCCCACCCGTCCCACCCTCACGAAACGCATGAAACGCGTCCAGGGACACCGTCGAATTCACATACAACCCGCCCGTCCCCGTCGGCCCCAGCAGCGACTTGTGCCCCGGAAACGCCAGCACATCTATGTGCATCGCATGGATATCGATCGGCACCGTCCCAATCGTCTGCGCCGCATCCACCAGAAACAGAATCTTGTGCTCCCGCGCAATCCGCCCCACCTCCGCCACCGGCTGAATCGTCCCCACCACATTCGACCCATGCGTCACGACGATCAACCGCGTCTTCGGCGTGATCGCCTTCTTCACATCCGCCGGATCAATCACCCCCGTCTCCGGCGAAAAATCGACGCGTGTCAGCGTGATGAAACCGCCATCCGCCATCGCCTGCAGGGGCCGCGACACCGAATTGTGCTCCAGCGTCGTCGTGATCACATGATCCCCCGCCCGCAGCAACCCCTTCATCGCAATATTCAGCGCATCCGTCCCATTCATCGTAAAGATCATCCGATGATGATCCTTTCCGCCGACAAAATCGGTGAGCAGCTTCCGCACCCCATCCAGCATCTTCTCCGCCCCCACCGCCATCCGATGCCCCGCCCGCCCCGGATTCGCCGCCTCACTCGCCAGAAACGACGTCATCCGTTCCGTCACCACCGAAGGTTTCGGCCACGACGTCGCTGCATTATCAAAATAAATCACATCAGCCATAACGTTCACGCTCTGACAAAAATTTCCATGTTTAGCGGCGTCGCAACGCGACGCTTGTCACACCGCCGGCAACCCCTGCACGCGCCGCCACGTCGAAAGCTGCCCGGAGTGATACGCCTCATGCCAGGTGCCATACAGCATCACCGCATGCCCCACCGTCGGAAACCGCTCGCGCCGCGCCGGGTCCGGATGCGGCGCCATGAAATCCTCCGGCTTCATCTGCTTCAGCCGCGCGATAATCTGCTCCCGCACTGCCGCAAGCCTTTCCACATAAAAATCCTTCGGCTTGTACTTGCTCTTGTCTGACACCGGCTCGCTCTTCATCCCATACGTCCCCTTCCACGCATCATCAATCCACGCCGGCATCGCCTCGCCCGTGATCAACGACAGAAACGCGTGATCCACCTGCAGCAGATGCCCCAGCACCCACGCCGGATGATTCACCTTCGCCGCCGGCTGATACGTCATCTGCTCTTCGTTCAAATCCGCCACCAGCTTCAACGTCATCGCCCGCGTATGCCCAATCGTCGCGAGATAACTTTCCAACATCGCCATGAATCACTCCAAATTCCTAAATCTCAAACCGTCTCAGTGCGTCCTCTGTGCTCTCTTTGACTCTCTGTGTTAAAAGAACCGTTCCTAATAGAGGAACGAATCGATTTCAGCGCTCACGCCCCCACATACTTCGAATAAAGCGCCCGCGCCACCGACGCATCATTCGTCCCCTTCAAAATCGCCCGTCCATCCGCAAACAGCGTCAGCTCATACTCCTTCCGCCGCTCGCCGTCGCCCTCGACGATCGGGCACTTCAGCATGAACTTGTTGAACGTCGCCTTGCCGACATTCCGCAAATTCGCCGCCACCTGCTCAAAGTCGATCTTGATCGCATGCCCCAGCGAAATCTGCACCGCGTTCCGTCCGCACAAACTCGTCGTCGCGCTCGCAAACTTCCCGGAGAGATACTCAAGATTCTTATGCTTGCACGCCGGGCAATCCGCCACTTCGCGAGCCCGGGCAATCTTCAATTGCTGAAACCGGTTGTCCCAAAGATCGAACGAAAACAAAAACGGCGACAGCGCCTCCAGATTCCCCGTCAGAATCTTCATCGCCTCCAACGCCTGCCAGCTCGACACAATCGACACCGCCGGCCCAAGCACCCCCGCCGTGTCGCACGTCGGATTCATCCCCGGCGGCGGCATCGTCTCGAAAATGCACCGCAGGCACGGCGTCTTCCCCGGCAAAATGTTCATCCCCAGCCCCGACGCCGAAATCACCGCCCCGTAAATCCACGGAATGTTCAATTTGATCGACACGTCATTGATCAGGAACCGCGTCTCAAAATTATCCGTCCCATCCAGCAGCAAATCCTTCCCCGCCGCCAACTGCTCGATGTTCGTATGATTCACATCCGCCACGACGGCTTCCACCGTCACCTCCGGATTGATCCGTGCAATCTTCTTCTGTGCCGCCACCGACTTCGGCAAGTTCTGCTCAATATCATCATGATCAAACAAAATCTGCCGCTGCAAATTCGTGATCTCAATAAAATCCCGATCCACAATCGTCAGATGCCCCACCCCCGCACGCGCCAGCAGATTCCCCAGCACCGTCCCCAGCGCCCCGCACCCCACCAGCAATACCTTCGCCGCCTTGAGCTTCTTCTGCCCCTCAATCCCGATCGGCGCCCACAGCATCTGCCGGTTGTACCGCGCCAGCGAGGGATCCGCCTTATCGAGTTCTTCTGCAATTTCAGAAAGTGCCATATTGCAACTAATGATGATTAATAAAAGACAAACGACCCAATCGGAATCCCGTTTTCATCGTTCATCGTTCTACGTTCATCGTTCCTTTCAGCCTTCGATGACATTCTTCTCAATCGGTTCCACCGTGACGCCCTGATCCTTCAAACATTGTAGCGCCGCTTCCACCCGCTCGGTCTCCCCTTCGAACACGACCGCCATTATCCCGATCTCGACCGTCACGCTGGCCTGCCGAATATCGAAGGAAACATCGGGGAAGCGGCTCGTCATTCGCCACAGTGCCGGCGTTTCAACCATGTCTCTGCTGCCGAAGGTGAGCCAAACTCGTTTCTTGCTGGTAGGCATTGTCTTCCTCGTTTAGCCCCGGCCTTTGGGCCGGGGACTTCATCCGCCCGCAACCGCGGGCACAATGGACACATCATCCCCTTCCTTCACCGGCGTATTCAGATTATCCAGAAAACGGATATCTTCATCGTTCACATAAACATTGATAAACCGGTTCAACTCGCCCGGCTGCTTGAAGAGACGCTTATCGATCCCCTCGAACTTCTCGGAAAGCTCATTCAGAAGAGAACCAACGGTGCCAGACTGCAACTCGACCAGATCGACGCCACCGGTCGCCTGACGCAGAGGAGTGGGAATACGGACTTTCACAGGCATTGGGGACTCCATTTTGTGCGATTGAGGGCTAACTGTTACTCAGACACTGGCGTATGTTTCGGGCACCATGAATGACGCGTATCACCGTGAGCGTTTCATCATCGTAGCGGTAAGCGACCAGGTAAGAATAGACTTTCCAGAAGCGAAGCGTTCTATCCTGCACATCCTCTCTTGTGTGGCCTTTTCCGGGGAACGGTAGAAGTTCACGTATTTCCTTGTGCAAGTCGTCCTCAACCCGGTTCGCCGCGACAAAACTATCGCGAGCGATGTATTCCCAGATTTCATCCAAATCCAAGCTGGCGCGAGGCTTAATTCGAAGTTGTCGTGACATTAGTGAAGTTTTATCCTCGCCCGGTGTTTGGCCTTAAGTTCCGCAAGGACTGTATCGCCGTCAAGTGCGGGGCCGCTAGCGTCACCTTCGGCGACGAGCCGATCGAGTTCACCAGGCGCGAATTCCATGGCTCGTTCTTCGTGTTCCAGAGCCGCTAGTGCGGCGGCGATGACTTCCTCGGGGGAGCCGTATTGACCGGAATTCACACGATCGGTGATTCGCCGCTGGATTTCGTTGTCGAGAGAAAGCTGCATACGTCCTCCTTTAGGGTCATTATACGGCGACGGGGACCTGTGCGTGCTCCGCCTTCTTCTGCCCGCTCACAATCGCATCAAACGCCTCGAGCTTCGCCGGAATCGATGCCGGCGGCTCCAGATGATCGACGACCACTTCCGTCGTCTTCAAGCCATTCCCCGTGATGCTCACGCAAATGCTTTCATCTTTCGGAATCCGTCCGCTCTTGATCAACTTCATCGCACAGGCCAAAGTCGTCCCGCCCGCCGGTTCCGTCCAGATCCCTTCCAGCCTGGCCAGCAGCTTGATCGCATCCACGATCTCCTCATCCGTCGCATCCTCGCCCCACCCGCCGGACTGCTTCACCGCCTGCACCACATAGAACCCATCCGCCGGATTCCCAATCGCAATCGACTTCGCAATCGTCTTGGGCTTCTGCGGCTTGATCAGCTCGCGCCCGGCGCGAATCGCCTCCACGACCGGATTGCATCCCGCCGCCTGCGCCGAATAAATCCTCGGTTGATTATCCTCTACCAGCCCCAGCTTGATAAATTCCTGGTACGCCTTATACACCTTCGGCAAAATCGTCCCGCCCGCCGTCGGCACAATCGTGTGCTTCGGCAACTTCCACCCATACTGCTCCGCAATCTCAAACCCGAATGTCTTCGCCCCCTCCGTATAGAAGGGCCGCAAATTCACGTTCACAATCGCCCACTTATACTTATCCGCAATTTCCGAACAGAGCCGATTCACATCATCATAATTACCCTGGATACGAACCATCGTCGGCCCAAAGATCAGCGACCCCAGCACCTTCCCCAGTTCCAGGTCATGCGGAATCATCACAAACGCCTTCAGCCCCGCCTGCGCCGCATGCGCTGCCACCGAGTTCGCCAGATTCCCCGTCGACGCACACCCCACCGTGTCATACCCCAGCTCGATCGCCTTCGTGATCGCCACCGACACCACGCGTTCCTTATACGACCACGTCGGATAATTCGCCGAATCATCCTTGATGTACAGTTCCTTCACCCCCAAATACTTCTCAAGGTTCCGCGCCCGCTTGAACGGCGTCCACCCCGAATTCAACCCCGCCTTCGGTTCCCCTTCCACCGGCAGCAGATCCCGGTACCGCCACAAATTCCGTTCCTTCGACTCAATCGACGCCCGCGTCACCTTCCCCTGCATCGCCGCGTAGTCGTACTCCACCTCCAGCGGCCCAAAGCAGACCTCGCACACGTGCACACCCTTCTGCGGGTACGCCTTGTGACACTCCCGACACCGAAGTCCCTTCACGTACGACATAGTCTCTCCTGGCCAACGCGCGGCAATCGCAAAAACGATTACGGCCTCCAACCCGGGTTTCCCAGATAAGAGGCCGTCCTAACTCCGCCGACACCGTCGGCAAAACGATCCGCTTATCTATCCCCTTGATTGCTCCGCCCTTCAGCGAAACAAACGGGTGGGAATTAGCACCCGCTTCAAAATCGCATCACTGCGACTCCGATGGGTTGCTGTGTCGTCAACGGGCCCGTCCCTCAGACACTCTGGATAAGAGCCGTATTCACTTGTAGTCGCGCAATAGTAGGAAATACCCGCCCCCCTGTCAAGAAAATTGCCGAGCCAACGACTGTTCGGCAGGGCAAACGCATATGGAATCTCGTCCATGAATATTCGAGTATTCTGGCCCCATTTTCACTTCCGAAACCGCCTTTGGAAGGCCGCTTTGTGGGGTAGGCGTGGGAAAGGGGACCAAAAACCCATAGGCTATCATCCATATGCAATTGCCCTGACTGTTCGGAGCCCCGCTTGGAGTTCCGCGTTTAAGCGGTTTTCCACCTGATTCGGACGAACCTGCCTCCGCAAAACCGTTCCTCCCCTCGCCTTCGTAATCCCTCCCGAAGGGACGCAACACGCATCCCGAAGATCGCTGCTGAAAGCCAAACATATCATGACCCTCACCCTCCCAACCACCTCCCTCTTCGCCCAATCCTTCGACAGAATCTACATCCTCAACCTCCCCGACCGCGCCGACCGCCGCCGCGACATGTCCGCCGAGCTCCAGCGCGCCAACCTCCCCTCTCCCCAACCGCTCGACACCGCCAACGCTCACGCCTCCTTCTTCCCCGGTCAACGCGTCATCGAACTCGCCGGCTTCCCCTCCCTCGGCTGCCGCGGCTGCTTCCTCAGCCACCTCGCCATCCTCAGACACGCACACGCCCACAGCTACTCCCAGATCCTCATCCTCGAAGACGACATGTCCTTCTCTCCCCTCGTCCCGCAGAACGACCATCTCCTCGCCGAAATAACGCGCGACCCAACTTGGCAATTCGCCTACTTCGGCCACGTCCTCCCCACTCCACCGCTCTCAACTTCCGACCACCCTATCACCTTCGACCTCTCCACCCAGCACGTCGTGTGCGCCCACTTCTACGCCGTGCGAAGCGCCATCCTCCCCCAGCTCATCGACTGGCTCGAAACCATCCAGACCCGCCACCCCAACCACCCCGACGGCGGCCCGATGCACGTCGACGGCGCCTTCAATGAATTCCGCATCCGCAATCGCATCCCCACACGCATCGCCCACCCCTCCCTCGGCCACCAACGCTCCTCCCGCAGCGACATCGACACTCACAAATGGTTTGACCGCACCCCCATCATCAAACAATCCGTCACACTCCTCCGCCGCCTCAAAAACCGCCTCCACCAGTAGCATGGGCATCCTGCCCATGACGGCCCGCAGGCCGTTCTCGCACAAGTGGCTGGCACGCCAGCGCTGCCTCAAACTTCTCGACCGCCTCCTCCCACGAATACCCCGTCGCCGTCTCATGCGCAACCCGGCTCATCTCCCGCCACTCCCCCTCCGGCATCCGCAGCACCTCCACCAGCGCCTCCGCCATCTCTCTCGCTCCACCCATCCCCACCAACCGCCCCCCACCGCGCCCGATCAACTCCGGCGCCGCCCCCGCCCCCGTCCCAATCACCGGCGTCCGGCACGCCATCGCCTCCAATATCGGCAACCCAAACCCCTCCACGCGCGACGCAAACAACCACGCATCGCACGCCGCATAAATCTCCCGAATCTCCTCCTGCCGCGGCTTCAGATAAAATTCCGCCCCCTCCGGCAGCGGCACCTCCGGCAACGGCTCCTCCTCCCCAAAACACACCACCCGCAACCCCGGCACCTCCCGCCGCGCCATCTTGATCGCCTCAATCGCCAGGTCCGATCCCTTGAACCCCACGCGCGAATACAAAAATCCCACCGTCGGCACCGCCTGCTTTCCCCGCTCCGCCGCAAAGAACAACCCCGCATCCAACGCATTGGGCACAATCGCCACATCCTCATCCCCAAACTGCCGCGCCAACTCCGCCAGCCACGGCGCTATCACGATCTTCTTCATCGGCAACCGCCACGTCGCATTCACCCGCTTCGCCGGCTGCCCCCACATGTGCACCTCGTGATGCTGTATGAAATACACCTTCGCCCCCTTCGACGCCGCAAACTCGGCGAGCCACTCGGCCGTCTCCCACCACGTCGCAATCACCACATCCCCCTCCGGCACATCCTCCGCCCGAATCGCCCCCGCGTACGCCAACTTGATCCGGCGGAATGTTCCCGCACCCGGTCTCACGATGATCCCATCAAAATGCGAAGGTCCGCGGTCGGGATCGGCAGGCCAATGCCCTTCCCGCTTCAGCGACCGCCACGTCTCGCGAATCGACCGCCGCGCATGCCGCGGCTGCACCGCGATCACCTCATGTCCTCGACCCGCCAGCAGCCGCGCATAAGTCGCCACCACCCGCATCCCCCCCGACAACGACTCCGGCGGCAACAAAAACGTAATCCTCATCAGCGCCCTCGAATGCTGCACGCCAGCAACTTCCACGATTTCCGATCCAGCGGCGCATCCCGCAGCGCCCGCAACGCATACTTCCGCGATGTCCGCCAATGCCCCTCCGCCAGCGCCCACCACGCCCACCGCCGATGCGTCTCCGCCCGAACATCCCGCTCCCCCGGCATCGCGCCAAAATCCACATCCACCTTCTCCCCGCGCTGCAGCCGATCCGTCCCGCGCCACCGCCGCTCCGCCGCCAGTTCCTTCACCAGCCCCCGATACGCCGCGCATTTCGCCCGCCCCGCATTCGCCGTCGACGCCATGTGCTGCCGGTAATACAGCACCACCTCCGGCACATTCCCCACGCGCCCCACCTCCGACATCCGCAAACAAATATCGTAATCCTCCCCGATCCGCAGCGGCTCCCGAAACCCGCCCACCTTCAGCGCCGCCTCCCGCCGCATCGTCACCGACGGAAAATAAAACGCGATATCCTCCCGCATGATCTCCACCAGCGGCTCATGATCCGTCGGAAACGCATGCGTCCGGATCGGCAGACCCTCCGGATCCGTCAACGTGCACGCGCCTCCCAGGCAGATCAGTCCCGGCTCGCGCGAAAACCGCTCCAGTTGCAGCGCCAGCCGCTCTGGCGTCATGCGATCATCCGAATCGATCCACGCCACAAACTCCCCCCGCGCCATCCCCAGCAATTCATTCCGCGTTGCCACCAGGCCACGATTGTCGCGCGACAGCACCCGCATCCGCCCATCCCCCTTCGCCAGCTCCGCCAGCACCGCCCCCGAATCATCCGTCGAGCCATCATCAATCGCGATCAGCTCCCAATCGCCCACCGTCTGCCCCCGCACACTCTCCACCGACTCGCGCAGCCACCGCCCCGCATTAAAGACCGGAATCAACACGCTCACTACAGGCATAACAAAGCTGTCCCTGATTTGTGTCCATTTGTGTTCATTTGTGGGAAATTCCCGTCGTCATCTTGGCTGGACCATGGCCGCCCCCCAAGCGCGCTTTCGTCACCATCGTTACGCCGCCGAAACGGCGCAGGATGGGAGAGGCGAATGACTGATGACGAATGACAAAACGGGTCAGACGCGATCGGCGATGGTCGCCACGACGTCATTTCCCTGGCGATAGATCAGCACGGTGCGCCGCGTCGGCGTGGCTGCCGACCAGATGAGTTGCAGGCGATCGGTGTCGATGCCCGGCAATCCGCCGCGCGTCTTTACCTCGACCGCGCCGTGCTCGCCTTCAGTGAGGTGACTCAGCGCGGCGGCGACGCGCTCCTGCGAGTAGGGGAGCGTCATGATGATGCGGAAGGGCGTCAGCGCGACGTGGTGCTGCGCGTCCATTCCAGCCGCATAGCCGCCGTCGATCGTCAGCGGTAGGAGTCCGAGCGACTCCGCGAAGGTGCCGGCAAGCCCCGCGCGCGTGAGTGCCGGATCGACTTCGAAGAGGTATGCAAAATGGCCGGGAGCGGCGGGGATCGACGGGGAACGACCGGTTTGTGCCGTGTGAGAAAAGGGTGGGTGGTGGGGGGAAATGATGGTTGCGGTGCGCGTGTGCGGCGGGAAGGTCTCCGCGAGCTTGCCCGTCCAGAGCACCGCCTGCACGACGGAGCGGTCGTGGCTGATGACCTCGAGGTGCCCCGCTGGCAACGAATCGAAATCGACCGCCGGACTCAACTTGATCGCTCCTCCCGAGAATTGCTCGATGAGCGGTAAGAGTATGTCCGGACCGGGGATAAGGTCCTCGAAGTGGGGGCTGCGCTTGCCTCCCGAGCGTCGCGCCGGGTCTATGTGGAAAAGGGCGGAGGGGGGGGAGATTGCCAAGGTGTGCACGTCATTGGCAATCTCCCCCCAATTCCTATCGGAATTGTATGGATTATCTGTTTTTGAAGCGGAAAGGAGGGTGCGGACATCTTTCGTGCGGATTTCCGCTTGGAGTTCCAGCGAGTTGAGGTTGTAGCGGAGGCAGGTGGTACGGATGGGTGAGAGGTCGTAGGCAATGACTGGGGCGGTGACGGGGGCGATTTTGGCAAGAGCCATGGTGTCGCCGCCGATGCCGGCGCAGAGGTCGAGGATGTTGCTTGGGTTAAGTGCAGCGAAGCGGGTGGCTTTGTGGGCGGCGACGGCGGCGTCGGTGGCTTGCTCGAGGGCTTCGGGGACGGCCCAGAGGTAGGGGAGTTGGGGGAATTTCGCGTGGGCTTTCTTTTGGGCCTGGCCGAGCGTAAGCGCAGCGTGGACAACGTCGGGTGGATGCGATTTACGAAGTGCCGCGATGTCCGCGACGGTGGGGCTGGGGTGAGTGGCGAGGAGATCAGCGATGTGGGCGCGGAGTTGTTCGCCGGGGGGGGAGTGAAGGAATTGGAGGGCGGGGAGGGTGATGGAGGCGTCGTGGGGGGAGTAGGGACGTGGGGTGGGCATGAGAGGTATATAGCGGAAGGGTGGTTTGGATGCTACGGGCATGGCGAGTTCAAATCCTGTTGGCTCGAGGCAATGCAATTGCTTCTGCGGAAGCGAGAGGTAACGCTTTTCGGTTGAATATCCAGTGATTATCCTCGTGTCTCCCCCAGTAATATTTCGCTTGATATTGTAAGGAAAAAATGACATTATTCCTTACATGAAGATCAGACAGACATCAACGGAATCCATTGATTCACGGATTCTTACGGCCATTCGCGGCCGTGGGCGCGGCTCTGTCTTTGTCCCCGCCGATTTCTTTAATTTCGGAAGCCGCGAGGCGGTTGACATCACCCTTCACCGGCTCGTCCGCAAAGGGACCATTCGCCGACTCGCCAGAGGCGTGTACGACTTCCCGAAAGAGCACCCGACGCTTGGGCTGCTTTCTCCCTCTGCCGAGGCGGTAGCCAGGGCGTTAGCTGGCCGCGACCGCACGCGCCTTCAACCTGCGGGAGCGTATGCCGCAAATGTGTTAGGGCTGTCCGAGCAAGTGCCCGCAAAGGCGGTTTTCCTGACCGATGGCCCCAGCCGGACGGTCAAGATCGGCCGAAGCACCATACAACTCCGGCGAACGACCGCCAAAAATATGGCGGCGGCAGGACGGCTGAGTGGACTGTTGATCCAGGCTCTTCGCGAATTGGGGGAGGAGAACGTGACGCCGGAGCGGCGGGAACACCTGAAACGGACGATTCCAGCCGACAAGCGAGGGGAACTAATCAAGGATCTTCCGCTTGCTCCAGCGTGGATGCACCCGATCTTTCGAGAACTTGCCCAGGAGGGGGCATGAAGCTCGCCTTCCTTGAATTAACGCCCGACGAGCGCCGCGTGTATGTTGAGCAGGCCGCAATCCGTCGGAACGTCTCGCCGGTAATCATGGAAAAGGACTTCTGGGTCTGCTGGATGCTGGGAGTCCTCTTTCAGTCGGAATTCGCGGGCAGCCTCGTGTTCAAGGGTGGCACGTCGCTGTCTAAGGTGTTTGGCATCATCGAGCGATTCTCCGAAGACATCGACCTCTCCCTATCGCCTGCCTTTCTGAAACTGCCCGACGCAGGCAAGAGCCGGAATCAAGCCAACAAGTGGATGACCAGGGCGGAAGCGGCCTGCGGCGCTGCAGTGCGACACCAGATCGGTCCCGCGATGGAAGCAGTGGTGGAGTCCGTCCTTGGAAGAGGCAAACGGGCGTGGTTTGAGTTCCTGACGAATTCGGGGACGAACTCGCCGGTCCTCCTATTCCACTACCCATCGTCACAGCCCACAGGCTTCGATTACCTCAAACGCTCGGTGAAGTTGGAATTCGGATCGCTGACGGATCAGCAACCGGTCGGCCGACATTCGATTTGCCAACCCGACCCGTCGGGCGATTTTCGAGCGCCTGGCCCGCGATGGGGAGGAAACCATGCATGCCTTGACTGATGGTGCCGGAGTTTCGCAACCAGCGGTCTCCCCAAGCAACGGGCCCGGCAAGTGCACACGGTCGTTGGGCGCACTTTATTTGAGAGTAACAATCGATGAACAGAATGAATCCAAAGGTCGATGGGTATTTAAGAAAAAATAAAAAGTGGCAGGCAGAATTGCAGGCATTGAGAATGATTCTTCTCGACTGTCCACTGACCGAGGAAGTGAAGTGGCGTGTTCCCTGTTACACGTTTGAGGGACGTAACGTCGCTTTCATGGGCCCACTTAAAGAATCCTGCGTGCTGAGTTTTGTGAAAGGCGCGTTGTTAAAGGATGCGAAGGGTATTCTTGTCCAGCAAACGGAGAATTCGCAGTCGGTGCGGGTGATTCGGTTCACCAATGTTCAACAAATAGTGGAGCTGGAACCCATCTTGAAGGCGTACCTCCATGAAGCCATTGAAGCGGAAAAGGCCGGTTTGAAGGTGAAATTAAAAGCAATTACAGAGTTCACAATTCCTGAGGAACTTCAAAACAAATTAGAGGAAATCCCTGCCTTGAAGACGGCTTTTCGTGCGTTGACGCCGGGACGGCAAAGAGCATATCTCCTCTATTTTTCAGCGGCGAAACAATCCAAAACCCGGGCGTCAAGGGTTGAGAAATGTATGCAGAACATCCTGAATGGAAAGGGATTGGATGATGAGTAGCGCCGGCGAACGTTCGATTCTTCGCTGGATTCGCATTATCCTGGGCATTCCGATACTCGGTTGGAATCAGCACGCATCCGAGCACCGACACGGGCATTTGTGAAATGCTCTGACTCACGGCTTCTCACGCTTGAACAAATTTGTGGAATTGGCCCGTGCCAGGTTTACTGCTCTTTCTCATTTCAGGAGAGAGAGTTACGCCGGGGAATGTCCAGCTCAAGAGAAACAGGCCGGGAAAGTTTTCCCTTGGAAACATAAATTGATCTTGATATAAGCATTCCATATTACAGGATAGTAGAAGTACAAGTGATTTGCCCGAACGCGATTCCCCAACCGGCGTACCTGCGACCTTGATTGAAAGGAAAGAACATGAGGGCCAGGAACTTGCTTCGTCGATCCATACCGGTCTTTGCGACGACCTTGTCGCTGGCCACGATTTCGTGCTGGTTGCGGGCCGCGCGGGCCGATGGGTTCCTGGCAACGAACCTCGTCACCGACGATCCGTTGGCCAACCCGGCGATGCTGACCGACCCGAACCTGAAGAATGCCTGGGGCATCTCTGCGACGGCCACCAGTCCATTCTGGGTGTCGGACAACGGCACCGGCGTGGCGACGCTGTACAGGGTCGACGCCGCCACCAACGTCCCAACGAAGGTGAGCCTCGAGGTCACGATTCCCGGCGCCGGCAGCGTGACCGGCCAGATCAACAACCCCATCGGCGCCGGCGGCTTCAACGGCGACAACTTCCTCTTCGTCAGCGAGGACGGGACAATCTCCGGATGGCGGGGCGCACTGGGGACGACTGCCGAAGTGCTCCAACTGAGCGATCCCAGCAGCGTCTACAAAGGCACGACCGCGGCTGCGATCGGTGCTCACGGTTACCTTTATTCCGCCAACTTCCACACCGGGAAGATCGACATCCTCAAGGGGGATGCCGGCGCGCCAGCTCTGGCCGGCTCCTTCACTGACCCGGCGATTCCGTCGGGCTACGCCCCGTTCGGGATTCAGAAGCTCGGCAATACGATCTACGTGACCTACGCGCTTCAGGACGCCTCCGGGAAGGACGACGTCGCCGGCGCAGGGCACGGCTTCGTCAGCGCCTTCGACGTGCAGGGGAACTTCCTCGCCAGGGTCGCGTCGATGGGCACGCTGAATTCCCCCTGGGGGCTGGCGATTGCTCCTGGCTCGTTTGGAGCGTTCGCCGGCGACCTGCTGGTCGGCAACTTCGGCGACGGCCTGATCAACGTCTTCGACCCGACGTCGCACACGTTTCTGGGCCAGTTGAATGACCTGGGTGGCCACCCGGTGGTCATCGACGGGCTATGGGGCCTGATGGTCGGGAACAGCGGCACGGGCGGTTCGGCCGGCAGCAGCAGCAAGGTCTATTTCACCGCCGGGCCGAACGACGAGGCGCACGGCGTGTTCGGGGTGATCGAGTCGGTCCCTGAGCCGTCGTCGCTTCTACTGTTCGTGTGGGGCTCGGGGGTCATGCTCGGCGTCGGTCGTCGGCGGATGGCTCGAACCAGCGGTTGAGAGGATGTATGCTTGGAAAGGCGGATGTGATTGCGTTTGTGCCGACGCGGGACCCGCAGAGGGCGCGGGCGTTTTATGAGGGGGTGTTGGGACTGGAGTTTGTGGGGGAGGATTTGTTTGCGAAGGTGTTCAAGGCGAATGGGGTGATGGTTCGCGTCGTGAACGTTTCGACGGTGGAGGATTTCCGGCCGCATCCGTTTACGGTGTTGGGGTGGCGGGTGGAGAGTGCGGAGGGGACGGTGCGGGCACTGGGGGAGAAGGGGGTGACGTTTGAGCGGTATGCGGGGATGCAGATGGATGAAATGGGGATCTGGCGTTCGCCGAGCGGGGCGAAGGTGGCGTGGTTCAAGGATCCGGATGGGAATATTCTGTCGGTGACGGAGGGTTGAATGCGGGTATTTGTGGGAGGATTTGCGATGAGCCGGATGGGGCGGGCGTTTGAGTGTGGGCGGGGCCCCGATGGTCAAGGAATCATAGAACAACAGGAATCTCGCAGACTTTGAGAAGATCGGCGGGAGAATGCGAGAGGGCTTTGGCGCCGGAGGCGAGGAGTTCGTCGGCGGTGCGGAAGCCCCAGAGTGCGCCGAGGGGAAACATGCCGGCGGCGACGGCGGTTTGCATGTCGGTGGCGGTGTCGCCGACGTAGAGGAATTCGGCGGGGGGAATGGCCATGGTTTGGGCGATGTGGAGAGCGGCCTGGGGATCGGGCTTGTGCGGGAAGCGGGGGGAGGCGCCCATGACGACCTCGAAGTGATGGCCGGCGAGGATTTTCTCGACGCATTGGACCGTGAACGGATGGGGTTTGTTGGAGAGGATGGCGAGCCGGAGTCCCTGGGCGGTGGCGGCGTCGAGGAGTTCGGGGATGCCGGGGTAGGGACGGGTCTTGGCGTGCCAGATTCGCGTGTACTGGGCGTTATAGGTTTCCATGCACTGGTTGAGGATGGGCTCGGAGCGGGCGTGCGGCGGGAGGGCGCGGAGCAGGAGGTTCTTGACGCCGTCGCCGACGAAGTAGCGGTAGGCATTGATGGGATGTGTGGGATAACCGAGTGCGGCGAGGGTGAGATTGCAGGCGTCGGCGATATCGGCGAGGGAGTCGATGAGGGTGCCGTCGAGGTCGAAAAGGATGGCTTGAAAGCGCATGGGGGTTCATCTCCAGAGAGCAGCGGCGAGGGGGGCCAGGAGGGCGGTGAGGAGGCCGTTGAGTCCGATGCCGATGGCGGCGAAGGCGGCGTGTCCGTCGCTGTGAGGGGAGACCTGGGCTGCTGCGGCGCCACTGCCGGCGGTGCCTGCGGCGAGGCCGACGGCGTGACCGTGGGTGACTCGCATGGCTTTGAGGATCGCCTCGAGGGTGACGGCGGTGATGATACCGCCAACGATGGTGAGGGAGGCGGTGAGCGCGGGTTGGCCGCCGACCTGGGAGGAGACGGCCATGGCGATGGGGGTAGTGACGGCCTTTGGGAGCATGGACATGGCGAGGCTTTTGTCGCCGCCGAAGAGTCGGACGAGAGCGATGCCGCTGAGCATGGAGGCGACCGAACCGGCGCCAAGCGCCAAGGCGATACCCCAGAAGCTGCTGTGGATGTGGCGGAGGTTTTTGGCCAGGGGGAGTCCGAGGGCCACGGTTGCGGGTGCGAGGAGGAAGGTGAGGAGCCAGGTGTCGCGGAAGTATTCGGGGTATGGGGTTCCGGTGGCGAGAAGGATCAGGATCACCAGTACGACAGCGATGAGGAGCGGGTTGGCCAGTGGATGATCGCGGAAGAGCTTGCGGATGCCGAGCGCGGCGAGGTAGCAGGCGACGGTGACGCCGATCCAGAGGGAGGACTGCAGGAACGTGTGGGTGAGTTGTTGAATGTTATTCACGGCTTTTTTTCTCATCCTTTCCGAGGAGATGAAGGTGCATGAGCCAGGCGGTGGCGATCAGGCAGATGAAAGTGGAACCGAGCAGTCCCGCGAGAATGGGGAGCCATTGGGCGCGGAGGACGGAAACTTCCATGATGATGCCGACGCCCGCGGGGACGAACAGGAGGCCCATGTGAGAGATCAGGAGGCGGGCGATGGGTTCGACGCGGGCGGAATGCTGCTCGAGTCGAAGGCGGCTGGAAAGGGCCAGGATGATGGCGAGCAGAGCCAGACCGATCACGGGGCCGGGCAGGGGCAGATGGGCCAGGCGACGGGCGACTTCACCGATCAAGACGCAGGCGAGAAGGAGGAGTAAACCGAGCAAGCCGTTCACAAGAAGCTGTACAGCCTTGCGGGCTGGGCGGTGAGGGAGGGATTCGTGGGGATTTGGGGCCTGGCTGCGTGCGGGTGGGGCCGAGTTTTCGATCGTTCTGTTGATAGGCGAAAAGCGCATCATTTCGTTACTCCAGAGATGTACTTTATGGAGCTCGCCACTATGAGTAAAATGACGCTTTAGAATACATTTGATTCCAAAGGGGAATAGTGTGGAATTGCGGAGTCTGCGAGCGTTTGTGGAGGTGGTGCGGCAGGGGGGCTTTTCGCGGGCGGCGAAAGTGGTGAGTGCGACACAATCGGCGGTGAGCAAGGCGGTGGCTCAACTGGAGGGGGAACTTGGCCTGCAACTGCTGGAGAGGATCGGCCATCGGAGTACGCTGACGGCGGCGGGAGAGATTGTGTATCGGCGTGGGTTGGCGCTGCTGGCGGGTCGCGATGATTTGCTGGCGGAGCTGGAGGAGCTTCGGGGTTTGACGCGGGGAATTCTGCGGCTGGGGCTGCCGCCGGTGGGGAGCCATACGCTGTTCGCGCCGCTGTTTGCGGTGTACAGGCGGCGTTATCCGGGAGTCGAGATTCAGTTGGTGGAACATGGGAGCAAGAGGCTGCAGGAGATGGTGCTCGCCGGGGAGCTGGATCTGGCGGCGTCTCCACTTCCAGTGGGGGAGGACTTTGAGGTGAAGGATGTGCGGTGCGAGCCGGTGGACCTGCTGGTGGCGGCGGATGATCCGTTGGCGAAGAGGAGCGGCGTGAAATTGGAGGCGGTGAAGGAGTTGCCGTTCATTTTGTTCGAAGTGGGGTTTGCGCTGAATACCATTATTTTGGATGCCTGCCGGCAGAGCGGATTTACACCGACGGTGACGGCGCGATCCGGCCAGATCGACTTTATTCTGGAGCTTGTGGCGGCGAAGGTGGGGGTGGGGTTTTTGCCGCGGATGATTGTGGAGGAACGTCCGCACCGGGGCGTGTGCAACATTGCGATTGCGTCGCCGTTGATCGAGTGGCATATGGTGATGATCTGGCGGCGCGAGGGGTATCTTTCGCATGCGAGCAAGGCGTGGTTGGATTTGGTGGGTGAGCGCGGGGCGGGCGTCGCGTTGCAAGGTCGCGAAACGGTGGGTGATTGAGGGCACCAATGGGGGCAGATAGTCGCCGCGCTGCCCGAGGCAGCGGGTGTCGGGTATGATGTGCGGGGTTGAGATAAGGATGGATCGCTGAGGAAGTTAAGGGCATGGGCGCCAAGAAGATCATCGTCGCGGTGGTGTTGGTTCTGATGGTGTTGGCGATTGGTGGGGGGGTGGTGTGGTATGTGAGTGTGCCACACACGCCGGAGGCGCAGTATGCTTATGCGGAGAAACTGGAGAAGAAGCTGCGGGCGGATGCGTTGACGCAGTCGCCGGAGCAGTTGAAGGGGGAGATCGGGGATGTGCAGGATCAGTATAAGCGGGTGGGGACGCGGTTTGGGGCGAGTGCGAAGGCGGCGGAGGGGTTGAAGCAGATTGTGAAGATTGATGAGGAGGTGGCGAAGGATCGCACGAGGGCTCGCGCCGATCTCGATGAGATCATCAAGCAGTATCCGGATGAGGAGAATGCGGGCTTTGCGCTGCTGGAGCAGGCGAAGCTGATACGGGCGGAGGGGGATGAGTTGAAGACAGGCAAGCCGGACGAGGCGGTGGGGAAGTATAAGGAAGCGATCGCGAAACTGACGGAGTATCGGACGAAGTTTGCGACGGGGAAGCGTGCGGATGACGCGCTGATGGAGATTGGGCGGATCTGGCAGGACGGGATCGGGGATCCGCCGATCGCGGCGATTGAGACGTTCCAGCAGGTGTTGAAGGATTATCCGCAGTCGGATTACAAGCCGGAGGCGATGTATCGGCTGGCAAAGTTGTTCGAGAAGATTCATGAGTATGGGCAGGCGCTGCAGCTTTACACGCAGTTGCAGGAGGAGTTTCCGAAGTATCGGGCGGATGAGGTGACCTTTGCGCGAGCGAAGATTCTCGACGAGCAGATGAAGAAGCATGATGAGGCGGCGAAGGAATTTGAGCGGATTCAGAAGGAGTTTCCGGATAGTCCGTTAAGCGGGCAGGCGGGCAGCCAGGCGCGGAAGGCGAAGGGGGAAGCGGCGGCGACGGAGGGGGAGCAGTACGGGAAGGGGCGTTATGGCGGGCAGATTCCGTATGACACGGTGCGCGACAAGCCGTTGCCGCCGGCGGGGATGTTCCGGCAGTTTGCGGAGCAGAAGCTCGATGCGCAGAAGTATGACATGACGGTGACGTTTGATCCGCCGATGCATCGGATCTCGGTGGTGGGGACGTTAAGTCTGGTGAATCGCGGGGCGGACAAGAATGAGATGCTGCTGATGCTGGGGGATGGGATGGAGTTCAATTCGTTGAAGGTGGATGGGGTGGAGGTGAAGTATGTGCAGAAGGGGCAGACGCTGAAGATTTCGTTGCCCGCAGAGTTGAAGAAGGATGCGGCGACGACGGTGGCGTTTGACTATAGCGGGCAGTATGCGCCGCCGATGCCGGGTCCGGGGGGTGTGGATAATAAGGAGAAGCTGACGACGCCGATGCCGGCGCCGATGGATGCGCCGCAGGCGGTGGCGCCGACGACGGAGCCGCAGGTAGTGAAATTGCATATGGATCCGCAGATGGGGCTGGGGGAGTTTGGGTATGGGTTGTCGGGGGCGGCGTGGTATCCGGTGACGATCATCGGGGATGTGTTTGATGCACACGTGGTGATCAAGACGCCGGCGAATGTGGAGGCGGTGATGACGGGGGAGATGGTAAAGCGGGAGAAATCGACGGAGCCGGGAAAGCCCGGGGTGTTTGAGTTTCAGACGAAGTCGCCGGTGTTCGGGCTGTATTTTGCATATGGTCCGTACGAGATGCGGGAGGAGCAGGTGGGGGCGATTCATTACTACACGTATTTTCGGCCGGAGAATGCGTCGAAGACGGACGCGTACATCGATGTGACGAATCGGATTTTGAGTTTTTACGCGAGCAAGTACGTGCCGTTCCCGTACGAGAAGATGGCGATGGTGGAGACGCCGCTGCCGCCATTTCTTGGAGGCGTGGGGCCGGCGAGTCTGATGTTTCTGCACGAGAAGATGGTGGCACACAAGGATGTGCCGGAGAACTTGCTGGCGCACGAGTTGGCGCATCAGTGGTTCGGAAACCTGGTGCCGATCAACATGGCGGATCCGGGGTACAACCAGTGGCTGTCGGAGGGATTCGCGACGTATTCGGATGCGTTGTACACGGAGCACACCGATGGGGAGGCGGCGTTTGTGAAGCATATGGAGCGCTATTCGCAGTTGTTCTTTCAGTTTGAGATGATGGCGCCGCGCGGGGAGGGTTCGATTCGGGACACATTTCCGGATTCGCCGTTGTATCGGCCGGTGATCTATGAAAAGGGGGCGATCGTTCTGAACATGCTGCGGAAGCTGATGGGGGATGAGAAGTTTTTTGGGATGATGAAGGAGTATGTGGAGACGTATAAGAACAAGCCGACGACGGTGGATGATTTCCGGCGTCTGGCGAGCAAGGTGTATGGGCAGGATCTGTCGTGGTTCTTTGCGCAGTGGATCGATCAGAATGTGTTCGCGCATTGGGTGGTAACGGCGGAAGTGACGGAGAAGTCAGGAGCCGGAAGTCAGAAGTCAGAAGGAGCGGGGACGCAGCCTGCGGCTGGAGATTTTGCGGTGAAGCTGACGGTGGATCAGCCGGACGATCTGGTGAAGATGCCGGTGGATATCACGCTGCTGGGGGATGGCGGGAAGCGGCAGGTGGTGCCGAACGTGATGCTGGATCAGAAGGAGCAGACGGTGGATTTGACGATGCCGTTCAAGCCGGTGAAGGTGATCCTGGACGAGGATTACTGGGTGTTGCACCGGCCGGGATCGGATAATATCTGGCCGTCGGAGAAGGTGGCGGCGCATTGAGGCGACGGACGACGACGAAACACGAAGTCACGAAGTGACGAAGACCACGAAGTCACAGAGGACGCACAGAAGGACGGATTTTGGCGTGAACGGACTTGCAGACGGAGACGTACTAGAATTGGGGCGTCAGGACGGAAGTGTGTGGTGGATGCTTGGATGACTGGCAGAATGGCGAGAAGGGTTCTATGCGATTGAAGTGGCGGGCGATGGCCTGTTGTTGCTGGGTGAGAGTTTTCGTTGCGTTGGTGATGATGGCGTTATGCGCACGGGTGTCGCTGGCGGCGAACGGGGATCTGGTGCAGGGAGAGATTGTTTCGATGGGGATCGGCGGGGTGAACGGGTTGGGTGGGAAGTATCGGCCGGGGGCGTGGGTGCCGGTGCGGGTGCGGCTGGAGAATCGGTCGGGCAAGCAGATCGCGGTGCGGCTGGGGGTGGAGCAGGTGGATCTCGACGGGGACAAGGTGCTGTCCCTGGGGCAGAAGGTGATTCTCGATGCGGCGGACGTGGAGGGGCGGGATTTCTGGGTTTACTACTGGCCGCGGCCGGACGATCAGTTGCTGGGGGCGGCGTCGGTAGTGGTGATGGACGAATCGGGGAACCAGGTGATTGCGACGATCGCGGCGCCGACGCCGAAGGGCGGGCTGGCGAACGTGGGGATACCGAAGCGCGATCCGGACAGTTCGCAGGGGTGCCGGTGGGTGGTGGTGCTGGGGCCGCAGGGGGCGGGGTTTGCGAGTTACAACAAGGCGTACGGCGGGACGGAGGCGACGTGGGTGTCGCTGGTGGATCGAGCGGAGAGTATGCCGGACAACGCGCTGGGGCTGGATGGGGTGGACACGATCGTGTGGGAGGCGGAGAAGGTGCGGGTGTCGGATGTGCCGGCGGAATTTCAGTTGAAGGCGATGCTGGAGTGGGTGAGGTCGGGCGGGCATTTGATTATTTCGGTGTCGTCGCAGGCGCAGGAATTTTTGAAGGGGGGCGATGCATTGCGGGCGGCGATGCCGATGACGTTCACGGGGTTGCGTGAAGTGGAGTTGAGCAGCTTGTCGCCGTACTTTGGCGGCAACGCGCTGCGGCTGAGCACGGCGAAGATCAGCCAGGTGACGGGAACGCTGCGGGCGGATGCGAAGGCGGTTTCGGGGACGAACCTCAAGGAGTTTGTGCAGAATCCGCTGGCGGTGACGGGGGTGTATGGGCGCGGGGCGGTGACGGTGATCACGGTGGATGCCTCCAACGGCGACATTCAGCAGGGCGTGATGGCGGATGAAGATTGGATGGGGTTCTGGAACCAGATGGCAGGATGGCGCGGGAGGGGGGACGCGATGATCATGGGGGCGGAGCTATACGATGCGAAGCGGAAAGTAGCGGATACGCTGGGCACCTCGGGGGTGCCCCCGGTGACGATGCCGCCGGCGGAGCTCGATCTGGGGGCGAACATTCCGATGCAGGTGGATGTCACGGAGTTCACGGAGCGCGGGGTGCTGGTGGCGGTGCTGTTTCTGCTGGTGTACTGGCTGGCGGCGGGTCCGATCGGGCATCTGGTGTTGCGAATGTACAAGGTGGTGCACTGGAGCTGGTGGGTGTTTGGCGGGACGGTGGTGGTGGCAACGGGGCTGGCGGGGGCGGTGGTGATGTTCATGCACCTGACGAATTATGACCTGCGGCACCGGACGTTTGTGCTGGGGACCGTGAACAGCAAGGAGATCACAGCGCTGGGGTATTACGGGGTCTTTGCACCGGTGAATGGGCCTCTCAACGTGACGGAGCCGGACACGGGCGAGGGGCGGCCGGGGTTGAATTACCTGGCGCCGATGGCAGTGGATACGCCGGACGGGGTGAAGCCGTTTGCAGATCCGCAGAGTTATGACCTGTACGATGAGACGCCGACGATTGCGCGGCCGATTTTTCGGAGCACGCTGAAGAAGCTGCAGGGGCGGTGGAATGGCGAGCGGAGCGGGATTGATGGGACAGCGGAATTCGTCCAGCAGGCGGATTGGAGCAAGAGCGCGCCATTGAAGGGTTCCCTGGTGAATCATTCAGGGTATGACCTGAAAGATGTGCGGGTGTTCGTGCATCGACCGGCGCAGAGCGTGACGGCGGAGAGTGATTCGAATGTCTACAAGGCGGACGATTGGCCGGCGGGCGGGACGCTGGATCTGGAGAAAGGACTCAAGCCGCTATACCTGGGAAACGCTACGTCGCGGTCCGTGAAATTGAGCGAGCTGTTGAACTGGATGACCCATCGGATTGCGGATTCGGCGACGATCGGCGTGCACGTCACCGGGGTGCAGGACACTTCGCTGACGCCGGAGGAAGGTGCGGTCGCGGACGGCGAGAGCAAGGATATGCTCTTCACCCTGTTCAACGCGCGGCAGCCGGATCGGCTGCAGGACGCGGTGCGCGTGGATCCGTCGCGAGATTTCGCGCGGGGGGCGGATTGTACGAAGATGCTCTATGCGGCGGGGGCGATCATTGTGGGTCGGGCAGGGGACATTGCGAAGAGCAACTATGTCCCATCGCCGGTGCCGCTGACGGTGAACAATCGCGTGCTGGAAGGGAAGGGGGAGGTGACGTTCGCGTGGGCGTTGCCTCTGAAGAACGTGGTTGTGCCGCAGGATGAACTGATCCGTCAGGAGCCTGCAGCAGGCGTGCGGGCGGGTTCGCGCAGTATTCCACCGGAGGGCCAATGAGCGTCAGTATTCAAACGATCAATCTTACGAAGCGGTACAACGTCGGCGGTAAGGCGCTGTTGGCGTTGAACAATCTTAATCTGACGATTGAGGACGGGGATTGCTTTGGGTTTATTGGGCCGAACGGGGCGGGAAAGAGTACGACGATCAAGATTCTCGCGACATTGCTGCAGCCGACGTGGGGCGAGGCGCGGATTTGTAATTATGTCGTGGGGTATGAGTCGCGGAAGATCCGGCCGCTGATCGGGTATGTGCCGGACTCGTTCGGGGCGTACGAAGACATGGTGGTGCAGGAGTACCTGGAGTTTTTTGCGGCGGCGTACGACATCAACGGGGCGAAGCGGAAGCAGATTGTCGACGATGTGCTGAACCTGACGGACCTGGCGTACAAGCGGGACGCGATGGTGGATTCGCTCTCGAAAGGCATGCAGCAGCGGCTGTCGCTGGCGCGGGTGTTGTTGCACGATCCGCGGGTGCTGCTGCTGGATGAGCCGGCGAGCGGGCTGGATCCACGGGCGCGCATTGAGATTCGCGAGCTGCTGAAAGAACTCAAGAAGATGGGGAAGACGATTCTGATCAGCTCACACATTCTGCCGGAGCTGGCGGATTTGTGTAACAAGGTGGGGATCATCGAGCGCGGGGAGCTGATTTTTGCGGGGACGGTGGAGGCGGCGGTGCGGAAGGCATCGCTGGGGCAGGTGCTGCATGTGGCGGTGGCGGAGCGGTTGGCCGATGCGGCGAATCTGCTGCGTGCGACGCCGGGGATTGCGGGGGTGGCGATTGATGACGGGCTGATGCACGTGACGTTGAATACCGACGTAACCGACAACTCGTTCATCGCGCAGAAACTCATCGGCGAGAATTTCCGGCTGACGCTGCTGCGCGAAGAGGAAGTGAATCTGGAGACGGCGTTCATGCGGCTCACCAAGGGGATTGTGCAGTGAGCGCAGCGAATTCGATGCTCAAACTCGCGCCGCTCAACCCGATCCTGCTGCGCGTCGTGACCTCCGGCGGCCGGCGGCTGCGGCATGCGTTTACGCGCTGGGGCTACCTGGGCCTGCTGATTTTCGTGCTGATGATCGCACTGATGACGAGCAGCTCGCAGGCGAAATCGCTCTCGGATCTGGCAAAGGCGTCGTCGCAGGTGTTCAGCGCCATTTCGTATGTGCAACTCGGGATGATCTGCCTGCTGGCGCCGGTCTTTTGTGCCGCGGCGATTACGCAGGAGCGAGATTCCCGCACGTACAACATTCTGCTGGCGACGCCCCTGACCAATGCCCAGATCGTTCTGGGGTCACTCTTTTCTCGCCTCTATTATGTTGTGGCGCTGCTGCTCTCGGGGGCGCCGGTCTTTGCGATTACGCTGCTCTACGGCGGCGTGACAGCATCCAACATTGTGCTCTCGTTTTCGATCGCTCTCTCAACGGCCCTGTTCACCGGGTCACTTGCCATCGCCATCGCGGTCTTCCGCCTCGGCTCCGGAAAGACCGTCTTCTGGTTCTACGTGTTCAACGCGATTTATCTTGTCGCTCTTTATCTGCTCGATCACTTCTGGTTGTCGCTCGATCCGGCAACCGGCACGTACCACACGACGTGGCTCACGAGCATCCACCCGTTTCTTGCCCTGCAATCGGTCGTGAATTCGACCGCCTACCCCACGCCGGATCTGAGCACGCTCGCCGGCGCCAACGCGTTTGTCCGGTGGTATCTGCTGCATCCGGCGTATGCGTACGTCACGATCACGACCGTGGCGAGCCTGGTGCTGGTGGTGCCGTCGGCTATTGTGCTGCGGAGAATTGCGCAGCGGTCGGAGGTCGGATTCTGGTCATTCTTCCGCAATATCGTGATGCGCGGCAAAGAGGCGCGGGGGCGGCGGGCGCGGACGGTGTGGGCGAATCCGGTCGCATGGCGCGAGGCGGCGACGCGGGCGGGGTTCTCCGGGCGCGGCATTGCCCGGTGGGTGACGATTCTCGTTGGCACCGCGGCTGCGATTGTCCTGCTGGTGTTTTATCATCGGGGCGATCTGGCCATGGTGGATGCGCGGCGGGTGCTGATGGCGCTGGTGATCGTGGAGTTCTCCGTCTCGCTGCTGGTGGCGACGAACACGTCGGCGGCGGCGGTGACGAAGGAACGCGAATCGCAGACGCTCGATCTGCTGCTGGTCACGCCGATCACGTCGCGCTATTACATCTGGGGGAAGTTGCGCGGTCTGGTGTCGTTCATGCTGCCGTTCGCGGCGGTGCCGACGATCACCATCGTGCTCGTGGTGCTGTATGACCTGATCTTCACGCTGCGGAGCGGCGGTGGCGAATGGGTGGTCTGGCCGGAGAATATTGTCGCGATGCCGGTGCTGCTGACGTCGCTGCTGGCGTGGGCTTGCATGCTGGGATTGCAGTTGTCGCTGAAGTGGTCGCGGACGATCGTGGCGGTGATGGCGTCGGTGGGGGTGCTCGCCGGCATCTGCGCGGTGCTGGGTGTCTGCGGATTCACGGCGGCCAGCAATATCCCGGTGATCGGCGTGGCGATCGCCGCCTTTTCGCCGTACACCGCCATCGCCGTGATGATCTGCCCGGCCGATTACGCCGCCTCCGCGTTTGCCCCGGGGAGTGAGCTCACGGGCCGGATCACCCTCTTCGTCGCCATTCTGGCCGCCTCCGCCGCGTATTGCGGAATCGTGTGGGCGATGTACAAGTCGATGGTGCGAAACTTCGACATGATCATCCGCCGGCAGCACCAGTAGCGAATGACAATGATCAATGACGTATGACGAAACGGTGGACTGGGGGTGACGGGAATAGATGGGGTGAAATTGTGCGGCGATTTGCGTTTGCAGTGGGCCTTCTCTGTTGGATGGGCGGGGTCGCGCGCGCTGCCGATGAAATCCACCCGCTCCTGCCGCATGACACCCTGACTTTCCTGGAGCTCAATCCCGCCGCCGCGCGCACCGGCGATCAAAGCGCCCTGCTCGATCTCGGCGTGCAGGCGATGGAATCCATCGGCGTGCTCTCGCGCAAGGCGAGCGAGGTCGGCGACATGCTGACCCTCATCGGCATGGCCGGGAACCATCACAGTTGCCTCGCCCTGCTCGATGCGGACCTCTCCGCAACTCCCCAGGGCGATCTGGAATGCAATTCCGTTCAGGTCGCGTGGGTCATCGACACCGCCGGCCACCCGCAGGAAATGGTCGATCGCCTCACGCACATGCTCAGCCACCTCTCCACCCGTGGCAGAGCGCAGCAGTCCGTCCGCAAGACCGCCGAGGCGAAACGCGAATACATCCACTTCCACGACGCCTCCTGGCCCGCATGGCTCTGTTTGGAGTGGACGCAGCAGGGCAGGTACTTCGTGCTCACGATCGGGGAAGGGGCAATGGAGCACTATCTTGCGGACCGCCCCGTCGGCGGCACGCCATGGGAGGCGATGGTTGGCGAAGTCGACACCGCCGCCGCGACGCAGGGCTCCACCGGCGACATCATGGCCCGCATCTACGTCGCCGCCGGCGCCTTCCGCGAACGCTTCCCCCAGCCTATGCAGCACACCGTTCTCGGCCGGCTGTTTTCCACACTCGACCTGACGTCCACGGAGGCCGCCCTCTTCTCCACCCGCATTCACGACCGCGCCATTTCCATGGACAATGGCAGCATCACCAACGGCGTCACCACCGATACCCCATGGACCGTCCCTCTCACAAATCCCGCCCTCCTGAAGCTCATTCCGCCGGAAGCGACCGCCTATCTCGCCGTCAAAATCGACTGGCCCGCCCTCTACAGCCGCGTGCTGGTGCTGCTGGATGCGATTGTTCCCAGCGGCAGGCTGACCGTTTCGCAGATGCTCGCCCACGAGGAAGCCCGGCACCACGTCAGCCTTGAGCGCGACGTGATTCCGTACCTGCAGCCCATCGTCATCATTCACGATGCGCCGCAGCACCCGCTCCGCCTGCCGCTGATGGTCACGATCGTCGGCGCCGCCCAGCCGGAGCATGCCGACGATGTGCGAAAGGCGATCGCCACCATGATCGGTTCCGCCGCGCCGGTGCTCGACCGCCGCGCCTCCAGCCACGGCCCCGAGCAATTTGACGCCCCCAACCTTACCCATCTGCGCGTCCGCACCGACCAGGACGATGTGACCTACCTCCAATTCGGCCTGGTTGGGCCCGCCTGGACATGGGTACAGAATCGCTTCGTCTTCAGTTGGTCCCCGGCAGCGGTGCACTACAACATTCCCGCCGTGGCCGCGGCAGGCGGAGACGCCTTCTCCCAGCCGGGAAAGTAGGATTCAGCAGGATTTTCAAAACATTTTTGCCGAAAGTCACCGAAATGCCGGGCTCCTCACGGGCTGTCACTAGGCGATCTTCGTACGCGCGACTATGATACGTTTTCTTATTCCCGTGTCCCTCTTGAATCCCGGAGCCTGCCATGTCTCAGCCTGCTTCTCCCGCCTCGACTGCCGGTTTGCGCGATGTCGTGGCACTCCCCTCCAGCATCACCTCCATCGAAGACGGCGTGCTCGCCTATCGCGGCATCAACATCGATGAACTGGCGGAGAACGCTTCGTTTGAAGAGGTGATTTACCTGCTCTGGTACGGCTCGCTTCCGACCAAGTCGCAGCTCGAGGAAATCCGTACCTCCATCGCGACGCAGGCCGACCTCCCCCTGGGTCTCATCGTCGTGATGAAGACCTTCCCCCGCCGCACCACACCCATGGAGGGGTTGCGCACGGCGATCTCCGCACTCGCCACCTTCGACGCCGAATCCGAAGATATGTCGGACGCCGCCAACGCCCGCAAGGCGATCCGCATTCAGGGCCAGATCGCTTCCGTCGTCGCCGCCTACGATCGCATCCGCAATGATCGCGATCCAATCCCGCCCCGCCAGGATCTCTCCCTCGCCGGCAATTTCCTCTACATGCTCCGCGGCATCGTCCCCGATCCGCTTTCCGTCCGCGCCCTCGACAAGGCCTTCATCCTCCATGCGGATCACGAACTCAACGCCTCCACCTTCGCCGCCCGCGTCGCCGCCGCCACGCTCACCGACATGCACTCCGCAGTCGTCGCCGCCATCTGCGCCCTCAAGGGTCCGCTCCACGGCGGGGCCAACGAGCAGGTCATGAAGATGCTCAACGAGATCGGCCATCCCGATCGCGTCGACGCCCACATCCGCAACAAACTCGAAACCAAGGAAAAGATCATGGGCTTCGGCCACGCCGTCTACAAGGACGGCGACCCCCGGGCGAAGCACCTTCGCGAAATGTCCCGCCAGCTCGGCAAGCTGACCAACCAGGAAAACTGGTACCAGATGTCCATCGCCATCGAACAGATCGTCACTGGCGCCAAAGGCCTCAAGCCCAACGTCGATTTCTACTCCGCCTCCGTCTACCACTACCTCAACATCGCCAGCGATCTCTTCACGCCTATCTTCGCCATCTCCCGCACCAGTGGCTGGGTGGCTCACATTCTCGAGCAGTACGCCAACAACAAACTGATCCGTCCCCGCGCGGAATACGTCGGCAAGCGGGATCAGCGTTACGTGGGCGTGGATCAGCGCGGGTGAGGGTTATCGCGATTCCAGTGGAATCTCGTCCGCAAAATGTTTAGCCGTCGATCGAAGATCGACGCGTGATCCGCGCGAGTTTTAGTTGGGAGCCGGATTATTCACCGTTTGAAACGGCGGCGCGGGGGCAGAGAAGAATCGCGGCACGGCGAAGGTCGATCGCGACGCCATTGTTATCACACTTCGACCAGTTCGTCCGAAGGCGCAATGAGCGGAGCCTCCACTGCCGGCTGCGGCCGCTGCTTCGCCTTGCGATTCGGCCCCAGCGGAAGCACCGCCCCCTCCCCGAACAGGTTCTTCAGCAGCCCCACGCCCCCGTTCTGAATGTTCAACCCGCCGCCAAGCTGCAGATGCACCTTCACCCCCGGCTGCACCGCCAGATCGCAAAGCTCCAGCTTCACCGGCGTATTCCCCTTGTGCTCCTTCAAAATCTTCGCGATCGCCGCCATCGTCCCCTCATCCAGCTTCATCGAGTTCGTCTGGATCAGGATCTCTCGCGTCTTCTTCTTCTGCACACTCTCCAGTGTGTAGACTTCCTTCGCCTTAAATGACGGCTCCTCCCGCTTCTTGTCCACCGTCCCCTCGAAGAACAGCACCGTATCCTGCTTGATCATCTCCGCAAATTTCTGGTACTCGTTCGAATACAGCACCACTTCCAGGGTACCCGCAAGATCCTCAATCAGCAGGATCGCCCACCGCGACCCCGCGTTCGGACCGCTCTTGGTCGTCATCAGCCGAATCTTCGAAATCAGACCGCCCATGATTCCCGCCTGTCCGTCCGACGCATTCCGAATCGAAGCCGTCGACAGCGTGATGTAGCTCTCAAACAGCGTCTCCACATCCCGCAGCGGGTGGTTCGTCACGTAGAACCCCAGCACCGATTTCTCCAACGCCATCTTCTCCGACTTCGGCCACTCCGGAATTGCCGGCACCTTCGGCTCCGCCTGCGCAATCCCCCCCCCGGCCGCTCCGCTCGAGGGCGAACCGAACAGAGAATCCTGACCCGCCCGTTTCGCCTCCTGCGCCTGCTGCGCCATCCGCGTCGCCGTCTCCACCGCCGCCATCGACGCAGCCCTTACCGGATGAATCGAATCAAACGCCCCGCACTTGATCAACGACTCGATCACGCTCTTGTTCACCACGCGCAGATCCACCCGCTCGCAGAAATCGAAAATCGATTTGTACGGCTTGTGCGTCTTCTTCCCCGTCTCCGCATCCGTCTCCCACCGGCTCGCCATGATCGACTCGACCGCCTTCTCACCCACGCCTTTGATCGCCGCCAGCCCAAACCGTATGTCTTCATCGACGACGGTGAAGTCCGCATCCGACACATTGATGTCCGGCGCCAGAATCTCAATCCCCACCTTCCCAGCTCCGCTCACGCCCGGCAGCGTCAAATGCCGGCACTCGTCGATGTACTCGACCGTCTTCGCCTGGTCGATCATTTCAAACGTCAGCAGCGCCGCCATGTACTGTGCCGGGAAGTACGTCTTCAGCCACGCCGTCTGGTACGCCACGAACGCATACCGCGTCGAGTGCGACTTGTTGAAGCCGTAGCCCGCGAACTTCTCGATGTCATCAAAAATGTCTTCCGCCTTCTTCTGCTCCAGCCCGTTCTTCACCGCCCCCTCAAGGAACGCCACCTTCTCCTTCTGAATCACCTCCGCCTTCTTCTTCGAAATCGCCTTGATGATGTCATACGCGCGGCGAAGCGGAATGCTCCCCAGCCGGTTGAACATCCGCATGACCTGTTCCTGGTACACCATCACGCCATACGTTTCCGCCAGCACCTCGTCGGCCAGCGGATGCAGCGACGGCACCTTCTGCTTGCCATGCTTGCGCGCACAGTAATCCGGAATCAGGTCCATCGGACCCGGACGATACAGCGCGTTTGCCGCGATCAAATCCTCCAGCCGGTCCGGCTTCATCTTCATCAGCAGGTCTTTCATCCCGCCGGATTCAAACTGGAACACCCCCTTCGTCGCACCCTTCTGAAACACCGTCTGATACACGTGCTGATCCGTGATATCGATCCGCTCAATATCAATCCGATGACCCTTCCCGCGATTCTTCAAAAACGGCGGCGGAGTTTCCTTCAGCCGCGGCGGCAGCTTCACCTTCCCCGCCGCCAGATCGTTGTCGATCAAATCCAGCGCCCGCTCCAAAATCGTCAGCGTCCGCAGCCCCAAAAAGTCCATCTTCAGCAGCCCGACCATCTCGCACGTCGGGCCATCCCACTGCGTCATCACATCGTCGCCGTTCTTGTACAGCGGCACGATCGTGTCCAGCGGCTTATCGCACACAATCACCCCCGCCGCATGCATCCCCGCATTCCGGCACAACCCCTCCAGCCGCCGCGCCACCGCGAACAGCTTGTTCACCTGCGGATTCTCTTCGATCATCTTCTTGATGTCCGGAATCTTCACCACCCCCTCGAGTTCCACGTTCGGCCCGCCCGGAATCAGCTTCGTGATCTTGTCCGTATCCGCAATCGCCATCCCCAGCACACGCCCCACATCCTTGATCGCCGCCTTCGCCCCCAGCGTGTTGAACGTGATGATCTGGCACACGTTCCCATACTTGTTCCGCACGTACTCAATGACCTTCCCGCGACCCTCCTGGCAGATGTCGATATCGATATCGGGCATCGCCGAACGCGCCGGGTCCATGAATCGCTCGAACAGCAGGTCGTACCGGATCGGATCCACATTGCACAGCGACAGCACATACCCGACCACCGTGCCCACGCCCGATCCTCTCGCCCCCACCGGAATCCCATTGTTCTTCGCGTAATTGCAGAAGTCCCACACGATCAAAAAGTACGAGGAAAACCCCTTCGAACAGATCACCTGCAGCTCGAAATCCAGCCGATCCATGATCTGCTTCTGCTGCTCCGGCGTCAGGTTCTCGCCGTACTTCTCCTTCACCCCCTCAAGGCAAAGCTGCCGCAGATATTCGTCCGGCGTCGGCGCCTTCCCGCTCGCATCGATAGGGGGGTGATACACCGGCGCATGCCGCGCGTTGAAGTCCAGCTTCAAATTGCACTGCTCGCCGATCAGCACCGTGTTGTCGCAAGCCTCCGGAACCTCCTTGAAGATCTGCCGCATCTCCGCCGGGCTTTTCAGATACAGCTCGCGCGAATACTTCAGCCGCGTCTCATCCGCAATCGTCCGCCCCATCGAAATGCAGCAGAGCGCATCGTGCGCATCGTAATCATCTTTGAGCAGATAATGATGATCGTTCGTCGCCACCAGCGGACACCCCGCCCGCTTCGCGACTTCAATCAACTTCGGAATCATCGCCACCTGTGCGGGGTCGAAATGATTCTGCAGCTCGACGTAAAAATCGTCGCCAAAAATATCCTTATATTGCCCCGCGCACGCGATCGCCGCCTCCATGTCCCCCCGCTCCAGGCACGCCGAAATCTCCGTCCCGAAGTGACCGTTCATCACCACCAGCCCCTCGTGGTACTTCGCCAGCGTCTCCTTATCCACCCGCGGCCGATAGTAAAACCCCTCCGTGTACGCAAGCGATGCCAGCTTCAAAATGTTCCGCCACCCCGCCTCATTCTTCACCACCACCGGCAAGTGATACGCTGCCTCCGAAATCCCATGCGCCTCCTTGTCGAACCGCGAGTTCGGCGCCACGTAAAACTCACACCCCACGATCCCCTTGATGTCGAACTTCTTCGCCGTGTTGTACCACTCCACCGCCCCGAACAGGTTGCCGTGATCCGTCAGCGCAATCGCCGGCATCCCCAGCTCTTTGGCTTTCTTCAGCAACCCATCAATCGTCGCCCCACCGTCGAGCAGCGAGTAGTGCGAGTGGCCGTGTAAATGGACGAACGAATTGGGGTCGTAAGGCATGGCGGCAGGATCCTCCGTGATCTTCGCCCCCCCTTGTTGCTGGCAGTATACCGCAAGGCGCGGGCGCGGATGAAGGCGAGCGCGGCCGTTTCGCGAAGGCGTAGTGCCATCCCACACTGGGAATTCGTCCTCCGGCCCCATTCCCGGCAAGCCGCTCTTCTCAAGGCCAGTCCTCCAGGATACACTCCCATGATGCGCAAACGTTTGCATATTCTCGCCATCACAACCTTCATTGCCCTCTCCCTGTCCTGGCTTTTCTTCTCTCCCCTCGCCTCCGCCCTTCCGCCCGAACTCTCCCCCCAACCGTCCCCCCTTCCCCTCGAAAAAATGACCGATCTCACCGCCGCGGCCGCCGTCTCCCAGATGACGCCCGGGATCAACATCGGCAACACCCTCGACAATACAGTCCATTGGGAAACCGGTTGGGGAAATCCCCCCGTCACCCGCGAATATGTCCAATCCCTCGCCCGCCTCGGATTCAAAACGGTCCGCCTCCCCGTCGCCTGGGATACCTATGCCCAGAACGGCCGCATCCAGCCCGACAAATTCCGCCGCGTCGCCGAAGTCGTCAACTGGATCACCGACGCCCGCATGTTCTGCGTCCTCAACATCCACTGGGACGGTGGCTGGATCGATTCCGACGTCAAAGACAAGTTCCCCAACACCTGGCACACCTTCAGCCCGGAAGCCGAGACCAAGTTCCGCTCGTATTGGGAGCAGATCTCCACTTTCTTCGCCGGCAAGAACGAAAAACTGATCTTCGAAGCCTTCAACGAGGAATCCACCTTCGACGGAGAAGGCTCCCAACAAAAAGCCTATGACACCCTCACCCGCGTCAATCAGCTCTTCATCGATACCGTTCGCAAGACCGGCGGCAACAACCCCAAACGCCTCCTCATCATCGCCGGCTACACCACCGATATCTCCAAGACCTGCAACCCCGACTTCCATATGCCCCACGACACCACGCCCGGAAAACTGTTCCTCTCCGTCCACTACTACACCCCGTGGCAATTCATCGGCCTGAACGAAGACGCCTCCTGGGGCAAAATGATGCGCACCTGGGGAACCCCCGACGACTACAAACAACTCAATCAGCTCTTCGACACCCTCAACGACTTCTGCACCCGCAACAACACGCCCGCCTTCATCGGAGAATTTTCGCTCTGCTCCAGAAAAGAGGAAGCCTCGACCGTCCGCTGGATGTCCGCCGTCGCCAACGCCGCCGTCTCCAGAAAGATGGTCCCCGTCCTCTGGGACACCGGAGGCGACGTCTCCCGCCGCCCTCCCTACGCCGCCAGCAATGTCCTGCTTCAGATGCTCCGAAACCTCAAGCATCCCTCCACTTCTCCGGCCCCCGCCCCGCGATGAAAGCCATCATTGGCGGGCGCCGCGGACGGGCGGAGGGCCGAGCTGGGCGCGCATGTCGCTTTCACCTCTGAATGCCGTGGCGTATACTCGCCCCCTTCCCCCGGGGTCGGGGGTCTACCGCTTTTCAGGAGACGAGTCATGACGGAAGCTGCCAAAACGCCGACCGCGACAATCGAGACCACCGAAGGGAACATCACCGTCGAGTTCTGGCCCGATGTGGCGCCAAACCATGTTAAGAACTTTCTGGACCTGGCGCGGAGTAATTTTTACAACAACGTCATCTTCCACCGCGTCATCCCCGGATTCATGATCCAGGGCGGCGATCCCACCGGCACCGGCACCGGCTCCAACGGCAACACCCGCCTCAAGGCCGAATTCAACACCCGCCCCGACCGCAAACACACCCGCGGCGTACTCTCCATGGCCCGCTCCAACGACCCCAACTCCGCCTCCTGCCAGTTCTTCATCATGCACCAGGATTCCCCCCACCTCGACGGCCAATACTCCGCCTTCGGTAAGGTCACCTCCGGCATCGAAACCGTCGACAAAATCGTCAACTCCCCCCGCGGCGCCAACGACCGCCCCAAGAACCCTCCCAAAATCGTAAAAATCACCGTCAACGAATAACCGCCGATTGCCCAACACCCATTGCCGATTGCCGATTGATTCCAATTGGCAATCGGCAATGGGAAATCGGCAATCCCCCGCCACCTGCTGCCATCCCGGCAGTTCCCTCCCTTCCCCGCTCCCGCTTTGGCAGCCGCCCCCACACTCCCACTCCCCCGCACCCATTCATCCTAACTCCCTGTTGCCACTGTTATTACGGTTATCACCGACACCTTTATGGACGATGGGCACACCCTTTGCATTTCCCGGCCCGGTGACCTATATGGGAGGCGATGCTCGACTCAATCTCCTTCTGACTCACGAAGAGCACAAGCCCTTCGCGGGACAGGCTTGGTATCAGACGCTCACGCAACTCCTGGCGCCCATGGGTGTTCGCACCTTCGAGGCTACCAGCGGTCCGCAGGCGGTCGATCTGATTGAGCATCACCCCATTCACCTGGCCGTCGTCGACACTCGACTCCCGGCCATCAGCGGGATCAACGTCCTGCAGTTGATCCACAAGTTGCGCGATCAGGGCCGGCCTCAACCGGCCCCGCCTGCCGGCCCCTCCTTCCACCTGCAGATGAACCTGCAGGAGCGAACCAACGCCGGACAAACCCAGCGGCGCATCGAAGTCCGCTTCGATGCACGCCCCGCGCAGCCCAAATCGGACCCGGCGGTCATCCTCATCGCACCGCCGCCTCCGGAGCAGGACAAGCAGCTCCTCCAGCAGGCGCTGCAGTTCAACGCGTTCACCGTCCTCAGCGAACCGGTGGACGTCAACCTCATGCTTGAAGTGATGGCCCGCGCGTTGCGGCGTTTCCATCACAACCAATGGCCTGTGTAAGGAAGAAGTTGGAAGTCAGAAGTCAGCAGACAGATTCCCGCCCGTTTCCGACTTCTCACTTCCGACTTCTGACTACTGACTACTCAATAAGGAGTGAAACATGGCAGCGAAAGTCCGTCCCCTCGGCGACAAGATCCTTCTCAAACGCGTCGAGGCCGAATCCAAAACCAAGTCCGGCATCGTCCTCCCCGAAACCGCCAAGGAAAAACCCAAACGCGGCACCGTCATCGCCGTCGGCGACGGCAAACTCCTCGACTCCGGCGAGCGCGCCAAGTTCCAGGTCAAAAAAGGCGACGAAGTCATCTTCGCCTCCTACGCCGGAACCGAAATCAAAATCGACAACGACGAATTCCTCGTCCTCAGCGAAGACGAAGTCCTCGCCGTGATCGACTAACGTAACGCGGACATCCTGCCCGCATACGGCCCGCAGGCCGTCCACGTACTGACACATTGAATCAGACTCAAAACACGGAGACCACAATATGGCCGCTAAATCCATCGTATTCGACACCGACGCCCGCGAAGCTATGCGCCGCGGCGTCAAGACCCTCGCCCAGGCGGTGAAGGTCACCCTCGGCCCCTCCGGCCGAAACGTCGTCATCGAAAAATCCTTCGGCAGCCCCACCGTCACCAAGGACGGCGTCACCGTTGCCAAGGAAATCGAGCTCGAAGACGCTAACGAAAACCTCGGCGCACAGCTCGTCAAGGAAGTCGCCTCCAAGACCTCCACCGTCGCCGGCGACGGCACCACCACCGCCACCGTCTACGCCGAAGCCATCTTCGATGAAGGCCTCCGCAACGTCACCGCCGGCGCCAACCCCACCCTCCTCAAGCGTGGCATCGACAAGGCCGTCGAAGCCGTCCTCAACCACCTCTCCTCGATCTCCACCCCCGTCAAAGACACCAAGCAGATCGCCCAGGTCGGCGCTTCCTCCGCCAACCAGGACACCGTCATCGGCCAGCAGATCGCTGACGCCATGGACAAGGTCGGCAAGGACGGCGTCATCACCATCGAAGAAGGCAAAGGCCTCGACACCGTCGTCGACCTCGTCGAAGGTCTGCAGTTCGACAAGGGCTACATCAGCCCGCACTTCGCCGATCCCCAGACGATGGATGTCACCTACGAAGACTGCTACATCCTCATCCACGAGGAAAAGATCAGCTCGATCAAGGATCTGCTCCCGATCCTCGGCAAAGTCGCTGAGGCCGGCAAGGCCCTCCTGATCATCGCCGAAGACATCGAAGGTGAAGCCCTTGCCACCCTCGTCGTCAACAAGCTCCGCGGCACCCTCAAGGTCGTCGCCGTCAAGGCCCCCGGCTTCGGCGACCGCCGCAAGGCCATGCTCGAAGACATTGCCATCGTCACCGGCGGAAAGGCCGTCTTCAAAGAGCTCGGCATCTCCCTCGAAACCCTCGACATCAAGGACCTCGGCCGCGCCAAGAAAGTCCACATCGAAAAGGAAACCACCACCATCATCGAAGGCGCCGGCAAAAACGCCGACATCAAGAGCCGCATCGAGCAGCTCAAGAATGAAATCGATCGCACCACCTCTGACTACGACCGCGAGAAGCTCCAGGAACGCCTGGCCAAGCTCGCCGGCGGCGTCGCCGTCATCAAGGTCGGCGCTCCCACCGAAGCCGCGATGAAGGAAAAGAAGGCCCGCGTCGAAGACGCCCTCCACGCCTGCCGCGCAGCCGTCGAAGAAGGCATCCTCCCCGGCGGCGGCGTCTCCGTCCTCCGCGCCATCCCCTCCATCGACAAGCTCAAGCTCGACGGCGATGAACGCATCGGCGCCGACATCGTGAAGCGTGCACTGTACGCCCCGATCAAGCAGATCAGCTCCAACGCCGGCGTCGACGGCTCCATCGTCGCCCAGCGCGTCATCGAGTCGAAGGAACAGAACTTCGGCTACAACGCCCTCACCCACGAATACGGCGACATGATCAAGATGGGCGTCATCGTTCCGACGAAGGTCGAACGCACCGCTCTGTCGAACGCGTCCTCGATCGCCAGCCTCCTGCTGACGACCGACGCGATCATCAGCGAGCTGCCCAAGAAGGAAGAGAAGAAGGGCGGCGGCCACGATCACGACCACGGCGACTATTAACAAATAGTATCCGGTCCGAAAAATCCCTCAGTTTGAAGAGCCCGAGCCGGAAGGTTCGGGCTCTTTTGTAACGCCTCTTGCTATTATGTCCAATTGGACATAAACTGGGAATCGGTAAATGGCTGATAAGGAGTTGGTTTGGCTGAACGGCGAAATCAAAACGCCGCCCTTTTCAGACGAAGCACGACGCACAATGGGGTATCTTCTCAGGTATGTTCAGCAGGGACACCCCTTGGGAATGCCTGATGCAAGGCCAATGCCTTCAATTGGAGCACACTGTCATGAATTGCGGGTTCGGGATCCTAAAATGAAGGTAACTTGGCGTCTTATATATCGCATTGACCGGGACGCGATTCTGATTGGAGATGTTTTCGCGAAGAAGACCCAACAGACGCCGCAAAACGTCATCGAAGCATGTCGGCGGCGATTCGCCCGGCATGACCGCAGCCAAAAATGAGGTGCTCATGAAACCCACGAAGCGAAAAAAACTCGAAGCCGCCGGGTTCAAGGTCGGTACGGTGCAGGAGTTCCTTGGCCTTTCCGACGAGGAAATGGCGTTGATCGATCTTAAGGTGCGCCTGGTTGGCATGCTTAAGACCGTGCGCGAAGCACGTGGCATAACGCAGCACCAACTTGCGAAGCTGATGTCCTCCAGCCAATCGCGCGTGGCCAAGTTGGAGGGCGCTGCCGCCGAGGCGAGCCTGGATCTGATTTGCCGGGCGCTCTTTGCGCTGGGCGTGAACAATAGAGACCTTGGGAAGATGATCGCATCGAAAATGGCGGCGTGATGAAACGCCGCTAGCATCGCCGCGTGCCATGCTTCTGGCCCAACCTCGGGGCCAGAAGCATGCCTCCTGTTCGTTCAATGACCCATTGCATCTCAGAGCCCATGAACTTCTTCAACCGACAACCCCGCCCCAAGCCGACCGAACCCTACCGCTCCACGCGCGAAATCATCTCCACCTTCCAGCCGCCTGACCCAGTCCGCTGCCGCTGCGGCTACGACATCCGCCTCGTCACCGCCAATTGCCCCGAGTGCGGCCGCGCCACCTTCTTCGCCCGGCTCGAACACCTCTCCCGCCACACCGGCTACAGCACCGACACCATCGCCTTCGTCTACGACGCCTACAAGCGCCAGAGCCAATCCAGCGCTCACATCACCCCCGCCGAATTCTGCCGCCGCGTTCTCGCCTTCTCAATCGAACAAGCCGGCACCCCCAAACACGCCCGCGATCTGCTGATCGACATGGGCCTCAAGTCCAGCGAGCACATCGGCGCCATCGTCTTCGCGTTCGTCTCTGTTTCCATTCTCAGCGCCAGCGAAGAAGACCGCCCCGAAGCCTTCGATCATCTCTTCACCCTCGACAACGGCTTTCCGTCCAAACTTGTATAATTCCTGCGGCTCGTTCCGATATAATGCCGTGAGGTGAACCATGCGCGTGATGCCGTTGTCCATTGATGAAGCCCGACTCCAGGCGTTCTGCCGCGAGTACGGCGTTGCCGAGCTCTCTCTTTTTGGCTCAATCCTCCGCGACGATTTCAGCCCGTCCAGCGATGTGGACGTCCTCATTACCTTGCGCCCCGGCAGAACGATGACCCTCGAAGCCGACATGGAAATGCGCGAAAAACTCTCCGCAATGTTCGGCGGAAGACCCGTCGACATGCTCCGCCGCGAATACCTGAAAAACCCCTACCGCAAGGCCGAAATCCTCCGCACCCGCGAGGTCCTCTATGCCGAGTGAAGGCAGGGACGCCGCCTACCTCTCCGACATGCTCAGCGCCGCCGAAGCGGTGCAAAGATTTGTCAACAACCGCACGTTCAACGACCTGCTGACCGACGATTTCCTCCAGGCCGCCGTTGAACGAAAAATCGAAATCATCGGCGAAGCTGCCCGGCGCGTTTCGGAGTCGTGCCAAGCCGCCCACCCCGAAATCGAATGGCGAAAAATCATCGCGACACGCCACATCTTCGCCCACGACTACGGCGAACTCGACTACGAAGTCGTCTGGCGCATCGCCACCATCCACGTGCCCCTCTTGGTCGAGCAATTGCGCCGACTTTCCCTACAGGATGATCAATAAAGAGCGCGAAACGAATTACAGCTATATTCTGAGTCCGCCCCTCACAAAAAATACCCCGCCTCCACCCGAAAATGATCCGCCAGCACGCGAATATGCGCCTTTGACACCTCCCGCCGCCCCGACAGCAGCAGCGATCCCAAACTCCGATTCCCCAGCAACCTCCCCAAATCCGACGCCCCCATCCCCGCCTCCTTCACCAATGCCCGCAACCGCTCCAGTGCACTCGCCTTCCCCACCGGCATCACATGATGCTGCTCTTCATAATCCTCGTTAAGCCGATCCAGAACATCCAGGTATTCGGTTTCCCCATCGGACAACTGTTCCTCCCCCTTGATCGCCAATTTCATCGCCACGGCCGCAGCCGCATCCAACTCCCGCTCACTGCGAATCACCCGCAACGGAAACCGCTTCACGAGATCGAGGTAATCATCCCCCACAAATATTGTTTTCCGCTTCGGACTCATGGCAACTAAATTCTACACTATCGGCCATAGGCCTCCACGTCCGTGGACATCCCATCCTGTCGCTCGACATCCAACCAAAATCCTAACTTTCCACTTGCCTCCACGCCAATCCCGTGGCGTAATCCTGTTAGGTATCCACTAGGGGTAAGCAAAATGCCCGCCATACTCGCCGAAATCTCACCCACCGCCGCCAAAATCTACCTCGCCCTCTCCACCCTCACCCGCCCCAACTCCGAACCGCCCACCGCTCAAATCTCCCTCCACGCCCTCTCCGAACTCACCACCCTCTCCGCCCGCACCTGCACCGACGCCCTCCGCGAACTCCTCACCCTCCAACTCATCGCCCGCCGCCCAACCACCTTCCACGCACCCCGCATCTACGAAATCCTCCCCTTCCCCTACACGCAACCCGCTGCCACCCTTCCACCCGTCAACTCGCACCCCGCTGCGACTCTGCCCCCCTCAAACTCGCACCGGACTGCCACTTTACCCCCCACAAACTCGCACCCCATTGCGAGTCCAATGCCGAAAAACCCCTCCACCGCTCCAAAACCGCCACACTCGCATCCCGTTGCTACTCACACAAACCTTATGCCCACCCCCGCCGAGGAAGCCCTCCTCACCGACCCCCACTTCCTCCAACTCCTCATCGCCACTCTTTCCCCCACCCACGACGCCGGCACCCTCGCCGCCGCAAAAGCCACCCTCGCCCGAGTCTCCAGACCCCAACCTGCGGAGGCACCCCCATGATCCACCTCTCCCCTCCCGGCCTAGATTTTCCGATCATGAATCCAACTGAACGCCATCGCCGGCTGCGCCGCAAGACTCGCCTTGACCTCATCCGCAAACGCCACGTACCGCTCCGCCTGCCGGCACAGATACTCCTGCGCCTTTGCCGCCGGCCCCGTCACCAGCCGCCCCGCAATGTCCCACACCTCCACAAGGTGCCCGATGATCGCAGCATAGTCATACACCGTGTATACCCCCGTCCGTTGAGCGATCACGGCGAAGTGATCGAAGAGGTCGGGATCTTTGCCGTCGTACATCAGGCGGCCGGGCATCGCAATGATCCCGCGCAGCATGCTCCGAAACGCCAGCACGCCGCCGTTCGGATCGACTTCCATCACCTGCCGCATCATCTTCGTATAGAACGCCTCGTGCCGCGATTCATCCCCCGCAATCCGCTGACAAATCTTCGCCAGATACGTGTCCCCCTGCGCTGCCACCATCCTCCCCGCGTTCCGGTGCGAAATCTTCGTCGCCCGCTCCTGAAACGACGTATAAATCAGCCCGTTATACGGATCCGGATACGCCTTCGGATTAAATCCGTTGGCAATCAGGTGATTGACCGTCACCTCCACCGCCCGCATGTTCACCCGCCCTGTCAACCGCAGATAGGCATTCAGCAGATCCCCATGCCGATTCTCCTCCGCCGTCCACCCGCGCAGCCACTTCGCCCACGGCGAATCCCGGTCCCCCTCGTGATCCTGCGCGATGTGATTCAGCGACACCGAATAACTCGGCAGCGCCTCCTCTGTTACCATGTCCCCCACGAGCACCACCAGCAGCTCATCGGAAATCTCACGCGACTTCTTCCGAAAATCCTCCACCTGCTCGTGCCAGTTCTCGGCGGCCAAATCCGGCAGATAATCCGTCGGCTGCCACGCCCGGTCGACTTCTCCCAGAAAGTTCAGATTTTCCCCCACAAACGACTGCATCCCGCGCAACACTTCGTGATGCGCAGGAAGAATGAGATCGGTTGGCGCCACGGTACTCCTGACGTCTGCATGCCTGAATGTGTTCGTGGCCGTCAACGGTTTGATAGCTTCACTCGGGTTCAGTCTAGCCAAAGTGCGATACTTCAGATAGCTCTCCGCTACACTGTGACGCATGTTTTTGCCGGAAGCGGTACTTCCTTTAACGGTCTCTCCACCCCGGGACAGGGCAATCTTCCACCTCGCCGTGAAGGGGGATCACCGTATGTTTGCTGTCCTATAATGGGTGGCCATGGCGCTTTCAGCGAAACAATCGGCTTCACCTTGACTTTGCACCGTTGTGAACCGATGCTGATGAGATTCGGCGGAAGGAATTGATGCGAATCACGCCCCGACAACCTGCAACATCGCGCCTCCTCGGCCCCCGCGCCTTGGCCGTCATCTCCTGCGCCCTCGCCCTCCTCGCCGCCCAGCCCCTCCTCGCCTCCTCCCACCTGACAAGCAGCGCCTCCCAAGCCCCCGCCATCAAAATCCAGACAACCGACACCACACCGATCATCCCCGAATCCCCCGCCATCGAGTCCACCAGTGCGAAAAAGAACCGCACTGCCCATCAACCCACCTTCCTCTCCTCCGCCCACCGCCTGCACATCCTCGCCACCGTCGAAATCCTTCACCGCCTCCTCCTCGCCGAACTTCGCCCCGCCGAACGCCAGTCCGTCGCCGCCTTCCTCTTCGAGCCGCAGACCCTCTGCACGCTCGCTCAACCGATCCTCACGACCCGCACGCCGGCCGTCGTCCCCCCCATCGGCCTGCAGCGCGATCGCGCCTTTGCCATCAAGCACTGCCTGCTCGCCCCACCGGTCCTCTGACACACCTCTCCCGCGTACCCTCGTTCTCAGACCACAACACCGCGCGACGCCCCGCGTCGCCCCCCATTATTTGAAGGACCCGTGTCATGGTGACCGCCGCCATCGGAAAAATCGCCACCGCCATCTTCGGCTCGCGCAACGAACGCCTCATCAAGAGCTACCGCCGCCGCGTCGAGCAGATCAACGCATTCGAGCCCGAAATCCGCAAGCTGACCGACGCCCAGATGAAAGCCCGCGCCCAGGAACTCGCCGCCAAACTCCGCAAAGGCGAGATCAACGAGCCCGCCGCCCTCCCCGAAGCCTTCGCCCTCATGCGCGAATCGATGGACCGCAACATCGGCCTGCGCAACGCCTTCAACCCGCAGATGAACTTCGACCGCGAAACGCTGCCGACCCAGCAACTCAAGGACCTCTACACCGACATCAAGTTCAAGAGCCCGGGCGAACACGACTGGCGCTTCGTCGAAATTCCCGTGGAAATGTACGACGCCATCCGCGCCGTCGTCCCCGAAGACCGCCCGCCGTTCCGTGCCCGCCCCTTCGACGTGCAGCTCATCGGCGGCATGGTGCTCTTCGAAGGCAAGATCGCCGAGATGGCGACCGGCGAAGGCAAAACCTTCGTCGCGCCCCTCGCCTGCTTCATGATGACCCTCACGGGCAAGCACTGCCACGTCGTGACCGTCAACGACTACCTCGTCCGCCGCGACGCATCCTGGGTCGCCCCCGCCTTCTTCGCGTTTGGCATGCATGTCGGCTACATCCAGGCGTTCATGGACAACCAGAGCCGGAAGAAGATGTACCAGTGCAATGTCACCTACGGCACGAACAGCGAGTTCGGCTTCGACTATCTCCGCGACAACATGAAGAACTCCGTCGCCGACCAGGTGCAGGGCCCGCTGGATTATGCGATCGTCGATGAAGTCGACTCTATCCTCATCGACGAAGCCCGCACTCCCCTGATCATCTCCGGCCCCGCCCATGATGACGCCCCCAAGTACAAGGCCGCCGATGAAGTGGTCCGCAAGCTGCTCGAAGCGAACAAACCCTGGCAGCACGCCAACGACTCAGTCGAAGAGCTCAAGCGCCGCGTGAAGGGTCTGCAGGGGGACATCAAGAATGCGAAGGATGATCCCGAGAAGGCGAAGAAGCTGGAATCGCAGCTCGCGGTCGCCGAAGAGGAATTGCCGAAGGCGGAAGAGCGGCTGAAGACGGAAGTGCAGATGTTCGAGGTGGAACTGGACCGCAAGTCGGTCCACCTCACGCACGAAGGCATCCAGAAGGCGCAGGAATACGCCGGCGTCGGCAGCTTTTACATCGGCAGCAACATGGACTGGCCGCACCTGCTGGAACAATCGCTTCGCGCCCACGTCGTGTATGAACGCGACCGCGAGTATGTCGTGGAGAAAGATCTCGACGGCGAAATCGGCGTCATCATCGTGGACGAATTCACCGGACGAAAGATGGTCGGCCGCCAGTGGTCCGATGGTCTGCACCAGGCCGTCGAAGCCAAGGAACGGTTGCGCATCAAGCCGGAAACGCAGACGATGGCGACGGTCACGCTGCAGAACTTCTTCAAGCTCTACAAGCGCATCGCGGGCATGACCGGCACGGCCATGACGGAAGCGGAGGAGTTCCACAAGATCTACAAGCTGGACGTGGTGAAGATTCCGACGAATCGGCCGATCAGCCGCGCCGATCAGGAAGATCTCATTTTCATGTCCGAAAAAGCCAAGTGGAACGCGATTGTCGAGCAGGTCAAGGCCTGCTCCGATCGCGGCCAGCCCGTGCTCGTCGGTACCACCAGCGTTGAAAAATCCGAGCGCCTCTCGCAGATGCTCATGCGGCGCCACGGCATCGAGCATGAGGTGCTCAACGCCAAGAACCACGAACGCGAAGCGGATATCGTCGCACTCGCCGGCCAGCAGTATGTGAACAAAGCCGGCCAGACGGTAGGTCGCGTGACGATCGCCACGAACATGGCCGGCCGCGGCACGGACATCAAGCTCGGGCAGAACGTGACGGAAGCGGGGGGGTTGTACGTGCTGGGCACCGAACGCCACGAAGCCCGCCGCATCGACAACCAGCTCCGCGGCCGCTCCGGCCGGCAGGGCGATCCCGGCGAATCGCGCTTCTACCTCTCGTTGGAAGACGACCTCATGAAACTCTTCGCCGGCGACTTCGTCCTCAAGGCGCTGCAGCGTCTCGGCATGAAGGAAGACGAGGCGATCGAGCACTCCTGGGTCAGCCGCTCCGTCGAAAAGGCCCAGAAGAAAGTCGAAGAGCGCAACTTCGGCATCCGTAAAAACCTGCTCGAATACGATGAAGTCCGCGATGTGCAGCGCAACTACTTCTATAAGCGGCGGCAGCAAATTCTCGAGGGGTTGAACCTGCGTCAGATGATCTTTGAGATCATCTCGGAATCAGTGGATGACGCCGTGGCGCAGTACCTCGATCCAGAATACGTGCCGACGGTGATTGCGGAGTGGGCCCGCGATGCGTTCAACTGCGCGATGGAACCGGGCGACCTGCGCGACACGGATCTGGCCGTGCTGGAGACGACAATTAAGGAGAAGGCTCGCGACGAGGCGCGCACCTCGATCACGATGTCGCTGAGCGAATGGCTCGACCCGGATGCCGATCCGGAAGACTGGGATTACCCCAAGCTCGCGGAATGGGCGCAGAAACAGTTCGAGGTGCAGGTCAGCGGCGCACAGCTCAAGAAGATGGACCGGGATCAGATCCGCGAATCGCTCATCGAGGCCGCCCTCGAGCAGATCGAACGGAGGAACTGCTCGGCAATCGCGCCATTCCTGCAGAAGAACTACGCCCAGAGGCAGCTCGCAGAATGGGCCAACAACAAGTTTGATCTGAAACTCGCTCCGGAGTCGCTGATCGGCAAGTCGCCGCAGGAGGCCGCCGACTTCATTCTCGCAGAAGCGCATCGCAGCTACGCCCGCCGCGAAATTGAGTATCCGGTCGAGTACGCCCTCGAGGTCACCCTGGGCGGTGGGGGACTCGAGAACATCTATGTTTCAGAGCAACTCGCGACCTGGGTGCAGGGCAAGTATGGCCGCACGCTCAGCGGCGATGAAATCCGCTCCCTGCCCGTGCCGCAGCTCCACGCCAGGCTCGTGCAGATCAGCCAGGAAGCCAACGAAAACGTCGAGAAGGAAATCGATCAGGCGCTCGAGAAACTCACCGCCAGCGACATGCTCGCAGGCTGGGTGAGCGCACGGTTCCGCATTCCGCTGGCGCCCGATGAGTTCGAAGACGAACCGCTCGAGGATCGCCGGAAGCGGCTGTACGAATGGGGCCACGCCTTCCTGCGTAACGAACTCACCGAGCTGGAGCGCACCGTGCTGCTGCAGATTTACGATTCCACCTGGAAAGACCACCTCTACGCCATGGACCAGCTCCGCGAATCGATCGGATTGCTCGGTTACGCCGAAAAGGACCCGCGCATCGAGTACAAGAAGCAGGGATCCGGGCTTTTCCAGGAATTCATGAAGAGCATACGCGACCGCGTTACTGACATCATCTTCAAGGTGCGTCTGCAGCAGGCGTTCGTGATGAAGAACGTTTACACCAACCCGGTCGAGAATTTCCAGCGGCAGAACAGCTACGGCGTCGGCGCCAGCCCGGCGGCGCAGGAAGTGCGGGCCGAGCGCTCCGCCGCCACCGAGGGAGCGCCTCCGGTCGAAAACCGCAAGGAGGAGCGCACGCCGGTGACCATCGTGAACGACCAGCCGAAGGTGGGCCGCAATGATCCGTGCCCGTGCAACAGCGGCAAAAAGTACAAACAATGCTGCGGAAAAGAGGCATAGTGTATAATGAAGAGTCTAAAGCGTGGCTGGAATAATGAGGTGCGGTCATGGTCGTTAAAGCGATTTATGAAAACGGCGTGTTCAAACCGACGGAAAAGGTGACCTTGCCGGAGCACACGCACGTTGAGTTTGAGCCGCGTATAACTGAGGAAGCCGCTTCAGAGCCGGCTCTCGAAGGGGTGAACCTTACTCCTCAAGGCATGGACAAAATCTACGAGATTCTGGGGATGAGGTTTAATGACCCAAATTCTCCCGGCAATTTGGCTGAACGCCATAACGAGCACCAGCCATGAGGGTCGTTTTTCTCGATACAGTGGGCCTCATAGCGCTTTGGGATGATCGAGACCAATGGCACAAACAGGCGGAGGCAATATACAGATCGTTGCTGGCCGAGAACGTCGTGATGGTTACGACGGAGCCTGTCCTGCTGGAGTGCGGCAATGCGATGTCGCGATTAAAGCAACGACACATTGTGGCTCGTTTCCGGCATCGGTTGATCGAGGAAAGAAAATTGCTTCCTGTGATGCCCGAACATATTCACAGTGCCTGGTCGGCATATGAAGCTGGAAGCGTCGGCAGTGCAGGAATAGTAGATTACATTTCGTTTCAAGCGATGCGGCGATTCCGCATTGGTGAGGCGCTTACGAACGATCACCATTTTCGTACCGCCGGATTTGTGACGCTGTTTTGAACAAATTCCCCGGCCCAAGGGCCGGGAGTAATCGGAAGGGTTTTAGATTTGAGTCTTCCTATTGTTGCAATCGTCGGTCGTCCCAATGTCGGCAAGTCCAGCCTGCTGAACTTCCTCGCGGGCCGGCGCATCTCGATCGTCGATCCCACCGAGGGCGTCACGCGCGACCGCGTCTCCACGCCGGTTGAGTACAACGGCAAGTACTTTGAGCTGACCGATACCGGCGGCTACGGCGTCATCGACAAGGACAACCTCACCGCCGACATCGAGCGGCAAATCAAGCTCGGCGTTGAAGAGGCGGACCTCGTGCTGTTCGTCGTTGACGTGAAGAATGGCAAGATGCCGCTCGACGTTGTCGTCGCCGAGTTCCTGCGAGGGAAGGCGAAACAGGTGCTCCTGGTGGCGAATAAGGCCGACGGCGAAAAGCTCGCGCTGCAGACGGCGGATTTCTTCTCGCTCGGCTTCGGCGAAGCGCTGCCGATTTCCTGCACGACGCGGCAGGGTAAGGACAAACTCCTTGCGGCGATCGCCAAGCGTCTCAAGATGAAGAAGAGCGATACGCCCGCCGACCCGGAGATGAAGATCGCGGTCGTCGGCAAGCGAAACGCAGGTAAGAGCACGCTGATCAATACGCTCGCCGGGCAGCCGCGCGTCATCGTCTCCGAAGTGCCGGGCACCACGCGTGATTCCATCGACGTGCGGTTTGAGCGCGAAGGACACGCATTTCTCGTCATCGACACGGCCGGGGTGCGCAAGAAGGCGAAGATCACGCGGGACGATCTTGAGTTTTATGCCTTCCATCGTGCCCAGCGCTCCATTCGCCGGGCGGACGTCGTGTTCATGCTGATCGACGCCACCGTCGAGATGGGCGACGTGGACCAGAAGCTGGCGTCCTACATCGCGTCAGAGAACAAGCCCTGCATCATCGTGATCAACAAGTGGGACCTGGTGAAGGATCGTGCCAACGCGGAGCAGTTCGAGGAGTATGTGGGCAAGATCCTGCCGCTACTGGATTACGCGCCGATCGCCTTCATCAGCGCCCGCGAGAATCAGAACATTGACGAGCTCATCCGCCTCGCCCAGGTGATGTTCGAGCAGGCGTCGACGCGGCTGGGAACCAGCCAGCTCAACGAGGCGGTGGAGGAGATCCTCGCCCTGCGCGGCCCAAGTTCGCCGACGGCCCAGAAGGTGAAGGTCTATTACGCGACTCAAATTGACGTAAAGCCGCCGACGCTCGTGCTCTTCGTCAACAATCCCGACCTGATCACCGAGGAGTATCGGCGATTCTTTGTGCGGCAACTGCGCGAGCGGCTCCCCTTTTCCGAAGTACCGATCCAGCTCTATGTCCGCGGGCATCACCGCAGCTTCGATTCCAAGGAGTCGTCGGATGGCCGGGGCAAACCGGCGCGAGCTGGCGGCCGAGCGAAATCTGCAGGTTCAAAGAGCAGGGGCGATGGCCGGGTAGTCTCCGGGAAATCGCCGCGGAAAGGGGCTGCAGGCAAGTCGGGCGGCAAGTTTGGCAAAAAAGGCCCATCGCGCTGAACGAACCGTCCGCCGGCAGCGACGTAAGAGGGTTGACCGATGCTGTCCGGCCAGTCGTAAATATTCAGTCGGCCGCCACTAATCGCCGATTTTGCAAAGTGCGAAAGTTGACCCGATAAAGGGTCGATCGTTAATATCAAGGCGTGCGCAGTGCCCAATCACATGCAAGCCGATGCTCATTGGTCGATTTCGAGAGTCCGCAGAGATGGCATTCGGGGGGCGGCCTATAATTCGCAATTCGTGTCTCCAGAAATGGTGTAATGGTAATGAACAAGCAGCTACCGCCGACGAGTCGTTTTTCGATGCTCCTCGTCCCCTTCGTGCTCGCTGGTGGGCTCTGGGTCCAGCATGAATTGCAAGCCGCCACGCCGGTGAACAGCAACGGCGGGCAGGAGATCGTTTACGACTACGCCGACCGCGTCACGCGGCTGGTGCAGAGTCAGAAGATCGAAGAGCTCTCGAAGCTGAACATCCCTGCCACGACCAACGAAACCTCGAAGATGGAGCAGTGGAAGGATGCGTACGTTGCGCAGATCCAGAAGCAGGAGGGGGAGCGGAAAAAGGAATACGACAAGGCGGTCAGCAAGGCGCAGGAAGAGCTCAAGAAGGAGAAGTTTGACGAGGCGATGCTGAGCGTCGTGATGGCGTACCAGATTGCCAAGGACCAGGGCGAGTTTCTGAAGCTCGACTGGGTGAAAGATCTGACGGCGAAGGTGGCGGACCGTGCTGCGGATTTTGAAAAGAAGGGGGACTGGATTGAATCGCTGCAACTGTACACAGATCTGAGTTCGCTCTATGAAATTGATACCCGCTACAAGCCGGACATGCAGCGTCTTGCACGGCGCACGCGTCTTCTCGCGGTCTACACGCCGCAGGCATTCTATGAAACCCGTAAAGCGCTGGTCGCAAAGCAGGAGAAGGAGCGGGAGGAAGAGCTCAAGGCTGAGGGAACGACGCAGCCGGCGGCCACGACCAAGCCGGACGACGATGAGGATCTGACCCCGTCATTCACTCGCTGGCAGGATTATGTGGAGCAGATTGAGCCGGACATGGGGCTGGACGCCATTCGGCGCGCTCGCAACGATTGGGTGGAATTGACGACGTATGACGCGCTGGTGAAGGGGGGAGTGGATGCGCTTCGTCTCTTCCTCACCACGCCGGAGCTGGCGAAGGAATTCCCCGGTTTGGCCGACGCCGCCTCGCGCGACACCTTCAGCAAGGCGCTGGATGCCGCCCTCGCCGGGAATACCTCCGGAAAGCAGCTCACGGGCGACGACATGGCGCGAATCCTTAATGATCTCGTCAGCGCCAGTGACTCCTCGGTGAAGCTTCCGAAGGAAGTGATCATCATGGAGTTCACGGACGGCGCAATGGAGAAGCTCGATCCGTTTTCCGCGGTCATCTGGCCACATGAACGGCCGGAGTTCGACAAGACGATGCGCGGCACCTTCGGCGGCGTGGGTGTCATGATCGGACTTGAGAGCGGCAAGCTCCAGGTCATCAGCCCGCTGGAAGACACGCCGGCGTACCGGGCGGGTATTCAGGCGGGGGACATCATCACGGCTATCGATGGCCAGAGTGCAATCAATATTTCCATCGATCAGGCTGTTCACAAGATCATGGGCAAGCCGGATACCCAGGTCACGCTCCGCATCAAGCGGGGAACCGAGGCACCGAAGGAATACACGCTCACCCGCGCGATCATCAATGTTCACAGCGTCAAAGGATTCGAGCGGCTCGACAGCGATCAGTCCCGCTGGAATTACATGCTCGATCCGGACAGCAAGATCGGCTACATCCGCATCACCGGGTTCCAGGACGAAACTGCGGATGAACTGCGTGCCGCGATCGAGGAGCTCAAGTCGCAGGGGATGCGTGGGTTGATTCTCGACCTGCGGTTCAATCCCGGCGGGCTGCTGCGTGCGGCGGTCGATATCAGCGACATGTTCCTGAACCACGGGGTGATCGTCTCCACCCGCGGGCGTTCCGCCGAGGCCAGGGAGTACAAGTGGACGGCGCACGACAATCCGCTGGTTCCGGCGGACATGCCGATTGTGGTGCTGATCAACCAGTACAGCGCCAGCGCTTCGGAAATCTTCTCCGGGGCGATGAAGGATCTTCGCCGCGGATACATCATCGGCCACCGCAGCTTCGGCAAGGGGTCGGTCCAGAACCTCTTCGGGATCGGCTCGGAGCAGCTTGCCGACGGCACGCCGGTCGCCGAGATGAAGCTCACGATGGCCTATTACTACCTGCCGAACGGCGAGAATCTGCACCGGCGCGACGGGGCGAAGGATTGGGGCGTTGATCCCGACGTCACCGTCGATCTTACGCCGGACCAGCTCGCCGATCTGCTCAAGCAGCGCCGCGACAGCGATGTGATTCATTCCGCCACCGCCACAGAGCCGGCCACGACGCAGGCTGCGAGCACCGACACGCAGCTCGATACGGCGTTGCTGATGCTGCGGCTGCAACTGGTGCAGTCTCACCCGATGTGAGCTGTGGGGCTCCGACGCGACGGGATATGTTGAGCAATTTTGAGAAGGAACAACTGTGAAGGCCTGGATTCAAATAGCCGCCGCTGTGCTCGCCGGGATTGCCGGATGGGGCGTCGCGCGGTTCGTATGGCTTAAGCTCATCGATCCCTCGCAGGCGGCAGCCGGGTGGGTCCCGGTAATGTACCATCTGTCGGCGCTGTCGCTCGGCGCGACGGCATTCCTCATCGTCTGGGCGCAATTCCGGAGCGATGAGATGAAGCTTCGCCTCGGGAATCTGATCGCATCACTCGCCGCGGCGAACGTCGGCCTCTTTACGATTTATGCCTCGCTGCGTTTCCTGAAGGAGCCGGAGATTGGCTGGACCAGAGCGGCATTCCTCGACTGGTCGGTTCTGATCTTCTCCGGCGCCACCACCGGCGTCGTCACGTTCATCACCATCTGGGGCCATTTCCAGAAGGAACCGGTTATCAGGGGTAATGAATTGCCGCGAACGTCCTCGTAGGAAGCTTGTAGCTCAGAGATATGACAGCGAGATATGGCAGCAGGGAGGGGATGCGAATTATGTTGCGGCGCGAGATCCGACGGCTTTTCGGATTTCGTTCAACAGTTGGTCCACCTTGAACGGCTTGAAGAGCACCGCCGAAAGGCCTGCCCCCGCTGAAGTGTCCTGCGTCGCACGGACGATCGAGTGATTTGGATCGTATCCGAACCCCGTCATCAGGATCACCGGCGCTTTGTGCCCCATTTTCTGAACGGCGGCAAAAATCTCATAACCGTTCTTGTGCGGCATCTTGATGTCCGAGAGCACAAGATCGTACTTGGCTTTCGACGCGATCAATGCAATCGCTTCGGCGCCATCCGAAGCGGTATCCACCTGGCAACCGAAGCGGCCGAGCAGATCCGCGATCGTCTGACGGATGTTCGGTTCATCGTCGGCCACAAGGATTCGTTTGCCGTTGAGCAGCGGATCGGCGGCCTTGGGCGCGGCATCGCCGCCCAGAATCGTCTTGGGCCCCTCCGCCACCTCGCGCACGCTCCGCCGGATCTTCGTCACGTTGTCCAGAATGACTTGCAGCCGGCGCCGCATGTCGTCGTTGCCGATGTAATCGTCCATCAGCAGCGTGGTCTCGGACGTGATATCGTTGAGCGGTCCGGCGATCTCCGAACTGACGTCTGATGCCAGTTGCCCCGTGGTGTTGTATCGCTCCACGACGAGGAGGTTCAAAATGTTGATCGCCACCGCCACGTAGCGCCCGAAGATCTCCGCGAACTGGCGGTCATCCTCGGTGAAGGCGGAGGTCTGCGAAGACTCGATGTTGAAGACGCCGATCACCTTGTCGTGCAGCATCAGCGGAACGGTGAGGGAACCGCCCGCGTTCGCCAGCCCGGTCACATAACGCGAATCCTTCGTCACGTCGGCACAGATATACGAGCGCCCGGTGGACGCCACATACCCTGAGATGCCGTTGCCGTCCGGTTGCGCGAAGAGCTCCACCTCCATCGCCTCCGTCGGCATCCCGACGCAGATCACGAGCTCCAGCTTGTTTGTCTTGCGATCCAGCAGGCGGATCGCAAAGTGATCGAAGTGCATCAACTGGCGGCAGAACTTGATGATCTTTTCTTCCAGGAGCTTGAGTCGCTGGCTGACGTTCAGCTTCGCAATCGCCTCCCCCTCGAGCCGCACCAGCTCGCGGCCGGCCTGGTCGATCGCGTCGATCTTCTGCTGCAGCCGCCGCCCGCTCGTGGCATCCCAGCAGATCGCCACCACTTGAGTCACGCGGCGCGAAGAATCGATCACCGGCGAGCAGAACATCTCAAAGTAATGGGTCTCATCGATGCTGAAGGAAAACTTGCGTGAACGATTCGGATGATGCGGCAGGGTCACGTTGCCCTGACTCTTGCCGCGATCTTCCGTGGCCGGGGACTGTTGATTGACGAAGATTTCCCGCGCTTCGCAGCAGACCGCGCGAATGCGATCCCGGATCGGCTCGGCCCACTGCTTCATCCGCCGGTTGGCCCAGAGTATCTGCCCCTGCTCGTCGGTGATGCAGATGCCCTCTCCGATCGTGTCAAGGATCAATCCGGATTGCTGCGAGGCGATCGCCCGTTCGAGCGGGAGAAAATCGGCGGCATCGGAGAAAACCGCATCAATCTCTCCGGCACGCAACTCCTTCAGTGCCGCCTCCATCGAGTGCGCCACCACCACCTCGTGTTGCGTCCTGAGGAGGTCGACAAGCGAATCCTGCCGGCCGGACGGACCGGCCAGAACCAGAAGACGCTGCATAGTCGAAGTACTGCTCATATTCACCGCAACTCAAGTATAAGCTGCATTCCTCTCGAATCAATTCTGGCGAACCCCGAACTTCCGCCCGCTCATGGCGTGCGGCTTTGGCTGACATTGCTCCGATAAGATCATCGGCGTTGCGAAAACTTCGCGTACTCGGTTAATATTGCTGCTCTAAGGGAGTCGAAATGCAATTATCGAAACGCACGCAATATGGGCTTCGTGCTCTCATTTGTCTTGCCGACGCCTATGAACATGGTTATCTCCAGACCCGCGAACTCGCACAGCGAGAAAAGCTCCCCACGAAATTCCTTGAATCGATCCTTGCCGCACTGACGCGCGCCAAGTTTCTCGTCTCGCGCATCGGCGCCACGGGTGGCTATCGTCTTGCCCGTCCACCCAAGTCCATCTCTCTTGAGGAGATCGTCACCCGGCTTGAAGGGAAGAGAATCATGGAGGACGAGATTCCGGCGGACGCCGGAGAACGCCCCGGCGAGGTGGCGGTTCGCGTCATCCAGGCAGATCTCTCCGACGCCATCCGTGAGCGATTGAGCGTTATGTCTCTCGCGCAGCTCGCCGATCGCGTCGCCCAGCATGGCCGCGGGCAAATGTACTACATCTAACCGCGAAAGCGATATGAGCCCCCCCCCAAACCCCTCCGACCCATCCCACCACCACAATTCCGTGGTCGATTCTCTGCATACACTCAGCGCCGCTCCTAGCCGCGTGCGTGCTTCCATTCTTTCCCACTTGCGCTCCATCCTGCTGACGGGCCTTCTGACGGTGATTCCGCTTTTCATCACCCTCTGGGTACTGAGCTTTCTCTACGGCCTTGTCACCATCTACACCGCGACGCCCGCCGCATGGATCACCGACAGGCTCCTCGCTCCGTGGCTTAGCGCCTACATTTCTGAAGACAACATCAAGACCGTGTTGACCCCGTTTTTGGCGGTCCTTATTTCGCTCGTCATCGTCTACGTTCTCGGCCTGCTCGGCACATTCTTCATCGGCCGCCAGATCCTCGCCCGCCTCGAACGCTTCATCGAAAGCCTCCCGCTGATCAAAGGCGTTTATGGAACCGCCAAGCAGGTAATGAGCGTCTTCCGGTCCGGCGGCGGCGGGGCCGGCTTCCAGCGCGTGGCTCTCGTGGAGTTCCCTCGCCTGGGCACCTGGACGATCGCGTTCGTCACCAACACGATTGACGACAACGCCACCGGCAAAAAACTCGTCTGCTGCTTCATCCCCATGACGCCAAACCCAATGTCCGGTTTCTTTCAACTGTTCCCCGAGGACCAGGTTCGCGCCACCGACTGGACCGTCGACATGGGACTCAAGATCGTTCTCTCCGGCGGGCTTCTGGTGCCATCACAAATCAACAATCCCGAGGCCGCCCCCGCAACTCCGTGAGCTCCCCCCCCCCGAATCCCGCCTGTCAGAAATATCGCGTTCCAATCCAACTCTTGTGACCAACGGCAATGAAGGAAAAGGGCCGACCTTCATCGGGCCGGCCCTTTGCGTGATGGATCGGTTGTTCGTGCCCTCGCTCAAGACACGTAGAAAAGCACAGGCGACAGGTTCTGATCCAGAGAGATGATTTGCGTTCCGCTCAGGTTGTTGTTGCCCGAATCGATCATTCGGATACGTGCAACAAGAATGTAACCGGTGCGGTTCAGCGCCCCGGTGTAACTCACCGGAACCGTGATGCTCCTTCGTCCATTCACAGGCAAATGACCCGCGCTGGTTGGGAAACCGCTCGCGAGGATCACCGTCCCGCTGTTATCCACTGCCCTTGCCAGAATGTCGACGCTGAACACCTGGTTGGGGTTGGTGTATACGTTCCCGAGGTTCTGGACATTCACGACGATTGAACCGTGTGCTCCGGTGGTTGTGCCGGTGACGGTCGAGGAACCCAGGCTGCCGGACAGGGTGTACTGGCCCGCGATCACGTTGATCAATCGATTATGAACCTTGGCGGAAGCGATGGGGAACGTGGTGGTGTCAACGGTATCATCGTCCGTCATCGTCTGATTTGCGCCGTTACCGCCTCCCTGCACCATCGACGCCCACGTCGCCGGCTGCGTTATCAACGCAGAAATCGAGGCATTGCTAATGATGCTGGCCTGGTTCACTACCGCCTCGAATGCATAAGTTCCCGCAGCCATTCCCAGCGGAAGCGAGATCTGCGGATAAAACCGCTTGATGCCCTTCACCTGGAGGTTGCTGACATCGATGTTGTTCACGAAGCCAACCAGCGTCAAAGCTCCACCGCTCGTCGTGTTTGAACTGTCCAATAAACGAGCATAAATCTGGATGTTCGTGTGCGAGTTGTTCGGGAATGTCGCGTCTCCGTTGTTCGACACCGTCACCGGAACCTGTATCGATTGGCCGCTTCCGGTGATCTCGGTCTGTGTCGGCAGATTCAGCGTCGGGTCGAAGCCCGCCTGCAGATTGGCGAATTTCGTGCTCGTTCCCTGAATGTTGAACGAGAAATCAGAGAACTTGGGATCGTTCGTGTGCAGATGCACTGTCTCGTTCTTTACTCCCGGCGTCAGCGGATGAAAATTAATCGTTAGAACCCATACGCCGGTCGAAACCTGCTGCAGAGACGCCAGGCTGAAATCGGGTGCATTGTGTCCGCTCAGACTTACCGGTTGAGTCGAGCTGGTGAAATTCCAATTACTCAGTGGCGTGCCGTTGGCATCTGTCGCACCTACCGTAAAGAATTCGTACGATAGCGACTCCGTCGCACTGGTCGAGGTGTTGCTCAGCGAGAACAGAGTTTGATTCGCGGTGACTGCTGTCTCGCCCGGGGTTATATAGGCAACAGGAGTGTTGTTCGCACCGAGCGCAACGGCGCCCACCTGTGGCTTCGGATCGACCGCAACGCATTGCACATCAAAGATAAGCGTCGCCCCGCCGGGAATTCCGGTAGTTCCATTGGCCCCGTATCCCGCATCGCTGTTAATAATGAACGTGCGCGATTCGCCGGGCCGGATTCCCTGAAGACCGAATTCCCAGCCGGCGATGACGCTTCCATCGATTCCGTTGAAACTAAAATCCTTATTAGAGGCACTGGAAAGGTAGGTTTGGTTCGCCGTATTGTCCAGCCGGAAGATGAAGCCGTTGGCTGTTTGCGTGTGCAAAGACGAAGCGTCAAAAATGGTGCCTCCGTCCGCCAGGTAGCCCGTGTACTTGATCGCCACGATGTGACCGTTGGTGGCTGCGGTGCCTGAGCCGGTCCTGGTTGATGCCACCTGAACGATGCCTCCGGAGGAGTCAGTATCAATGGTCCTCGCCAGCAGCGCCGTCCCCTGGATTGCAAACTGGTAATTCACCACCCCGGCGCCGTTCTTGAGAATCACGGTCGCCGAGAGCTTGCCCGCTTCCAGCGGCCGGAACCGTATCGTGAACGTCGCAGCGGCGCCCGGCGCAAGTGAGAACTTCCCGCCGGAAGTAATCGACGGCTGCGTGATCACAAAATCACGGGCATTGGCCCCACCAAGCGTGATGGTCGAGAATGTCATCGTCGAATTCGAGCTGTTGCGGATCGTAAACGTCCGCGTGTCGTTCTGCATCGACGCGTCCGCCGCCAGCGTCCATGACGCAAAGTCCGTAAAGTTCGTCACGGTGGGCGCTTTGTTCTGCGCGATCAGGATTCCGTTGCCCAGCACTGCCAGCGGCGGCAGAACGCTTACAGTCACGGCGGCCGGCGTCGACGCAAAGACAGCGCCGTCCCCGCCCGTCCACGAGAAGGTATCGCTTCCCGAAAAGCCTGCGATCCCCGAATATGTCAATGAAGCGATCCTCGCCGCGGGTATGTTCTGGCCCACCGTCACCGGCGTCACGCCGAGTTTCAGTACGCCATGCGCCGGCAACTTGGTGATGCGTACAAATTGCAGTGCTCCGCCCGCGCTCTGGAAGTTACTGCTGAACTGGGTGGAAAACGCAAAAGGCGTCCCCGTCCCGGCGAATATGCTGAACGCCGTCACAGAGGGCGCGCTCACCGTGAGGGCGTCTGTTGCCGCCGCCGCAAAAGTCGTCCCGTCCGCCGACAGCGACCAGGTAAAGCTGTCCGATCCCGTGTAGCCCGTGTTTGGACGGTAGCTGATCGACAACGTGCTGTAGTCGACCGTCAGCGGCAACTGGCTGCTCTGCACCACCGAGCCGTCGACCGTGAGCGTCCCGTGCGCGGGCAGGCTGACGATCCTGAACATCGTTGGACTAAAGCCGTCGCTGGTCAGGTCGGATGTGAATGAAAAGTCCGTGGTCGGGAACGCATAGGACCGATTCTCTCCCACCGTGGCGGTCGCATTCGAGACCGTTGGACCGATCACTGTGAGACTGATGTTGGCCGGGCTTGCCGGGAACAAGGTGCCGTCGATCGATTCGGTGAAGCCGATGCTATCCGCCCCCGTGTAACCATTATTCGGCGTATAGGCGATGGTGAGATTCGAAATGGCATATGGGTTATTCAGGATCGCAGGTGCGCCGTTAATCATCAAAGTGCCATTCGTCGGAAGCGCCGTCACTTCGAACACGGTGGGGTTTCCGCGGCTTGCGGCAAAGAAATCACTTGCGAGCTGGTTCGTGGGGATGGTCAGTGCCAGATTCTCCAGCCCCGTGAACGAGAGATCTGTCACTTTCGGCGACACGCTTGCAATCACGATATTCCCGATGTCCGAGGTGAGGTTCCCCGAGGACCCTTCCCACTGGATTGCGTCAACCAATGGAACCGGGGGATTCCCCGGATTGTTCGGCGTGAATGTCAACGTCAGATTGCTCAAGCTGAAGGGCGTCCCCAGCATGCCGGCGTTCAACGCGGTGTTGTTAACGAACAAGGTGCCGTTCGATGGCGTCGACAGGAACGTGATCGTTTGAAGCGAACCGTTTGCGATATCCGAGTACGCTGCGGTCAGGTTCGAGAGGCTCAGATTCGAGTTGATCCCTTCGGGAAGAATGTAGGATGCGTTCGTGGCGGCCGCTCTCACGATGGTCGCGGTGGCCGGTGCCGCGGCGAAAGCTGTGCCGTCCGATGCGCTCCAGGTAAAGCCGTCACTCCCCGTGTAATTCGGGTCCGGGATATAGGTCAACGTGCCGAGATCCGCGGATGAAAGCGTTTGATTCGCGGTGACCGTCGTTCCATTGGCTCCCCCAAGCGTCAAATTGCCATGTGTTGGCAACGAAATAATCTGCAACTGCTGAATTGAATCGTTGGCGTTGATGTCGTGGAAGCCCCGCGTGAAATTGCTCGCGGAGAGCGCTGTGGAATTGTTAGTCGGCACACCGATGGTGACGTTCGACAGGGTCGGCGCCGAATTCGTTACGTTCAACGTGACATTCGCTGCCGTCGAAAGAGTCGCGCCATCCGAGCCCTCCCACTGGAAAGTGTCGGTCCCGGTGATGCCTGAGTTGGGAACATATGTCAGCGGCAGACTGCTCAACTGAATCGTCTGACCCGCAGTGACCGCGGTACCATTGGCACCCCCCAGCTTCAATGTCCCATTCGCAGGAAGCGTGACAATCTTCACTGCCTGCAGCGTGTCGCCGGTATCCGGATCGGTGAACTGTCCCAGGAAATCTGATGCCGTGATCGTCTTCGCATCATTTTTATCCACGGCGATCGTCAGATTGCCAATGGACGGGGCCTGATCGGTAACGTTCATGCTGACGTTTGCATTTGCCGCCGCCGACAAGCTGCCATCCGACGCATTCCATTGGAAATTGTCGGCGCCGACATATCCCGCAGCCGGAACGTAGGTCAACGGCAGACTTCCCACCGGAATCGTCTGGTTCGCCGTGACCGTGGTGTTTCCGAGCATGAGCGTCCCATGACCTGGGAGCGTCACAATCGTCACCGACTGCAGCGTATCGCCATTGGCATCCGCGAACACGCCCGAGAAGTCGGTCGCGGTAAAGGTCTTTGTCGTATCGTGCAAGAACGCAGTCGACAGATTTGAGAGTGTCGGCGCCGTATCAGTGACCGTCAGGTTGGCGCTGGCGCCGGATACCGCAAACAAAGCGCCATCCGACCCGTTCCATTGAAAACTGTCGGCTCCGGTAAACCCGTTGTTCGGAACATATGTCAGGTTGGCGAGATTGCTCACGGCAATGGTCTGGTTCAACGTCACCGCGGCGCCGCTCAATTTCAGCGTGCCATTGCTCGGAAGCGCCGTGATTTGCACGCTCTGGAGCGAATCTCCGGCATCTGTGTCGGTGAACCCTGCAGTGAAGTTCCCCGCGCTGAATGTCGTGTTGGCATTCTTGACCACCACAAAGCTCAGATTGGAAACGGTGGGCGCAGCAGGATCGTTTACCGTCAGGTTGGCATTTGCGCTCGCCGCTGCAAACAGGGCCCCATCCGAACCGTTCCATTGGAAAGAATCCGCCCCGGTAAATCCTGCGCTGGGAACATATGTCAGGTTGGCCAAATTGGCGACGGGGATAACCTGATTGACCGTTACGTTGGCTCCCCCCAGCGTCAGATTCCCATGAGTCGGAAGTGCGGTAATCTTCACTGCCTGCAGCACATCGCCCGTATCCGGATCGGTGAACTGGCTCGGGCCCGAGAAATCGGCCGCTGCAAAAGCCTTGGATGAATCGTGCTGCAAGGCAGCCGTCAGGTCGGAAACCGTTGGTGCAGCATCATTCACGGTCAGGCTGACGTTTGCCGTCGCCGCTGCAAATAGAACGCCGTCCGAACCGCTCCATTGAAATGAATCCGCCCCGGTATATCCCGCGGTCGGGATGTACGTCAGCGGCGTATTCGACAACGTGCTGAGCGAGATATTCTGGTTTGCCGACACCGAGGCATTACCCAGCATCAACGTGCCATGGGTCGGAAGTGTCACAACCTGCACGACCTGCAGCGTGTCGCCGCTGTCCGGATCGGTGAACTGCGCGGAAAAATCAGTGACCCCTATCGTCTTGTTGGAAGTGTCATGCTGCAGTGAAACCGTCACGTCCGTCACAGTGGGCGCTGTGTCGGTCTGAACATTCAATGTGAGATTCGCCGGCGTTCCAGAAAACACGCTTGCGTCCGTTCCGTCCCACTGAGCTGTGTCGGTTCCGGTGAAACTGGCATTCGGGGTGTACGTCAACTGGTTCAGTTGACTCGCAGGGATGCTCGTATTGGCGGTGACGGCGGCACCCTGGAACATCAGCGTCCCATTGGCCGGCAAGGTCGTAATCTCGATGTCAGCGAGCGTCCCACCGGCAAAGTTGGTCGAAAACAGCGCAGAGCTAAAAGTCTCCGTGCCGAACACGTTCGTCGAAATATCCGCTGGAGTCCCGCTGAATAGCTGCCGCATTTCCAAAAATTCAAACAATCCCCCGCGCTTGCTCTTGCGTCCGCGCCCCCGTTCCACCGTCAATTCTCCGTCAATCGTCAGGTGCGAAATCAGTTTCTTGATGCTGCGGCGATACAACGACGACATGCGTGCCTCCTCCGGCTCTCAATCGCGGCGTTACAACACTCCAGGCCTCCGCGGTTCCGCGTTGAGTTGCCAACACGGCACGCGCAAGCATTCGAATCTAAAGGATAGAGCAGTAGCTTATACTTGAGTACGGTAGCACCGGTCAAGATGGATCTCTACCGTAGAAGAAGACCTACCCTTTTTATTCCAGTAGGCTTTCTATCGGACATCGACGTGCGTGCCTCCAATTTGTCGCCGCCAGGAAGAGTCGCTATGCTTTTGCGGAAATCATTTCGCCGCCGCTTTGGAGGAGAGGTTGCCATGATCCGCCATTCACGCCCTCTTTTGTTGCTGACCGCACTGTTTTTCTCCGCCGGCACTCTCCTTCGCTCTGCCCGCGCCGCCGACGCCTCCGCCTGGACGGAAGAATACGCCGCCGCCGTCAAGGAAGCCCAGAAGGACCACAAAATGCTCCTCCTCGACTTCACTGGCAGCGACTGGTGCCCGGCCTGCATCGAGCTCGCCAAGCAGGTGTTCCGCTCCACCCAGTTCGCAAAATGGGCCGGCAAGACCTTTGTGCTCGTCGAAGTCGACTTCCCCAATCAGAAACCGCAAACCGCGGCCGTCCGAAAGCAAAACAAAGCGCTCGCGGCGAAATTCAAAGTCGATGCTTTTCCGATGATTGTCATCCTCGACAGCCACGAGAAGGAACTCATTCGCAGCGTCGGCTACAACGGCTCGACGCCAGACGACTGGATCAAAGCCCGCGATGTGGAAATCGCCAAGGCGCAATCCAAATAAACCTCACGTCCATTATTACATATAATTATCTGCATGTTCATGCTATATTCCTATCAGCACTTCCAGGCTAGGAATCGCATGAACTTTGAATTCAAAGTCCACGACCAGACCTACCGCTTCCCGGTTGCGCTCATCCAACTGCAGGTTCCCGGCCTGCGGTATCCCGTGGGCCTGCGTCCCGAAACCAGCGACTCCGGGGCATTCGCGCAAGTCTATCTTGAACGCGATTACCAGCTCACCATCGTGAAGCCGCCCAGGTTGATTATCGACGCGGGGGCCAATATCGGCCTCGTCTCCGCTCTCTTTGCCAACCAGTTTCCCGAGGCCAAAATCCTTTCCGTCGAACCCATGGCTGAGAACTTCGCACTGCTCTGCGAGAACGTCGGCCGCTACCCCAACATCAAGCCCCTGCACGCTGCCGTCTGGAACAAGTCCGGCACAATCAATCTCGTCACGCACGATCAGAACAACCAGTTCCTCGGCCACTGGGGTATCCAGGTGCGCGAGTCGCCGGTAACGGACCCCAATTCCGCCGTCCGCGCCATGACCATTTCCGAAATCCTCGAATTCTCCGGCTTGCCCGTCATCGACATTCTCAAAATCGACATCGAAGGCGCCGAAGTCGAACTCTTCGACCGGAACGCCCACCTCTGGCTCTCGAAGACCAACATGCTCATTATCGAGCTTCACGACCGTTTCAAGCCTGGTTGCTCCGACGCGGTGTACAACGCCATGAAACCTTTCGGCTTCATGACCTTCAAACGCGCCGAAAACACTTTCTTCATACGCAACATCCCGCTGTAGTTCCGGCTTCTCCGCATCCGTATTTTACGCCACCTTCGGAATTGTCTTGCCGTGGTCTGCTGCCTCACCGTATAAATCCCGCATTCTCAATTCTGATTCAAAACTCTCGTGGGAGAACGCTCATGGCGATCACCAAAAAGAAATTCGGCACCCCCACCCAGGCCGACTTCGTCGAAATCTACAACATGCTCGGCGAACTCAATACCGCCATCCGCTCCAAGCGCGTTCCGGCAACGCTCAAGGAGGCGGATGCGCAGCTCGTGAAGCTCAATGCGCTGGTCGCCACGTGCAAACAGCTCGGAGGGGATGCGAAGGATCCGGCCTACTTCAAGAGCCGGATGGGCGCTGCCGAATTGTTCTACAAGGGGTACAACGAGGCGGTGGACGCCTACAACGCGAAGCTGGCCCACGTCGAGGTGGAGGTCAAGCCGAGTTCGCCGGAGAAGATCATCATCAATGGCGACCAATCGAAATTCAAAAAGGCGTGCGGACTTCCTTCCGACTTCGACGACCTCATCACCCAAATGAAGATCGCCGACAATTACTCGCCCACCTCCGTCGCCGGCCAGTTCACCCCGCGCTTCAACAAGCACGAGGCGCATGTCACCGGCAACGGGAACGAGTGGAAGGCGTACGTCGAAAAGGGCACCAAGAACACCAAGTGGCGGCAATACTTCACGACGAAGTTTGATGCGTCGTCGCAGACGCTGACGATCACGCTGACCAAGTGCCAGCAGGACCACTGAGGGGCGGGAGGTTGTGGCGCTCGGCGGGTTGGGGCGGAAAAGGTGGATAAGAAAAAGCCCAGGGATTGCAATCCCTGGGCTTTTGATTTGAGGTGAGCGGTTTTGGCCGCGTGCGCGGGGAGGTGACCGGTGGGGGGGGCGAGGTTGGCACACCGGCGCTGACGCTACGGGTTCCCTTGGAGGGCTTTGACGACGGCGGCGTCGCGGGCGCTCAGGTCGGGGTAGGCGGGGTCGGAGCCGACGTCGGGGCGGCGTTTCCAGGAGCGGGCGCAGCTTGGGTAAAGCTGTCGGGTGTCGTTGATCTTGATGTCCCAGACTTCGCCGTGCTCGATGCGGTGGTAGCCGACGCCGAGGGCGTCTTCGATTTCGGGGGCATACTCCGTGACGAGTCGGGAGACTTCGTCTTCGACCTTGGGGAGGATGATCACGGCTTCGGCGTCGAGGGGATTGCCGAGGCCGATGGCGCGTTTGAGTTCGTCCAACTGCTTGTTGCCTTTTTCGATGAGGGGCATGAGTAGGGCCCAGTGTTTGTCGGCGAATTCTGAATTCTGAATTCTGAATTCTGAATTGATGGCGTGAAGGTGGACGCTGGGTTCGAGATCGGCGCAGCCGGGAAGTGAGCGGACGGCGGACCAGGATTCTTCAGCGGTGAAGGCGAGGACGGGGGCGGTGAGTTCGATGAGCTTGATCAGCGCGTTGTAGCAGACCGTCTGGCTGGCGCGGCGCTTCGGGCTGGTGGGGAGTTCGCAGTAGAGGCGGTCCTTGATGGCCTTGGCGTAGACGGCGCTGATTTCGACGTTGCAGAATTCGTAGACGAGCTTGAAGACGTTGTGGAATTCGTAGGTGTCGTAGGCGGTGTAGACGTCCTTGGCCCAGGTGTCGAGTTTGTTCTGCATCCAGGCGTCGATGGAGTGCGGGGCGGGGGCCACGCTGTCAGTGGTCGGGTTGAAGTCGTAGAGGTTGCCCAGGAGGTAGCGGATGGTGTTGCGGATTTTGCGGTAGGCGTCGGCGGTTTTGGCGAGGAGGTTGGGGCCGCAGGGGATGTCGTTCTGGTAGTCGACGCTGCTTACCCAGAGGCGGAGGACGTCGGCGCCGTATTGTTTGAGGGCGGCGTCGACCTTGATGTCGTTGCCTTCTGACTTGGACATCTTGCGGCCTTTTTCGTCGACGACGAAGCCGTGGGTGAGGACTTGTTTGAAGGGGGGTTCGGATTTGTAGCCGGCGGCTTCGAGGAGCGAGGATTGGAACCAGCCGCGGTGCTGGTCGCTTCCTTCCAGGTACATGTTGGCGGGGTAGCCGAGTTCGGGATGCGTCCGCTCGAGCACCGCATGATGCGACGCCCCCGATTCAAACCACACATCGAGGATGTCGAGGCCTCTTTCCAAGGTTGCCACATCCACATCGGCGGGAAAGCCCAGGGATTGCAATCCCTGGGCTTGGTTGTTGGGGTCGAGGCCGAGGATTCTTTCGGCGGAATCCGTGTACCAGGAGTCTGCGCCGTGCTGGGCGAAGTATGCGGCGGTTCTCCGCACCGACGCTTCGGTCAACAGGCAGCGGTTTTTGTTGTCGAAGAAGGCGGGGATGGGGACGCCCCAGGAGCGTTGGCGGGAGATGCACCAGTCGGGGCGGGTTAGGAGCATTCCATTCAGACGGTTCTCACCCCAGGACGGGATGAAACGAACTCCACTCAATCGACGGAAGAGTTGCAATTCTGGTCCATATTTAGCGTCAAGCTTCGCCAATACCTTGGGATCAGCGGGTTTAATTTTCCATTCGCCGCGCTCTTCCGCCTCCCGTAGTTTCTGATTCTCCTCTTGTTCAAAGAGCCGCTGTTCCTCAATGGACTTGGCCTGCGTTTCCGTGAAGATTGGTTGTTGAGGATTAAGGCCAGCAGCCATTAATGCACGCTCGCGGATCGTCTTGGGGGTCAAGCCCGCAGGATCGTGGTCGTTCTTGAAGGGTTTATCTACCGCAATGAACCATTGTTCGGTGGCGCGGAAGATGACGGGTTTTTTGCAGCGCCAGCAGTGGGGGTATTCGTGGTCGAATTTCTGGGCGTGGAAGAGGGTTCCTTGCTCGGTGAGTTTTTGGAGGACGAGGTCGTTGGCGTCCCAGATGGATTTGCCGCGGAGGAATTCGGGGACGGAGTCGTCGTAGCGGCCGTCGGGGAGGACGGGGTTGTAGATTTCGAGGTTGTATTTGAGGCCGGTCTGGTAGTCCTCTTTGCCGTGGCCGGGGGCGGTGTGGACGAGGCCGGTGCCGTCTTCGAGGGTGACGTAGTCGGCGAGGACGATGGGTTGCACGAGGGGCTTCAACGATTCGTGGGCGCCCTTCAATGCGTCGATCTCGAGTTGTGTTGTTTCGGTAGCTTCAGGCGCGCCAAGAGGATGGAAATACTTGAGTCCCATTTCAACGAGTTCCCGTCCTGTGACGGGACCATGAGTTTCGCCGTCTGCGAAGTACCCAAGATTGCGAATGCGATCCAACGCTTGTGAGGCCACGATCACGCATTTGGTGTAAGGCCCGCCGGTGGTGTCACTTTTCTCTCGGTACCAATGCACGACGTATTCGTGGTCCGGATGGACAGCAACTGCCCGGTTTGCGGGAAGCGTCCACGGAGTCGTCGTCCAGATCATCAAGTATGCATTATTTGCGAAAGGCCTGAGCTGCTTCAGGAAATATTCCGTTGCTTCCGAGTTGGATTTCAGTGTCGTGACATTGGCAAGTTTGAAATTGACGTAGATCGAGTTGTCTTTGCGGTTGGCGTATTCGAGTTCGGCTTCGGCGAGTGCGGTGCGGTCGTTGGTGCACCAGTGGACGGGTTTTTTCTGGCGGTAGACGAGGTCGCGTTTGACGAGTTCGGCGAGGACTTCGAGGATGCCGGATTCGTAGTGGGGGTTGAGGGTGAGGTAGGGGTTGTTGAATTCGCCGAGGATGCCGAGGCGTTGGAAGGAGTCGCCCTGGAGTTTGACGTACTTCATGGCGTAGTCGGCGCATTTTTTGCGGACTTCTTCCTTGGAGAGTTCGCGGAATTTAGGGCCGAGCTCTTTTTGGATGGCGGATTCGATGGGAAGGCCGTGGCAGTCCCAGCCGGGGACGTAGGGGGAGTCGAAGCCCTGCATGGTGCGGAATTTGACGACGATGTCTTTGAGGGTTTTGTTGATGAGGTGTCCCATGTGGATGTCGCCGTTGGCGTAGGGGGGGCCGTCGTGGAGGACCCATTTGCCTTTGCCCCCCCCCGCGGAGCCTTTGCGGGCGGTGCGGATTTGTTGGTAGAGGTTTTGGTCCTGCCATTGTTTGAGCATGGCGGGTTCGCGCTGGGTGAGGTTGGCTTTCATGTCGAAGTTGGTTTTGGGGAGGTTGAGGGTGTCTTTGTAGTTGTTGGCGGTGGGGGCTGTGGATTCGGTCATATGAGCACCTTTTGAGAGTCGGCCCGCTGGGCCTCGCGATTGGTTCGTCGGTCTCGAAACCACGGGCTTCCGGCCATGGCTACTGAAAGTCGGCCCATTCGGGCCTTTGGGGCTCGTCTTGCGGCGAGCTGCGTAGTTTAGTTTTTTTTGGGGAGATTCGGAACCTGGGCTAGACCGAAGGGGTCGGTTAGCCCTGGGTAATGGGGATGGACACGCGTGGGGTGGGGGTGTTCA
>Ga0335069_10000322_pt1 | contig 81994 bp, 67 predicted proteins | sample Lox_Sample_11_FD_206714 | JGI IMG/M metagenome (GOLD analysis project Ga0335069, IMG submission 206714) | Soil microbial communities from Loxahatchee National Wildlife Refuge, Florida, United States - Lox_Sample_1.1 | ecosystem: Environmental > Terrestrial > Soil > Wetlands | place: USA... | reverse complement strand
CCGCGCCGGCGATCTACGAACAGGTTCTCATCTCCCGCGGGCCCCGCGCGCGCGGCGCTGTTCTCAAAGGCATGCTCCCGCGGTATGAGCGCAGAGTTAGCGACCTGCTACAGACTGTCAATATCGGCTCGGCGGATGAGCTTGCGGCTTCTGTCGAGCCATCCCAGCAAATCTCAGGGGCGGGCGAAGGCGCCAAGGGAGACGCGTCAGACCAAGATGCAGGCAGCAATGCCCGCACCACGCAATCGCCATCCCCGCAAGTATCATCCCCGCGATCGTCTTCTGCGCAGGTTTCGCCGGACGACTTGAGCGGCGTTCACCGGCGCGTTGCCGCGATGCCCCCTATTGTTCTCGGGCATGATCTTGCTGACGAAGTGGGAGCGACCGTTGGATCCGTTGTCCTAGTCACCTCTCCCCAGGGAGAGTTGACCCCCTTCGGCATGGTTCCCAAGTACATTCGCTTTCGCGTCGTAGGCATCTTCAATTCCGGCTTCTACGACTACGATTCGTCGTGGGCTTTTATCCGTCTCGCCGATGCGCAAGGACTCTTCGGCCTGGGCGACGTAATCTCCGTGATCCAGTTCAAACTGGACGACATCTACCGCGCGCCCGAGGTTGGCCGCGAGATCGAGGAACGGGCCGACCAGGTTACCGGCTCCCGCGGCTTCATGACCACGAACTGGATGGAGCAAAACAAGCCGCTCTTTCACGCTCTTCGCCTGGAGCGCCTGGTCACCTTTATCACCATTGGCCTTATTGTCTTTGTGGCCGCTCTCAACATCCTCATCTCGCTCACCATGATGGTGATGGAGAAGACCAAGGACATTGCTGTCCTCATGTCGATGGGCACGAAGAAGCGCCAAATCCGCCGGATCTTCATCGCGCAGGGCGTGCTCATCGGCGTGATTGGCACTCTGATTGGGCTTGCCCTCGGTTTTGGAATCTCGTGGGCGGGGGGGCACTATCATTTCATCTCGCTCGCGCCCGAGGTGTATTCGATTGACTACGTTCCCTTTGCGCCTCGGGTGATGGACGGCCTGATCGTGGCGCTGGTTTCAATCGGAATCTCGTTTGTCGCGACGATTTATCCTTCATGGACCGCCGCCAGAATTCTTCCCGCGGAAGCTTTGCGGTATGAATAGCGCCATAGGCTCGATTCCAGTTCGTTACCTTCCGGTCACGGTCGCCGCCCTGCAGCCTTTCTCTCGTGTCCCGTGAAAAGCCAGTGACCCTCGGGCAGCGTATGAAGAACTACGATTCGATTCCACAAATGCTGTACCCTGTTCTTGATGGCGAAGAAGCTTTCGCACTATGACTCGTCGGGCCGCGCTCGAATGGTCGATGTTTCGGCGAAGGCTAAGACCGCGCGGGAGGCGGAGGCTTCGGCGCTGGTTTCAATGTCGCCTGCCGTGCTGCGCGCGTTGCCTTCAAACCCAAAGGGCGATCCGCTGGAAGTGGCGCGCACCGCGGGAATCATGGCGGCCAAGCGGACTTCGGACCTGATTCCGATGTGCCATCCGGTGCCGCTGACGCACATTGCTGTGACCCTACGCGTGTGCGAGAATGGCGTGGCCGTTCACTCAAAAGTGAAGACCACCGCGGAGACCGGCGTCGAGATGGAGGCATTGGTCGCGGCAACCGTCGCAGCGCTGACTGTCTACGATATGTGCAAGGCGCTCGATAAAGGGATTGAGATTCGCGAAGTGGTGCTGGTGAAGAAGTCAGGAGGAAAGAGCGGCGACTACCGGCGGCACACTTAATGTCTGTTGCCCGCAGAATGCATAAATCCTTTGCCGCTCAGGTCCGTCCCCTGGTTCGTTGGTGGTTGGTTCCTCCGCGCATGGCATTTATAGATGTAAGACAGACTTTAGGACTAAAAGTGGCTTTGGGTGTGATTTTGACCACCATGAATCGAGATGCCGAGTAACGTAAAGCTGCTGCTGGTGGATGACAATCCCATGGTGCTTGGGATGCTTCAGCAGGCGCTTGCCTCCCTGGCGGAGATTTCGACCGCCAACGATTCGGCGGATGCGCTGTTGAAGGCGGTGGAGGAAGTTCCGGATCTGCTCGTCAGTGACTATCGCATGCCGGGGATGGACGGACGCCAGCTGCTGGAGAAATTAAAAAGCAGGCCGGCGACAGCGGGAATCGCCATCATTTTGATGGCGAGCAAGGGCGACATCAGCGAAAGACTGTCGGCACTCGATGGCGTCGAGGATCTGCTGGAGAAGCCGTTCTTCCTTCGAGACGCGGTACGCAGGATCAAGCGCGTCGTGGACCGCATCGCGCTCGAGAAATTGGCGAAGGCGCCGACTGCCGCCGATGGCGTGTTGCGCGGGAGTCTCGCGCAGATGAACGTGATCGATCTCGTGCAGTCGCTGGAGATGGGCCGGAAGAGCTGCCTGCTCACAATGCTCAATGGCGACGACCGCTGCGAGATTTATTTTTCCTCCGGCCAGGCGAAGCATGCGGCGTATGGCGCCACGGTGGGCGACGAGGCCGTGTTTAAAGTCTTGCGCTGGACCGATGGAAATTTCGAGATCGATTTCACCAAGAGCACGACGCAAGAATCGACGACGCTGAACACGCAGGGTCTGCTCATGGAGGGTCTGCGTCTGCTCGATGAAGCGGCGCGCGACGCGGCCGAAGGTGGTAGTACGGAGAGCGATGCAGAGGGCGAAGATGTCCTGCTCGACACCTGAGGGCCCGCCGCATGGCTCGGCAAAAACCGCACAGATTTCGGCGGCGGTGCTCACGGTCAGCGACTCGTGCTCGCGCGGCGAAAAAAAAGACCTGTCGGGTCCGGCAGTGGCCGAAGCCCTCGAACGGCGCGGGATTCGCGCCATCAGACGCGAGATCGTTGGCGACGAGCGGGACCGAATCCAGCAAAAATTAATTGCCTTATGCGGAGTGGCGCGGCTCGTAGTCACGACCGGAGGCACGGGAATTGCTCCGAGGGACGTTACGCCAGAGGCTACGCGCGCGGTGTGCGAGCGCATGATTGAGGGCGTTGCCGAGGCGATGCGGGCGTCAGGGATGGCGAAAATTCGGTTTGCCGCGCTAAGCCGAGGAGTTTGCGGAGTGCGCGGAACTTCTTTGATTTTGAATTTGCCGGGGAGCCCGGCGGGAGCGGTCGAGTCGCTCGATGCCGTCGTCGATTTGCTGCCTCATGCACTGGAGTTGCTGGCGGGAAATACCGAGCATGGCAACCGTACATCGAGCGATCGGGTCACCTGAAAAAACTGCACCGGACAGAAAAAAATCTCTACCCGCTCGCATTCGTGGGAGCGGCTTCGCTCGCGGAGTGCCGGCGCCGCACGTTCAAGTAAACTGATTCATTGAATAAGATCAAACATTTTCTTCAGCGGTATGCGGAGTGGATACGGCATGCGCTGGCTCCGCTTGGGCCTTGGGGAATGCTGGCCTTTGCCGCCGTGGACGGGTCGTTTCTCGGCATGCCGCTCGATGCCATCTTTTGCGGATATGTCTACACCGACCGGTCGCGCTTTCTCCTTTATGTTCTGCTGGCGTCGGTAGGATCGGCGCTCGGAAGCATTGTGTGGTATGTGATCGGCTATACCGGCGGCGAGGTCCTGTTGCGCAAGCGGCTTCCGGCGGAGAAGTTCGCAAAGATTCACGCATCGTTCGAGAAGCACGAATTCTGGGCGCTGATGTTTCCGGCGATGTTGCCGCCACCGACTCCGTTCAAAATTGTTGTGCTCGCCGCCGCGGGATTCGAGATGAACTTCTTTCATTTCCTCCTCGCTATTTTTGCGGGACGCTTCGTGCGCTTCTTGATCGAGGCGCTGTTGACGCTATGGTTTGGGCCGCAGGTGGTGACGATTGCGGGAGGATTGTTCGCGCATCATTATTGGGGAGTTCTGATTGCGGTCCTGATGGTTGCGTTGGCTTGGATGGCCTGGAAGCGAATGAATGGGAAGCGGGCGCGACGCGTAGGAAGCGCTACGTGACAAGGGAGTTGCGACTATGCGGGATTGTTGTGGAGCCGTGGGCAAAAAGCTTTTAACCGCAGAGGACGCGGAGAAAAGCCGCAGAGTTCTGTGACGATCAGCGAACCACAGCTTAGGCGGACGCTCTTTAGTTAGGCTGCCGTTACGCGGCTTGTCTCGCTCGAGTTCGCCAGGGCTGCGGCCAAAGCCGGCAAGCCGAACATGGCGGCGGCAAATAGCAAGTCGCCTTCCAGCGTGTGGCGGAAGAACGGGATACCTGCGGTGTAGCAGGTCATCAGGCCGGCGAAGCTCTTCGGGTAGGTTGGCCAGCAGGCCCAGACCGCAAAATTGCTGACGATAAAAAACGAAACTGAGCTGGCGAGCGTTGCTCCACCCACGCGCAGCCAGTCTTTTGCTTCGCGCAGGCCTGTGTTTTCGCCCAGGCTGGTGCCGAGCCAGAGAACTGCGGCGTACCAGAGCCAGGTGAAGTAGTGGTCCCAGGTGAACTGGTAGGCATAGACGAATTTCGTGAGGATTACGTCGGAAGCGGCAAGCAACGTAAAGGGGATCCACAGCTGGCGGCGGGAGCGTCCTTCTCCGTGACGCGCGCCAAAATAGAGAAGAGCGGCGGCGACGGGAGTGAAGTTCCAGGGATGCGGCATCGACGGCATGCGCATGATGACGGCGAGAACGACAAAGAGATAAGCCAGCATGATCACCTCACAAATTGAACTCTTAGGATTGTGGCGCGTGAAGCGGGCGTTGGTCAAGGGAATGCCGAGTGGAGATCAAAAGTTGACATTTGCCGGATCTCTCACGTTTCAGGCTCCGGTCAAGGTTGGGAATTCGCGTGGTTGCGCACGCGCATTTCCTCGCGGATTTCTCGCAGATCCTTCGTCAGCAACACGCTCGCGCCTAGTGGAGACTTTCCACCCCGGCCAGGGTAGGCGTAACGCAGGTCTCGAAAATGGACCCGGTAGGCCGCCTGGTCATTGGCGATGCCGGGATCAAGTTGTTCGACCTCCACGAACGGATATTGCGCCCAGCTTAAATAAACCTGCCCCAGGTAGGTTTGTTTGGCGGCCAGCGAGACCGGCGTCTCTTCGGGCTTATAGCGAATTTGCATCGTGCCCCCCGGATCGACTTCGGGCACGGCGGAATTGACATCCATCGTCGCGAAAAAAGCGGGCGTTTCAGCTACGGCAAACCAGCGGAACGGATTCCACAGATAAGAATAGGCGGAGACGCGAAGAGCGTCGGCGCCGTGGAAAGTGCGAGCTTCCAGCGCCGCCACGGCGCGCCGGTGCTCGTAGTCGCGAAGGCCCCACAGCCCGATCACAACGATGAGAGCCGCAGTTGCGGCGACGCGACCGGGAGGATTCTTGCCGCGGCGGCCGGAGGCGATTTCCTGATTGATCAGCGAGAAGAGCGAGGGAACGGTGAGCCCAAGGAAGAGGGCGGCGAGGATAAATGGGTCGACGATGTAGACGATGTCCCACGAAATCCAGCGCTCCGAGAATGGCCACCACGGTCGGACTCCGTAGCTGTTAGTGAAGTCGAGAAGGATGTGGCTGAGCCCGGCGAGGCAGGCATAGAGATAGAGGAGTCCCCAGCGTGGCGGGAGATTTGGGTTGCGCGTTTTGCGCTTGCGGAGGCGCCAGATTCCGTACATGAAAGCGACTACTGCAGCCGCGACTATCGGGACGCCGAGGAATGAGTGCGTGAATCCACGATGGTGATTGAGGGCGAAGGCCGACCCGCCGAAGCGGCTAAAGACGTCCAGGTCGGCGGCTTCGGCGGCCAGCGTGAGCGTCGCCGTCGCAAGCGCGGTCTTGCGGTTGAGGCCGGCGCGGCCGAGGTTCGCGCCGAAGAGGAAATGGGTGACGGGTTCCAAGGGATGAGTTTAGACGAGGTCAGAGGTTCGAGGTAAGAGGGCAGGGGTGAAAGCCTATTGCAGAGGTCAGATTTCAGATTGCAGAGGTGAAAACCCCAAGGCTGACAAGGAATTTTTCCGCCATTTGCTTCGTGGCAGGCTCCGGCGATTCCCGCATCAAAGGGTTGTTTTGTAGGAGACAACATGAGTGAACGGGATACCGATGGAAAGGTTGGCGGGGAGTTGCTGAGTGAATTGTTTTCGGCTCTGGAGGATTTGGAGACTCAGAGTTCCGGGATTTTGCAGTTCTTGAAAGATAAGGGATTGGCGAACGACGAGGAACTTGCGCCTTTCCTGGAAGCGGCCGCGCGGGCTAGCGATGTGCGGTGGCGGGCGGCTCGGTTGCGGATGGAAGCGCTGCTGTCGGCGGCGATTAAGGATGCGGAAGAGGAATTCGCTCGGAAGATGGAGGAGCGAAAGAAAGAGGCACAGAAGATAGCGGAAGGCAAAGAGAAGAAAAGTCGTCCCGAACGGCCCGAACAGGAAAAAAAGAAAGCCAAAAATGCTCGTGCCTCGGACGCGGAGGCGAGTAAGTCTGTCGAACGTGCGGGAGACACGGAGGGAGTCGGTGACAAAGGAGTCGATGAGAAACCTGTAGAGCCGGCTCGTGAGAAAACAGCGGCCCCGAAGACTCAGGGGAGCGAACAAACGCCGGGACAACGGGGCGCGCCGGATACGGCGAACGAGAAGGTCGCCTAAGCCTTTCTGCTTCCGCTGCGAACCTCTGTCGCACTTGGAAATATCCACCACGAGGAGACGAATCCTATTGGAGTAGCTCGAGGCCCGCGACATTGGCGAATGCTCGAAAGTCTGCGGCGCGCGTTAGAAGCTGAATGCGGCTGTCGATACAACTTTGGGCGATGAGTGCATCGCCGAGCCGGGCCTTGCGGCGGCTTTCCAACACCTTGGCTCGCAGAAGCCCAGCGCGACGCCAAAAGCCAGGCGCAATGTCGGCGAGCGGAATCTCGACGAGGGTTTTGGCGGTTTCGGAATCCAGTTTCGGATCGCTGAGGAGTTCGGCGAGCACAGGCGGCACCATGACTACTTGCCTGTCTTGCAGAGCGCGGTCCAGAAGTAGCACATCGCTACCGGGATCGCCCTGCAGGAAAGCGATCCAAGTGCTGGTGTCGGCCGCGATCATCGGTCGGTCTTAAGTTCGCTCAATGAACGCGAGAAGCGGACCTTGCCTCTAAGGGCGCGGAGGCGGGTGTAAGTTTGACTCGCCGCGACTAAAGTGAGGCCTGTGCGGACCGTTTGGGTAATGCCTGTGCCGCTCGCCTTTTGAGCCTTTTCGAGAAGATCTGCCGGGATTTCGACCGTAATTTTGCGAGCTGGCTCCATGCGTGCGATTATACCATATAGAATACCAGTATCCATTATGGTATTTAATGCTGGGGCTGGATCGGGGGCACCACGAGCGACAGGGCATCGGGGACGACAGTCATTCGAGCCGGGAGGCGGCCTAGGAGTTCTCCGTCGGCTTCGACATAAACGCGGCTTGTGGGTCCTGTTTTCTCTGCAAGCCGGCAGCTGATTTCCGAACAATCGACCAGGTCGATGCCGGGAATCTCGCGGCGCCATCCGAGCAGCGCTCCAGCGACATATTGCAGGTAGGCATTGCGGCTGGCTGTGCGGCACATGACTGTGCGCAGATCGGGACGATCGAGATTCGCTCCCGGGACCAGCTCGCGAAGAATGTTGCCAAAGAAGCGAATGCGGACGGTGAGAAGCTCGGTAAGCTCGGCGGAGTGCTTGTTGCCGGTGCCGTTGGAATATTCGGCCTGGAAGCGGCGCATGTCGTAGGTGGCCCAGAGATGCCATGCTTTCAGGTAATACGCGGCCATGCCGGAGCGATTTTTCAGGTCCGCCGTGAGCTTATAAAAGAGGTGGGCGTCGACGCCGATTCCAGCAGCTACTGTGAAATAGCGCGCGGCGGGCTTGCCCTTGAAATCTTCGAACTCGACGCGACCGAGCGGAATGCGCCGCACTTCCCCATGGACGAGCCGGCGCGCGGCTTCGCTCGGGCGCGAGGGCAGGCCGAGATCATGCGCCAGCGCGTTGGCTGTGCCGAACGGCAGAATGGCCAGCGCGACCGGCGTGCCCGCGAGTTCCTGAATCACATCGTGCAGCGTGCCATCGCCGCCACAGGCGAAAACGGTGTCGTGACCGGAGGCGACAGCGTAACGGGCGTGGATTAAGGCCTCATGGCTGGAGCGGCAGACGGTCAAGTCGGTGTGTACACCGGCGGACTGGATGACGCCGATGGCAATGTCAAGTTCGCGGTCGCGGCGTTTGCCTTTACGGCCGGAATTCGGATTGAAGAGGATCGTGGCTTTGCGCATGCACCCCGTCTCGCGTCTTCTGAGTTTAACGTAGCGGAAATATTTGCTTTGTGGCAGTCATGTTAAAAGCGCGAGCCTGAGAGCAAAGAGTGCCGAATCGATAACGGTCCGCCGAACCGTAGTTCGCTTTTCTTTCGCTCGCGGCGACGCCTCGTGCTAAACTGAACAAAATTGATGTGACAGCCAACACTTTTCGCTCCAGCCCGCGGGTGTATAGATTGATTCATTGGATGATTGAGAGATTGATTCATTGAAAACAATGAGCCTCCGCCAATCACTCAATAACTCAATCCTTCAGTGATTCAATGAATTGATTAAGGAGCAGCCATCATGGCGGATAGCAGGAATGACGAACGCAGCAAAGCGATCGATCTGGCGTTTTCACAAATAGAAAAGCAGTTTGGCAAAGGCTCGATCATGCGCCTCGGATCGAAAGAAGCGATCGTTCCGATCTCGGTGATTTCCACGGGCGCGATCTCTTTCGATGCCGCGCTCGGCGTGGGCGGCGTGCCGCGCGGACGCGTGATTGAAATTTTCGGGCCGGAATCGTCGGGCAAGACGACGATTGCGTTGCAGGTGATTGCAGAGGCGCAACGCGGCGGCGGCATGGCGGCGTTTGTGGATGCGGAACATGCGCTCGACCCGGGCTATGCGAAGAAGCTGGGCGTCGATGTAGATAACCTGCTGGTTTCGCAGCCGGATTACGGCGAGCAGGCCCTGGAGATTACCGAGGCGCTGGTGCGGTCGAATGCGATCGACGTACTGGTGGTGGACTCGGTGGCGGCGCTGGTGCCGAAGGCTGAACTCGACGGTGAGATGGGCGACAGCCACATGGGATTGCAGGCACGGCTGATGTCGCAGGCGCTGCGGAAGCTGACGGGGACGGTTTCGAAGTCGCGGACTTGTTTGATTTTCATCAACCAGATTCGCGAGAAGATCGGCGTAATGTTTGGGAACCCAGAGACTACGACGGGTGGCCGCGCGCTTAAGTTTTATTCGTCGGTGCGAATCGATATCCGGCGAATTGCGGCGATCAAGGAAGGCGACCTGGTGACGGGCTCGCGCACGCGAGTGAAAGTGGTTAAGAACAAGGTGGCGGCGCCGTTCCGCGAGGCGGAGTTCGACATTCTTTATGGCGAGGGAATTTCGCGTGAAGGCGACTTGCTGGACCTGGCGGTGAACAACAATATTGTGGAGAAGTCCGGGTCGTGGTTCAGCTATAAGAGCGAGCGGATAGGGCAGGGACGCGAGAATGCGCGGACATTCCTGAAAGAGAATAAAGACACGCTGGTGAAGCTGGATGCCGAGGTGCGGAAGGCGCTGGGATTGGTGGCTGCGGCGGCTCCGGTGCCGGCGGCTCAGGCCGCGGCCGCGCCTGCTGGCGGGAAGGTCGCGACGATGCCTGCGGCGGATGCGAAGATACCGGCGGCGAGAAGGTAGGCAAACTACCTCACAAATGTGGTTGACAGTGGTAGTAAACTGTTTATTGAGGACCGAACCGATCTCTAGGTCGGTGTAGGTCTTCCCTTGAACCCCCGAGAGGGGGTTTTCCTTTTTGGGGTGTTGATTGCACCTCGTCTACATAGACGAATCCGGCTCGGCTGGTCCTGGTTCCTTGCTAACATTTACGCTCGGATGCGTCATGGTTGATGCGACTCGCTGGGCGGACGTTTTTGACGAGATCATCCAATATCGGCGTTTTCTGAAAGACAACTTCAAAATTCCTGCGCGTGCCGAAATCAAGGCAAATTATCTCCTGCGTAATGGAGGGCCGTTTCGCCAACTGAAACTGAGCGAAGCGGCACGGTTTAGGATCTATCGTGGATTGATGCGTTTACAAGAAAAATTGGAATTGTCGACATTCGCGGTAGTCATTCGTAAGGACGTGATGGCTGCGAGGGGATCTACCGTCAATTCGAGAGATGTAGCATGGGAATATCTTCTCCAGCGTCTTGAGCGCTTTACCACACTTGGGGGCACGCAAGTGTTGATCTCTTTTGATGAGGGTGAGGGGCCGATCGTGCGTGCGCTGACTCGAAAAGCGCGGCGGGCTGGATCGGCTGGGAGCGCATTTGGAACCGGATCGCTAAGACGACCGGCTCGCCAAATTATTGACGATCCGGTGCCCCGTAAATCACATGAATCGTACTTCATTCAACTCGCCGATCTTAATGCGTATGCGGCATTCCGCAAGCTCTACCCGCCGCCCGTTAGGTCTGTGCAAATTGTTCCGCAAGACATGTGGGACGAACTCGGTGCCGCCGCGTTTTCGAAAGTCAATCAGGTTAGTGGAGGCCCTCCCGGGATTGTTTCGTGGCCCTAGCAAGCTCGCCTCGGAATAGGGTCAGGACGGGAGCCTTGCGATTGCCTGTTGGCTTCTCCCCCGCATACAATCTAGGTTTTCTCATCGAGGGATCGCTTGAAACGCGTCAAGGCTATCTATCCGGGGTCGTTCGATCCTCCTACCAACGGGCATCTTGATCTGATTGAGCGCGGCAGCAAGATTTTTGACGAGCTGATTGTTGCCATTCTGCGGAATCCTGAGAAGGACCCGCTGTTTAGCGTGAATGAGCGGCGGCAGATGCTGGAGTCGATGACGGCCGGGTTCGACAATGTTTCGGTCGATACTTTTAATGGCCTGACCGTGGACTACGCGCTGCGCGTGGAGGCGCAGGCGATTTTGCGGGGGATTCGGGCGATCAGCGACTACGAGTATGAGCTGCAGATGGCGCTCATGAATCGGAAGCTGCAGCCGGGACTTGAGACTGTGTTCATGATGCCGGCGGAAAAGTATTCGTATTTGAGTTCGCGGCTGGTGCGCGAGGTGGCGCAGCTGGGCGGGTCGATCGATTGTTTGGTGCCCGAACTTGTGGCGCAGAAGTTGCGTGAGAAAATGGACATAGCGAACAAGTTCAGTGATGCCGCGGGGCGCGAAGCGGGGCCGCAGGCGGCGGGTGCTGGTGGGGAGCGCGAGAAAAAAAGCAGGTCGAGGAAAAAGAAATCATGAGCAGTGTATTGAGCGTGATGAGCCGTCCGGTGCAGTTGGCGGAGCGCATCAACCGGATCGAGCCTTCGGCGACGATGGCCGCCGTGGCGGAGGCGGAGAAGCTACGCCAGCAGGGCATCGACGTGGTGGATATGACGGCGGGCGAACCGCATTTCGCGACGCCCGAGCACATCAAAGAGGCGGCGATCGCGGCGATTCGCGGAAATTTTTCGCGGTACACGCCGGTGGGGGGCACGGCGGAGCTCAAAGACGCAATCATCAAGCGGCATGCGGCGGATTTTGGCTCGGGATACAAGCGCGAGGAAGTTTGCGCGTCGGTGGGCGGGAAGCACGCGCTTTTTAATGCAATCTCGGTGCTGGTGGATCACAGCGACGAAGTGATTCTGCCGGTGCCCTATTGGGTCTCGTTCAAGGACATGGTGAATTACGCGGGCGGCAAGTGCGTGCTGCTCAAGGCCGACGAGGCGCAGGGATTCCGCGTGACGGCGTTGATGGTGGCGCGGCTGGTGACGCCGAAGACGAAGCTGATCATTCTGAATTCGCCCTCGAATCCGTCGGGCGCGGTGATGAGCCCGGAAGACATGAAGGAAGTTGTGAGGCTGGCGCACGAGCGCGGCATCTGGGTGATTTCGGATGAGTGCTATGTCTACCTGAACTACACGGCGCACAATTTTTCGGTGGGATCGCTGAATGAGTATCGCGATCAGTTTCTGGTGGTGGGGTCGCTGTCGAAGACTTATGCGATGACCGGTTGGCGGCTTGGATACACGCTGGGCCCGGCGGCAGTGATTGCGGCGATGCAGAAGCTGCAGAGCCAGTCAACGTCGAATCCGACGTCGATTGTGCAGAAGGCGGCGGTGGCAGCGATGACCGGGTCGCAGCAATGCGTGGCGGATATGCGGGCGGAGTACATCCGGTTGCGCGACCATTTTGTTCGCGGGTTACAGGCGATTCCAGGGATTGAGTGCCAGATGCCGGAGGGTGCGTTTTACGCGTATCCGAATGTGTCTGCGTTTTTTGGGAGGGGCGGAGTGGGAAGTGGCGGTGACGTGGCGCATGGACTTTTGCACAAGGCACATGTGGCAACCGTGGCCGGAGAAGGGTTTGGGACGACCGAGCACGTGAGGCTGTCGTACGCGACTTCGATGGAGAATATTGATAAGGCACTGGAGAGGATGCGAGGGTATTTTGCAACGCTGTAGCGGGGAGAAGGGTACCTAAGTCACATGCTGCCGATGAAGGGAAAAATCCTTGACTTAGGAAGCCTGAACGTATACGTTTTGTATATATCCGATACGCTCGTAGGCGAGCAGGTTTCTAGAAACCCTCCGGTTTTCCGGAGGGTTTCTTCGTTATGAGCAAGAAAATAATCATCTTGATTGACGACGGGTTTCTACGAGTCAAAGCCAGACACGCGGGAAAGCACTACGATCCGCCGTTTATCGAAAAATTCGCACATCATTGCGTGGCAACTGACGAAGAAATACTACGTGTTCTTTATTACGATTGCGCTCCGTACAGCGGTACCGTTAAGCTGCCTGTTTCTGGCACCCCTTATACGTTCCCTGGCTCGGACAAGTGGATGGACGAATTGGCCCGCAAAGACTTGTTCGCGGTTCGTCGCGGAGTCCTGAAATTCCGTGGATACAAGCCTAAGCAGACGCCCGTCAATCAGGCGGTCGCATTAACAGACACAGATTTTGAGGTCGAGCAAAAAGGTGTGGATATGCGAATTGGTTTGGACATTGCCGCATACTCCGCCAATCGCGCTGTGGACAGGATTGTATTGGTGTCGAATGACACGGACTGTGTCCCGGCCATGAAGTATGGCCGCAAGGCCGGGCTTCAAGTTGTCCTCATAGAGCTTCCGAATAACAAGTGTGCACCCGAATTAGTAATGCATGCCGACTATAAGCGGCCTGTTCAATATCCATAGGCCCAGATAGTGCAAACTCTTCGCCAAAGCCAACTCTACCCACTACTGATGTCTCCGATGTTTGACCCGCGTCCGTGGGGGACGATGGACCTTGCACCGATTTATCCCAATCACAAGTTCAACGAGAAGATTGGCGAGGCCTGGCTTACCGGCGACAACTGCGTGGTTTCGAACGGGACGCTGGCTCGAAAGGCTCTGGCGGAGTTGAGCTCGGAGTTCGGAGCTGAACTAGTGGGTTCGGCGGCGCGCGATCCGCGACGGTTCCCCTTGTTGCTGAAGTTTTTGTTTCCCGAGGAGAAGCTCTCGGTGCAGGTGCATCCGGACGATGCCACTGCGCAGAAATTTGGTGAGCCTTGGGGAAAAACCGAATGCTGGTATGTGGCGCATGCGAAGCCGGGGGCGCAGATTGCGCTTGGATTGAAGGCGGGAGTTTCGCGGGCGGAGTTCGAGCGGTCGATTCACGAGAAGCGCGCGGAAGAGCTGCTGAACTGGGTGAATGTTTTTCAGGGCGAGATGATTTACGTCGCCGGCGGGACCGTGCACACGCTGGGGCCGGGCGCGGTGATCGTGGAGACGCAGCAGCAGTCGGACACGACTTATCGGCTCTATGACTATGGGCGGCCGCGGCCGCTGCATTTGGAGCATGGGTTGGCGTCGGTGAAGGAGAAGGTAGCTTCGGGGAAGGTGATTCGGCCTGCGCCTGCTGCTGACGGAAGAAATCGGGTTTCGTCGATGATTGCCGCGCCTTATTTCACGGTCGATTTGTTCGAGTTGAAGGAGCCGCGGGAATTTTCTACTCGCGATGGGTCGGGCAAAAACTCGGTGCAGATTCTGGTGGCGGTGGAAGGGTGCGGGATCGTCGAGGTCGCGGGACAGGGGCCGGTGACTTTGGCTAAGGGCGATGCAGTGGTGATTCCGGCTGCGATTGGCGAGTTTGCTGTGCGGCCACAGTGGGCGGTGGAGTTCTTGAAGGCGTTTGTGCCGGGAAGCCCCTCGCCTGAACCGGCCACGCGGCTTTGAATATTACCGAAGGCAGAAGTTAGATTGCAGAAGTAAAGCCTCGGCTTCCACCGCTCAGATGGCCCTCGGAGGATTCACTTCTGCAATCTGACTTCTGACTTCTGCAATCGGGGCGCTACAATCCAATCTGTGCAAAAGGGTTCTCACTTCTATCCTGTGATTCTTGCCGGGGGGCGGGGGACGCGGTTCTGGCCCTTGAGCCGGAAGCGCCGCGCTAAGCAACTGTTGGCGCTTGACGGCAAGCAGACGATGATCCAGCAGACGGTGACGCGGTTGCTGCCTCTGGGTTCGGCTAAGAATTTCTGGGTCATTACGAATGACGATCTGCGGCCTGCGATTCTGAAGCAGTTGCCCAAAGTTCCCTCTAAGCAGATCGTGGCCGAGCCTGCCGGGCGAAATACTGCTCCTGCGATTGGGCTGGCGGCGTTTCTGCTGCTGCGCAGCGATCCTCAGGCGGTGCTGGGCTTGTTTCCTTCCGATCATGTGATTGCCGAGCCGGAGAAGTTTCGCGCGGCCCTGAATGCGGGAGCTGCAATCGCCGCGGCGGGCGAAAACATCGTTGTGCTCGGAATTAGGCCGACACGTCCTGAGACCGGCTATGGATATATCGAAGCTGGCGGTGCTGCAGGTGATGGATCATTGCGCGTGCGGCGGTTTACCGAGAAGCCGGATCTCGGGTTGGCTAAGCAGTTTCTGGATGCGGGCAATTATTTCTGGAACAGTGGCATGTTTTTGTGGCGCGCGGACACGCTGGCGAATGCCTTGCGCGAGCACCTGCCTAAGACCGCCGCGATTCTGGAAAAAATTGCCGCTACTTACGGCACTGGCAAGTTCGCGCGGACTTTTCAGAAGCTTTATCCCAAGTGCGAAAACATCAGCGTCGATTACGCGATTCTCGAGCCACGGTCGGCAAAGGGAGGGAGTGCGGCGCGAATTTTCTGCTTGCCGTCGGATTTTGGGTGGAACGATCTGGGTTCCTGGACGGCTCTGCACGAGCACCATTCGGCCAAACGTAAACCTGCCGATGGGTGCCTACTGAACGCGGTGGGCAGTTTTGTGTTGAATGCCACGAATAATTATGTTCATGCGCCGGGAAAGTTTGTGGCGACAGTCGGCGTCAGTAATCTGGTTGTGGTTGAGACCGAGGACGCGCTGCTGATTACAACGCTCGAACAGTCGCAGGACGTAGGAAAAGTTGTGAAGTATCTGGATGAGAAGAAGCTGAAGAAATTGGTTTAGCGTCCTTCGTCCTTGGTGCCTCGTCCTTCGCAACCGCTTGGGAGCATTGTTCTGACTAGCGCTGAGCGGGTGAGACTGCCACGAAGCAAATCATAGCGCTAAGGACTATGGACGAAGGACCAGGGACGAATCGCTAACGACCAACAATGACTGACATCAAATTTGGAACCGACGGATGGCGCGGCATTATTGCCGACGATTTTACTTTTGAGAACGTGCGGCGTGTGGCTGGCGCGATTGCTTCTTACGTCTTGAAGTATGAAGACGCGGCGCACGGCGTGATCGTTGGCTACGACACTCGCTTTCTTTCGAATACCCTGGCGCGTGTGGTTGCCGAGGTGATTGCTGCGGCGGGGATTCCGGTGCGGCTCTCGAATGACTACACGCCTACGCCAGCCGTTTCTTACAACGTGAAGAAGTTGGGTGCGGCGGGCGGAGTGATGGTGACGTCGAGCCACAATCCTTGGAATTGGAACGGAGTGAAGTTCAAGGCCAGGTTCGGCGGGTCGGCGACGCCGGACATCATGAAAAAGATTGAGGCTGAGCTGGCGGCGGGCGCGATGCCGAGCGGGAGCGGGGGGAAGGTCGAAGAAGTTGATCTCAAGACGGACTACGTTGCGGGTGTATGCGAGTTTGCCGACTTGAACGTCATCCGCAAAGCGAATTTCAATTTCGCGATTGATTCGATGTATGGGTCAGGCCGTGGCGTGCTGCCGGGGATCTTCGATCGAAACGGGATTCGATATGTAGCGATACGGCAGGAGGTGAATCCGCTATTTCCGGGGATTAATCCCGAGCCGATTGTGCCACATGTTGCTTTGCTGCAAGGAACAGTGGTCAAGGAAAAATGCCATGCGGGGCTGGTGACCGACGGCGATGCTGACCGCATTGGCGCGGTGGCGGAAGACGGCAGCTTTGTCGATTCGCACAAGTGCATGTCCGTACTGCTGAACTGGCTGCTGGTGCGCAGGAAATGGCCGGGAGATGTGGTGCGCGCTTTCAACACAACCGGAATGATGGACCGGATTGCCGCGAAACACGGTCGCAAATTGCACGAGGTTTCGATCGGCTTCAAGTATGCGGCGGATGTGATGATGGAGCGGGAGGTCCTGATCGCAGGTGAAGAATCTGGTGGCATTGGATATGGACGATTCCTGCCGGAGCGCGATGGGATTTTGAATGCGCTGCTCCTGGCAAACGTAATGGCGGAGGAGGGCAAGCCGCTGGGACAGTTGGTGAATGATCTGCAGCGGGAGTTTGGAGCGCATTACTACGGGCGCCGCGATTTGCATATCTCTGATGAGTTGAAAAATGGGGCGGTGCGGCGTGCGGGGGATGCAGCGACTACGCGAATGGCCGGTTATGCGGTTTTGCGCAAGGAGAACCGCGATGGGACCAAGCTCTATCTGGATGCTCCCAAGAATGGCAACGGAGCGGATGCGTGGGTTTTGTTTCGGGCTTCGGGGACGGAGCGGTTGTTGCGCGTTTACGTGGAGGCTGCGAGCCCTGAGTTGGTGACGGAGATTCTCGAGAATTCCGAACGTTTTGTTATGCAGGGCCAGTGAGGCCTGTCGTGTGGTCCGGCGAGCGAAATGGCCTCATGGACACGGCACTTTCGCGTCTGGCACGCCAGCAGACGCGATAAGATAATAGGTAAACCTCGGGGTCATGGGAACCACAGAGACGATAACGCAACCAGTCCTGCCAGCCGATTCGGCGGAGTCGCGTCAATATAACCGCATCAAGCGGTGGCTGAGCTTCGCCGACACGGCGATCGGTTTTGCGCTGCTGGTCTTGTTGCTGGTTACTGGATGGACCAGCCAGTTACGCGATTGGGCGTACCGGGGCGGAGCCCAGAACTATACGCTTGCGGTTTTTCTTTATGTGCTGATGCTGATGCTGATCACGAAAGTGATCGGATCGCCGCTGGAGTATTACGGATTCCGGCTGGAGCATCGATTTCATCTTTCGAATCAGCGATTTCGTTCGTGGGTCTGGGATGAATTCAAAGGCCTGCTGCTCGGGTTGGCGTTGGCTACGCTTGTGGTCGAGTTGATTTACCTGCTGCTGCGACAGAGCCCTCAGTATTGGTGGCTGATTGCTTGGGCTGTGTTCATGGGGCTGTTCGTACTTTTTGCACAGCTGGCTCCCGTCGTGCTCTTCCCCATCTTTTATAAGTTCGAGCCGCTGGATAATGAGGAACTGAAGCGGCGGCTCATCGTTCTCAGCGAGCGTGCGGGCACCCGAGTGCGGGGCGTTTATAAGTGGCACCTTTCGGAGAAGAGCAACAAGGCAAACGCGGCGTTGACCGGGATGGGTGCGACGCGGCGGATTATTTTGGCGGACACGCTGCTCAATCACTATTCAGACGACGAGATTGAAGCAGTGCTGGCGCACGAACTTGGGCATCATGTTCACCGGCATATTCTGAAAAGCATTTTCATGCAGGCGGGAATCACGCTGATTGGTTTCTGGCTGGCGAATGCCGTTTTGCACTACGCGGTGGAACGGCGCGACATGTTTGAATCACTGTCGGATTTTGCGAACCTGCCGTTATTGATTCTGGTATCGACGGTGCTTTCGTTGCTGCTGATGCCAGCGTTGAATGCCTACTCACGGTTTAATGAGCGGCAGGCTGATCGTTATTGCTTCGAGTCGGTGGCGAGCGTCATGCCGTTTATCTCGTCGATGAACAAGCTGGCGGAGCAGAATCTCGCCGAAAAGACTCCCTCGCGCTGGGTGGAGTGGTTATTTCATTCGCATCCGGCGATTGCGAAACGGGTGGCTGCGGCCCAGGCTTGGGCTAGTTCGCATTGATGGCAGATTTTGATTTCAGATTGCAGATCGCAAAACGTTAACGCTTACGCAGTATCTCTTCCACTCGCTTCAGATCTTCTTCCGTGTCTACTCCTATTGTGTCGTGCGGCGTTTCGGCTACGCAGATTGAGATGCCGTTTTCCAGAAAACGCAGTTGCTCCAGCCTCTCGCTGCGCTCGAGCGACGATTCGGGCCAGCTCACGAATTTATCTAGGGCTGGTTTGCGATAGGCGTAGAAGCCCAGGTGCTTGTGGTATGGCGGATGGATGCTGTCGCGGTCGTGGGGAATCGTGGCGCGCGAAAAATACAGGGCGCGGCCTGCACTGTCGGTGACTACTTTGACCGCGCTGGGATTATTTACGTCCACTTCCGCGGCGGGTGTTTTCAACGTGCCGACCTGGACTTGCGGATCGCGCATTACCTCAATCAGCGTCGCGATGTGTTCGGGACGGGTGAGCGGCTCGTCGCCCTGCACGTTGAGATAGACATCCGCAGAGATCGAATTCGAAATTTCGTGCACGCGCTCGGTGCCGGAGCGATGGTGCGGCGATGTCATCTGGACATTGAAGCCATGGTCCCGGCAGAAAGTTTGGATCTCTCCGGAATCGGTAGCGACGATTGCGGTGGCAAGTTCCGGGGAGCGCTCGACTGCGCGATAGACCCATGCGAGCAAGGGCTGTCCGGCGATCTCACGCAGCATTTTCCGGGGCAGACGGGTCGAGGCGAGGCGTGCGGGGATGACGGCAATTATGTTCATCGGCAATCAGTTTCGCACGCCAAGGGCCGAAGTCGGCAGTGGTTCGAGGGAAGTGTTAGGAGGCGCTCCTTAATAACTTGCTCCTCGCAAAAGAATATCTCCAGAAGCATGCCCTTCCCCGGAACGACAACTGGCAAACAGTGTTCAGGGCCCGTCTTCTCTGCTCCTTTTGCCTACAGAAAACACTGTAGAGCGTTTCTGAGCTTTTTTTGGTATCCATCTGCAGAGGAACATTCCTCGCCGCCCTGGTTTTGCGCCGTCTGACCGGGCTCCGCGGGTGTTCAGGGCTGCCACGCCAGCAGCCTCCTGTCCAAAGTCACCATGGGGTTGGCCAGCAATCTGAATAACAGGATCGGACGGGTGATACCCCTGTCAACATGTCTCCTTTGGGGGAGAAGATGAGAAAGAACCGCGCCATCGCGCCCGCTGAAACCGCCGCGGCTACTTCAGTCGCTGGCGAACCAAACGGCAACGGATCCACCGCCGTGGAACAGCTGCATACCGGAAACAACGGACATTCGAGTGCGGAATCGCCGGACTTGGTAGCCATCTTGGCAAGCCTGCAAACTCTTCGCGATGGCGACTTTTCTGTTCGGCTTCCGGGCTCGTGGGTGGGCCTGGCGGGGAAAATTGCTGACACTTTCAACGATATTGCGGCGGCCGATCAAAAGATGGCCTTGGAGCTCAAACGTCTGGGCCAAGTCGTAGGCAAGCAGGGCAAGACGCGGGAACGGGCTCGGTTTTATGAGTCCCGTGGGGCCTGGGGCGAGATGGAGTCGTCGGTCAACACGCTGGTTGATGATCTGTTGCGGCCGACGACTGAGGTTACGCGCGCAATTTCCGCGGTGGCGCAGGGCAACCTGACACAGACGGTGCGTTTGGAAGTTGACGGACGGCCTCTGGAAGGCGAATTTTTGCGGTCTGCCGAAATCGTGAACACGATGATTCAGCAGTTAGGCGTATTCACGGCAGAAGTTACGCGTGTGGCCCGCGAGGTGGGAACTGATGGAAAGCTTGGTGGACAGGCGCAGGTGCCGGGTGTGGCCGGAACGTGGAAGGATCTCACGGATTCCGTGAACTCGATGGCGTCGAACCTGACCGGACAGGTGCGAAATATTGCCGAGGTCGCCACCGCCGTGGCCAGCGGGGACTTGTCACGCAAGATCACGGTCGATGTGCGGGGTGAAATTCTGCAGCTCAAAGAAGCCATCAACACGATGGTGGATCAGTTGCGCTCGTTTGCGTCGGAAGTGACGCGCGTGGCCCGCGAAGTGGGAACTGACGGCAAGCTTGGCGGACAGGCTGTGGTGCCCGGTGTGGCGGGAACGTGGAAGGACTTGACGGACTCGGTAAACGCGATGGCTGGTAATCTCACGGCCCAGGTGCGAAACATCGCCGAGGTGACGACGGCCGTGGCCCGCGGCGACTTGTCGCGCAAAATCACCGTCGACGTGAAGGGCGAAATTCTCGAATTAAAAGACACCATCAACACGATGGTGGACCAATTGAACGCCTTCGCCGGCGAAGTGACGCGCGTGGCCCGCGAAGTGGGAACCGAAGGAAAACTCGGTGGTCAGGCGCAGGTGCCGGGCGTTGGTGGAACCTGGAAGGACCTTACCGACAACGTCAACTTTATGGCCTCGAACTTGACGGGGCAGGTGCGAAACATCGCGGAAGTGGCGTCGGCCATTGCCAGCGGCGACTTGTCACGAAAGATCACGGTGGACGTGCGCGGCGAGATCCTGCAGCTCAAGGAAACGCTGAATACGATGGTGGACCAGTTGAACCGGTTCGCCGGCGAAGTGACGCGTGTGGCCCGCGAAGTCGGAACTGAAGGACGACTCGGCGGTCAGGCGAACGTACCCGGTGTCGCCGGTACGTGGAAGGATTTGACGGACTCGGTGAACTCGATGGCCGGGAACCTTACGGCGCAAGTTCGAAATATCGCCGAGGTGACGACGGCCGTGGCCCGCGGCGACTTGTCGCGCAAAATTACCGTCGACGTGAAGGGCGAAATTCTCGAACTCAAGAACACCATCAACACGATGGTGGACCAGTTGAACGCGTTCGCCGGCGAAGTGACGCGCGTGGCCCGCGAAGTCGGAACGGAAGGAAAACTCGGCGGTCAGGCGCAGGTGCCGGGCGTCGGTGGAACCTGGAAGGATCTTACCGACAACGTAAACTTCCTGGCCTCGAACCTCACGGGTCAGGTGCGAAACATCGCCGAGGTGACGACGGCTGTGGCCCGCGGCGACTTGTCACGCAAAATCACGGTGGACGTGAAGGGCGAAATTCTCGAACTCAAAGACACGATCAACACGATGGTCGATCAGCTGCGTTCGTTCGCCTCGGAAGTCACGCGCGTGGCCCGCGAAGTGGGCACTGACGGTAAGCTCGGCGGCCAGGCGCAGGTGCCGGGCATCGCCGGAACGTGGAAAGATCTTACCGACTCCGTTAACTCAATGGCGTCAAATCTTACCGGCCAGGTGCGAAACATCGCCGAGGTTTCTACCGCGATTGCCAGCGGAAATCTCTCTAAGAAAATTACGGTGAACGTCAGCGGCGAAATTCTGCTGTTGAAAGAAACCATCAACACGATGGTGGACCAGTTGAACGCGTTTGCCGGCGAAGTGACACGCGTGGCCCGCGAAGTCGGAACGGAAGGGCGACTCGGCGGCCAGGCGAACGTGCCGGGTGTGGCTGGTACGTGGAAGGACTTAACCGACTCGGTGAATTCGATGGCCGGCAACCTTACCGGCCAGGTGCGAAACATCGCCGAAGTGACGACGGCAGTCGCCCGCGGCGACTTGTCGCGAAAAATTACGGTGGACGTGAAGGGCGAAATTCTCGAACTCAAGAACACCATCAACACGATGGTGGACCAGTTGAACGCGTTCGCGGGCGAAGTAACGCGCGTGGCCCGCGAAGTCGGCACCGAAGGCAAACTTGGCGGTCAGGCGCAGGTACCCGGTGTCGGCGGCACATGGAAGGATCTTACCGACAACGTGAACTTCATGGCCTCGAACCTCACGGGGCAGGTACGAAACATCGCGGAAGTAGCGACGGCCATTGCGAACGGCGACCTTTCGAAGAAAATCACGGTGGACGTGCGCGGCGAAATTTTGCAGCTCAAAGAGACGCTGAACACAATGGTCGAGCAGTTGCGCTCGTTCGCGGCGGAAGTGACCCGTGTGGCTCGTGAAGTAGGGTCGGAAGGCCGGCTGGGCGGACAGGCGAACGTGCCTGGTGTCGCCGGAACCTGGAAAGATTTGACCGACTCGGTGAACGCGATGGCCGGAAACCTCACCGGCCAGGTGCGAAACATTGCCGAAGTGACGACGGCTGTGGCACGCGGCGACTTGTCACGCAAAATCACGGTGGACGTGAAAGGCGAAATTCTTGAGCTCAAGAACACGATTAACACGATGGTGGACCAGCTCAACGCCTTCGCTGCCGAAGTGACGCGCGTGGCGCGCGAAGTCGGAACTGACGGGAAACTCGGTGGACAGGCAAAGGTTCCAGGCGTGGCCGGAACGTGGAAGGATTTGACCGACAACGTCAACGTCATGGCCGCCAACCTCACCGAGCAGGTGCGCGGCATCGTGAAGGTCGTGACCGCCGTCGCCAACGGCGAGCTGACCAAGAAACTGACCGTGAACGCGAAGGGCGAGGTCGCGGCTCTGGCGGAAACCATCAACAACATGACGGACACGCTGGCGACGTTCGCCGATCAGGTGACGACGGTGGCGCGCGAAGTTGGTGTAGAAGGGCGTCTCGGCGGCCAGGCGAACGTGCCCGGCGCTGCCGGAACGTGGAAGGACTTGACGGGTAACGTCAACCTGCTGGCCGACAACCTGACGAACCAGGTGCGCGCGATTGCCGAAGTGGCGACGGCTGTGACCAAAGGCGACCTTACCCGTTCGATTCAGGTGGAAGCCAGCGGCGAGGTAGCCGAACTCAAAGACAATATCAACACGATGATCAACAACCTCCGCGGCACGACGGAGCGCAACACCGAGCAGGACTGGCTGAAGACGAACCTGGCGCGGTTCACGGGCATGTTGCAAGGGCAGCGCGATCTCACGACGGTGGGACGCATGATGCTGTCGGAGTTGGTCCCGCTGGTCAACGCGCAGCAGGGCGTGATTTACCAGATGGAGGGCGAGGACGAAGGCGGCATGGTGCTGCTCTCGGCTTTTGCCTCCGATGGTGCAGACGGGCATTTGAGGAGGTTGAAGCTTGGCGAGGGGCTGATTGGGCAGTGCGCCGCGGAAAAGCGCCGCATGTTGATCAACGATCTGCCCCCGAATACGGCGCCGATTCGATCGGGTTTGTTCGAAGCTGTCCCACGAAATGTCATCGTTCTGCCGGTGCTGTTCGAAGACAGCGTGAAAGCTGTGATCGAACTGGCGACGTTGAACACGTTCACCGCTTCGCACCTGGCATTCCTTGAACAGCTGACCGCCAGCATCGGTATCGTGTTGAACAGTATCGAGGCGACGATGCAGACGGAGAGCTTGCTGAAGCAGTCGCAACAGCTGGCGACGGAACTGCAGACGCAGCAGAGAGAGTTGCAGCAGACCAACGAGCAGTTGGCGCAAAAGGCGCAACAGCTCGCCGAGCAGAACGTCGAAGTCGAACGGAAGAACCAGGAAATCGAACAGGCACGCGGCGCTTTGGAAGAGAAAGCCAAGGAGTTGGCGCTTACTTCGAAGTACAAGTCGGAATTCCTGGCGAACATGTCGCACGAGTTGCGGACGCCGCTAAACAGCATTCTGGTGCTGGGCCAGCAGCTCGGCGACAATCACGAGGGCAATCTCACCGCGAAGCAAGTCGAGTTTGCGCGCACGATTCACGGCGCTGGGACGGACTTGCTGAACCTGATTTCCGACATTCTGGATCTTTCGAAGATCGAGTCCGGCACGGTTTCGGTCGAAGCCGAAGAAATCTTCTTCGGCAGCGTGCTCGAGATGGTGGCGCGGCCGTTCCGGCACGAGGCGGACAACCGCAAGCTCACGTTCGAGGTGGCGACGGACCCGCATCTGGTCCGCAGCATGGTTACCGACTCGAAGCGGTTGCAGCAGGTGCTCAAGAACCTGTTGTCGAACGCCTTCAAGTTCACCGAACTTGGCGGCGTGAGATTGGCGGTGTCGCCCGCCAAGAGCGGCTGGTCGAAGGATCATCCGATCCTTGGAAGCGCGGCATCTGTCATCGCATTTGCCGTATCCGACACGGGCATCGGCATTCCCGCGGAGAAGCAGCGCATCATCTTTGAGGCATTCCAACAAGCCGACGCGGGCACGAGCCGCAAGTACGGCGGAACGGGACTGGGACTCGCCATCAGCCGCGAACTTGCGAACCTGCTGGGCGGAGAAATTCAGCTGAGCAGCTCACCCGGCAAGGGAAGCACGTTCACTCTCTACCTGCCACAAACGTATGTGGGCCCGTCTGCCGTGGTGATGCCGGAGAGGTCATCACCGACGTCGCCGGTTCAGCTTGCGAAGCTGACGGTCTCGGAAGAACCTGCCGAAGGCATCACCGACGATCGCGAAAATCTGGGGCCTCAAGATACGGTGTTGCTGATTGTCGAGGACGATCCACATTACGCGCGCGTGCTGTGCGACCTGTCGCGAGACAAAGGGTTCAAGGTTTTGGTGGCAAGGCGCGGCAGCGAGGCGCTGTCGCTGGCACATGAATTCCATCCAGCTGCGATTTCGCTGGATGTTTTCCTGCCCGACATGCTTGGGTGGACGGTGCTGAACCATCTGAAGCAGGATCCGAACACGCGGCATATTCCGGTGCAGATGCTGACCTTGGATGAGGATCGGCACCACGGGCTGGCACGTGGAGCATTTTCCTTTGTTACGAAACCGACGACTCCGGAGGGGCTGGAAGCGGCTCTGACGCGGTTGAAGGAATATGCGACACCGCGGCGCAAGCGGCTGCTGGTCGTTGAAGACAACCCTGCCGAACAGTTGAGCATTCGAGAACTTCTCGGTTACGACGACATCGACGTCACGACCGTATCGACGGGAGCGGAAGCCCTGGAGATGGTCTCGAAGGAGAGCTTCGACTGCGCCGTTTTGGATTTGCGGCTGCCCGATATGTCGGGCTTCGAGATCCTGGAACGTTTCCGCGACATTCCATCGCTGAGTGATCTGCCGGTAGTGGTGTTCACCGGGCGCGAGCTGTCATCCGAGGAGGACGCGCAACTCCATACGCTCGCGCGCAGCGTGGTGGTGAAGAACGTAGAGTCGCCGGAACGACTGCTCGACGAGACGGCGCTCTTCCTGCATCGAGTGGTGGCTGATCTTCCAGTCGAAAAACAAAGGATGCTCGACCGCTTGCACCGCTCCGATGACGCGTTAATCGGGAAGAAGGTGCTGGTGGTCGACGACGATGTGCGCAACATCTTCGCGCTCAGCAGCGTGCTGGAACGGCGCGGCATGGCTGTATTAACTGCCGGAACCGGACGCCAGGCGATCGATCTACTGGAGTCGACACCGGATGTGGCGATCGTGCTGATGGACATCATGATGCCGGAGATGGATGGCTACGAAACGATGCAGGTGATTCGGCAGAAATCGGCGCTGCGGCGGCTACCCATTATTGCGCTAACCGCAAAAGCCATGAAGGGTGATCGTGAAAAGTGCCTGGAAGCAGGGGCCTCCGAGTATCTAGCGAAGCCGGTGAATACGGACCAGTTGCTTTCTGCGCTGCGCACCTGGTTGCATCGGTAGTGTGGGTCGTCCCGCCCGCCGAGACGACGCGCCTTCGGCGGGCGGGATAGGGGAAACAAGATGAGCAAGCACGAGAAGGTCAATATCCTGATGGTGGACGACCAGCCTTCGAAGCTGCTGACCTACGAGGTCATGCTGGCGGAGCTGGGCGAAAACCTCATCAAGGCCAATTCCGGACGGGAAGCTCTGGAGCTGCTGTTGAAGAACGACGTGGCGGTGGTGCTCATGGACGTGAGCATGCCCGAGATGAACGGATTCGAGCTGGCGGAGATGATCCGGCAGCATCCGCGGTTTCAACGCATCGCCATTATTTTTATTTCTGGTGTACATCTTTCTGACCTCGACTACCTCAAGGGCTACCAGCGGGGCGCGGTGGATTACATTTCTGTTCCAGTCGTGCCCGAGCTCTTGCGAGCGAAGGTAAGCGTATTTGCCGAATTGCACCGCAGAGCGCAGCAACTGGAAACGCTGAATAACGAATTGCGGAGGCTCTCCAGCCGCTTGATGACGGCCCAGGACGAAGAGCGCCGGCGGTTTGCGCGCGATTTGCACGATGACATCGGACAGGAACTTGCCGCGGCCAAGATGATGCTGGATGGGCTTGCCCAGCTCCCCTCACTAAAAGATGAGCCGGCAGTGAATGATGCGAGCGACATGATCGATCGCGCGATTCAGCAGGTTCGCAGCATGTCATATTTGCTGCATCCGCCATTGCTCGATGAAGGCGGTTTGTCTTCCGCGCTGCGCTGGCTGCTGGAGGGAATGGGGGAGCGAAGCGGAATTGAGACGCTGCTCGAAGTGCAACCCAATGATTTTCCGCGGCTCTCCGCTTCACTGGAGCGCGCAGTTTTTCGCATTGTGCAAGAGGCGCTGACCAACGTGCTGCGGCACTCGCGCGCGCAGAAAGCCACAGTCACGCTCACACACAAAGAGCGGGGGCTCATGCTGTGTGTCCGGGACAATGGCAAAGGTATTGCCGAGCAGACATTGCTGCTTCAACCGGGCAGCATCGGCATCGGCCTGGGTGGTATGCGCGAACGCGTGCGCGAGTTCGGCGGCGAACTGCGCATCTCGAACGGGAACCCGGGCACGATCGTGGAAGTCAGCATTCCGGCGGTCGTGCCGACGGGTACGTCGTTCACATTAGCGACAGCCTGACGCAAGAGTGCGTCGGGAAGATCCGCTCCGAAAAATCAGGCAACAAAAATCTTCGTCCTACAATCCAATTTTTGACGCCGCTTCTCGCACGTGCAGTATCTTTGGCCGCCATCTTCGTGAAAGCGAGTAAAAGATGCAAGCTGTGTCAGGAGTGTTTGCTTCGCAAGCATATGCCGACCATGCCATCGAGACGATGCTTGCCAGCGGCGTAAATGCTTATAACATCACGCTGCTTGCACCGGGGGAACGGCGAAGGCAACCCGAGCGCGCGTCCCTAGATGCCGGCGAGCAGCCTGGTGCGCGGGGAGCGATTGGCTCGGTTGCCGGCGGCAGCTCCGGATTTACTGGCGGTAGCATTCTTGCGGCTGCGGTAATTCCCGGAGTTGGCTCCGTTACCGCTGTGGGGCTACTCGGAGCCGCAATTCTAGGCGCTGCAGGCGGCGGAGCGAAATCAAATGGCGGAGCGCTCGAAAAATCGCCGGCGCAAACTTTGCCCGAAGACGAAATCTTTGTCTATGAAGATGCGTTGCGCAAGGGGCGGTCTGTGGTGATCGTTTTGGCGGAGAATGAAAACGCCGCTGAACCGTTGCGCGCTTTATTGAGATCTGAGGGAGCCGAGCCGGTCGATGATGCCCGCCATCGGTGGTGGATCGACGTGAGAAACGCGGAACGTGAGCATTACGCGGCTAGCGGGCGGGATTTTGGGCGAGATGAAGGGTTTTATCGGCGAGGCTTCGAGGACGCCTTGCATGCGCGTAGCCGCTGCAAGGAGTTCGATCAGATTTCGGCGGAGATGGAGAGCAATCTGGCAGATTTGCAGCGCCAATATCCTGGGAATGACATTGAAGAAGCCTATACCCGCGGGTATCGCCGCGGCCGGGAATATTATCAGCGGTTCTGCGAAGAAAAGAGGGCGGCGTAGGAAGCGAAGTGCGTGAGTCACGCCAGATGATAGAGGGCGCCTAAGATTGCTCCAAAGACCGCGTGAGCGGCGAACACCGAGAGTGGGGTCTGAAACCCATAGTGAAGCGCCATGAAGCCGGGTGGCTCCAATTGTCGGCGGGCGGTGGGGCCATGTTGCTCGCTTGCCATCCGTGGATGCAGGCCCGGCATCAGCGACATGCCAACAGTCAGCACAAACAACGCGTGAGCCAGCCCAAGCATAGCGCCGAACCACCAAGTGGCGGAGTGCCGCGATTCGAAGATCAAAACGTACAAGATGGAAAAAGCCCACCCGTTAAACAGGTGAACGACAAACCCGTAGATCTTCGCCTTTTCGCGCTCTGGCGTGAAGAAGGTGCCCAGCAAGTAAGGCAGGTTCATACGCGTCAGGCCGAGTCCATGCACGGTGGCCAGCAGGGTGGAAAGCGCAAGTGTGGCCAGAAATCCCGACAGTAACCAGCTTCCCCAGTTCATGTCGCCTTGATCTCCGTGTGAGAGTGTGCTGCTGGCGGGCGGTGAGCCAGTTGCGGTTCACCCATTTCGCGCTGGCGGATCGATAAGGCCGCGCCAATCAGGCCGACATGCGTGAAGGCCTGCGGGAAATTCCCGAGGGTGCCGCCCGTTTTCGGGTCGATCTCCTCGCCATATAGGCCAAGATCGTTGGCATATTTCAGCAAATGCGCGAACAGTTCCTGAGCTTCTTGCACCGAACCCCCGCCAAGGGCCAGATATTCAGCCTCCCAGAAACTGCAGATGGCAAACGTTCCCTCGGAGTTTGCCGTGCGATAGCGGTAGAGCAAACCATCCGGGGTACCAAGATGAAGACGAACCGCCCGATATGTGGACTGCATGCGCGGCGACTTTGCCTCGGCAAATCCATACCAGGAGAGCAACAGGAGGCTGGCATCGAGTTCATCGCTGTCCAACACGCTGACGTAGCTTTGCAGGCGATCGTTCCAGGCGCGCCGTTCAATCTGATCCCGAATCGCGTTGCTGTTACGCCTGTAGTCCTCGGCCGGCGCGGATTTGAGATCGCCATGCTCGCACAGACGGACCAGCCGGTCCATGGCCGTCCAACACATGAGCCGGGAGTGAGTATGGTTTTGCCGCCCGGACCTCGGTTCCCAAATACCTTCATCGGCCTGGTCCCAGTTGCGGGCCACGTAGTTTCCAAGGCCGATAAGAACTTTTTGCAGCGTGCGGTCCAGATGTCCTCCGTGAAAGGCGAACTGCGCAGCGGCATCGATGACCTCACCATACACGTCAAGTTGCAACTGGTCGCGGGCTGCGTTGCCAATCCGCACCGGGCGTGAATCGCAGTATCCGGAAAGGTAGTCGAGTTCGCGTTCCACGGGAGCAATGTCACCGTAGAGCGAATAAAGGATCCGCAATTTGGGTTGGGTCAGGCGCGTAGCTTGCAACATCCATTCAAGAAAATCCTCGGCCTCCTCCCAGTAGCCAAGTTCGAGCAAAGCCCGGATGGTGAACGACGCATCGCGCAGCCAGCAGTAGCGGTAGTCCCAGTTGAGAGCGCCGCCGGTTCGTTCCGGCAGCGAAGTGGTCGGAGCGGCAATGATCGCGCCTGACGGGCTGTGGTTCAGCAGTTTGAGGGTGAGGGCGCTTCGCACCACCATTGCGCGATGGTCGCCGTCATAGTTGGCGCGTCCGCCCCATTTGCGCCACGCCTCAATCGCGCGATCGATGGGTGCATCAAGTTCTGTGAGCGGTGGCAGGACTGTCGGAGCTTCTTCCGAATAGCTGAATGAAAAATGCACACTCTCGCCCGCATGCAATACCACGCGTCCGTGCACTCGATCGGCCCGATCGGAGATGGCAAGGGAGACACTGCTTCTGAGCCAGTACACACCTGCACCACAGAAAAACCGGAGACCGAGCTTTCCGATTGGATGTATCTCTACTTCTGACTTGCCGTACGAGGCTTTGGGAAAGAAATCAATTTCAAACTCCATCTCGCCTGCGACACAGGTGACGCGGCGAATAATCTCGTGATCGGGTATCAGATCCTTCAAGTGAAATCGATTGAAGCCGCTGGTCATGACATCTGTGAGAACGGCGCTGCCTGACGTTGTCGAGAAATGGGTTTCAAGCACGTTGGAATCGGACACGTATTGCCGCGTGATAGATGCGCTCGCGACCGGAGAGATATGCCAATGGCCTCCACGAGCCCGGTCGAGGATCGCAGCGAAGATCGACGCCTTATCGAAACGGGGCCAGCAGAGCCACTCGATCGAGCCTTGCCGCGAAACGAGAGCGGCCGAGCGGCAGTCGCCTATGATTGCGTAGTCGCCAATCTTCGGCCAGGGAAACGTATTGTGCAGGGTGGGCGCCTGCTTATCTGGTTCAGTTAGGTTTTCTGGAACTGTCGGCCTGCGCATGCACTCTCAAATGGATGCAAGATACGGCAATGCGTTGCCACGTGGGCAAAAGGTCGGGGAGCCGTGCCCCAGCCGGGGTTTCCGGCAGTCGCCGAGCAAGAATCCTGCATCTATAAAACGGCCCGACGTCCGGCCTTATGACACAGGGTCGGTCGGCACCTCTCTGCTTACGATGTTTCGGCGCGGCCCGGCGTCAGCCTTGGCGCTTGAGCGCGCGCTCCAACGTCTGGTCGAGCGCGGCTTTGGCTTTCTCGTAGTCGGCGGATGAAATTTTGCCTTGCTTCCGCTCGACTTCGAGCTGAAACAGCTCTTCCTTCAACCCTTCAAGCAGCATGCTCGATTTTGAAGAGGCAGTATTGGCCCCTGCGGCGATTGCCTGCCCGTGTCCGGGCGGCGTTTTTCCCGCGCCCGTGATCGCGGCCGCACCGGGCCCAGTAATTGGAGCAACCAAGGGTCCTGAGGCGAGCGTGGCGCGGCTCCCACCCCCGGAAGCCGCGGAAACTGCACCCTGGCGCTTGGTGACGATCCATCCGCCGGCGGCGAGCAAGACAATAAATGCACCAATGATCGGCCAGCGATATTTATCCAGCGGGTCGGGGGCATCGATCGGCGCGCCCAAACCTCCGCCGGGACGATTGCTTTCTGTCTGAGGGTTTTCGTTCATCGGGCCGCCGCCACCGCTTGCCTGCGCTGGTTGATCCGAGATCGTTCCTGTTCCGCTGATCGAGAATCCGAGCGCCTGCCCAACTTTCGTTTGCTGAGCAACCTGCACGACGCTGTCCGGGCTATTGGGATCGTTCATCGACTTGAATTCAGTCACACCGCCGGCAGGCGCAAATTTCATCGACTTCGGCAGTACCACGACAAAATGCTCGGCGGGATACAGCGGCTTCGGATCGATCTTGAGCGAGCCCGAATAGGGCATGGTGAATTCGAGTTGAAACTGCGTCTCGCCGGGCCGGAGCGGAAACGCCACGGCGTAGCGGCCCGGCTCTTTTTCCGGAACGGCTTCGGCTGAAATAGGCTGGCCGTTAGGAGCACGCGCCTGAAGCTGTTCGACCTTCGCGCCAGCCGGCAGGTAGAACTCGAAGTTGTGATCGTTCATCTGCGTGGTCGACGAATTGTTATCGACGGCAAACAGACGCATGCCTTGCAGCGTCCCGGAGTCAGCCTGCAGGCGGAAGACGTCGGCGGTCAGCGAGAGGCCGTCGACTTTCTTTGCGACATCGTAGACCTTGAGGTCGACATTGCTCGTGCCGGGAGGCGCAAACTGGAAATACGTCACACCCTGATGCGTAGCGCGAACGAGGTGCGGGCCCTGGGCTCCGTCCTTGATTGAGAAACTGAACTTGCCGGCAGAGTCGGCCTTGGCGGTGGCGGCGACGTCCATGCCGTTCGAGATGTTGATGAGTTCGATCGCGTCTCCGGCGGCGGGCTTGTTCGTCGTGGCATTGGTCACGGTCCCGGAGAGGGTTTGGGCTTTTGCGGAGAGGGCGAGACTCAAGAGTACGGCCATTGCGGCGGAAGTTGCGAGTTTGATCAAACGGAGCTCCTTTGACGCATGCGAGCGACTTGCAGATGCGCCTTGAAACCAATGCCTTATTGGTGTCGCGATCGCCGATGCATATTTCGGGTCTCCGAAAGGCAAGAGCCCGGTCGTTCAAGGCAGTTCGAGCCCGGCCGGATTCCGCGGCCGTGCACTCCCTGCATGGTTGAATTGTAATGAAGGATGGTCAGGGTTTGCCTTGAGCGGCGAAAATTGTTGCCGGCGTCCGCCGAAAAGAATCCGCGGTGTTCCACGTCACAGACTGACGAGGACCCGCTGGTACACTATTGCGCGATGAGTTCGACCCCAACAGGCACGAAGCCCGGCCGAGTCGGCAAGCACCGCCCGACGCAGGATAAAGCGCATGATGTTTTGCGCACCGAAGGGCATCCGCTGGACCCGATCTTCAAACCGCAGAGTGTCGCTGTCATCGGAGCTTCCGATCGGGCGGGCAGCGTCGGGCGCGCAGTTCTGTGGAGCCTGGTTAGCAGTCCGTTCGGTGGAACGGTCTATCCGGTCAGCCCAAAGCACTCAAGCGTGCTCGGAATCAAGGCGTATGCCACTGTCGAGCAGATACCCGAGACGGTCGATCTGGCCGTCGTCGTCACGCCTGCCGACACGGTACCGGGAATCATCAGCGAGTGCATTGCGGCGGGCGTGCGCGGCGCGATCGTGATCTCTGCCGGTTTTAAAGAGCACGGCGAGCACGGCAAAGAGCTCGAACGGCAAACCCTCGAGCACTTGCGGGGGAGCCAAATGCGGCTGATCGGGCCGAACTGCCTCGGCGTCATGAATCCGGTCAGCGGGCTGAACGCGACATTTGCGCCGAACATGGCGCGCGCGGGGAGCGTTGCATTCATCAGTCAGAGCGGCGCGCTTTGCACCGCCATTCTCGACTGGGCGCAAAAAGAAGTGGTGGGGTTCAGTGCCTTTGTCTCGATCGGTTCCATGCTCGATGTCGGCTGGGGCGACCTGATCGACTATCTCGGCAACGATCCGCGCACGCAGTCGATTGTGATGTACATGGAGTCCGTTGGGGATGCGCGAAGCTTCTTGTCGGCGGCGCGCGAAGTGTCGTTGAGCAAGCCGATCATCGTTATCAAGACCGGGCGCACGGCTGCCGCTGCCCACGCCGCCGCTTCGCACACGGGGACGATGGCGGGCAGCGATGAAGTGCTGGAGGCGGCATTCCGCCGCTGCGGCGTGCTACGGGTGAACACCATCGCCGACCTTTTCTACATGGCGGAGACGCTGAGCAAGCAGCCGCGACCGAAGGGGCCGAGGCTTGCGGTGGTAACCAACGCCGGCGGACCTGGCGTGCTAGCGGCAGATTCCATCATCACGGTTGGCGGCGAACTCTCCGAACTTTCCGCGGGCACGCTTGACCAGCTGAACGCGATTCTGCCGCCGCATTGGAGCCATAACAATCCGGTGGATGTGCTCGGCGACGCGTTGCCCGACCGCTATACGAAAGTCGTGGAGTTGGTGGCGGCCGACCAGAATAACGACGGTCTGCTGGCAGTCATTTGTCCGCAGGGAATGTCGCATCCGACGATCACGGCAGAACGGCTCGCGCCCATGGCGAAGTCCTTGGGCAAGCCGATGTTGGCCTGCTGGATGGGCGGCGCCGAGATGACAGCGGGTATCGAGATCCTGAATCAAGCCGGCATTCCGACCTTCGCTTATCCGGACGCGGCCGCGCGAATTTTCTATTACATGTGGCGCTACAGCTACCTGCTGCGCGGTTTGTACGAGACGCCGGTATTGCCGCAAGGCGAAGAAGGCGGCCCCGATCGCACCCGGGCCGAGAGCATCATCAACAAAGTCCGGCAAAGCGGACGGACGCTGCTCACGGAGCCTGAGTCGAAAGAGTTGCTGGCTTGCTACCAGATTCCGACGGTGCCGACTCTCGAAGCGCACTCGCCCGATGAGGCGGCGGCGATGGCTGAGGAATTGGGCTATCCGGTCGTCGTCAAACTGCTCTCGCACACCATCACGCACAAGACTGACGTCGGAGGAGTGAAGCTGAACTTGAGTTCGGCGGACGCGGTGCGTGCGGCATGGCACGAGATTGAAACTTCGGTCCGCGAAAAAGCCAGCGGCGACGATTTTCTTGGAGTCACCGTGCAGCCGTTCCTGCGGGCCGAGGGTTACGAGCTTATCGTTGGGAGCACGGTGGATGCCCAGTTCGGGCCGGTGATGCTGTTTGGCACCGGTGGACAGTTGGTTGAGGTATTTGGCGATCGTGCGCTTGCCTTGCCGCCACTCAACACCACCCTGGCGCGGAGATTTATCGAGCATACGAAGATTTTCAAAGCGCTTCAGGGAGTTCGGGGGCGAAAGCCAATCGACCTGGCGGCGCTGGAACAGTTGCTTGTCCGCTTCAGCCAGTTGTTGGCCGAGCAGCGCTGGATCAGGGAGATTGACATCAATCCGTTGCTGGCATCACCGGAACGGCTAACGGCGCTCGATGCCCGCATCGTCGTTTATCCGCAGTCCACAGCCAAAGAAGAGATTCCGCGTCTCGCGATTCGTCCTTACCCGAATCGGTATGTGCGTGCGGGAGTGATGAAGAACGGCGAGGAAGTGATGGTTCGCCCAATTCGTCCGGAGGACGAGCCGCTGCTGATCAAGCTGCACCAGGTATTGTCGGAGCGAACGGTGTATCTGCGTTATTTCCAGCCGTTGCGGCTGAGCCAGCGCACGGCGCATGAGCGGCTAACCCGCATCTGCTTTATCGACTATGACCGGGAGATGGCGCTGGTCGTGGAGCACAAGACGAAAGACGATCTGGTCGAGATCATCGCCATTGGCCGGCTGAGCCGCGTGCGCGGCAAGGACGAAGCGGAGATGGCGGTTCTGGTGGACGACCGGTTCCAGCATCAGGGACTCGGAACCGAACTCTACCGGCGACTGATTGAAGTGGCGCGCGACGAGAAGCTGACCAGCGTCGTTTCGACCATTCTTTCCGAGAACCGCGAAATGCAGATCATCTGCCGCAAGCTTGGATTCCGGCTCGAAGCGTCGCTCGAAGATGGAACCGTGCTGGCCACGCTAAAGCTATAGTGTTCAAAGGATTTGCGATAACCCCTCCGGAAGCTGCTGTACTTCTATCTTCAATTTCGTTCGATGCACCCGATATAATGGTTGTGGTAAGCGCATGCCTTCTGGCCGAATTGGAGCAGAACTGGCCGTCGTGGCCATCTTCTGCATCCTGACCATCTTTTTGTTTCCGCTGATGCAAGGGCCGTACTCTGTCGTAAATGGGCCGGTGACGGCATTGCAGGCGGCACGAACCGCGGCTCGCGTGCGTTATGCCATCCAATCGGCGCTGAAATTCCTGCAAAGTTCTCTCTATCTTTCGCTCGTCGTCCTCTGTAGCTTGGGCGACTCGGGCACCGGGTGCGAGCCGCTCAAGCTGGTCTCTTGCGGCAGCATCCTCCGCTGCTGATTCTTCCTGGTCCACTTACATGCACTTATCGTCGCGGAGCGTCTAGCTATGCCATTTGAGCGCACTCCGCCGCAATAGTTTGTGACCATAAGGAGGATTCCAGTGACTCATAGAAAATTCCATGCCTATTCAACTTTGTTCGGGTTACTTGTTGTGCTGTTGTCGACGGGGTGTGCAAAGAAGGCGGCGAAAGTGACGCCCGCGGCTCCGCCGCCGGCGGCAACTCCGGCTGCCACCGTGGCCAGCAAGCCGGCGCCGGTTGAACAGCCGAAAGTGGCCGCCGTAGCGCCGGGACCGTCTGACGAGGAACTCTTCGCCAGAAATGTCAAAGACGTGTTCTTCGACTTCAACAGGTCAGACGTTCGTGCGGACGAATCGTCGACCGCGCAGAACGATGCTGTCTTTCTGCGGGAGCATCCCACGGTCAAAGTGCTGATCGAGGGGCATTGCGACGATCGCGGCTCGATCGAGTACAACCTTGCTCTCGGCACGAGCCGGGCCGAATCGGTCAAGCAGACGCTCCTGCAAGAGGGAGTGCCATCGGAGCGCGTCAAGACAATCAGTTATGGCAAGGAAAAGCCCTTCTGCGGCGAGGACAACGAGCAGTGCTGGCAGCAGAATCGAGTCGACCACTTTGCTTTTCAACACTGACCGGCAGGAAAGGCGGTCCTTCCCGGGCCGCCTTTTTCCTTCGAGCGTCATCCTAGGTCGGTTCAGGGGATTGTTTGCGCATAATATGAATGGAAATCTCCGGTGACCGCATCGCCGGCAAATACGATGGATGCCGACGTGAAAGCGTCGCAGAGACTCGCGACCTACCTCGGGCGCCGGCCGGTACTTCTGGCGTTGCTCTTCCTGGCTGCGATCGTCTTTTTCTTCGTGGTGTCGGCCTTGTCGCGAGCTTTCCATGCGCAGCAGGCGGCTTTGGCGGACCGGTGGTTCGGCCGCGGCGTAGCGGACCTCAAGGCTAAGCGTTACGACATTGCTGTTCTTGATTTTCGTAGTGCGCTGCGTTATTCGCGGGACGACTATTCCTGCCAGCTGGATTTGGCACAGGCCCTGATGGGCCAAGGCAAGACGAACGAAGCTCATGCGTACCTGATCAATCTGTGGGATCGGCAGCCGGAGAATGGTTTCGTCAATCTTGAACTGGCGCGGATTGCCGCCCGGCAGGGAGAGACTGACAAGGCCCTTCGCTATTACCACAATGCCATTTATGCAACCTGGCCCGACGATCAGGAGGCTTCTCGCCGCTTTACCCGGTTGGAATTGATCGAATATCTGCTGAAGATCAATGCCAAAGCGCAGGCCCAGGCCGAACTAATCGCGTTAGAGGCAAACATCGGAAGAGATGCGGGGCTGCAAGCCCAACTCGGCGATCTCTTTGTGCGAACGCAGGACTACGAGCACGGCTTGGCCGCTTATCGCCTCAGCCTGAAGTCGGAGCCTCATAATCATGCCGCTCTGGCGGGGGCTGGGTTGGCCGCGTTCAATCTCGGTCAATACCCGGTGGCGGAGAGATATCTTCAGGAGGCGATTGCGGCGGACCCGGAAGACGCCGCGAGCGCCGCTCAGCTCAAGACCGTCGAGGATGTGCTGCTGATGGACCCGTTGCGCCGGGGAGTATCCGCTTCCGAACGCGCACGAACGGTGATGGAGGACTTCGAGGTGGCCGGGAGCAGGCTGAAGTCCTGCCTTGCGCCAACTTCCTCGCCTCAGCTGCCAAGCCTGCAAACACTGGCCGGGAACTGGGAGAAGATGAAGCCGCGCCTTAGCGAAAGAGTGCTTCGCCGCGATCCGGATCTGGTGGAGGAGGCTATGGGGTTAGTGTTCTCCATCGAGCGTCAGACCAATACTGCGTGCGGCACGCCGACTGGGGCCGACAAGGCGTTGCTATTGATCGCTCGCCTGCACGAGGGGAGTTAACTTGGGAGTCGACTCGCAGACAGCCTTTGTCAGAGATGACGCGACCGTGAGCGCGTTGAGCACGCCTGTGGCGAGCCAGCCTAGGCAGGCAATGCTGCAGTCTCTGTTTCGCGAGGATCGCTTCTTCCTGATCCTGTCGGTGTTTATTGGCATCTTCTCCGGGCTGGCGGTGGTTTGCTTTCGCTTCGCCATCGACTGGTGCCGCATTTACCTACTGGGATCGGGAAACCAGCTTTCTCCATTGCGGCTGGTCCTGACGCCTACTCTGGCGGGGTTCGTGGTCGCGGTGCTGGTCATTCACGTCTTTCCACTGACGCGCGGCAGCGGCGTGAACCAGACCAAGGCAGCTCTTTACATCTACAACGGATACATTCCGTTCCGTACCGCTATCGGAAAGTTCATTACATCCGCTCTGGCGATTGGGGCGGGACACTCGCTTGGTCCGGAAGATCCGTCGTTGCAGATCGGCGCTGGACTGGCCTCTGCGATCGGGCGCTGGATGCGGTTGTCGCGGGACCGCATGCGGCTGATTGCTCCGGTTGGCGCCGCGGCGGGACTGGCCGCGGCGTTCAACGCGCCCATCTCGGCAGTGCTGTTCGTCATTGAGGAAGTGATTGGACGCTGGACCGCGGGCATTCTTGGGTCGGTTGTGCTGTCGGCTGTGTCGAGCGTGGTCGTCATGCGCTGGTTTCTGGGATCGGAGCCGCTATTCCGAATTCCGGCGGTCGAGTTGCAGCGGCCATCCGAGCTGATCGCGTATTCCATTCTCGGCGTTATCGGTGGCCTTGCTTCGGTTGCGTTTGCCGGTGGGATTCAAACTCTCCGGTTGCGTTCGCGGCTGTTGCCGCGATGGACACAATACTTTCAGCCCGCGGTTGCCGGGCTTCTCATCGGACTGATCGCGGTGCTTGGTTATCCGCAGGTGATGGGCGCCGGTTACGAATACATGGATCAGGCGATGCACGGGCAATTCACCTGGGAGATGCTCGCGATTCTGGCGGGCCTGAAGATCGTGGCGACATTGCTGTCGTTCTCCAGCGGAACTCCCGGCGGGATGTTTGCGCCGACACTGTTTATCGGCGCCATGCTGGGCGCTGCGGTGGGCGGAGCTGAGCATGTCTTCTTGCCGCACCTGACGATTACGCCTGGAACGTACGCTCTGGTTGGAATGGGCGTGCTGTTTGCCGGGTTCCTGCGGGCTCCGATGACATCGGTGTTCATGGCGCTTGAAGTCAGCGGCAATTACTCGATCATCTTGCCGGTGATGGTTGCGAACACGTTTGCCTATGTCATCTCCCGCGCTTTGCAGCCGGTGGCCATCTTTGACGCCCTGACTCGACAGGATGGGTTGGAGTTGCCTTCCATGGAGGAGCTGCGGGAAGAAACGATCTTGCAGGTGGAAGATGCGATGCAGGCGCCGACGAAGGTTCTGCTGGAGTGTGGGGAAAGCGTTGATCGAGTGCTCTCGTTAGTCGATGCGAAATCGGCCGACCCGGTTCTGGTTCGGCTCAATCCGACCGGCTGGAGCACGATTACCGGCAAAGAGATCGAGACGATGGTCAAGGAAGGCAAGGGAAGTCTGACGCTGTGCTCGGTGCTGGCCAGCCGTCAGGTTCCTTATCTGCATCCCGATCATCCGCTGGAGATGGCTTTGCGGTATGTGGATCGTTGGCCGCTGGTTCCGGTGGTGAGTCGCGCCGATTTCCGGAAGCTTGAAGGAGTCATTTCGCAGAGCGACGTTCTGGGAAGCTATCGTCAAGCTGGCGGAGACTGAAGCTGGGTGGTGTTCATCAGTTGGTATCAGATACCCCCTCTCAATAAATAGTTTATTAACGCCTTCCCCGGCGGACTGGGGTCGAGGCTTCGCGATTCCTTGTCAAGAACCACAAACAAGAGGCTTACTTTTTGTGGTCTCTGAAAATAAAAGAGTTATCGGCTTCAGCGGGGCGTCCTTTGCTGGCGCCGGTGCTCGCTTGCCTTCCTGATTTCGCTCATGTCTCCCGCTGGACGAAGCTCGAAGATGTTGCCATGCGCTACCGCCGGATGGTGGGCCATGAGTTCGACGGCGTGATCCATGTCGCGCGCCTCGAGGACGAGAATGCCGCCGAGTTGCTCCTTGGTTTCAGCGTAGGGGCCGTCAACGATGGCGGGCTTGCCGTTCTTCCAGGACAGGGTTCTGGCGGTTTCCTTCGGCTGAAGGGCTTCTCCACCCGCCCAATGGCCGTTGGCGCGGAGATGGTCGTCGTATGCAAAGCAGCGGTCGAACAGGGCGTTCCGCTCGGCGTCGGGCAGGGCATCGAATTTGGCTTTGTCGTAGTAGCCGAAACAGATGAATTTCATTTGATCTTCTCCTTAGTTTTGCTCGTCTTTTCTTCCTTGGGCGCGAGATAGCGGCCCAGTTTTGGCGCTGGAGCATTTATCCTATAGTCGCTCGCGGTTGGGGAAAATCGACAGGGCGAACTTAAATTTTAGGAGGTAGCGTGGCAGAAATTCGGTTGCAAGAGGGTGAATCGCTGGAGAATGCGCTCCGTCGATTCAAACGGAAGGTACAGACGGAAGACATAATTAAGGAAGTGAAGCGTCACTCGTACTACCTGAAGCCTGGGGAGAAGAAGCGAGTGAAACAGGCATTGGCGCGGAAGCGCGCGCGGAAAAAGACGCGCAAAGAAGGTTCGGTGGCGAAGGAAGCGCCGCGGCAGTAACGGGAGGGGTAGGAAGTTGAACCTGGCCTTGCACATTTCTGGACTGGCCTTGCACATCTGATGAGGATGATGGCGCGACCCATCCGGGTCTCGCGCTGCAACGCCAGCCCCGGTGAGGGCGAATCAAAAGCGCATATCTGTGCTAAAGCCGAGATTTCAATAACCACGTCGGAAGTCAGGTAAGAGCGCCGTAAACTCGCATCATGTTTACCAGAGTTCTTCCCAAAGGTGCTCTGACTGCAAGCGCCCTGCTGTTCCATGCGAGCATCTTTTTTCGCGGCAATCATTCGCGACACGATTCGGTTTGAGAAGCCAATCCAGGCAATTCACGGGAGGTTGTCCAATCATCGTGGGCTATTCCCTCCGCCTGGGTCGTCCATGACAGTGCGCAACTCTGCTCAGACAATTCACTGACTCCGGTTCCGCTCAAGATGGCAAGGCAGCTCCGGAAGTCGAGATGCCAGTGTCCGTCCTGCTATTATGATCGGCACGATGAACGTGGGGGTCCGATGAAAGTCTTCGCCGCTTTTCTATTCGCTGTTTTGACCGCACAACTTCTAGTAGCGCAGCCGCAGGAGTCATCCGACAAGCCGGATTCAGCCAAGCAAGCGCACAAAGAAAAAACTCAAGACAAGGCAAAGAAAGAGCAGCCGCCGGCTGCGGCTGCCGAGAAGGCTTCAGAAAACAAGCCCGAGGCCAAGTCCGAGGAAGCTACCGACAAGGAGGAGCATTTCGATGTGAGCGAAGTTCCGCCGGTGGTGACGCATCACACGACTACGGTGGGCGGCAAGGCGCTTTCGTATACCGCTACTGTGGGACGGCTTCCGCTGAAGCGGGCGGACGGGAAGATTGAGGCGGAGATGTTTTTTGTCGCTTACACGCTCGACGGCGCGGATGCGGCGAAACGGCCGCTGACGTTTGCCTTCAATGGCGGCCCGGGGTCGGCTTCCATCTGGCTGCACATGGGTGCCCTGGGGCCGAAGCGCGTGGTCTTGCAGCAGAACGGCTTTATGCCGGCAGCCCCTTATCGCGTCGAGGATAACCCCGACACCCTGCTGGACCGCAGCGACATCGTGATGGTGGATGCGATGGCGACTGGCTACTCGCGGGCCGCGACTGCCGAACTGACGCAGAAGTTTCTTGGGCTCAAGGGCGACGTGCAGGCGTTTGGAGAGTTCATCCGGCTCTATCTGTCGCGCTATGAGCGCTGGAGTTCGCCGCTATTTCTGTTCGGAGAAAGCTATGGCACTACTCGCGCGGCCGGGCTGTCCGGTTATCTGGCCGACCATGGGATCGCGTTCAATGGCGTGACGCTGCTTTCGACGGCGGTCGATTTTTCCACGCTTGAGTGGAGCGACACCAACGATCTCCCGTACTTCCTGCTTGTTCCCACCTTCAGCATGATCGCGGCCTATCACCACAAGCTGCCGGCCGATCTCACCTCCGACCTCAACAAGACGCGCGACGAGGTGGTGCGCTGGTCGTTGAACGACTACGCGCAAGCGCTCGCCAAGGGCGACACGCTGAGCCCGGAGGATCACCGCAAGATGGTCGAACAGCTTGCGCGCTATATTGGCCTGCGTCCGGAAGTGGTCGAGGCAAACAACATGCGCATCGATGTGCCCACGTTCATGCGCGAATTGCTGCTCGACCAGAAGCTGATTTCGGGACGGCTTGACGGGCGTTTTACCAGCCCGAATCCGGGCGGGCGGTTCTACGATCCGACGAGCGCGGCGATTCTGCCGCCTTATACTTCGGCCTTTTATAACTACCTGCGCACGGAACTGAACTACAAGAGCGACATGGCGTATCGCGTCTTTGCCTACGATCAGCCTGGTTTCCAGAAGTGGGATTGGGGAAACGCGGAGCAAGGGTTCCCGAGCACGGCCGACGATTTGCGATCGGCGATCATCAAGAATCCGTATATGAAGGTGCTGGTGATGGAGGGCTATTACGATTTGGCGACTCCGTTTGCCGCGGCGAACTGGACGATTGACCACTTGAACTTGCCGCCGAAATTCCGCGAGGGCATCTCGTACGCGACGTACAATGCCGGCCACATGGTCTATGTTGATCGTGCCGAACACGACAAGATGAAGAAGGATCAGGTGGAGTTTATGGAGAAGTGCTTGAAGTAAGCTCGTAGCGCCGGCCTCTCGCCGGCAGTCGCGGGGGCGTCCTCGCCCCCGCATCAAACCTCATGCGCGCCGCCGCGATCTTTGGATTGGGAACCTCGCCTTCGGACCTTCGGCCATTTCAGCGCGGATCGTCTACTGCATGGACCGAAGGTTTGCCTGCGTCTGCCGGCGACGCGGATGCGGTCCTGATCTTCGGCGGTGACGGCACGATTCATCGGCATCTTCCTGCTCTGCTGCGGCTCGGGCTTCCTCTACTGGTTGTTCCGGCTGGAAGTGGGAACGACTTTGCTCGCGCGCTCGGGCTTCGCTCGGCTGGCGATTCGTTGAAAGTCTGGCGCGAGTTTGAATCGGGGAAGGTGCAGGCGCGGGCGATTGATCTTGGAGTGATTCGCGCTGTAGGGTCGCCCGGGGCCGCGCATTATTTTTGTTGCGTGGCGGGATGTGGATTGGATTCGCTGACGGCGCGCCGGGCGAACCGTCTGCCGCGATGGTTGCGCGGACACGGAGGCTATGTTTTGGCCCTGCTGCCCGCGCTTGTGAAGCTGCCCGCGTATCGGATGCGGATTACCTGGTGGGACGGGGAACGAGAGCTTCACGACGACGCTACGCGGTCAAGTTTGCTGGCGGCTTTTGCCAACACGCAGTACTACGGTGACGGCATGCGCATCGCGCCGCGGGCCGAGATGGCGGATGCGAAGCTCGATATCTGCCGCATCTTGACAATGAATCCGGCTGAGTTGTTTTGCATGTTCCCCACGGTTTATTTTGGCCGGCATTTGTTTTCCAGCAAGGTGCTGTATTCGAAAGCGAATCGGGCGGTGGTGGAATCCGACACGCCGTTGGAGATTTATGCGGACGGCGAGTTCGTCTGCAACACGCCGGCGGAGATTGGAGTGGCGCCGGGGGCATTGCGGGTAATTGCGGGCGGCTCCGAAATTCGGTAGTGTCCTAATTTGTTACACTTTTGCCGCCATGAAATTAATAGCGTTCGCTGTGCTCTTGGCCATCATGCAGACGGTGCAGTCAGTCCCAGGGAAGGCACCCAGTAACTCCGCTCGCAGTAGCCAACATGTCCCTCAAAATGCCAATGCCGGCAAGCAACCGGCCCAGACGGCCACCGCGATACCCGCCAATGACGATCAAAACAAACGCACCGCCCCAGCCGAAGCAGATGCAGAGAAAACCATAATCATCGGCGAAACGGCTCCCATGTCGAAAAAAGATAGGTGGGATAAGGCCTATGTCGTGTTTACCGGATTGCTCGTTGCAATTGGGGCAGTTGGCGCTTGCGCTGCCTACAGAACGCTCAGAGCCATCGAGGCGCAAGGCGTAACTATGCAAGGCCAGTTGACGGCCATGCAGGCCCAATTGATTGTCATGCAGCGGCCAAAATTGGCGGTTAAGCATGTGTTCATCATTCCAGACCAGAGTATTACCGGAAGGCCTGAAGATGGCCACACCTGGAAGGTTGGCTGTCTTATAGCCAATGTCGGGGAAAGCCCAGCCGACGTGGTTGATAGCGATTTGTCTATTCCTAATCTTGGGATTGGACGCCTTGAAGAGATCATTCAAGTCAACTCGGTCCCCCACTACGCAAAGAAATACTCCTTCGGGACTTGTCGTCTTCAACCCAGCGAGAGCCGCAAAGTTACGGTTACTTTGGACGTTAACAGTGAGGAGATAATGCGGTTTCGGACGGCCCGCGCCTATCTTAAAACCAAAATTGAGGGTGGGGGAAGCTACGACCTCGTCTCGGATACAAACCCCCTTATCTGTTTTGGATTTTTCAAATACAAAGACGCCAATGGCATCGCGCGAGTGACTGGATTTGCATGGCAGTGGAACAAGCGAGATATGAGCTTTGCCCGGCTGGACAATCCCAACTACGAATACACCGACTAGTAGAATCCAAATTAGGACACTACCCGAAATTCTCTTGACTCAGCCGCCAACAGGGGGAGAATCGAAGTAGGTGCATAAGGCGCCGAGCCAGATTCGCTCTTTGAAAAGTTGGCGGCCGAAGACAATTCCACGACTCTCTGGCCCTCGAGAACCCAACGTAAGTCTTTATTTTGGAATATTTTACAAATAAGTCATTATTTCTGAATATTTTACGGTGATTTCCGCTTGGAGGGCCTCAAAAGAGACGCGATTTCTGAGATTTCTGATATCTATCTCCCACGTATTCAACACTTTACGTATAAGTCGTTTAAATGGAAGATTTTGCCAGACTTACAAGCGAAAAATGCCCGAAAATAAGGCGTAAACATAAGTTTTAAAATGATTTACAGGAAGTAAGTCTAAGTCTTTATTCGGGAATATTTTGCGCGGATACTTAGTCTAAATGGCTGATAATATTGGATTTTAGTTATAGGCTGAAGGAGAGGGGGGGTACCCCCCCGTGAGGGCGGCGCGTTTCCTCAGTTTCGCATCCACTTCGCTGACTATTTGTGCGCTAACGGAAACCGCTCGTCCAGTGCCAGGTTCAGCTCGAGAACGTTGACTCGCGGTTCGCCCAGAAATCCCCACTGGCGGTTCATCGTATGCTCTGCCACCAGCTTCTCGATGTCTGCCGCCATTGCGCTCCGTTCGTGGGCAACTCGCAGCATCTGGAACTTTGCGTTTGCCGGTGTGATGTCAGGGTCCAAGCCTGATGCGGACGTCGTGACCAGGTCGATGGGAACCGGAGTGCCGGGATTCTCAGTTTGCGCGGCGGCAACGTCGCCTTTGACGCGGTCGATGAGCTTCTGATTCGTTGGTCCCAGCTGCGAACCGTTGGTATTCGTCGGGTCGTAGCCGTTGCCTGCGGCCGAGGCGCGCGGATGGAAGTAACCCGGTGACGTGAAGCCTTGGGCGAGAATCGCCGAGCCGATTACCTTGCCATCTTTCACGATCAGCTGGCCGTTGGCCTGCTTGGGGAAGAGAACTTGCGCCAGGCCCGTGACGATCAGCGGGTAGATGATTCCGAGGAGAATCGTGGTCGCGATGGTCATCAGTACTGCTGTAATCAGATTTTTCTTCATAACCAAACTCCGTATGAACGGCTCCGTTATGCGAGATGAACCGCTGTAATGATCATGTCGATCAGCTTGATTCCGATGAAGGGCACGATGATTCCGCCGAAGCCGTAGATCCATAGGTTGTTGCGCAGCAGAGCTGCGGCGGGCATGGCGCGATATTTCACGCCGCGTAGCGCGAGCGGGATCAAGGCAATGATGATCAGCGCATTGAAGATTACCGCCGAAAGAATTGCCGACTCGGGCGTCTTCAGATGCATGATGTTGAGCGCGCTCAGGACCGGGAACGTTCCGGCAAACATGGCGGGGATGATGGCGAAGTACTTCGCGACGTCGTTGGCGATGGAGAATGTGGTGAGCGCGCCGCGGGTCATCAGAAGCTGCTTGCCGATTTCGACGATTTCAATGAGCTTCGTCGGATTCGAATCGAGGTCGACCATGTTGCCGGCCTCTTTTGCGGCTTGCGTGCCGGTGTTCATGGCGACTCCTACGTCGGCTTGCGCTAGCGCGGGCGCGTCGTTCGTGCCGTCGCCGGTCATAGCTACTAGCTTGCCGTCGGCTTGCTCGCGGCGGATGAGGTCCATTTTGTCTTTCGGAGTGGCTTCGGCGAGGAAGTCGTCGACTCCGGCTTCGCGCGCGATGGCGGCGGCGGTGAGCGGATTGTCGCCGGTGATCATGACCGTCTTGATGCCCATGGCGCGCAGCTGCTTGAAGCGCTCGACCATGCCGCCTTTGACGATGTCTTTGAGATAGATGACGCCAAGGGCGCGCTGATTTTCGGCCACTACCAGAGGCGTGCCGCCGGAGCGCGAGATTTGTTCGACGCTCGATTGAATTTCGCGGGGAAGGGATGTGCCGAACTGGTTGAGATATTTTGTGATCGCGTCGACGGCGCCTTTGCGGATTTCGCGGCCATCGAGATTCACTCCAGACATGCGGGTTTGCGCCGTGAAGGGAACGAAGACGGCTTCGTGCGAGGCTAGTTCGCGTCCGCGCAGGTTGTAGCGCTCTTTGGCGAGTACGACGATGGAGCGGCCTTCCGGAGTTTCGTCGGCTAGCGAGGAGAGCTGTGCGGCGTCGGCCATCTCGGCTTCGGTGATGCCGGGAGCGGGGATGAACTCGGCGGCCTGACGGTTGCCGAGCGTGATGGTGCCGGTTTTGTCGAGGAGAAGAGTGTTGACGTCGCCGGCGGCTTCGACGGCGCGTCCGGACATGGCGAGGACGTTGTGCTGAACGAGGCGGTCCATGCCTGCGATGCCGATGGCGGAGAGAAGGCCGCCGATGGTCGTGGGAATCAGGCAGACGAGCAGCGAAACGAGTACGAAGACGGTTTGCGGCGAGCCGGAGTAGATGGCAAATGGCTGAAGCGTGACTACTGCCAGCAGGAAGATGATGGTGAGGCCAGCCAGCAAAATGTTGAGCGCTATTTCGTTGGGAGTTTTCTGCCGCTCGGCGCCTTCGACTAACGCGATCATGCGATCGAGGAAGGTTTCGCCGGGATTCGACGTGATCTGGATTCTGATCTTGTCGGAGAGGACGCGCGTGCCGCCAGTGACCGCAGAGCGGTCGCCACCGGCTTCGCGGATGACTGGAGCGGATTCGCCGGTGATGGCCGATTCGTCGACTGAGGCGACGCCCTCGATTATTTCGCCGTCGGAAGGGACAAACTCTCCTGCCGAGACGTAGACATGATCGCCAGTGCGCAGCTTTGAGCTGGGGCATTGCTCGACCGCGCCACTCTGGCCGATGCGGTTCGCAACTGTTTCGGAGCGCGCTTTGCGCAGCGTCTCGGCCTGCGCTTTGCCGCGGCCTTCGGCCATGGCTTCGGCAAAGTTCGCGAAGAGAACGGTGAACCAGAGCCAGAGCGTGATCTGGAGATTGAATTTGAAACCCGCGCCGCCCTTGAAGAGCAACGCTGTTGTGATGACGCTGCCGACCTCGACTACGAACATGACCGGGTTGCCCATCATCTTGCGCGGATCCAGCTTCCGGATGCAATCGACGAGCGCCTGGCTGACGATCTTCCACTCCCAGATCGCTTTTTTACGCGAGCGTTTGTGCGGAGATTGTTCGAGCTGCACCATCTTCGGTGTTGTTACTTCTTTGCTTTCCATGGTTGTAACCATTGCAAATCCTCTTAGAACGCCTTGCCCGTCATCATGAGCAGATGCTCGAGAATCGGGCCCAAACTGAGAGCGGGGAAGAAAGTGAGCGCGCCGACGATCAGAATGACTCCGATGAGAAGCACCGTGAACAGCGGCGTCGTGACCGGGAACGTGCCGAGCGAGGGCGGAATATATTTCTTGCTCGCGAGATTTCCGGCGATGGCGAGCATGGGGATGATCATCAGGAAGCGGCCGGCAAGCATGGTGAAGCCGATGGTGACGTCGTACCAGAGTGTGTTCGCCGTCAGGCCACCGAAGGCCGAGCCGTTGTTTCCGGCTCCCGAGACGAAGGCGTAGAGAATTTCGCTGAGGCCGTGCGGGCCGGGGTTGGCGATGCTCGATGTGCCGAAGTTGTTTACGGTGGAGATGCCTGCGAAGCAGAGAATCACGAGCGGGAAGACGAGCGTGACGAGCATGGCCATCTTGACGTCGTAGGCTTCGATTTTCTTGCCGAGATATTCGGGCGTGCGGCCTACCATCAGGCCCGCGATGAAGACGGCGAGCACGACGTAGATCAGCATTCCGTACATACCCGCGCCGACGCCGCCGAAGATGACCTCGCTGAGCATGATGTTCACGAGCGGGACCATGCCGCCGAGCGGCGTGTACGAGTCGTGCCACCCGTTGATGGCGCCGCAGCTCGCGTCAGTGGTGACGGTGGCGAAGAGGGCCGAGTTCGCGATGCCGAAGCGGACTTCTTTGCCCTCCATGTTGCCGCCGGATTGTTGGGCAGTGGCTCGCTGGTCCGTACTAGCCAGGAGAGGGTTGCCGCGAGCCTCCGCCCAATAGGCGACCGTTACTCCGGCAAGAAATAAAATTGCCATGGCCGCCCAGACTGCCCAGCCGTGACGCGGAGAACCGGTCATGCGGCCGAGGGTGTAAGTCAGACCCGCGCCGATGGCGAAGATGGAGACGAGTTCGATCAGGTTCGTCAGCGGCGTGGGATTTTCGAACGGGTGCGAGCTGTTGGCGTTAAAAAAGCCGCCGCCGTTGGTGCCGAATTCCTTGATGATCTCCTGCGAGGCGACCGGGCCTTGGGCGATCGTCTGATCGGTCACGGTGTCCATGACCGGCTTGCCTTGCGCGTCGACTACCGGCTTGCCGTCTGTGCTGACTTTTTGTACCTGCATCGGCTCGATCAGCTTGGCGGTGTCGTAGGGCTTGAGATTTTGCACGACTCCTTGAGAAACGAGCAGCAGCGCGCCGACGATCGAGACGGGGAGGAGAATCCAAACGCAACTGCGGACCAGGTCAACCCAGAAGTTGCCGATGGTCTGCATCTGGCGGCGAGCGATGCCGCGGATAAAGGCGATGGCGAGCGCGATGCCGGTGGCCGCGGAGACGAAGTTGTGAAAGGCGAGCCCCGCCATCTGCGTGAAGTAGCTCATGGTGTTCTCGCCCGAATAGGCCTGCCAGTTGGTATTCGTGGTGAACGATGCGGCGGTGTTAAATGCGACGTGCGCCGGACTGACCGCGCCGAATTTCTGCGGATTGAACGGCAGGTAGCCCTGCAAGCGCTGCAACGCGTAGAGCACGAGCATTGACACTGCGCTGAAGAGCAGCATGGAGAAGGCGTACTCTGTCCAGCGCATCTCGTGGTTCTCGTCGACGCCGGTGAGGCGATAGAGCAAGCGCTCGACCGGACGTGCGACCGGGTCGAAGAACGTCTTCTCGCGGCTGAACACCTTCGCCATGTACACGCCCAGCGGCTTGGTGATGGCCAGGATGATGGCGAGGAAGAGCAGGATTTGGAACCAACCATTGGCAGTCATGGAATTAAAATTTCTCCGGCATGAGCAGGGCGTAGAGCAGATAGACCATCAAGGCCGCGCTCACGATTAGCATGACGATTGACTCAGCGTTCATAAGACACCCTCAGTGAATGCGGTCGCAGAAATGTACGTACGCCAGCGACAGCGCGAAGAATGCGATTGTGATTACAACGTAGATGACGTCTGGCATAAAACCTCCGGCTTTCGGCTTTGGGCCTGGGCTCTGAAACTAGAACTTGACCAGGATCGCCATGGTGCCGCGATTCTCGGTGTGCCGCAAATCCGGCGACCAGTCTTCTACGACCGAGCCGGGCGCGCCCTGGTTCCCTCCGGGAGGTGTCACGCCGCCAGGCCCGCTAAAGTACGGCACATTGGCGTGGCGGTGGTTGTACTCCCAGCGAAACGTGACGTACTGGCTGGGCATGTAGTCGTAGGTAGCGGACATGTCCCAGGCCTTGAATTGGTCGCCGGGATTCTCGGTGAAGTAGGGCGTGCCGGAAGTAGCGGTGGCTCCGTTGATAGGCGGCAGCAATACCAGGTATCGGCCGGGGTTGTTGATCTGACCTCCGCCGAGCGTGAAGCCGTAACGATCTTTGTGGAACCACCAACGGTTGTACAGCATGAAGCCAAGAAAGCTTTGCTTGTAAGCGATGATGTTGCCGTTAGCGTCTTTCTTGTTGCCAGTGCAGGCCACGCCGCCGCCCTCCTCGCAGCCTGCGTCGCCGGTGAGGCTGAAGGCCATCTTGTCGAGGAAGCGCTCGGGATGGTCGTAATACTTGATCTGGATGCTGTCGTCGGTGTGATAGCGGGTGCGATTGGGAATCCCGACCGCGTCAGCACCAGCGCCGTAGTTGTTCGAGATAATCGACATCCACGGAGTTGGACGCCATAAAATCTGGCCGCCGAATCCGAGCCGGCCATTGGGCCGCGCGTAGGATTGCCATCCATTGATGATCCACGGTTCGATCTTCAACTTGGCGGTCGGGAAGATCTGGATGCGCATGCCTGTGAAAAACCAGGGCGTGTTGGAGGACACGTAAGAAGGCTGGTAAGCCCAGTTATCGAACTGATAGAAGCTGAAGAGGCCGACGTAGGAAAGGAAGATTCCGGCGTCTACGTTGATGCCGTGCAGCGCGTCAATGTGGTAACCGCCGTAGGCTTCGTTCAGGTAGCGATAAGCGTTATCCAATTGCCATTGGCCGCGCGAATAGCTGGCATCGTTGCGCGGAGTAGCGGTGGAATACAAACCTAATTGCGTGAAGACGCGCGCGCGAACGTGGTCGTAGTGAAAGTCTCCGCCGACGCCCAGGTGGGTAAGACTCACTTCGTTCGAGCGAAATACCTCGCTTGAACCGCCAATCGTGTCGTCCTTGGGATGGTTCCAGTCGTAGTGGTAGGCGACGTCGCTGCGGATCTCAGGCGTGAAGAACTTGGAGTCGAAAGCTGCGTCCTTGGTGCGCGGGGTACCGTTCAGCCAGGTCCAATCCGATTCGGAAAAGGGCTCGACCTTTTCCGGCTTGGTTGCTGGAACTGACGAGGAGCTATTGGACGCCGTTACCGCCATCGGGGAGGCAGGCGCAACCATTGCCTGCACCGGCACAGACGCCTTCGAGGAACTCATCTCAGAGCTTGGCGGCTCCGGCGATTCATAATGCTTGAGTTGCTTTTCCAGCTCTTCTACGCGCTTGGTGAGCGCCTCAATTTGTTTGGTCACTTCTGTGGAGGATGCCTGATCGCCGGCACTTGCCATGGGGCCGGAAGGCTTTGTGTCCTGCGCGCGCAGACTGATCGCCGCCACGAGAGTGAAGAGCCCAATAGCAGTCATCACGAGGGCCACTTTGTTGCCGCCGGAATGCCGTCCGATATTGAACTTGCTGACGCCTGATTGCAATTTCATAGGAAAAAGTTCTTTGCTTTCCTCGATTTTTGTAGAACCGCGCAACTCCCCGGTAGCTTCAATCTTGCGTTGGCGGCCGTCACTCACCAGCGCCACGAGGAAGCGAAGAAGAAATGCCTCGCTCAAGGCGCACGACATCAATAACCAATAAACGACCATGGACTGCCAGGGAGCGTCGTTTCCGATTAGATAGAAATGCCCGTAAGAGGGTGATAAGGAATTTCTAAGGAATTCGTAAAGACCCGAACCGCAGTAACCTCGGCGTTTAACCGCGACTGGCGCCGGTCAGCAGCCCCACTCGGCCTCGCCGGGCTTGGCGTAGTAACGTTTGGAGTGGTGTTCGCTGGGAACTACTTCAACTTCGAGAAGCGCCAGCCGCGCGGCCGCGATCAGCCGGTTCTTTTCATCGGCGGGTACATTGGCCCAGGCATCGCACGTTCGCCGATGCGACGTGTTTCCGGTCTCGTCGCACAACGCCTGATGGTAGTGATGAAACAATTGCGCAAAGCGTTCGACAGGTACTTCTTCGATCGACATATTTTTGATCCCCTCAGCCGGCCCACGTTTTCCGGCACCAGCACATTTGATTCGGGGAGCCGTAAATTGTGCGTAAATTGAAAATAAGGGAGTCGTAAGGAAAATGAGAGACCTACGCTGTGGCAGGCTGGCTCTCAGGTTCGAAGCGATAGCCGACCCAGGGATCGGTGACGATGTAGCGGGGAGAGTCTTTCGCGGGCTCGAGCTTCTTGCGCAATTGTCCGACAAAAACACGGAGATACTCGACCTGTTCGGTGCTCTCGCCGCCCCACACCGCGCCGAGAAGTGCGCGATGCGTAATGACCTTTCCCGGATGGCGCGCGAGGTAAAGCAGGAGATCGAATTCCTTGGGCGTGAGATGAACGGCACGATCCTTGACCATCACGGTGCGGGCGCCAGGATCGATGCGAAAGTCGCCGACCTCGATTGGCGCGGCTCCCGAGTCCTCCGTTCGTCCGCGGCGCAGATTGGCCCGAACGCGTGCGAGGAGTTCTTCCATGCCGAAGGGCTTGGTCACGTAATCGTCCGCGCCCGCATCAAGCGCCTTCACCTTGGTGCGTTCTTCGCCGCGGACGGAGAGAACGATGATTGGTACTTGAGTTCTTGTGCGCAACTGGCGGCATAGTTCGAGGCCGTCCATGTTGGGCATGGCGAGGTCGGTGATGACGAGGTCCGGCGTCCAGTCCTTCATGATCTCGAGCGCGGTTTCGCCGTCGTTGGCGGCGCGAATGTCGTACCCGTGGCTGGAGAGAGAAGTTCGGAGCACGCGCGTGATCTGCGACTCGTCATCGACGACCAGAATGTGCTTGTGTTCCGTCATTGCTCATCCCGTTCCTGCGTGACGATGTGAACGTCCACTGCTGGAGCGTCGCGCAGGAATTGATGGATCGCCGAGAGATAGAAGTAGCGCTTCCAGCCGCGTGTCGCCGAGCGTCCGAAGACGACCTGGGTGATGTGCTTCTCGTTCACGAATTCCGCGACGGCTTGGGCGATACTCTTGCCCTTGACGCGCACGATCTTTGCGGCTACGTTCTCGGCGAAGCGAAGATTGGCGTTTAGCGTCCGCTGATTTTCTTCGCTGGTGTCCTGGCCCATGTCGGTGTAGACCACGAAGAGGTCTGCGTTCATGGCTTGTGCCATTCGCGCGCCGCGCGCGATCAGATACTGAGCCGCCGGGTTCGAGCTGATGCAGACTGCGATTCGCTCGCGAATTGGTACCGCGGTTTTGTCCTTCTCCAGAATCTCGCGGCGCTGCTCGAGGCTTAGATCGACGGCTTGGGCGACCTGGCGCAGAGCCAGCTCGCGCAGCGCAATCAGATTTGTCTCGCGGAAAAAATTCTCGAGCGCGCGGCCTACGCGCTCCTGCGGATAGACATCGCCGCGGCGCATGCGGTTCTGCAACGCTTCTGGCGTAAGGTCGATCATCACCACTTCGTTGACACGCTGGAGAACCCAATCCGGCACAGTTTCGCGTACTTGAATACCCGTCACGCCCTGCACGGTCGGCGTCACGCTTTCGAGGTGCTGGATGTTCATCGTCGAGAGCACATCGATGCCGGCGTCGAGCAGCTCGAATACGTCTTCGTAGCGCTTGCGGTGCTTGCTTCCTTCGATGTTGGTGTGGGCCAATTCATCAATCAGCGCGACTCGGGGATGACGCGCGAGAATCGCATCGACGTCCATCTCTTCGAATTGCGCCCCTTTATATTCAATGGCTTTGCGCGGGACGATTTCGAGCTGCTGCACGAGTTCGCCGACTGCTTTTCTCCCATGGGTCTCCACCACGCCGATCACGACGTCTTCGCCGCGGCTCTTGCGGCGGATGGCTTCCGTGAGCATGGTGTGCGTTTTTCCCACGCCCGGCGCATAGCCGAGAAAGAGCTTGAAGAGGCCGCTTTTCTTGGCGACGGGCGCCGCTTCCTCAAGCCACTGTTCGGGAGTCTTGGTCATGCGATTGGGACTATTGTCATCGAGGGGGCGCACTTTGTCGATGCAGGCGTCCAATTCCATTGGCTGGAGTTCACAGTTTACGATCCGCCGGTTTGCTCGAAGCTCATAGCTCGCATCTCGAAGCTCGTCTACAATCTCCTCGTGAAAAGCGCCGCCCGGCTGGTTATTGGATATTTGATCGCGGCAATCTGGGTCGCCGCGGTTACATTGGTTGGTTACCGCTGGCTTCACCTCAACGCGACTACTTCCGCACTCTTATTTTTGTTGGGCGTCCTCGGCGTCTCGGCTTTCTATGGGATTCGCGAGGCGGTCGTGATGTCGGTGGCCGCTACGCTGGCGTTTAATTTTTACTTCCTTCCTCCGATCGGGACCCTGACGATTGCCGACCCGCAAAACTGGATCGCGCTCTTCGCATTTCTAGTTACGGCGGTCAGCGCGAGCGAGCTCGCCGCGCGCGCCAGGCGCGGAGAGCGGACCGCCGTCGAGCGGCGCGTGGAGCTCGAACGGCTCTACTCGTTCAGCCAGCTTTTGCTTTCGAGCGAGAATGCGGCCGAACTGCTCAATCTCATACCCCGGCATATCGTCGAGACATTCGCGGTGCGCTCCGTGGCGGTGGCGCTTTCGAGCCGCGCAGACGTTTACCGCTCCAGTGCTGAGGTCCATGGCCTCGACGCCCACAATCTGCAACTCGTGGCGCTGCGTGGGGAGCCGCGCTTCGATTCAGAGACGCAGATTGCGTTCATGCCCCTTCGCATTGGGATGCGGGTGGTTGGAAGCATGGGAGTCGCGGGCTCCCGTCTCTCGCGGCAAACGCTGGAAGCTATCGGCGGCCTCGTCGCGATCGCCATTGAGCGGGCCAACTCCTTTGAAAAGTTGAGCCGCGCGGAAGCGGCGCGTGAGAGCGAACAACTTCGCTCCGTTCTGCTCGATTCGGTCACACACGAATTTCGAACTCCGCTGACGTCGATCAAAGCCTCTGCGACCGCGCTTCTTGGCCAAGGGACACACTCGCCGGAACAAACTCGCGAGCTTCTCACCGTGATCGACGAGGAAAGCGACCGGCTCAACCGGCTTATCGGCGAGGCTGCCGAAATGGCGCAACTTGATGCAAACAAGGTCGAGTTCAACCTGGTTTCGACGCCGGTTCGGCCGGTTGTCGAACAGTCGCTGGAGGAACTCAAGCAACTTCTCACGCAGCACCCGGTCGAGATTCGCATTCCCGGAGAACTTCCGGCCGCGAGAATGGATTCCGACCGTATAAAAGAAGTACTGGTGCACCTGATTGAGAACGCCGCGAAGTACTCCCCGAAGGGTGCGCCAATTCGTATCACCGCTGAGGCGCGCGACTCGGTGATGAACAAGCCGCGAATGCTGACCATCAGCATTGCCGACCGCGGCCCCGGCATTGATGATTTCGAGCAGTCACTGGTTTTCGAAAAGTTCTATCGCGGGCGAAATCAGCGAGTGCGGGTTCATGGCACGGGCATGGGGCTGGCCATCTGCAAGGCGATTGTCGAAGGTCATGGCGGGCAGCTTGGGCTGACCAGCCAATTGGGGCACGGATCGGTCTTCTATTTCACGCTGCCGATGGCCTAAGCCGTTTTTCACAAATGGGATTTTCGTACAGGGATGCCTATGTCCATCTGCATGTACTTCTGTACCCTGCGAGGGCGAATTTCTAGGTTAGAATCGTTGGGCGCGTCTCGTTTCGAGCCCTAAATCCAAAGCCCGACGGGGCTTTTCAAACTTTTCGAGGTGCCCGATGAAGCGAACCTTCCCCGCCCTACTGACAGCCTTGGTGTTTCTTCTCCCGGCGTTTGCCCTGATCGTCCACTATCAGGAGACCGTGAATGCGGCAGCCGCATTCAAGGGCGTTCTGACATGGCACAACGACAATGAACGCACCGGCCGGAACACGAGCGAGACCAAGCTCACGCTGGCGAACGTTAACTCGGCAAGTTTTGGGAAGCTTTTTACGCTTTCGACGGACGGACTGGTCGACGCGGAGCCACTATACGCACCGAACCTCTCTGTGAACGGCGCTACGCACAACGTTGTGTTCGTCGTTTCAGAGAACGATACGGTGTACGCGTTCGACGGCGACAATGGCTCGACGCTTTGGCAGGTTACGGCTTTAGAAGCGGGCGAGGTGGCGTCGGATAACCGCGGATGCGGGCAGGTCACTCCGAAGATCGGTATTACTTCGACGCCGGTGATCGACTTGTCGGCGGGCTCGCACGGCACGATTTATCTTGTCGCGATGAGCAAGGACTCGAGCGGCAATTATCATCAGCGGCTGCACGCGCTCGATGTCACCTCGGGCGCCGAGGAATTCGGGGGGCCTGTCGACGTTCAGGCCAAGTATCCGGGCACGGGCGACAATAGCCAGAACGGCTTTGTGGTTTTCGATCCCAAGCAATACAAGGAGCGGTCGGGACTGCTGTTACTGAACCATACGATCTACACGGCGTGGGCTTCGCACTGCGATTTCCGGCCCTACACGGGATGGATCATGGGCTATAACGAGGCCACGCTGGCACAGCAGTCAGTGATCAACGTGACTCCGAATGGAAATGAAGGCGCGATCTGGGCGGCAGGGTCAGGATTGGCGGCGGATTCGGGCGGAAACATTTATTTCGACGATGCCAACGGCACGTTCGACACCACGCTCAATGGGAATGGATTTCCCGTTAACGGCGACTATGGCAACGCAATTGTGAAGTTGTCGACGAAGAAAAAAAGTCTTGCAGTTGCCGACTACTTCAACATGTACAACACCGTCTCCGAATCGAACGCCGATGAAGACCTGGGATCGGGCGGGGCGATGGTTGTGCCGAATATTAAAGACTCAAGCGGCGCGGTGCATCAGCTGGTTGTGGGCGCGGGCAAGGATTCGAACATCTATCTGGCCGACCGCACGAACATGGGCAAATTCAATCCGAACAATAACAATCAGCTTTACCAGGAACTGCAAGGCGCGCTGGCCGGCTCGGTTTTCGCGGCTCCGGCATTCAGCCAGAACATGATCTACTATGGCGCGGTCGGCGACAACGTGAAGGCCTTTGCTTTCGATTCGACGGGAAAGTTGGTTGCAACGCCCCAGTCGAAGACTTCGAACGCTTTCGCCTATCCCGGGGCGACCCCGAGCATCTCGGGTAATACGAAGAAGAACACGATTCTGTGGGCCACTGAGAATACCAACCCGGCCGTGTTGCACGCCTACAATGCCAACAATCTCGCCGTCGAACTGTACAACTCAAACCAGGCTTCGGGAGGGCGCGATCATTTTGGCGCCGGCAACAAATACATCACGCCGATGATCGCGAACGGCAAAGTATATGTGGGAACGACAAGTGGAGTAGGCGTGTTCGGGTTGCTGCAATAGCCTTTGCGAAAACAAAAGCCGCGGAGATCGGGAGATTTCCCCTCGACGATCTCTGCGGCTTTTCTCTGTAACTCCGCGGTCAAAGGCTTTTCGCCGCTACTTTTTCTGCCTGGCGATGATCTTGTCTTTGATCTTGTCGTAAGTGGCCTGCGGGACGATCTTCTTCGAGACCAGTTGATCCTTTCGCGTATATGGACGCCCGTCGATGATCTTTTGCGAATAAACGGCGCCAATTCCCGGCAGAGCATCGAGCTGATCTTTGGTCGCGGAGTTAATGTCGACGAGTTCGGTCTTGGCGCCCTTGTCTGCCTTGGCCGTGCTGTCCTTCGAGGCCGGCTTGGCTGCCGCTTGCGCAAACATCATTCCGCTTGCCAATGTGAGGGAAAGCACTGCAACGACAATTTTTGCGATCCAGTTTCTTGACATGAAGTATTTCTCCCGTTGATTTGCCGTCCTGGTAGAACGAAGTCACAAGCAAACGAAAGGGCCTCCGAATCGGAGGCCCTGAAAACTGCTATGCGTAGATGCCACGTTGTCGAATGGTATAAGCCACTCGATCGATCGCGAGCATGTAGGCGGCGATGCGATTGTTGACGCCGTGCGTTTCGGCATAGCGAACGACGTCGGCGAAGGCCGTGACCATGATGTCCGAGAGATGCTCGTTCACCACCGACTCCTTCCAGAAGTAGCCCTGGCGGTCCTGCACCCACTCGAAGTATGAGGTGGTGACACCGCCCGCGTTGGCGAGAATGTCGGGGATGACGAAGACTTTCTTGTCGGCCAGGATATCGTCGGCTGCCGCGGTGGTTGGCCCGTTTGCGCCCTCGGCCAGAATCTTGCACTTTACGCGATCGGCATTCTGGCTGGTGATGACGTTTTCCGTGGCTGCCGGAATCAGGATGTCGCAATCTTCGAGTATCAGGTCGTTGCTGTCATATTTCTCCGCGCCCGGGAAGCCGTGAATTGTGCCATTGCGTTGGCGGAATTCCCAGAGTTGTTCGAGGTTAATTCCGTTCTTGTTGAACAAGCCGCCGCCGACTTCGAGAATGCCGATGACCTTGTAGCCCGTCTCAGCCATTAAACGTGCGGCGTTCGAGCCGACGTTGCCGAATCCCTGCACAATCACTCGCGTCTGATCGCGATTCATGCGCAGTTTCTTGACGGCCTCGTCGCAGACCATCAGCACGCCGCGGCCGGTGGCCTCGCGACGCCCGCGCGAGCCACCGATGTTGATCGGTTTGCCGGTCACGACCGAGGTGACCGTCTGGCGTGCGTGCATCGAGTAAGTGTCCATCATCCACGCCATGATCTGCTCATTTGTATTTACGTCGGGCGCGGGCACGTCTTTTTCCGGGCCGATGAACTCGAAGAGTTCCGCGGTGTAGCGGCGCGTCATGCGCTCGAGTTCGCCCATTGACATTTTGTGCGGATCGCAGATGATCCCGCCTTTGGCGCCGCCGAAGGGAATGTTTACGACGGCGCATTTCCACGTCATCCAGCTGGCGAGGGCGCGAACTTCATCGAGGTTGACATCGGGCGCATAGCGCACGCCGCCCTTGGCCGGGCCGCGCGCGATTGAATGCTGCACACGGTAGCCGGTAAACACTTCCAGGTGACCATCGTCCATCTGCACGGGAATGTGGACGGTAATTTCGCGGCTGGGGCTGCGGAGGACGCGCCACAAGCCTTCATCCAAATTGAGCTTTCGCGCGGCGAGGTCGAAGCGCGCGGCTTGTGCCATCCACGGATTTGTTTCCTGTGCAAGGTCCATCGTCGTAGTCATAAAGGAATCTCCGATATTGATTGCGAGTCGCGCCGGCTGGCGCAGGTTGGTCGCCCCCTCACCTTGGAAGGCGAAATTGCAAGTATAGTTATGCCCCAGAGGCGAAGCAAGCCGAGGGCTCAAGTTCGCGGTGCACTGAGGTGCACATGAATCCCAATGCGGCGCGAATTGGGCAGAATGGCGGCTTGGTAGCATTGTTTTAGGTCTGGCAAAGCCACCAGCTTGCAGATAAAATAGCTACTGCGCTATCAATCAAGCGCAACAGGCTCTATCCGCAAATGCGGAGGGGCACTGGAGGACATAATGAGTCTCACCCCAATTGGCGAACCTCGCCATAAAGTCACTACCGGCACTATCCACGAAAAGAAGCTTCACCACGTACCAATTTCCTGCCTGACCGCTTATGACTACGCGTCCGCACGGCTGGTCGATGAGGCTGGCATTGACATCGTCCTGGTTGGCGACTCGCTAGCCATGACCATGCTTGGCTACGAGAACACGCTTTCGGTCACTGTCGACGAGATGCTGCATCACGTTCGCGCTGTGAGGCGTGGTGTGAAGAATGCGCTGCTTATTGCCGACATGCCTTACGGCTCGTACCACGCAACTGCTGAAGAGGCGATCCACAATGCCGCGCGCTTTGTGAAGGAAGGCGGCGCGGAGGCCGTGAAGATGGAAGGCGGAGAGAAACGCGTGGATGTGATCCGGCGCGTGATCGATGCCGAAATTCCTGTTGCCGGACACATCGGGCTCACTCCGCAATCGATCAACGTGATGGGTGGCTATAAGGTGCAGGGCAAGACCCTGAATGCCATCGAGCAGCTGATGCGCGATGCGGTGGCGCTCGACCGCGCGGGCGTGGCGTGCATTTACCTCGAAGGAATTCCGCGCGAAGTTGCAGCCATGATTACCGAAGAGGTCGAGACGCCGACGATCGGTATTGGCGCTGGTCCCGATTGCGACGGGCAAGTGCTGGTCTTCCACGATCTGGTTAACCTGACGTTTGGACATGCGGCGAAGTTTGTGCGCCGTTATGGCGATGCTGCGGCTTTGATCACCAACTCTGTTTTGGCGTTCAAGGCGGATGTTGCGTCGCATCAGTTTCCGAATGACAGCGAGTCATATCACCTGCCGAAGGAGACGCAGGCCGCGCTCGAGACTGTACTTCACCGCAAGCGCGCGATGCGGTGATAATGGCGACGGAGAAGACTTCGTGAGAATCACGGTTTTCCGGATCCAGATGCCGGTTGCTCTGGCGCTGGCAGTTTTCTGTATCGCTTTAATGGGATGTTCGAAACCTCCACAGACGGCTCAGTCCGCGGCAGCCGAGGCTCCGAAAACTACCGGTCTGGAGTCGATTCCTCCTCCTGATCCTAAGAAGTTCCCTTCGATTGCGGACATGAGCGGGTGGAAAAATCCTTACTTCGTTGTGCGTGACGATGGAATCGGACTGGTCGATCTCACGAATCGCGAAGTACACATTCTTCAGCCGGAACAGATTCCGGCAGAGCTTGTGTCGCTGGGCACGGATGCTTGGCCTTATGGCCGCGTGGTGTTGGTCACGGAGGCAAAGCCCAAAGATGAGAACGATCATACTAAGGCCGAGATTCGCAAGAACCGCGGCTTGCTTGTCGGCACTTTGAAGGAACTGGACGTGTCGATTCAGGAGGCTCCGTGAAGGATGGTGTTGTGGGCCGAACCCAAGTTACTTGCCAGAGAGTCCGGTGAAGATCTGCGCCACGATTGCGGAGCTTCGAACAGCTCGCGATTCCTATCTGGCTTCGATTCCTGCCGGTCGGTTGCAGCTCCTTGGACTTGTGCCAACGATGGGCGCGCTGCATGCGGGACATCTTTCCCTCGTGCGGGCGGCCAAGGTGCGCTGCGAGATTGTGGCTGTATCTATCTTCGTTAATCCCACGCAGTTTGGGCCGACGGAAGATCTCGCGAAATATCCGCGGTCGCTCGAGGCCGATTGTGCCGCGCTTGAGAAGGAAAGCGTTGACGTCGTCTTCGCGCCGAGCGTGGAGGAGATGTATTCGAAGGGCGAAGCAACTTGGGTCACAGTCGAAGGGCTTAGCGAGCGGCTTGACGGGCGTTCGCGTCCGGGACATTTCCGCGGCGTGACTACTGTTGTTGCCAAACTGTTCCACATCATCGAACCGGATGTCGCGTTCTTCGGGCAGAAGGATGCCGCGCAACTGGCGGTTATTCGGCGCATGGTGCGCGATCTGAACTTTCCTGTAGAGATCGTCGGATGTCCGATTGTTCGCGAAGCTGATGGGCTTGCGATGAGCTCTCGGAATGTTTACCTGAGCGCAGATGAGCGTCAGCGAGCCTTGGCGCTGAACCGCTGCCTGAACGCCGTGGAAGCGGCATTTCGGGCGGGTGAAACTTCGATCTCGCGCTTGAGGGAAGCTGCGCAGGAGATGATTGCTCGAGAGGCTGGAGTGCGGCTCGATTACCTTGAGATCGTCGATCCCGATTCGCTCGAACCGGTCGATCGCATCGCGCAGGCAACGCTTGTCGCGGTGGCTGCTTATGTTGGAGCGACGCGGTTGATCGACAATATTGTCCTTAAGCCTTAACTGGCTTCCGCACCGGAACGGAAACGAAGGGATTGTCGGCGATCAGGTAGCGGAGCTCTTCGTGCGCCGATTTCGTAATTCCTATTCGCGGGCCAACCGCGACGCGGCGCACGCGGAATCCATCATCTACAAGCTGGAGATCGGAGCTGGAACTGGTGATGTTCTTGCCATTGTCGCGCGCGCGTGTGATGCCGAGCGCTTCGCACATTCTTCCTGGACCGGATGAAATAGCGCGCAGAAAACGAAGGCGCTGGCGATCGAGCATGTCTTTGTCTTTCGAGGCGCGTTTTGCGCGATCCCTTCCGCTGCGTGAGTCAGGATCTTGCGGCTGCAATAGCGGAGGCTCGATATTTCGCGCCTTTGCCATAGTCTCGATGCCGGCGATTGGTTCGAGTGCGCGAAACAAAACGCCTCCTGCTTCGCCGTCGGGCAAACAGGAAACGTTGAAGCAGTAGTAGCTTCCATAGATGAAGTAGACGTAGGCAAGTCCGGGAGGGCCGAACAGAACCGAGTTGCGGTCGGTCTTGCCGATGAAGGAATGCGAGGCTTCATCGCCGGAGCCGAGGTAAGCCTCGGTTTCGACGACGCGTCCGGCGAGAATTCCGCCGCGCGTTTCGCGAATCAGCAGTTTTCCGAGCAGCGCTCGCGCGACGCGACGCGGATCGCGGTCGAAGAAAGCGGGCGAGAGAAGTGAATACCGAGAAAGCATCAGGTGTTTATTGCAGAAGTCAGAAGTCAGATTGCAGAAGTTAAACCTATGCCTTCGGAATATCGTATGTGCCTTGAGATTTTACTTCTGCAATCTGACTTCTGACTTCGGCAATCGGCTCGACCACTGCTTTGAGGACTGATGGATAAGATCAATTGCTCTTCAAGTACTCCAGCACTTGTTCCGCGTGGCCTTCGGGTTTGACGTTGTTGAAGATGTGCTTGATCTTTCCGTCGGGACCGATGACGAACGTCGTGCGCGCGATGCCCATCACCTTGCGGCCGTACATGTTTTTTTCTTTTACCACGCCGAATTTACCGGCAATTTTCTTGTCGGCGTCGGCCAGCAAACTGAACGGGAGGCTAAACTTGTCCTGGAATTTCTTCTGTGAGGTTGCCGTGTCGGCTGAAATCCCCAGCAAGACCGCGCCGGTTTTTTCGATCTTCTTGTACGTGTCGCGGAACTCGCAGGCTTCCTTGGTGCAGCCGGGCGTGTCGGCTTTGGGGTAGAAATAGAGGACGACCGTTTTGCCGCGAAAATCTTTTAAGGCAACTTCTTTGCCGTTCTCATCCGTCGTACTAAACTCGGGGGCTTTATCATTGATTTCCATGGTTTTTCGTTCTCCTGGACGCGCTCTTAGCGAAAGATGGTTATATCGCAAGGGGCTGCGCGCCGTCATCTCGGCCAGAGTGCTTGCGCTGGGCTTCGCGGCTCTCGCGCTTCTCACTGCGGGCCTTGTACTTTCACTTCAAGCTCAAGAACTCACCCAGCACCAGACGCGCAAGGACACCGATAAAGGTCCGCGGGCGCTTGGACTTGTGCAAATTTCCGACAAGGGCAAGGCGCGCATTATTCCCGTTGCCATCATGATCAACGGCAAGTTCTTTGACGCCGAATCTTACAAGGCCGATCCGGTTCCGATGGCGCTTGATTTCGGAATCGTGTACGAAGGCTTCAAAGCGGGCGTCTCGCAGGGCCTGTTTACCATCACGCAGCCTGGACAGCTTAATCGCGAGTGGATCGCCGAAGGAACCTGGCTTCCTGAGGGCGCAAGACCGAAGACTGATCGGCAGAAATACACGCCTCCGGTGATTGATCTAGGCGGCAAGGATGACGATCGTCCTGTGCTGCATCGGCGGCAGGGCGGCGAGGCTGACAAGGACGACTCCAAGCCTGCGGGGACTTCTGGTTCGTCGGCGCCCGCGGGTACCACATCGGCTTCTTCTTCTCCTTCTTCTCCTGCTCCGACCTCGGGTGGTTCTACGAGCGGCACGTCGACGCCATCTTCGTCTGGCGCGCCTCAGACATCCGCTTCAACAAGTCCTCCGACTCTCTCGCCGAAGGACTCGGACAAGTCCGCGAAGGCGCCGGAGGCTTCTACGGCGAAGTCTTCGGATTCGGCCACTAGCAAGGCTTCTGACACTGCTCCGCCAAAGTCATCCGAATCGGCGAGCCGTGGCGAATACGATCAGCCGATCAACGATCCAAATCGTCCGGTGCTGCGGCGCGGAAAGCCCGACGCGAGCGCTCATCATGAGCCGTTTGTGAATTTCGACAATCCGGACGAGATGGCTGCGACTTCGAAGGAGGCCGGAAAAGAAGGCGCTGCTGCGCAGGCTTCGGCGGCTGCTTCGTTTCAGACGATTGCCGCGATATCCGATGCTGCGGGGCCTGATCCGCGTCCTTATACCTACGATTTGAAACCGGCGGAAGAGGCGATCTACCGCAACAAGATGCTTGAACTGGCTTCGCAGCAGCTCAATCCGAAGAGTTCGAAAGTTGAGGAAAAACCTGCGACAAAGTCAACGGCCGCGAAAAAAACAGCGAAGCCGGACAAGCCTCAACTGGAAGATGTGAAGCTGCGCATCTTCGATCTCTCGAACTCGAACGAGCCGGTGCTGGTGCTTTCGGCCAGGACGCCGGTGCCGGCGGCGACCGCTTCGGGTTCGCAGGTGCCGCAGGAGATCACACTGATTGCCCGCACCAACCTTGAAGGCGAACTGCAGAAGCTTTATTTTGCGCAGACCGATTCGCGGCATCTCGATTTGCGTCCGCGTATGGAACTTGTGGACGCGGTCGATGCCGACGGCGATGGCCGCGGGGAGCTGCTCTTCCGGCGGACATTCGAGTCGGGTAGCGCGTATGCCATTTACCGCGTGAGCGCGGACCAGCTTTGGCCACTCTGGGAACCGACGCCGTGATCCTCGATAGGCGCTTGGTTGTCGGCGTCAGGCTGCCGGTTTAAATTTGTCCGGAATGCGCCCGTACCGTGGGGGGGTACCCCCCCCTCTCATTCTCATAAGTCAACATATAATGGAATCAGACAGTTAGACTAAGTATCCGCGCAAAATATTCCGGAATATAGACTTAGACTTATCTTTTATAACTCATTTGTTATCTTTTGTTATGCCAAATTTTCGGCCATTTTTTCCGATAAGTTGGTCGCTAAAATATTCCATTTAAATGACTTACATGTAACATATTGAGCGCGTAGGAGATATTTATCAAAAAATCTCCACATTTGGCCCGCTTGCGCATCAATCCTCGCAAAATATTCAGAAATAAAGACTTGCTTGCAAAATATTCTAAAATAATGCCTTACACTGACGATTTCGGTCCATGGCCGTGGATTTGAGTTCCCGTTCGGCCCCTCGAGTTTTTCAAGATGTCAAAGATCGTCTTCCGTAGCCCGCGCTCAGAGAGATGGCCCTGGGCGGACAGGAGTGTCCGCCCCACAAATTATTAGGCAAAGAGCCAATGGAAATCTGTGGCATTCGTGCGAGGTCGAGGGCTGCCTCTCAGGGCGAGCATGATTCTCCCTCGCCACAGGTCGATTCTTATGTTCGCGGATGGGGGAGTTGAAGTCTAGAACGGAGTGGCGAGAATCGAGGAGAATTTGGGGGTTTGGGTTCCCGGAATGGGAGGAACTGATAACCGGTCGTGGGGCATAGGGGGAGAAAATGGCGCACGTTTGTGCTGAGGCCTGACTAAAACATCTACTGACTCTTCTCACCGCCTCCGGCTTGCTGAAACGCCGGATTTCTCCACAGTCCGCGAAGTTCTGCTTTGACTGGCTCGGGTGTGTCTGATGACGTTAGCAGGTAGTCAACATAATCCGCCGCGAGCGGATCATTTCGTTGGAATGACCTAAGAGACCAACCTGCCGCAGTGTACGTTACGCCTCGAACGATAGATGGAGTCAGGCTCGTCGGATGAATTTTGCTCTTACGCATTTTGTCGAATTCTTCATAGTCGCTTCGCCACGCCAGTGTGCTCGCAATCGTCTGCACGGGCTTGAACTGACCGGTCGCACCAAACACCATCCACATCATGTCAAGATGTTGAAACAGATCTTGTGTTGGAGTCAGATCAAAGGGATCCTGCAGTTGGGGAAGGCTGTTGAACTTTTCCTGCTCGGCTGCGCTCAAAGCTTTCAAAGAGCCGCTGACGTCGTAGCCAGCGGAACGCAACGTCAGAAGCCCTAAAGCACGAGTTAATGGCTCTCGCGTAGCGAGGCGCATTTGAAAGTCTCTTGCTGCGGTGGGATCGGAATTGAGTGCAGCACTCAAGAAGGCAGTAACGATCTCTACCTGCCCCTGCCGTGACTGCTTGGTTTGGTCTTCCACCAAGAACTGTAAAGCGGGAAGAAGCCGAGCTGGATTTGGTTGTCGATAATATGTCTGAGCGAATTGGCCAAGTTCCCGCCCGTCCTTGAACGCTTTCTTGCTCCCAGTCTCGAAGCTTTCGATCTGAAGAGAAGCGGAAGTTAGAACTTGATGGCCGCCGGGAGATTCTACTTCGGCTTCCACGGTCGCGACGCCGTCACCCGCGTCAGTCGGGGCGCACCACTGGTCAGCCGACACACCGAAACTGGCCATGGTTTTTGTACTTTCCGGTTGCTTGACGCCTGCCGCGGCGAGCGCACCGGCGACAAAGTCGCCCCCTTCCGGCTTGATCTGTTTGAACTGCGAAAGAGACGCTAACGGATGGGTCTCATCATGGCCGGCGAATCGCACTCGAAAAGACAACTTCGTCTTTTCCAAATACTGGTCTCGGTTGTCGCCGGTGGAGTAAATACCGACACGAATGCATCCCCCCGGATTAAGCAGTTTTGTATTTTGCGAAGCGTTTACCAGATTCAACGTGTGGGTCCACTGCGTCTCAACGACTGATCCCGCTAGAAGAACAATCTGTTGTTCAATCGTCGGCGGTGAAGGCTTGTGTGGAGGATAACTCGCATCTTGAGGGTGCATCGTTGAAGAGGCCCACATCCAAAGCACCGCACCGACGGCGATCCTTCGCGCGATTCTGGAAATAATGGAGCAACCTATTGTCTGCATGATGGAAGCAGTAGAGCGCGTTTCCTTGTGGAGTGCAACCTATTGGCTTCATTAGCCCCACGCGGCTAAGGGGATCCTTCGACTGCGCTGAGCCGTCCGGTTCGCGAGCGGCTCGCTCCGCTCAGGACGACATCCATCAATAGAGTGACCAGAACAGAGCCCCACACTTTTCCGAGGTGGCGGCGCGGGCGAGCCAATTACGAACTCGTCCGTCCCTCCAGAGTGTGTGTCGTAACTCCTCAGCGGCTAAAGCCGCTTATTGAAAAGCGAGCTTTGATCGCAGCGCTGAAGCGCGGCGCCACCCAAAACGTGGGCCGTCCCTCCGGGACTCAAGGCCTCTCCTCTATTCTTCCCCGCGCTGAAGCGCGGGGCTAGGCTGGCTTGTCCCTCCGGGACTTGAATCATATTTCGTCCTTCTCCCAGCGCTGAAGTGCTGGGCTAAGCTGGGTCGCCTCTGCGGGGCTGGGATTCAATCGCTTCAATCGCACCGCCCTTCCCCGAGAGTGCGTTTGGTGACAGCCGCGAGGCACCGCCGCCATCCTTCGACTTCGCATTGGACGGGCTAGCCGGGCGACGCGCTACGGTCTGCGATATTTTCGCGAGACGCCGCCAGGCGAATTGTGGATCGGCTTTTTAGGGTTGGACTTCGGTGGCTCAATCACGGAGTTTTCGCAGAGCATGGATCGCGGTTACAATTCCCCCTCTCGGAGGAAACTCATGCGGACGACTTCTCGGGCGGCTGTCTTCTTTTGGATTGGGGCCTGCCTTGCGGCGGGGACTTGCTTTGCTCAGAACCAGGATTTTTCGAAAGTTGAGATCAAGGTTTCAAAGGTGGCCGGGTCGGTTTACATGCTGCAGGGGGCGGGCGGAAATATTGGGGCGTCGGTTGGCGAGGACGGGATCGTCGTCGTCGACGATCAGTATGCGCCGCTGGCCGACAAGATTCAGGCGGCGCTGAAGGGGATTACCGACAAGCCGGTGCGGTTCATCATTAATACGCACTATCACCCGGACCATACGGGCGGGAACGAATACTTTCAGAAGCAGGCTCCGATTATTGCGCAGGACAATGTGCGGAAGCGGCTGGAAGAGGGCGGCACCGGAGGAAACGGCGGCGCGATGAAGATGGAGTTCAAGCCTGCGCCCAAGGGGGCGCTGCCGATTATTACGTTTGACCATGATGTCACCGTGCATCTCAACGGCGAAGATATCCGGGCGCTGCATTTTCCGGCGGGGCACACGGATGGCGACTCGGTGATTTATTTTCCGAAGTCGAACGTGGTGCATATGGGCGACGATTTTGTGACATATGGATTTCCCTTTATCGATGTGGATGGCGGAGGCAGCATCGACGGGATGATTGCCGGAGTGGAGAGCGCGATTGAGAAGCTGCCGGCGGATGTGAAGGTGATTCCGGGGCACGGGCCTGTGTCGACGCTGGATGATGTGCATGCTTACGTGAAGATGCTGAAGGATACGCGGGCGGCGGTGCAGGCTGGGATCGATCAGAAGATGACTCTGGCGGAGATGAAGGAGAAGAAGATTCTCGATCCGTGGAAGAAGTATGCGGGGGACTTTGTTTCCGAGGATATATTTTTGGAGACGGTCTATAACTCGCTTACCGGGCAGATGAATGGGAAGTTTGTAAGACACAATTGAGGGATTGAGTCATTGAGGGATTGAGTCATTTAGTCATTTAGTGATTGAGGGATTGTCCGATTGAGTAATTGGGTAATTTCGTAATTTCGTAATTTGAGCTCTTTCGATTTGGGGACTTGCCGCGGTCGCGGCTTGGTTTGGGAGTTCTCTATGAAAATCAATTTCTTTCGGTTGTCTGCGCTTTTGCTTGCGTTTTGCCTTTGCTTGACTGTTTTCTCTTCGCTCGCGTGGGCTGCGGAGGGGAAAGGTGTCTCTTATAAATCCGGCGACGAGACTGTTAACGGGATGCTCTATACGCCGGGTGGCAAGGGGCCTTTTCCGGCTTTGATTGTGATTCATGAGTGGTGGGGATTGAATGACTGGGTGAAAGAGCAGGCTGGGAAGCTGGCGGATCTGGGATATGTGGCGCTGGCGGTCGATCTTTATCGCGGGAAGGTGGCGGATACACAGGATCTTGCACACGAGTTGATGCGCGGGCTGCCGCAGGATCGGGCTACGCGAGATTTGAAGAGCGCTTTCGACTATTTGTCTTCATTGCCGAATGTAAAGAAGGATCGGATCGGCGCGATTGGATGGTGCATGGGGGGAGGGTATTCGCTGGATGTGGCGCTGGCCGAGCCTGGCTTGGCTGCTGATGTGATCAACTACGGGCATCTGGCTACCGATCCGGATCAGCTTAAGAATATTCGTGCGCCGATTCTCGGGTCGTTTGGCGGGCAGGATCGCGGGATTACTCCGGATGATGTGAAGAAGTTTCAAGCGGCGATGGAGAAGTTGGGGAAGAAGGTGGAGGTGAAGATCTACCCGGAGGCCGGGCATGCTTTCGAGAATCCGAACAACAAGCAGGGCTACCGGGCGGACGATGCGGCCGACGCCTGGCAGCGGACGGTGGCGTTTCTGGAGACTACCCTGAAGAAGTGACAGTCAACTTCTTCTCCGCGGATGGACGGCGGATTTTCGCGGGTCTTTCTTTTTCTTTTTCTTTTTTGTTTTGATGGTCCGTGTAAACCCGCGACGCTCCGCGGAAGAGGAGTTTCTGATCTGTGACTCGCGATTTTTCTGCTCGCGTATTTCGTTGAAATCGCGGCCAATTGACCAGGGTAGAATTTCCACTTGCCAGACGGTGCCCTTCTGGTTACTATGCACCCATCTTTTTATTCGATTTTTTTGCTTCATCCCTGGTTCTGCCTTACCGGGCCTTATGAAAATCGGCGAGACCATCCGAAATCACCGTTTGCAGAGAAGCATGTCGCAGGGCGATATTGAAAAGCGCACTGGACTGCTGCGCTGCTATCTGTCGCGAGTTGAGAACGGGCACACAATTCCGTCGCTCGACACCTTGGCCAAGATCGCTAGCGCCATGGACCTTCCGCTCTCGCAGTTTTTCTCCGAGGGGAACACGAATGGCCACAAGGGGCTGCCGCAGCTCTCCGATGACGAGGTGCGGTTCCTGAGTCAGATCCGGCGCTATTCGGTCAATTTGAACGACAGCGACCGGAAGCTGGTGCTGGCTATGGTGAAGAAGATGGCGGCGAGCGGAAGGTAGGGGATTGCAGAGGTCAGATTTCAGATTGCAGATTTTGTAAAGATCCGTTTTGCTCTCCGCTGAGTTTTCCACCGAATGCCTCTTATTGCCTTTCAAATCTGCAATCTGAAATCTCCAATCTGCAATCCTCATGACTTTCGTACTACGTTGGTAACTGACCCCCGGGAATCTGACTTCCTTGACGCTTTGCGGCCTAAGCTATGGGCTGGGGGAATCGTGTGGCTGGCCCATCTATTGAAGAAGAACTGAATCTTCTCAACGACCAACTGCGGCGGTTGAAGATCGAATACGAGATCTTCTTTAACAATCCGTCGAAGCGCCCGCCGGCGGATATTGAGTGGCGGGTGCAGAATCTCATACGCAAGTTTGCCGATGGGGCGCGGATGAATTTCGCGCAGCGGTATCGGTATAACGAGATGGCGCAGAGGTATGCGATTCAGAGCGACCTTTGGCGGAAGAAGACGCGCATTCGGGAGGAGGGTTACCGGCGGCCGCAGGATGCGGTGCTGTCGGTGCAGGGGGCGGGGGGCGGTTCGGAGCGCGAGATTCGTCAGGTGTATGGATTGGCAAATCAGGGGTTGGCTAAGCAGGGGAAAAATGCAGACGAGCCATTTGCCGTGCAGTGCTCGGACGCGGATGGAGAGCGGGAGAAGATCCAGTCGCTGTATAAGGCCTTGAACGACGCCAAGAAGACTGCGGGCGAAGATGCCGGCGGGAGTTTCGAGTCGTTTGCGGCGTTTGTGAAGAAGAAGACACATGAGATTCGAAGGCAGCATGGCTGCGAGAGCGTGGAGTACTCGGTGGAGTTGCAGGATGGGCGGGCGAAATTGAAGGCGAAGGCGAAGAGATAGCTGTCAGCTATCAGTTCTCAGTTCTCAGTAAAATCAAATTCTTCTCCGCGGATTTCGCGGACTTTTCGCGGATAGAACTGGACAGAAGAATCCGCAAATCTGCGTATATTGGCGATTACGGATTCATTCTCCTACGATCCCTTCTGTCGGTAAGTTCTCATCACTCAAAGCTAATACTTGGAGTAGGATATTTGCGGTTGTAACTTGGTATGCGCTTGTGCTTTGCCATGGCTGCCGTCGCTTTGCTGCTGGCTCGGGCTATGGCTGCTGACCCACCCAAGACACCGGACGTGGCCCGGAATGATGCGGGCCCTCCTGTTCCCGAGCTCACGATTCGCCCTCCTGCGCCTGCTGTTATACAAAGCGAGGCGGAGACGCTGCTGGAGCGGGCGCGACGTCTTTCCGACATACGCGGTCTTGACTCGCCCCCATTCCGGCTAAAAGCGGACTTCACGTTCATTGGCGACGAACTTGAGACGTTTGCCGGGTCCTACACGGAATATTGGGTGTCGGATTCGAAATGGCGGAAGGAGATTGTTGTCGGGGAACGCAAGCGGGTCGATATTGCCGGCGCAAAAAACGTCTGGGAAATCGATACTGAGCCTCTGCTGCCTGACAAGGCGTGGAGGATTGTGCAGGCTTTGTCGCCTTTTCCCGCGCGCTCGTTAAAAGTGGAGTACGCCGCGGTGAAGGATGCTCCGACGAGGGCCGGCGTCAGGTGCGCTCTTACGAAGTCTGCCGGTGCGAGCCGGGCACAATCGGCATTTTGCTTCGATCAAGCGTACGGCGTGCTGGTTGAGCACATCATTCCGCAGTGGGGGCGCTATAACCTCACCGACATTGCTTGCGTGTATGGAGGGTTCCAGAAGTTCGGGGGCCAGTGGTTTCCGCGTGACGTGGAGTGCCGGCAGGGCGGACACCGGCAAATGGAGGCGCACGTGACGGAGCTGGCCATGGACGAATCGGGCGATCCCGCCCGTTTCGATCCGCCGCCTGGCGCGACGGAACTCGACCGGTGCGATGGCGGAATCGTGGCTCCGAAGGCCGATTACACTCCTACGCCTCCGCCGCCGCTTGGAATGCGCGACGCGGCATCGTGGACGGTGCTATTGCGAATGGTCATCGACGCGAATGGCAAGCCGCAAAATGTCCAGGTTGTGCGACCGGGTAATAAGTCGTTTGACGAGGCAGCGGCGCGAGCGGCCGAACATTGGCGCTTCAAGCCGGCAACGTGCGATGGGCAGCCTATCGTTCAACGCATCGAGTTCGAGATTGGGTCCCGCTCATACTAGTTGTGCCTCCTGAAAAACCGCAGATAGTCCCAGGCCTGCGAACCCGGCCCTGCGCCCGCTGGGCTGCTAGAATTCTTGTTCACTTTCGATCTTTTCTTCCAGGGGCTTTCTATCATGTCTAAAATTCAACGGGCGATTCTGAGCGTTACGGACAAATCGGGATTGGTTGATTTTGCGCGCAAATTGGCGGGGCTGGGGGTTGAGCTGGTCTCGACCGGCGGGACGGCGAAGTTGCTGCGGGACGCGGGAATTGCGGTGAAGGACATCTCGGATCTTACGGGATTTCCTGAGATGCTTGATGGACGCGTGAAGACGCTGCACCCCAAGGTGCATGGCGGGATCCTGCATCGGCGGGAAGATGCTGGGCACCGGGCGGCGGTGGCGGAACATGGCATTCCCGCGATCGACATGGTCGTTGTCAATCTGTACGCGTTTGAGAAGACGGCGGCTAAGGCGGGCGTGCACTTCGAGGAATTGATCGAGAACATCGACATCGGCGGGCCGTCGATGATTCGGTCGGCAGCTAAGAATTTTCAGGATGTGGCTGTCGTGACTTCGCCATCGGACTATGACGGGATTGCGGAGGAGATGAGTAAGTCGGGCGGGGCGCTCTCGAAGGAGACGAAGTGGCGGCTGGCGCAGAAGGCGTTCGCCACTACTGCGGCTTATGACTCGGCGATTGCGTCGACTTTGGAGCGGGTGGGCAGGAATTTTGAGCTGGCGCCTACGGGTGGATTTCCTGCGACATTGAGGTTCTCGTTTCACAAGCAGATGGATTTGCGGTACGGGGAGAATCCTCACCAGAAGGCGGCGATGTATGCCGACAATTCCGATGCGGGCGTGGCGCATGGGCGGCAGGTGCAGGGGAAGGAGCTTTCTTACAACAATATTGTCGACCTGCAGGCGGCGTGGGATCTGGCGCAGGAATTTGAAGAGCCTTTCTGCGGAATCATCAAGCACACGAATCCATGCGGGGCGGCGAACGGCGCGACGCTGGCCGAGGCTTATGAGCGGGCGCTGGAGTGCGATCCGGTGTCGGCCTTCGGCGGTGTGATTGGAGTGAATCGTCCGGTGGACGGGGCTGCCGCGGCGGAGATGGCGAAATTGTTTCTGGAGGTGATTGCGGCGCCGTCGTTCGAGCCGGCAGCGAAGGAGATTTTCGCGTCGAAGAAGAACTTGCGGCTGGTGGAGGTTGCCGCGGGGACGCAGAGTTGGGTTTTGAAGAATATTTCCGGAGGAATGCTGGTGCAGGACGCCGACCTGCACAAGCTGGCGGAGTCGGACTTGAAACTCGTTACCAAACGCGCTCCGACCGCCGAAGAGAAGCGGGCGCTACTTTTTGCGTGGAAAGTGTGCAAGCACGTGAAGTCGAACGCGATCTTATATGCGAGGGATGGGCAGACGGTGGGAGTGGGCGCGGGGCAGATGAGCCGAGTCGATTCCTGCAAGATCGGCGCGATGAAGGCGCAACTGCCATTGGAGGGAACGGTGGCGGCGTCGGACGCGTTCTTTCCATTCCCCGATGGCGTAGAGGAGATTGCGAAAGCAGGGGCGACGGCGATTATTCAGCCGGGAGGTTCGGTGCGCGATCAGGAAGTGATTGAGGCGGCGGACCGGCTGGGGTTGGCGATGATTTTTACTGGCGTGCGGCATTTCCGGCACTAAAGAGACCCTCTCGGCGGGGGTGCCATTGGGAACTGCAGGCAAAGATCTTAAACCGCAGAGTGCGCCGAGGACTCGCAGAGGACGCAGAGAAAATCCAACGCTGAAATGCAGAGCCAGACGCCCAAAGCCTGCTCCCAAAGCCCCTGTACTACCGGATTTCTGCGGTCTCACCCTTTTTCCCGGCCCGCGTCGGACCAAGGTAGAATAAGGGAATCCGGGGGCTGGCGATCCGGCATCCAAGGATTAGGCGGGGTATCTTCCGCGGGACGGTTCATGAAAAGACAGTATTTTGTTGCGGTTACTCTTCTTACAGCTCTATTTCTGGCGGCTCAGAGTGCGATGGGTGCGGCCGCCGATCCTCCCGCTGCCAAGGCTGATCCGTCGGGTGCTCCCGCTGCCGATAGCTCGAACAAGGGGCCCGATCGCGCCGCCGCCTACTATCACTTTTGCCTGGCGCACATGTATGAAGAGCAGGTCGCGACGTATGGGCGCAGCGACCTCGTCAACAAAGCGATTGAAGAATACCGGGCGGCCATCGATGCCGACCCGAATTCACCGTATCTGACTTCGGGTCTGGCTGAGTTGTACGCGAAGACTGGACGCATTCGCGACGCCGTCATCGAGGCGCAGGACATCATCAAGAAGAATCCGAATAACCTCGAAGCACGGCGGCTGCTGGGCCGGATCTACTTGCGGTCTCTGGGGGACATGCAAGCCGGGAACGGCTCGGACAGCGTGCTCAAGCTGGCCATTGAGCAGTACGAGCAGATCGTCCGGCTGGAACCGGAGAGCACGGAAGATCACCTGCTGCTGGGGCGGCTTTACCGGTTTAACAATGACATCACGAAGGCGGAGGCTGAGTTCAAGACGGCGGTGAAACAACAGCCGGATTCCGAGGAAGCGGTGACTACGCTCGCGTATCTTTACAACGAGCTTGGGGAAACGGGACGCGCGGCGGAAGTGCTGAGTTCGGTGCCGAAGAACGGGCGCTCGGCGAAGCTGTACTCGGCGCTTGGCTACACCTACGAGCAGCAGAAGCAATATAAGAACGCGATCGATGCGTACCGGCATGCCATCGAACTCGACCGCGACAATCTGGATGCAATTCGCGGGCTGGCGGAGAATCTGCTGAACGACGGGCAGGCCGATGCGGCGCTCGAGCAATATAAAGTCATCGCCGATGCGAACCCTGAAGACGCGCAGACTTACATCCGCATTGCTGAGATCTACCGCAAGCAAGGGAAGTTCGATCTCGCGCTCGAGAATCTCAAAAAAGCGCAATCGATGGTGCAGGATTCGATCGAGGTGCCGTACAACATCGCCTCGATCTATCACGCGCAGGGCCGCTACGACGATGCGGTACAGATCATGCGCGACCTGCTGAAGAAGACGGAAAAAACGGACGGAAATTATTCGGGCAGCGCGAAGAGCAACCGCGCGGTTTTCCTGGAGCGGCTGGGGACGATTTACCGCGACCAGGGCAACTATCAGGCGGCGAATGAGACCTTCCGCCAGATGGTGGCGCTTGGCGGCGACGAAAACACCGAACGTGCCTATCAGCAAATTATCGACACATGGCGCGAAGCCAAGGAATGGCAGAAGGCGACGGATGTTGCGAAAGAAGCGGCGCAGAAGCTGCCGAACAGCCGCGATTTGAAGATGGTGCTGGCCGCGCAGCAAGCCGACATGGGCCAAGCCGACAAGGCGCTGAAGGATGTGAGTGCGCTGCTCAAAGGCGGACCGGAAGACCGGCAGGTTTACATCACGCTGGCGCAGATGAACACGCGGCTGAAGCGTTTCCCGGACGCGGAGCAGGATCTCGACAAGGCCGAACAGCTTTCGACCAAGGACGACGACAAGGAATATGTGTGGTTCCTGCGCGGGTCGACACTGGAGCGCGAGAAGCGTTATAGCGATGCGGCGGTGCAGTTCAAGAAAGTACTGGCGAGCGACCCGGAGCACGCTTCGGCGCTGAATTATCTCGGCTACATGCTGGCCGATCAGAACATGGAACTTGACGCCGCGCTTGGATATATCAAGAAGGCGGTCAACCTCGATCCTGCCAATGGTGCCTATCTTGACTCGCTGGGCTGGGTCTACTTCCGGATGGGGAAGTACGAACTGGCGGAAGAAAACCTGGTGAAGGCGTCGCAGAAGATCAACACCGATCCTACCGTGCACGATCATCTTGGCGACCTGTATCAGAAAACGGGCCGACTGAAATTGGCGGTTACGAATTGGGACCGCGCGCTGAACGAGTGGAACCGCACGATTGCGGCGGAGGTCGATCAGGCAGATGTGGCGCGCGTGCAAAAGAAACTCGATTCGGCGAAGGTCAAATTGGCTCGCGAAGACGCGAGCAAACAGTAAACACCGAGCTCCAAGCGCATATCCCTGGCCGTTGGTTTGCCCGGAGCTTCCCGCTTTTGTTGTGGCGCATCTACACGAAATTGCCTCGTGGATGAACTCCTTTACAGCTTCCGTTTCTTGCGGCATTGCAAAAGGCAAAACCACGAAGGGCACGAAGGTGCACGAAGGCGGTTCGGCCAGATCGGAACCTTCCCGCGATAAACTACATTCATGCTCGCCGACTACGCGGTGCGCGTGGAAGAGTCGCGGGGACGCCGCCATCCGGAACCCGCTCATCCCTACCGCAACGACTTTCAGCGCGACCGCGACCGCGTGATTCATGCGCGTGCGTTTCGCCGGCTTGAGGCGAAGACGCAGGTATTCACGCGACGCTACTCCGATCACTTTCGCAATCGGCTGACGCACACGATTGAGGTGGGACAGATCTCGCGCACGATTGCCGCGCAACTGGGGCTGAACTCGGACCTGGTGGAGGCACTGGCGCTGGTGCATGATGTCGGGCATCCGCCGTTTGGCCATGCCGGGGAAAAGGCGCTGGATGCTGCAATGCGGGGGCATGGTTTTTTTTTCGATCACAATCTGCACGCGCTGCGCATCGCCGAGGACTTCGAGCTGCGGTATGCGGCTTTTCGCGGATTGAATCTGACCTTTGAGGTGCGCGAGGGAATCATCAAGCACTCGCGCGATTACGATGCGCGGGAGCATCCGGAACTGGCGGAATATCTTCTCGAATTGCGGCCACCGCTGGAGGCCCAGCTCATCGATCTGACCGACGAGATCGCGTATAACACCGCCGATCTAGACGACGGCTGCGAGGCGCACCTGCTGAACGTTGAGCAGATCGCCGAGAGTTCGGGACTGTTTGCGCAGTATTACGGCGAGGTGCGGGAACTTTATCCTGCGGCGGCGGAGAAGCTGCAGTTTAATGAGGCGCTGAAGCGCGTGTTCGACCGGCTGGTTGGCGACTTGATCGCAAATACGCGCGCGCGGATTGCGGCGGCGGGCGTGCATTCTGTGGAGGACGTGAGGCGGCATCCTGAGCGGCTGGCGGCGTTCAGTCCTGAGATTGAACGAGAGCGGCGGCAGCTCAAGAACTTTCTGTATGAGAATCTTTATTTCAGTCCGTCGCTGGAGGGCGAGAAGGAAGATGCCGAGCGTATTGTGAGCGAATTATTCGCGCACTGGATGGAGGAGCCGGACGATTTGCCGCGCAGTTACCGGGAAAAAGCGGCGCACGAGCCGCTTCCGCGGATTATTTGTGACTACATTGCCGGGATGACAGACCCGTTTATTCATCAGCAGTATGAGAAATATTGCGGGGATTAGCTGTCGCGCGTTGAAAAGTCCGAAGAGCGGGAACGCTGCGCAAGAAATCGGCCACTGGGGCTGAAGCCCCGCATAATTTGGCGATTTACGCGGCCCTGAAGGGCCGCTCCTCCACGGTGCTGCCAGCGTCGGGCTATGGACGAAGTGCCACGGTGCTGCCAGCGTCGGGCTATGGACGAAGTGCCACGGTGCTGCCGGCGTCGGGCTATGGACGAAGTGCCACGGTGCTGTCGGCGTCGGGTTTATGAACCGAGAGGCCCTTTGCTGCTGGCATCAGGCTTATAGACCGAAGTGCCACCGTGCTGCTGAGGTCGGACTATGAACGGAGTGCCTCGGTGTTGCTGGCGAATCGCTTTACCTGCTGTAGGTGATCCGATACACGACACCCGCCGAGTCATCGCTCAAATACATCGATCCGTCTGAGCCGAAGACGATTCCGACCGGCCGTCCCATCCATTTTCCGTGCGCGGTTTCACCTGGGGCCAGCCATCCGGTGATGAAGTCTTGGGCGCCGCTTACTGGCTGGCCTTTGTCGTCGAGCTTTACGCGTACAACTTTGTAGCCGGTGGGCACGCTGCGGTTCCACGATCCATGGAATGCTACGAAGATGTTGTTCTGATACTCCGGCGGAAACATCGAGCCTTCGTAGAACGCCAGCCCCAGCGGCGCGGAATGCGCCTGCATTTGAACTTTCGGCTGGAGCACTGATGCGCAGCGATTGTCGCCGGGCTTGGTGAAATTTGGGTCGGGGACGCGGTCGCCGTAACAGTAAGGCCAGCCGGCGTCTCCGCCATCTTTGCCGAGGTCGTAGATCGTCTCGGGCGGAAGGTCGTCACCGAGGCGGTCGCGGCCATTCACGTCGACCCACACCGTATCTGTTTTCGGATTCACCGCGATTCCCACTGCGTTGCGCAGTCCGCGGGCGAAAATTCTTTGGCCGCTGCCGTCGGGATTGAATTCCATTACTGCCGCGCGTCGCGGATCTTTTTCTACGCAGGCATTGCAGGACGATCCCGCAGAGATATACATCTTGCCGCCGTGAAACACGAGGCTGCGCGTAGAGTGGCCTCCACCGCCGGGGAGATCGGCTAGCTTGACCGCATTTGTCGCGCGCAGATTGGCCTCGTCCCAGTCGTAGCGGCGGACTTTATCGTTTTCGGCAACGTACAGCTTGCCCTGGTAGAAGGCGATGCCGTGGGGCTCGTTCAGTCCGGAGAGCACGTCGACCACGCGCGCCGCTTTGCCCGTGTGTTTGGGATCGGGCAGGGCAACGACCTTGTTTTCTCCGGATTCGCTGACGAGCAGCACGCCGCCGGGTGAGAACGTGAGCATGCGGGCGCTGTCGATGTTGTCGGCGAAAACCGCGATGTGGAAGCCTTCAGGCAACTTGAGCTTATTGAGATTGAATGGCGTGTTTTCGGCGAGCGCGCTTGCCGTAAGGAGGATTAACATCAATACGGTTGCCCGGCTGCGTAATCGGCTGGAAGATGGCGACTGGCTCCGAGAGAAGGACAGCGATTCTGATTCGTGCATAGTTGATTATTGATTGATGAAGGCGTATCGGGAGAAGATGCAAGCTGAATCGGCGTTGGCAGTTGGCGTCGAGTTGGCATGGCGCGACGGTGGGGCTTGCCACTTCGTTGCAAGCAGTTTTTATATCTTTCGGCCAAAATTACCGTTTGCGGCCTTCGGCCAAGACGTTGCGCAGGCTGTCGTAAGTCATTGTAAGCATAAGCTTTATCCGTGGATAGACGCTTCGGCTCATTTGGCATCCAAACTGTTTACGGAAAGTGTGGCTTCAAACAATCCGCTTGCTGAGGCGCCGGTTGCGTCCGCCAGTGCCAGCAAGTTGCAAGACGTAATTGAAAGGCGCAATTAAAGGCGCTTTTTGAGCGCCGCAGAGCGAAGACGCTCTCTACTGGAGGAACTCTAAATGAAGAACCGTACTCTCCTTGGGTTGCTGTTGTGCGCGGCGCTGGCATTGCCCGCGCTGGCACAGGACAATTCGAATTCGACCCAGAACTCCCAACCGGCGGCAACGTCCAGCAGCCAGTCGAGCACGAGCTCGGCGACAAATGCCAGCGGGAAGCAGCCGTTGCAGCCCGAAGCTCGGGAGGGCTTCTGGGGACGGGTGAATCCGTTCGCGCGCAAGAAATATGTGCAGCGCCAGACCGAACCGATTCGCGACCGCGTGAATGAGCTCGACGAGCTGACGGCCGCGAATAGCAAGCAGATTAAGGACGTCGACGCGCGCGCTCAGCAAGGAATTCAGATGGCATCGGCAAAGGCCGCCGAAGCCGATCAGCACGCGACTGACGCTGGCAACAAGGCGACGGCTGCGCAGCAGACCGCTGACAAAGCCAGCACTCGCCTGAACACGGTCGAGCAGGTTGTGACGAATCTCGACCAGTATGCGCCCTCGACACAGACCGAAATTCGCTTCAAGCCCGGACAGACGGTGCTGAGCAAGAACGCGAAGGAAGCGCTTGATGAGATGGCGACTCCGCTAAAGAGCCAACGCGGATATGTGATCGAAGTGCAGGGCTTCTCTTCGGGCCATGGACAGGTTGCGATTGCCAGCTCGCAGAAGATGGCCGAGTCGGTGGTGCGTTACCTCGTGCTGAACCATGACATTCCTGTGTACCGCATCTACCTCGTCGGCATGGGCAATGCCCCGGCTCCGGCCACGACCGCGGAAAACGGCGAAAAACCGAAGCGGATCAATGGTGGACGCGTTGAAGTCAGCCTGCTGAAGAACAATCTGGAGCAGCTTGCTTCAACAAACTCGACTCCCGATCAGCAAGCGAAGTAAGTTTTGGGTTCCGGCCCTTCCCCTGTAGAAGCCTCCACGTGAGTGGAGGCTTTTATTTTGCTTGACGGCTGACGGCTGACGGCTGACCACTGACGGCTGACCACTGACCGCTGACCACTGACCGCATACAACATAATCTCGGAATCGCGTCCGAGAGCTTCCATTTGTTTTGTAATACGCGGTGCTATTCTTGCCTCGGACATTTATGGAAACTCTGCTTTATTTCCGCACGACTTCGCCTGCCGGTCGGCTCTTTTTGGCTGCTTCTGAAAAAGGGCTTGTGCGGCTTGAGTTCGAATCGCGGGTGATGGGACTGAATCCAAAGAAGTTCGAGATGCGCGAATCAAAGGAATCTCTGGCTCCTTACTTGCGTGAGCTGGACGAATATTTCGCCGGCGAGCGTCGCGACTTCTCGATCCCGCTCGACCTGCGCGGCACGGCCTTTCAACTTGCATGCTGGCAGGCGCTGCTCGCGATTCCATATGGCGAGACTCGCACCTACGCCGACATCGCCCGCGCCATTGGACATCCCACGGCGTTTCGCGCCGTGGGCATGGCGAACAATCGCAACCCCATCGCGATCATCGTGCCCTGCCATCGCGTGATTGCGACCGGGGGTTCGCTTTGCGGGTACGGCGGCGGACTCGGCCTCAAGCGCAAGTTGCTCGATTTGGAACACGCGCGCGAGCATCCTTGCCTTCCTCTCGCCATGGGCGCATAATCCGGCCAACTGTTGAGGGGGAATTTGGTGCGGCCTGACGTCGAGTATTCCGTCAATGTACCGGTGTCTGTAGATGCGGCCTTCGCTTCGTTTCTCAATCTCGATCGGCTTCTTGGTCGTGGCATTTTTGCCGAGGCTGTTTGGACCGAGGGCGAGCCGTGGAAGGCAGGCAGCCGCTTGCGCTATGAACTTCTGAAGCCGGTGCGGGCGTCGATTTCGGCCGTTATTTCTTCGATCAGCCCGCCACGCGCGGCGACCATCCTTAACCACGCGCTCGGCATCACGGCGGAGCAACACACAACTTTCGGGCCGGATCTCAAGGGCGGCACGCGCATTCGCATGACGATGACGCTGATTGGCAAGTCAACGGAACTCACCGAGCAGCAGGTTAAGGACGCCGTGACTTTCATTACCCGCGACGCTGTCGATACGATCGTTGCGGACTGCCGCAAGCGCGCGAGCTCGGCATCGGGAACGTAGACCTTGCGGCCGACCATTCAAAGTCTGAGTCATGGCATTCGCGCACGTCAGATCTCGCCGGCGGAATTGACGCACGAATGCCTGAATCGCATCGAAAAGCTCAATCCGAAGCTGAACGCATTTATCACGGTGATGGCCGATTCTGCGCTCGACCAGGCGCGGCGGGCCGAGCAGGAAATTTTTCGCGGCAAATATCGTGGGCCGCTGCATGGCGTGCCCATTGGGCTTAAGGACATTATTGATACCGCCGGTGTGCGCACGACCGCAGGCAGCGCGCTGTTCAAAGATCGCGTTCCCGGCGAGGACGCTGAGGTGGTTCGCCGGTTGCGATGTGCCGGTGCGGTGATCCTTGGCAAACAGAACCTGCACGAGTTCGCCTACGGCGGGAGCTCAATGGTCAGCTTCTATGGCGAGGTGCGCAATCCGTGGGATACTTCCCGCGTCGCTGGCGGCTCGTCTGGAGGGTCGGCGGCGAGCGTCGCCGCGGGCATGGGCTACGCGGCGATTGGCACCGACACCGCGGGATCAATCCGGCTGCCCGCGGCTTATTGCGGTGTGGTGGGGCTGAAAGCGACATACGGACGGGTGAGCGCGCGGGGTGTGATTCCTCTCGCGCCGTCTTACGATCACGTCGGTCCGATTGCGAACTGCGTTTGCGACGCGGCGCTGGTGCTGCAGGTGCTTGCGGGACACGAAGCGGATGATGCGACAACGGCCAATGTGCCGATCTTCGATTACACCTGCAGCTTCGAGGAACCATTGCCGCACTTGAGGGTTGGCATTCCGCGAGCATTTTTCTTTGACGAGCTTCACCCCGAGATTGCGGCCGCGGTCGAAAAGGCGATTGAGGTGTTTCGGGAACTTGGCGCGGAGATACGCGACGACATCCGCCTGGAAGTCTCGATCGACCGCACGCTTTCGAGCGCGGAGTCGTGGGAGTATCACAAGGAATTTGTTGCGCGGTCGCCTGAACAGTATCAGCCGGCGACGTTGGGCAGAATCAAGTCGGGCGAGAAGACGAGTCTGAACGAGGTGGAACGCGCGAGGCAGGAACTAGCCGTTATGCGCGAGAGCATTCTCAAAGCATTTGACGCAGTCGACATTTTGCTCACGCCAACGGTTCCTATTCCTC
>Ga0335069_10000321_pt1 | contig 82055 bp, 68 predicted proteins | sample Lox_Sample_11_FD_206714 | JGI IMG/M metagenome (GOLD analysis project Ga0335069, IMG submission 206714) | Soil microbial communities from Loxahatchee National Wildlife Refuge, Florida, United States - Lox_Sample_1.1 | ecosystem: Environmental > Terrestrial > Soil > Wetlands | place: USA... | reverse complement strand
TGGTGCGAATGGCGGATGCGAAGGCAGTTCTGGAGTTCGCAAAACGAAATGGAGTACGGATTCTCGATCTGCGCTTTGCGGACCTGCCCGGACTCTGGCATCACATTTCATATCCAATCGACCGTTTGACCGAAGCCTCATTCGAAGATGGTTTCGGCATTGATGGTTCCTCGCTCCGTGGCTGGGCGGCCATTCACGAAAGTGACATGCTCCTGATTCCCGATCCCAGTTTCTACGCGCTCGACCCTTGCACGGAGATTTCCACCCTGCTCATGGTTGCTGACGTGGTCGATCCGGTGACAAAACAGCGGTACGACCGGGATCCACGTTATATCGCGCGAAAAGCGGAGCTCTATCTGGGGTCGACCGGAATCGCAGATGCCGCTTACTTCGGGACCGAGGCAGAGTTCTTCATCTTCGACAATGTGCGTTTTGATCAGCGTGAGCAGCACGGGTTCTATTTCATTGATGCCGAGGAAGGCCGCTGGAACTCCGGGCGTGAGGAAGGCAATTTGGGGTACCGGCCGCGCTATCGCGAAGGATACCTTCCGGTCCCGCCGACGGATCACTATCAGGATCTGCGCAGCGAGATGATGGTGACCTTGCAGAACGCAGGCCTCAGCGTAGAGTGCCATCACCACGAAGTTGCCAGCGGCGGCCAGACGGAGATCGATCTCAAGTTCGATTCCTTGGTGCGTGCGGCCGACCGCATGCTGCTCTTCAAGTACATCGTGAGGAATGTGGCTGTGCAACACCGGAAGACTGTCACGTTTATGCCTAAGCCGATTTACGGAGATAACGGCAGCGGCATGCACACACACCAATCGCTCTGGAGAGACCAGCAGCCGCTTTTTGCTGGTGACGGCTACGCCGGCTTGTCACAACTCGCCTTGTGGTACGTGGGCGGTCTGCTCAAGCATGGGCCGGCGCTCGCGGCCATCATTGCACCCACCACGAATTCCTATAAGAGGCTGGCCCCAGGTTTCGAAGCACCCGTCAACCTGGCTTATTCGAGGCGCAATCGCTCGGCCGCGTGCCGCATTCCCATGTATTCGAACGCAGCGGCCAGCAAGAGAATAGAATTTCGACCGCCAGATCCAAGCTGCAATCCGTATCTGGCCTTTGCGGCAATGATGATGGCCGGGCTGGACGGCATCGACAACAAAATTGATCCGGGCTTACCTCTCGACAAAGACATCTACGATTTAAGTCCGGAAGAGCTATCCCAGGTGCCGTCAATGCCCGGCTCGCTGGAGGAGGCACTGGATGCTCTCGAACGCGATCCCGGATTTTTGCTGAAGGGAGAAGTCTTCACAGAAGAGTTGTTGCGGCATTATGTCGAATACAAGCGCGAGAAGGAGGTCGACGCCGTGCGTTTGCGGCCTCATCCGTACGAGTTTGCACTGTATTACGACATTTAGGGCTCGTTTTTGATCGCGATTCGAGCAGCATACCCCTGCAGGAATCACGAATTACTGATTTGCGAATGTGAATGTCCGGGCGATCAATTAGCCGGCCAGGTCGGCCGATATTCCAATAATACAATCCGCGAGTCCAATACCTTGGTACTAATGAGTTCAAGAGGCATTCGTCGATAATCGGCGTAGATGGGCTCCCTCCCTGCATCTCCCAGAACCACAGGAAAGACCATGAGCCGAAGGCGGTCTACGAGCCCGTGCTGCAGCAAGCTCTTCACGAGTCGGACGCTGCCAATGCACCGGAGAAGATCCACCGATGCAGGTTAACTGGTAGCGGAAATCCTCGTTGAGCGCCTGGAACCATTCCGGCAGGAAAACATCTCCCTCTCCAGCCTCATTCAGGATGAGGTTACCGCTATAGATATTCATCATTAGAGGTTGTCATTCTCCATTGAGACGGGGCCGTCGAAAACTTGCTGCGCCAACGAAACCCAGCAGAAAAAGCAGATCAGAAATAATTCCCCCATCAGAAACTTAGCAATTCCGTGCCGCTGGCAATTTGACATTCGTGGTTTGTCCTTCCCCGGTGTCTGTAGTCAGCGAATTGCATCAGGGATTCCCTGATTGACGCGGCATCATAGCAAATAGGTCTGCGGCATTCGCATTACCTAAGCGGTGACACGGACGATGTCGGGTACTTCCTTGCGACGCAAATTCAAAAGCAATATTGAACCGTCCGCTGTTGGGTTTGTATCAACCTCTGCTGACGAACTCTCGCTTCTCCCTGGTCTCGTATCGAGGTTGCCCCGGATTCGATCTCAGTCCCGCGAAACCCCGTACATGGATTGACAACTGCATATGGCGTTGCCTGTGACCTATTCGACACCTTATAGTGTGCGTTCGCAGCTTAGAGGGAGTAAGCGGTGTGGCATGTTCACTCTACCGGATTGGTGCCTAAGCTCGTGCTGATTTCCGCATGGATGAGACTTGTGAAACTGCGGTTCGTCATCGCGCTCGTTGGCCTCGCCTCTATGGTAGGCTGCTCAAGCGGGGCGGCTTCCTCAGAGTGGGTTGAAGATAACTCGCCATTAACCTCGCCTGGACCACTGATGAATGCCGCTAAGCCCTTGATCACACCCACATCGGACCATTCCGGCGAAACCGTCGAACCCACGGTCCTGTATTTTCCGAACGGGTGGAGCGGCCATACCTACTGGATGATCGTCTCTCCTTATCCGAATGTTCCTGGGCATGAAGGGGAAGAGCCATTTGAGAATCCATCCATCCTGGTGTCTGAAGATGGCCAGCAATGGAGTGTGCCGGCCGGTCTAAAGAATCCGATCGCTTTGCCTGCGCAGGGAACGTTGGCCGATGCTACGGGAGTTTACGACGACAAGTCCAATCAACTGTTCGTTTATTTCCTGAACGACGTCAAGGGCACGGTTTATCACGAGTCGCTGCTACTTACGACTTCGGCGGACGGAATTCATTGGACCAAGCCCCAGGTACTATTCTCTGGTGACAACACGTTTGTGAATTCGCCCTCTGTGATTAAGCTTGGCGACACGTTTTATCTGTGGGCGGTGGATACCGGAATCGGTTGCGACACGCTTACGAGCACGGTGAACGTACGCACTTCGGCGGACGGTATTCACTGGTCGGATCCGACTGCGCTGAACATTTCCCAGCCTGGGTATGTGATCTGGCACCTGAATACAATCGCTGTCCCATCCAAGGGCCAGCTTATGTCTTTGCTGGCCTCTTACCCAGTGGGCACGAACTGCGACTTGACCAAGCTTTTCTTTGCTAACAGTCACGATGGGGTGAACTGGAAAACCTATTCGCAGCCGGTGCTATCTCCGGCGCCTGGCTGGGATAGCCTCGAAATCTATAGGTCTTCGCTGCTCTACGATCCAGACATGAAATTGCTTCGAATGTGGTATTCGGCCCGCGATGATGTGAAACTCCAGTGGCATGTGGGATTCACGTCGAAGACCTTTCCTGTGCAGTGACGGGGCGGTCAGAGCATAAACCTCTACGCACATATTCGCTACGATCAAGTGGGAGCGGCGTCTGCTCCGGTTGCACCCATCAGCTGCTCGCAAACTCCGAATCGTAAATGCAGCTAGGGCTCGCTGCCGCTACGGGATACAATAAGCGGCTCTTCAGCGCAACAAATCTCTCCGGGTGTCCCGGTTCGGCGGGCGCCGAGGGTGGCTTGCGGACTGCTGGAGCCTCAAAATCCATGCAACTCGGACAAACCATGAAAAGTGTTGTTCTTTTTCCGTCACAACAACTGGCTCAGCGCCCTATTCTGCTGGTTTTTCTTCTTGTATTCGTGGTGGCTGCGATGACGGCGGCTGCTCAACAAGCTCCCAGTGCTCCCGTGGAGGGAGGCCGGCTATTTCTGCCCAAGAACTGGATATGGGCATGGACGCAGTTTGACATCGCTCCTCCGCACAATGAGCCGGATCCAAACCTGTGCGCAGCGAATGCGGGGGATTATGGCGGGAAGGACGCGCCCTGTAACGCGTTCGCACGATACATGCTGAGCGGATACGTGGAGTTTCGTCCATTTGCGCGCACGCAATTGAAGCGGCTAATGTTCTTCGGACAGCCAACGTTTTTGTTCGGCAAGAATATTCCGCAAACACTCTATACGTGGTCGCCGGACGCGATCGGCTGGGAGCGGTCGTGGGGCGCGGGAATCGAGATTGGCAAAGGGTTCGAGATGCGGGTGACGCAGCACTTTCTGTTTCAAAGATTCGGCGCGCGCGATCGGAACCTGGGAACGGCGGATCTTGGGCCGAATGGGCCTTGGGGCAGGTACAACGTGATCGGGGTGCGGAAGTATTGGGGGAGAAGAGAGCCGTAAGTTGGATATCGCGGATAACGTTTCAGGCCGACGCCTTTGAAAGGCGGGCTAAACAGCAGCCGGAATGGTTTTGGTACGCCGGAAGTAGCCGATCAGCCAGACAATGGCGGCAATGATGATCCCCAGCACGACGAAGGGCGAGATCAAAATCAGGGTCAGCCACCAGCCCCGGCGGATAGGTGTGACGTCCCCACTGATTTCGACGTTATCGGCGCGCTGAATCGTGCCCCCGAGAGCGGTCAGGTCGCCTGCGATCTTGGCTCCCGAAGTAACGCTGACGTTCCCGACGATGGTGGTTACATCCCCTGCTACCTGGGCCGGTCCGTCAATTTCAATGCGTCCGCCGAAGGCCGTGACGTCTCCGGCGGTGTTTCCTTGGACATAGATCGAGCAGAAGAAGCACGTGACGTCGGTCACATTCTCGCCGGCGGCAATCCGGATATCGTGACCCCAGCTTGTGCGGTCGGTATCGCCATCACTTCGGTCAGCGTGCAGAAACGTCGAAGAAATCGCGAGCATCAGGCCAAGCAGGGCAACTCGGAACGAGAACATACGGGCAGCTCCTACTCCTTGCGCATACGCAGACACGGAACGTGCAGTCCCTAAGCCCGATTGTCCGGGGAAGCGCTGTGGGATGTCAATGCCGAGCAGGGAACCGGATTGAGGAGAAAAGCTGCATGGCTCGGTGCGGACGTCTGAGGCGCCCCAGTTGGCAATTGTGATCTGGATTACCGACTTCGTTGTCCGGTTCTCTATAATGAAAGGTTTTCCACTACCAGCACGAGGTGCGTAATGGCGGAGTCCTATAACGGCGTGGCTGTTCCGGCGAACGGCGCGCGCATTTCCTACAGTGGCGGCAAGTACATGGTTCCGGATCAGCCAATTATCCCGTTCATCGAGGGCGACGGGACGGGCCGGGATATCTGGAAGGCCTCGGCGCGCGTTTTCGACGCGGCAGTTCAGAAGGCTTACAAAGGCAAGCGCAAGGTAGCGTGGTTTGAGGTCTTCGCCGGCGAAAAGGCAAAGGCCAAGTTCGACAACTGGTTGCCCGACGACACGATTGCCGCGGTGCGTGAGTTTCGCGTCGCTATCAAGGGACCCCTCACGACGCCGGTGGGCGGCGGAATCCGGTCGCTGAATGTCGCATTACGACAGATTCTGGACCTCTATGCTTGCGTTCGACCGGTGAAGTACTACAAGGGCGTGCCTTCCCCCGTAAAGCATCCAGAGCGCATGGATGTCGTGATCTTCCGAGAGAACACAGAAGATGTGTACGCAGGCATCGAGTGGGAGCAGGGAACCGCCGAGGCAGCAAAGCTGATCGAGTTCCTCAACAAAGATATGCTGAAAGGCGGCAAGAAGCAGGTCCGCCTGGACTCGGGTGTCGGGATCAAGCCGATTTCCGTGACCGGTACGAAGCGGTTGGTGCGCATGGCCATTCAGCATGCGCTCGAGAACGATCTGAGGACCGTGACGCTCGTTCACAAAGGCAACATTCAGAAATTCACGGAAGGTGCGTTTCGCAAGTGGGGCTACGAGTTAGCGACCGAAGAATTCCGCGACAAGGTCGTGACCGAGCGTGAGAGCTGGATTCTGGATAACAAAGACAAGAATCCATCGATTTCGGTCGAGGAGAATGCCGCACTGATCGAGCCGGGGATGGAGTTTGCGCCGCCGGAGTTCCGCAAGTCAGTCGAGGCCGAGGTAAAAGGCGTCCTCGACAAGATTTATGCCACACACGGCAAGGGCGAGTGGAAGAAGAAGATCATGATCAACGACCGCATCGCCGACTCGATCTTCCAGCAAGTCGTAACGCGGGCGGATGAGTATAAGGTGCTGGCGACCCCAAACCTGAATGGTGACTACATCTCGGATGCTTGCGCGGCGCAGGTCGGCGGTCTGGGAATTGCGCCTGGGGCGAACATCGGCGACGGCTATGCGATTTTCGAAGCCACGCACGGAACCGCTCCGAAGTATGCCGACAAAGATGTCATCAACCCAGGGTCGGTGATTCTGTCCGGCGTGATGCTGTTCCGCTTTCTTGGCTGGAACGAAGCGGCGGACCTCATCGAGCAGGGCATGGAGCACACCATCGAGCAGAAAAAAGTGACGTACGACTTCGAGCGCCTGATGGAAGGTGCGAAGAAGGTGAAGACCAGCGAGTTCGCTACCTACATCATCGAAAACATGCAGGCGGGCGTACCGACGGGTGCACGGTAGAAGTTTCCTAGGCATTCAAGCAGCGTTTTGATACGGAGAGAAATTCTTATGCGCAAAAAAGTAACCATCGTAGGTTCGGGGAATGTTGGAGCCACCGCAGCGCACTGGATCGCGTCGAAGGAATTGGCTGACGTGGTGCTGATCGACATCGTGGAGGGCGTTCCGCAAGGCAAAGGCCTTGATCTGCTTGAAGCGATGCCCATCGAGAAGCGCGACTCGCACGTCATCGGGACGAACGACTACAAGGACAGTGCGAACTCCGACGTCGTGGTGATTACGGCGGGCATCCCGCGCAAGCCGGGCATGAGCCGTGATGACTTGCTCAATACAAACTACGGGATCATGAAAGCGGTCGTCGGCGAGGTGGTGAAGAACTCGCCGAATTGCATTCTCGTGATCGTTTCGAATCCACTCGATGCGATGGCGCAAGCGGCCTACAAGCTCAGCGGATTTCCCCGTGAACGCGTGATTGGTATGGCGGGTGTGCTCGACTCCGCCCGCTTTCGCACCTTCATCGCTGGTGAATTGAAGGTTAGCGTGGAAAATGTCACCGCATTCGTGCTGGGTGGACACGGCGACACCATGGTTCCGCTGCCGCGTTATTCGACGGTCGCAGGAATTCCGATTACAGAGCTCATCGCTCCAGACGTCCTCGCAAAGTTGGTACAGCGCACGCGCGATGGCGGGGCGGAGATTGTGAAGTACCTCAAGACGGGCTCGGCGTACTACGCACCGTCGGCGGCCACGACGGAAATGGTTGAGGCGATTCTCAAAGACAAGAAAAAAATCCTGCCCTGCGCGGCCTACCTGCAAGGCGAATACGGGATCAACGGCCTCTATGTCGGCGTTCCCGTAAAGCTTGGCTCAAAAGGAATTGAGCAGATCGTGCAGATCAAGCTGACGCCCGAAGAGCAGGCGGAGTTGAACAAGAGCGCGGCAGCGGTGAAAGAGTTGGTAGGCGTCTTGGGCGTATAGGGCCTTGCGTTGATGGAACGAGAAAAGCCCGCCGGCAATGGCGGGCTTTTTCTTTCATGGGCAGATCGAAGGAACTTACACCTTCTCGATCGTCACCGACTGCAACACCACATCCTTCTTCGGCCGGTCCTGCGCGCCGCGCGCGACGTTTGAGATCTTGTCGACGATGTCCTGGCCTTCGACGACTTCTCCGAAGATTGTGTGCTTGCCGGTCAGCCATCCCGTAGGCGCCACCGTGATGAAGAACTGGGAGCCATTCGTGTTCGGGCCGGCGTTCGCCATCGCGAGCTTGCCCTTCACGTCGAATTTGTGCGGCGAACCTTTGGTCTCGTCCTCGAACTGGTAGCCGGGGCCGCCCATACCAGTCCCTTGCGGATCGCCACCTTGGATCATGAAGTCAGGAATCACGCGATGGAAAATCGTCCCGTCATAGAGGCGGTCCTTGGACTTCTTTCTACTGGTGGGATGCGTCCAGTCGCGCTTACCTTCGGCGAGTTCGATGAAGTTGGCAACGGTCTTGGGCGCTTCTTTCTCGAAGAGGCGGCAGACGATATTGCCTTCCGTCGTATTGAAAACTGCGTAAGTTCCGGGTTGGCGGGCCATAAGAATCCTTTCAAAATGAAATAGCTGGTCAATCGATTTCAGTGCAGGGCCTGAATGCTAATTCTGCGGCGCGAGCTTGGTCGTGGTTGCCGGCTTTTTGGCGGCAGGCGTCGCTGGGCGCGTTGACGCGGCCGCTCCCGGCTTCACAATCGTGATGTGAGTGATTTTCACCGGACGAAATGGTTTGTCATCGCGAGGATCGCGCGCCATACGGGCGATCTGCTTCACCAGTTCGACGGTTGCGTCGTCGCATTGCCCGAAAATCGTGTAACCGCCATTCAGGCTCGGATACGCAACCTCGGTAATGAAGAACTGCGAGCCGTTCGTGTCCGGGCCGGCGTTTGCGTAGGCAAGCCGCCCGGGACGGTCGAAGGTGAGATCCGGCGAAGTCTCGTTCTTGAATTTGTAGCCGGGATCACCCGTGCCGTCGCCTTTTGGGTCGCCGCCCTGGATCATGAATTCCGGAATCACACGGTGGAAGATAGTTCCATCATAGAGAGACACGCCGTGCTTCTTGGCGCCGGAGGGACTGGTCCAGTCCTTTGTGCCTTTCGCGAGGCCGATGAAGTTCTCGACCCCAATCGGCGCAATCTTGGGAAATAGCTCGCAGTGCATCTTCCCGGCAGTCGTGTCAATAATGGCTTCCGGATTCGTGGAGGCCGGTTTGGCAGGCGCGGCGGTAGAGGGCGTGCGCTGTGGGGGCGTCGAAGCAGGCTTGTCTTGCGCAAAACCCACCATCGTGGAGAACGCGAGCGTGAGCAAAAATGCGAAGGCGCTTCGCATGGAGGACTCCTTTGAAGCCATCATGAATTTAAAAAGGATATTCCGAACACTCATCCAGGCCTGCGGACATCGCGACCGAGTCTCCTTTGATTGTACGACATTGAAGAGGCTGCATTGGCAGGCCTTGCCGCGCTCCTTTTCGGTGCGGCTGTGGTTCCTGACTTGGGGTTCCTGCCCTAGCGCAAGGCCGCCAACCCCTGCTGCACGCATGTGTGCAGCGGCGCGTCGGTCGAGATGACCGTCTTCGGCTCGGGAATCGGCTCGAACCGACCTTTCACCTTGAGATAAAGATCGAAATCGCGGTTGGCCGCAGGATGAGCTCCGGCGGTACGCTGGTCGTTCAGCCGCCGCCTGGCCGCGTCTTCTGAGCAGACGCACTCTAGGATGCGCCACGCTTGCTGCTGTGAGGCGGCGAACTGCTTCACCCGTTCGACCTGATAGGCGCATGCGAACGGCCGGCCATCGAGAAAGACGACGCGAAGCGGATTCTCTGTGAAAAGATAGGCGGCCACTTGCAGCATGATCTCCATCACAAAGTCATCTTGCCGGGTGGAATATTCGATATCCCGTGCGCTGAAAAGCGTGCTGCGAATCGAGTCTTTGTCCAGCACCGCGCCGGAGAGTTGCTCGGCGAGCCCACGGGCGAGCAAGGTTTTCCCAGTGCCGGGTAAACCCGCCATCAGAACTAGCATGAAGGCACTTATTGATTGTCGGCAGTTTCGACGTCGTTCGAGCGGAAGTCCCAGTGCGCGACATCCTGACTTTCACGCCAGGTAGCGTAGCGCTCCGAAACCATGACGTGGAATACCCACTGGCGCCGTTCTTCCTCGGGCTCAACCAGGCCGAGTGCGCGGAGATAGAAGAGGTAACGCTCCACAAAGTGAACTTGGTCGCGGGTCATGCCCCGGCGCTGCAGATCAACCGTGAGGCCTGCCAGATGCGACGAAGCTGTCTCGCCCTCGGCCGGAGCAGCGTTGCGATTATGGCGGCGCAGCTTCTGCTGCACCTTTACGGTGCGAACCGCGGAGTTGACCTGAATCTGATCGTGGAACCTTTGATAGTAGGCCTCGCTGAGATCTTCCATGAAATCCCGGGTCCAGGGCCGGCAATAGCGGCGGTTGGGATCAAGCCGGGGGTCGATGCGCAGGGTCTGTCCAGTGCGAATTGGGACCAAGGCTTGCGAGGTTTTCAGGGCTTCCAGTTCGTCGTCGTCCTGAATGCGGGGGAGATCGAGACGATCGATTTCTTCGTTCTGCAAGAGCAGGGATTCGTGCGACGGGCGGAACATTGGGTTCCAGGCCACGCGCCGGCCATGCGGCCTGTGCGTCGTGCTGCTCGCATGCGTGGTCGTCGTTCGCGAAGTATGAGTACTGGTTCGATGAGCGCTTGAGGAGTGCGTCAGTGAAGAATGCCGGGTCTGGCGGCGAGGAGTCGTGTAGCTGTGCAGCCCGAATGCCGAGCCGACGGCCAGAGAACACAACGCGAAGTAGACGCTTACTGCACGGACAGTTTTGCGCACAATACCTCGAACCGGGGGAGTGCTGCAGCTTCCTGCAGCAGTGGCGTCATTGTAAACGAGACATGAATCTTGCCAAGCAAAAAAGAGTACATGTCCTCATTACGAAGGGATGAAAAAGTAACGGGTTACCGCATGTTACGCGTCTATCTTATTGTTTTCCCAGCTACCACACGACTTTCCCGGTATCGAAAGGGAACCCGGGACGTGGCACCTATTTACGAAAAAGGTCAGAAATCGCCTGCTTCATCACGTCTCCGCCCACATCGGCAATCGATGTGGTGAGCGGAATCTCTTTAGGGCAGACTTCCACGCAATTCTGTGCGTAGCCGCATTCCTGGATGCCCCCGTCCCCCATCAGGGCGCTCAGGCGCTCGCGCTTGAGTGCCTGGCCGGTGGGATGGGCGTTGAAAAGCCGGGCCTGCGAGATGGCTGCCGCCCCCACGAAACCCGTTTCATCGTTGAATTGCGGGCAGGCCTCCATGCAGCAGCAGCAGGAGATGCAGCGCGAGAGCGGATACATCTCTTCCTGTTCTTCGGGACTGATGCGCGGGCCCGAGCCCAGATCGTAGCTGCCATCGACCGGGATCCATGCTTTGACGGCCTTGAGATTCTCGAACAACACGCTACGGTCAACCGAAAGGTCGCGGATCACCGGAAACTTCGAGAAGGGTTCGAGGCGGATGGGTTGCTCGAGTTTGTCGATCAACGCCGAGCAAGCCATGCGGGCTTTGCCGTTGATCAACATCGCGCAGGAGCCGCAAATCTCCTCGAGGCAGTTCGCGTCGTAGGTGATCGGCGTGGTTTTCTTGCCCTCGCGGGTGACCGGGTTGGCAGCGATGTCCATCAGCGCCGAGGTGACGTTCATGTTGCGCTTGTAAGGGAGTTCGAATTCTTCCCAGTGCGATGCAGCAGTGGGCGTGTCCTGGCGCTTGATTTTGATGATGACGGTGTTATTAGCCATTAGCTCTTAGCCTTTAGCCGCTCTTAAATTGCCGCAGAGAAACGCGGCTGTGAAGCGCCATAAACGCGCTTCTTTTCGCAGATCTTCGCTCGTGTTCCTGCCATCTTCACCGCCGCGCCCGCGATAAACTCGGGTTCGCGCGTGTTTCGGACATCATTTCGCTGCATCGTATTTTCTCGGCCGCGGCGGAATCAACGATGCATCCACGGCCTCGAATTCAAACTTCGGCTCGTCCGCATCCGGGGCAAAGGTCGCTTTCGTAGTCTTCATCCAATTCTTGTCGTCGCGATCGGGGAAGTCGGGCTTGTAGTGCGAGCCGCGAGATTCGTCGCGCATGGCTGCGCCCTGCGCGATGACGCGCGCGAGTTGCAGCATGTTGTAGAGCTGGCGGGTGAAGGCGACGGTGGTATTGGCCCACTGCGAGCGATCGCTTAAATTCACGTTGCGGATGCGGTGCAGCAACTCCACCAGTTTTACATCCGTGGCCTTGAGATTCTGGTTGTATCGGATGACGGTGCAATCCTTGGTCATCAGGTCGCCCAGTTCGCGCCAGATGAGGAAGGGATTTTCATTGCCGTCGGACTTCATAAGACTGGCGTTGATGTCTTCCTGGCGCTTGCGCTCAGCATCGTGATAGCCGTTGGGTGTCGAACCCTGGACGCCTTTTGCGTACTGAACGGCGTTGGGCCCGGCGACGAAGCCTCCGAAGATGCACGAGACGAGCGAGTTCGCGCCCAGGCGATTCGCGCCGTGGTACTGATATTCCGCTTCGCCGGCGGCGAAGACCCCTGGGATGTTGGTCATCTGCTTGTAATCGACCCAAAGGCCGCCCATGGTGTAGTGCATCCCGGGGAAGATCTTCATCGGCGTATCACGCGGGTCGTCACCGACGAATTTCTCGTAGATCTCAAGGATGCCTTCGAGCTTCTTGTCGAGAATCTTGCGGTCGATGTGGGTCAGGTCGAGGTACACCATCGGCTTGCCATCGATGCCGAGGTTGTATTCGTACACAACCTTGAAAATGGCGCGGGTGGCGACATCGCGAGGAACAAGGTTGCCGTACTTCGGATACCACTCCTCCAGGAAGTACCAGCGCTCGGATTCCGGGATGCTCTTGGGATCGCGCTTATCTCCGGCGGATTTGGGCACCCAGACGCGGCCGCCTTCGCCGCGTGCCGATTCCGACATCAGGCGAAGTTTGTCTTCGCCGGGAATCGAAGTTGGATGGACCTGGATGAATTCGCCGTTGGCGTAGTACGCCCCCTGCTGATACAGCGCAGACTGCGCCGAGCCTGTGCAGACCACCGAGTTGGTGGACTTGCCGAAGATCGCTCCCACGCCGCCGGTAGCAATGATGATGGCGTCGGCGGGAAAGGTACGAATCTCCATGCTGCGGAGATCCATGGCGCAAATGCCCCGGCAACGCTCGTTGTCGAGAACGGCTGAGAGAAATTCCCAGTGCTCGTACTTCTTAACCTTGCCTTCAGCTTCGTAGCGGCGGACCTGCTCGTCGAGCGCATAGAGCAGTTGCTGCCCGGTCGTGGCCCCAGCGAAGGCGGTGCGGTGGTAGAGCGTGCCGCCGAAGCGGCGAAAGTCGAGCAAGCCTTCCGGGGTGCGGTTGAAGGGAACACCCATGCGGTCGAGCAGATCGATAATCCCGGGCGCAGCGTCGCACATGGCCTTCACGGGAGGCTGGTTGGCGAGGAAGTCGCCACCATAAATGGTGTCGTCGAAGTGCTGCCAGGTCGAGTCGCCTTCGCCCTTCAGGTTTTTGGCGGCGTTGATGCCACCTTGCGCGCACACCGAGTGCGAACGCTTCACCGGGACTATGGAGAACAGGTCAACTTGGCCACCCATTTCCACAATCTTGATGACCGCCGCGAGACCGGCCAGACCACCGCCCACCACAATGATTTTGGGAGTTGCTGCCATGACTATTGCACCCGCCTTCCGAGATCCGCCTTGGGGGCGCCCGAATCTACGATATTGGAGCTTGCAGGCGCCTCAGGAAAACGAGAATGGAAAGTGTAGAGGCTGACCAGGCCGACCACGCTCATGAGCACAAAAAATGCGAGGCAGGCTTTCAACAGGTTCTGGCGTGCTCTCTCTCCGGTGACGATGCCCCACTTCGCCGAGAAGAGCCAGATGCCATACGCGAAATGCCAGCAGGCGCACAGCAGTCCGACAGCATAAAAGGCAAGCAGTAGCGGGTGTTGGAGCTCAGCCTGCACCTTGCCGAAGGAGGCCATGGGATTTTCGTGCAGGTCCGTCCCCGTGAAACGCATCGTCCACGTGTGCCAGACGATATAGGCGAATACAATGCCGCCGGTCCATCGCTGCGCCGTGTACATCCAGTTTCCTGACCACGGGTAAGAAGCAGTGTTTCCGTCGCCGCGATACCAAATGTAGAAACCGTAGATTCCGTGGTAAGCGATGGGCAACCAGATGCCAAAGAGCTCCAGAAAGAACACGAGCGGCAGATTCGCGAGGAAACTCACTTGACGCCCGTAGGCTGCGGGGCCGCTGATCGCGGTGGAGTTCGAAATCAGAATGTGCTCGAACAAGAAAGCGCCGACCGGAATGATGCCGGTCAACGAATGTAGGCGGCGCAACAGGAATGACGTGCCTTGTCCGGCGCGCAGCGGCGCTACGCCCTGTTCCAGCTTCATCGGAGCTGCGGTGGAGGCCACAGTACGGCTCCTTGACTTTCAGAGATAAGACCCGAACCTTTCATTATCCTTTCGTGCGTTCGGCGAAGTCAAGAAAGCAGCTTGCGATCCAGTTGTTCAGTTGAATTCAGCGAAAGAAGCAGCCAGGGTGTTTGAGCGCCTTGGAACATGACCGATCCAAGGCTGCTACTTTAGCAATGCCGCTCAGCCTTCAGGTTGCGCGAGATACCACGCCAGGAATTTGCGGAAAGCTTCGCCGCGGTGACTGTACTTCGATTTCTCCTCAGGGTCGAGCTCGGCGAAAGTTCTGTAGAGACTTGGAAAGTAGAAATAAGGATCGTAACCAAAGCCCTGTGTGCCGCGCGGGATCCGCAGGATCATACCTTCGGCGGTACCCCGGAAGGTGCGTAATGTGCGACCATCGCGTGCTGCGGCCAGCACGGCGACGTAGCGCCCCGTGCGCCGGTCGTCAGGGGTATTTTCGAGTTCCCGCACCAGTCGCACATTATTCAGTTCGTCGTCGGTGTTGGAGTCGGAAAGGTGCGGTTGATCCGCGGCAAAACGCGCGGAGTGAACCCCCGGCGCGCCGTCGAGTGCGTCAACTTCAAGCCCCGAATCATCGGCCACGACAATCTCGCCGGGGACGGCCAGGCTGTATTCGTTCGCCTTCTTGATGGCGTTTTCGGCAAAAGTCGTGCCGTCTTCGACCGGGATCGGCAGGGAGGCGAAGTTGGGGATTGATTCGACTCGCACCCCATGCATCGCAGCCGCGCCGGCGAAGTCGCGCAGTTTTCCCGCATTCGAAGTTGCGATCAGCACTTTTCGGCGATTCGGGGCGACGTTCATCGGCAGCGGTCAGGCAGCGCGTTCAACCGATTCATCGTTTCCGAGCGCGCTGCGCTGCACGGAACGCAGGATCACAAGCAGGATCACGGCGAGCAGCGATAGGATTGCGCCGAGCGTCCGATCCCGCGTGCGGCTGAAAACGAGCGAGACGCGATGTGTTCCAGCCTCGAGGGGCACGAGCAATTCGCCGGTCTTGGGGACGGTCTGAGCCTCGACCGGAAGGCCGTCGACCGTAACTTTCCAGGCTGGATAGTTGAAAAGCCGAACTCGGGCCACCGTTTGTGCGCTGCTATGCACCCGAAACTCTCGCGAGCGAGCAAGCCAACGATTGATGGTGATTTGGCCCGGGGCCTGGGTAGGCTGGCTGTCATCTTCGGCATTCATCAGCGTCACTTGCGGGGCGTTCTTGTCGATGTCATAAGGATCGACCCCGGTAGGAACGTATTCATCGGTGCCCTCATACCCGGTACCGTCTTGGATGGCATCATGCATCTCATCGATGTCGGCTTTTTCATCCCACCATGGATTCTGGATACGCCACCAGAGGAGCCCGATCACGAGTAGCATCGTGGCGTAAATCGCCATGCGTTGCCAGTTGCGGCGAAACCCAGTCGTTACCAAAAAAGCAAATGCCACATTGAGACAGAGCAGCCAGCGCCAGGGAAGTTGCACAAAACGCAACTTGGGCAGATGCTCCCAAAGGAGATTGGTGAACGAGAGCGTCAGGAGGGTTGCCATAGCCGCCCAAACTCCCAATAGCCAACAGAGTGAGCGCTGTGCGCGACGTAGATAGGCGGTCAACGCGAGCGCTCCGCCCAGAGCTACGATCTCCGCCAGAGCAACCACAGAAATCAGCCAGTTGAAACGGTTGTGGTCGACATCCGGCATGAGAGTGAACAGGAAGTTGTCTTGAGGGCGCACGCCAGGAGCAAAGACCTCTCCCAGATTCACCCAATGCTGCTCGCAGGCGGCGGGCACGAGGTAGAAACTCGCCAGCAGCGCACCCAGAATCACTGCCGCACCTGACATCCACAATACATGTGTATCCTTGCGGGCTAGTGCGAGCACCAGGGCAAGCAGAGCGACCGAGTAGTTGACCATTACCGCGGAAGGTCCGTTAATCAGCCAGGCGGCGGCGATGAGGACACTCAAGGCGATCGTCGCATGAGGCCGGCGTCGTGCGACTCCAAGCAGGCAGAGTAGAAGGACCGGAAGCAGGCAACTCGCCATCAACTCCGCGAGAGCGCTCCGCCAGTAAATGACTACAAGATGGTATGGATTGGCCGCATAAAGCGCAGCAGCGACGATGGCATCCCAGCGGGAGAGCCAGTGTCGAGCGAATAAGAACATCGAGCAACCAGCTGCGGTGACGGCCATCCAGATATACACGCCCGGTACCGCAACCCAGGGCAGAATGGTTCCCAGCGCTGCACCCAGGTTCCACGAAAAAGGTGGATAGAACAGAAAACGAGCTTCTCCATATCCCCAATGTGAAAGCGCAGCCCAATGCGGATAGAAGACGCCTTGCTTCCACTGGCTCACGACCTCCATCCAGGAATACATGTGGAATTCGAAGTCGTGACCACTCGGGTTTCCTAAGAAGAAGAAGGGACAGACCACTAGAAACGCGATGCCCATCAGGATCAGGAGTGGGCCAGGAAAGAGCGCGGGAACAGCGGAGTCAGGATGCGCTTCCAGGGCGCTCAGGTTAGCCGTCCGCATTCTGCGCACCAGTGGATTCGCGGATAGGGGGTCGATGGAATTGTCCTCACTCCAAATTTTCCCCTTTAACTTTAGCAGTTTCTGGGAACAAAAAGAGGGGAGCACGAGCATGCTCCCCATAGGTTCTCGACAATGAAAAGCTTACCCGCGCACGGTGAGCACCGGGCACTTGGCGTGGCAGACCACCTCGTAGGCAATTGCCCACGGCAGATGAGAGGCAGTACGCGCCGATTTAGAGTGAACACCCATGACGATCAGGTCAGCGTCTTCTGTCGTGGCCATGCTCAAGATGCCCTCCGCCGGAAACTCGAAGCTGACTTTGTAATCCACATGGCACCAGTTCTCGGCATCTTCCGGAATCAATCTGCGTAGTTGTTGCACAGCCCGTTGACGCGTTTCCTCCTGATGTTGCGGTGGTACCAGCGGGATGAAGTGCGCGACGATGAGGTGCGCTTGGTTCTCCTCTGCCAGCGAAAGCGCATAGGGCAGGGCATTCCGCGAACCTGGCGAGAAATCACTGGCAAAAATGATGCGCTGAAAGGCAGCCTGGCGGTGAGCATGACCGGCGGCCTGCGGGCCGATCGTCATGACTGGACACGAAGCTTGCCGGAAGATCTGCTCGGCGCTGGATCCAAGCACCAGCTTCTTCAGTCCATGACGGCCATGCGAGCCGAGGACAATGAGATCGACCGAGTGCCGCTCGATCACATCCTGGAGCACGCACCACAGATCGCCTTGCTCGAGCACCCCTTCCCGCACGACGTCGCGAACCGGCGTGGCATCAAGAAACTCCGTCAGCCGCTCACGGGCTTGATTCCAAAGCGGGTCCAGGTCCCGCGGAATGGGCTCCAGCGGGATCGTCAGCGGTACTTCGGGCGTTACTGCATGGGTGAGGTACAACTTTGCGCCATAGGTCTTCGCGATGGCCAGGGCGTATGGCAACGCTACCTCTGAGGCTACGCTGAAATCAGTCGGAAATAGAACGTGCTTGAAGCTTAAGCGGAGGCTGGCCACTGTTGCCGGCATAAGACCCTCCTTGCGCGGGCCTGAGGCCCAATGCTCTCAGGGTTAGCCTAGGGCTGAAGATGAACTTTCGGCAGTGACCTGTGTCACAGAGCTGCAGTATCCGGTGCTGTGGGAAACGGACGGCACATTCACTCAAAATTTACCAGGCTGCAACCCAGGCGTAATAAACAACGATTAGGGTGGTCCGTATCGAGGTGGAACAGACCACGGGAATTGCGAAGAATCCGAGTCAGAGACGGGTCTTGGATCTCTTCGCTTCCCGGAATTTGAATTATTTGGAGATTTCAGCGATCTAGTCGCCGTCCGCTACTGGGGCAGGATTTCTCTGGCTGCGCAATTCCGCGCTGAATGATTCGTATGAGAGCTCGTTTCCCTTGCGTAAGAGCTCGAGCAAGGGGTCTTCCATGCGTTCTTCCTCCGGCACATCCGAGTGAAATTGCGCTTCGTCAGCCGCAGCCGACTGTGGCGAAACGAACAGCTCTGGACTGGTTCCCGGCCGATCACTTAGAAACTGGATAAAGTTGGTGACCGCTTCTCGCTGCGCCTCAGTGCGAGATGGAAATTCGACTCCCATTCCGTTGCCGGGATGCATGACACGCACCACGCCTTGGATATGGATCTCCATGTCTGCAGCCTTGAGGCCTAGATCAACCAGTGCGCCTTCCGGGAAGGGCGAAGTTGTTTCCACGTAGCAACCACCCAGACTCAGATCGGTAAGTTTGCACTGGGCGACCGGGTCGTCCTCTTCGGGAACGAGTTCGGGTGCATTGGTGAGCACCCAGGTTTTTAGTTTCTCGGAGACCTCAGCGGGCAAATCCAGGAAGCGCACGCCCGATTGGCCGTTAGGATTGGCCCACGCCACTTCGCCATGGGCATCGACTTCAAGGCTTTCATCCGGCAAGGTAAAGCGAAAGCCTACGAGCGAGGATGCCTGCAGCGGTTGTGCCGCCAACACATCCATACCGTCCTGGCTCAGGTCGAGCAGTATTCCTTCCAACGAATCCGATCCAGGCAGGCTTAGCTGCACCGGGGCCTGCACCGGCACCCGGACCGACGAGCGCCGTTCCCGCTTCACCAGCGCGGTCGCAGCGCGCAGGGTCGCCGTGGCCTGTTCAAAACTGAGGGGTTTGTAGAGAACAAACTTAGCGCCTGTTTTGAGAATTTCGCGAACCTTGGTCGCGTCGGCAGCCAAGCCAATCGTTACCAAGGCCTTCGACCCGGAAATCGCTGTCGCATTTTGCAGCAGAGATTCAGCCACCGAGGGCTCGTCAAAATCGACGACCAGACCATCAAAACGCTGCTCGCTGAGGCGGCCATGAGCCACTTCCGGATCGCTGAAGCGCTCCACCGCTACGCCGAACCCGGCAAACGCCCGGCTCAGAATGTCGGCAGCAGTATCGTCTTTCGAAACCACCAGTACCTGAAGATTCATACGACGCTCATTCGCATTCATGAAACGACAAGACTACGGCCAACGGGGCGCGACCGGCCGCCCAGACTTGGAAGAACCGCTGCTGGCCGACGCCGCAGAGGCCTTGGTGCCGTGGCTGGGCGTGCCCTCATCGTCCATTTCCGCGAGTACGACGTTGTCGTCTTCTTCGTTTTCCGCGAGCAGCGGCGCCACTTCGCGCAGCTTTTCAGCAGCCTGCTGGAGAGACTCAATCTGTTTGGCGAGCTGTGCGTACCGGGCCTGTTTCCGGCGCAGAACTTCGTGGATATCCTTCATACAACCCCCTGCGTGTGACTCTAGTTTTTGGATGTCCGCAGGGTCAACGCGAAATGGCCGCGACAGATTACGGCAGTAACCAGCCCGGGGTGCCGTAAGCCGCAAGACTCTCTTCGAGTTACGCCGGAGCGCCCGCTCCAAATAGCCGCTTTACGTTCGGTAGCAGGAGGAAGACGATGATGCCGGCGTCAACCACGACGCGGAGGAAATGCCAGGGGGTCGGAAAATGCATCAAACGGGGCAGGCCGAGTAAGAGCCAGAACGCAGCAAACACCAGGGTGAGCACCCGAGCCCAGTTTCTCGTTGACCAGATGCCAACTCCCAGCACAAACCAGAAGATGGCTGCGACAAGCACCAGGATTGCGAAAAAGGTTCCAACTCCCGCCGTGAAGCTGCTGAAGGGCGTGTCGTTGGCAACGGCCGAGATCATTCTTGCGCTCAGATGAGCTACGCCTAGAAGTGCCAAGGCGCCCACAAAATAAACCAGCCCGCGCAGCCAATGCAGTACAGCGATAATTTTGACGCCTAGATCTTCCATTTTTGGACCTCCCGCGAGAACGGCTGCAAAGTACCAGAGTTGCCGAGCAACCGTCAAAGCGCACCGATGAGCCCAGCCGGTCGTGAAGTTCAACCTCCCGCCAACGCCCCGAGGTATTCAGACGGGCGAATTTTCGTTATACTTTTGAAGTTCTCTTTCCTCATCCGCGCCCTTAGCTCAGTTGGATAGAGCGTCTGGCTACGAACCAGAAGGTCGGGAGTTCGAATCTCTCAGGGCGCGCCATTCTGTTCTACCCTCTCGTGCGGCGACTCTCGCACACCGTGGGACGCCCCACCATCTGAGATAACAGTTCCTGCCGCGACGGATTGATTCGCAAGTCGGAAATCAGATCCTTTAAATCACGATATATTCACGCAACACTGACATCTGCGTAACAGATCTGCCCTAAAATCAGTGCAATCGGTGGTGCACTGCCGCGCTAGGCGCCTCGCGTGAGACATCTCAGGGTCGGGCTGGAACCAGCAGCCCAAAGCTAACGCCAGTGGCCTGCTAACCAGCAGGGGCTGGCGATAGTTTTTGGGCCCCTATGTACATTTTTTCGGCGGATGCTTTCGAGAACCGGTCGGAAAGGGATGCCAGACAGCGGCCTTTGGCGCTGGCTGAGGTGCGCGTCAACGTAAATCTTGCCGTGGCACTGCAAATCCTACCTGCCGCTCGCCCGGTCGGCGGCCTTCGCTGGTAATGATTTCAGACAGTTAGGGAATGGCAAAATATCTGCAATAGCGAAGAGCAGACGAAGTGGCGCGCAACGGGGCGCTCTAGAGAATAACTTCGGCCAGAGGTTTTCTTGAGCGCCCCTTTGCAATTCGTGCCCGCATCTCGCGTCTCGTCCGGTTCGAAGCTGTAGTCTCAAGCCCTCGGTTTTCCCCTCCCCCAAGGATTAAGCGAGGGCTACCTTCTCTCTCACATCGATTCCGGCGAGGCGCAACAGGCGGGCGACGCCGTCGTCCTTCAGCCGCGACGCATCGTACTGAACCCTCACCATCTTTTGCTTTTCATCAAACCGTACCCTTAGAACGCCATACACTTCGCGCATGCCATCGATGGCTTGCATCTCGCGTTCGCCTGGGGTCAGGCCGTAGCGGTAGGCCACATCCAGATAGGTCATCTCCCGGATCTCCTTTCTATTGAAGATACAACAAGCCGCGCAATCCCCGAAGAATCCAGAATGGCTCCCGAGAATCTACAATCTAGGAGCCCATGGAAAACCAGGTGAAGGATCCGGTCTGCGGGATGAGCGTGAATCCGGCAACCGCCCGCTTCCGGCATGCGATCGGCAATCACACTTCCTACTTCTGCAGCGCGGGATGTCAGGCAAAGTTTAGTGCCGAGCCCGCAAAATATCTTGAGCCAGAGCCGTCCGCGCCACCGCCTCTCGTCACTATCGGTGCGACCGCGAAAACCTTGCCAGTCGCGGCGTCCGCGGGAGATCTCGAGCGCGACCCCGTCTGCGGGATGCAGGTGAATCGCAGCACCGCCAAACACACCTTCGAATACGCAGGCAAATCGTATTTCTTTTGCTGCGCGGGTTGCCGAACCAAGTTCGCGGGAGATCCTGAGCGATATCTCAGTCAAAAGACGCCGGATTCTTCCGGGATGGCCGGCGCGAGTGCGACGCATTCGGCTCTGACCCACATTTCGTTGGCAGGAATGCCAAACGCGGCGAAGGAATCCTTAGCTGCGGCGGGGCTAGTTGCACAGCCCGCCGTCGACAAACTCACCCCGAAGTCCCCAGCAAAACCTGAGGCCCGCGGCACAGCCTACGTTTGCCCGATGTGCCCGGAGGTTCGGGAGTCGAGTCCGGTCGCCTGCCCCAGTTGCGGAATGGCACTTGAGCCAGAAAGCGTATTGCCCACGACCCGCACGGAGTGGACTTGCCCGATGCATCCCGAGATTGTGCGCTCGGAACCCGGCAGTTGCCCGATCTGCGGGATGGCGCTGGAACCGCGAACCGTCACGGCACGGCCTGAAGAAAATCCTGAACTGCGCGACATGAGCCGCCGTTTCTGGCTCAGCTTGCTGCTGACCGTACCGCTGCTGGCCATCGCGATGGGCAGCATGCTATCGCCGCACTGGTTCGTCAAAACCGTCACGATCGTTCCAGGAAAAGAGCTTCTCGCGGAAGCCCAATGGTACTCCGCGCTGGCATGGCTCGAGCTGCTGTTAGCCACGCCAGTCGTTCTGTGGGCGGGCTGGCCGTTCTTCCAGCGCGGCTGGGCATCAATCGTGAACCGTTCGACGAACATGTTCACGCTCATCGCGATGGGGACCGGAGTCGCTTACGTCTATAGCTTGGTCGCGACCATCTTCCCGCAGATTTTCCCGGAGTCGCTGCGCACCATGGGAGGCCATCCCGAGGTGTACTTTGAGGCCGCGGCTGCGATCACCACTCTGGTATTGCTCGGCCAGGTGCTGGAGTTACGCGCGCGAAGTCAGACCAGTGCAGCCATCCGCGCCTTGCTCGACCTGAGCCCTAAAACAGCGCGAGTCGTCGCAGACGATGGGACGGAAAAAGACCTTGCACTCGACCAAGTGAAGCCCGGTGACCGGTTGCGCGTTCGACCTGGAGAAAAAGTTCCCGTCGATGGTGAAGTACTGGAAGGTACGAGCGCGGTCGACGAGTCGATGATCACCGGCGAATCGGTGCCAGTGCAGAAGGCGATCGGCAGCGATGTGATCGGTGCTACCGTCAACGGCACCGGCTCTTTCCTGATGCGCGCCGAGCGTGTTGGTTCCGAGACTATGCTCGCCCAGATTGTGGAGTTGGTCAGCAAAGCTCAGCGCAGCCGCGCTCCCATTCAGCGCTTGGCCGACCAGGTCGCGGAATGGTTTGTCCCGGCAGTGATCGGCATCTCGGTCGTTACGTTCATCGTTTGGGCGCTGGTCGGTCCGCAGCCTCGGCTAGCGCATGCGCTGGTGAATGCGGTCGCGGTGCTCATCATTGCGTGCCCCTGCGCACTGGGCCTAGCCACGCCGATGGCCATCATGGTCGGCACGGGCCGCGGCGCCCATGCCGGCGTGCTGATCAAGAACGCCGAAGCGCTCGAGACTCTCGAAAAGGTCGACACGCTGGTCATCGATAAGACGGGCACGCTGACCGAAGGCAAGCCGCGGGTGGTGAGCGTCGCAGCGCGAGCGAAAGATCTGCGCGACGAAGAACTGCTGCGCCTTGCGGCAACTCTCGAGCGCAACAGCGAGCACCCCTTGGCGTCTGCCATCGTGAAGGCCGCGGAGGAAAAGGGCATTGCTCTGGCCAATGCACAGAATTTTGAATCCGAAACCGGCAAGGGTGTGAAGGGCACTGTGGATGGGCATGGGGTCGCCGTCGGAAACTTAGCCTGGATGAAGGAAAACAAGGTTGCCTTGCCCGCCGACGGGAGCGGCAGCACCTGGATTTCGGTCGATGGCAAATTTGCAGGTTGGATCGAGGTCAGTGATCCGGTCAAACAAACGTCCAAGGCCGCCCTCGCTGAGCTTACGCAACTCGGGTGGAAGGTGATGATGCTAACCGGCGACAGCCAGTCAACGGCGGAACAGGTTGCGCGAGAACTGGACCTCTCCGATTACCGCGCACAAGTTCTACCTGCACAGAAAATCGATACCGTGCTCGAACTGCAGCGCCAGGGCCACGTTGTCGCTATGGCCGGCGACGGCATCAACGATGCTCCCGCACTCGCGCAAGCTAACGTAGGCATCGCGATGGGTACCGGGACGGATGTCGCCATCGAGAGCGGCGGCATCACCCTGGTGAAGGGCGACCTGTCCGGTATTGTGCGCGCCCGCAAGCTAAGTCAGGCCACCATGCGTAACATCCGGCAGAATTTGTTCTTCGCGTTCATCTACAACGCGGTGGGCGTGCCGATCGCGGCCGGTGTGCTCTATCCGTTCTTTGGTATTCTCCTGAGCCCAATTCTGGCCGCTGCTGCCATGAGCTTCAGTTCATTCTCGGTGATCACGAATGCGCTGCGCCTGCGAAGAGTGCAACTCTGAGGCCGTTCAGCTTGAAAGGTTGATCTCCGGGAGCTTCGCATCCGATTTTAGCCACGAAGAGTGCGCGGCCGTTCGTTGGGTGCAGGGGCCGCTACCGAATCCCCACATACACATCCACCACTGAATTCTGCGGATCTCGGGCACGCTCGTCGTAAATCTCATAGTCCGCCTGATAGAGGCGATTCCCGCCGGTCGCCGCCTTGGGCAGGGAATTGATTTTCTGCCAGGCGCGCGGCACTACTTGATAGGCGGGCCCTTGCTCGGTTGTGAAGACCGCATACTTCCCGGCGGGAATCGTCTTCGCGACCATGCCCGGCGGAACGTTGTCGGCACTTTTCACCCTGGCTCCGAGGATGTACGTGTATTCGCCGTTGTGATCGCTCGCGTAGTCGGTATAGACAGCGACGACATTGCCGTCAGCTTTCTCGCGAATCTGCGAAAGCATCTTCTCCTGAAAAAGCCGGGCCCAGAACATTCCGATAATGCCTTCGCCGGTCATCTCTTTTGCATTGCTGGTGCGACCGGAGATGCTAACCACCATGAATGCTTCTTTTTGCTGCACAATTTTCGGGTTCACAGGTCCTTCCTGCGTGGCGAGTGAGCCGGACCATCCCCGGGAAAGCGCAAAGAAGAACATCAGGCATACGCTGAACCGTGCGAGTCGCAGGCGCTGGACCATTCAAGCGGCTCCTTACGCGATCTCAGAGCTTGGCCAGGTAATCCATGATGTCGGGCGAAGTCCAATCCACTGCGCCGATGAACTTGCGGCGCACCACCCCTTGCCGGTCGATGATGTAGGTCTCGGGAAAGCGGATGGTGCCGTAAAGGTTGTTACTTTTCTGATCGGCGTCGCGCACAGTGAGCAAATTCACTCCGTGATCCTTCAGAAAACGATGATAGGCCGCTTCATCGGCATCGACGCTCACCGCCAGCACTGTGATGCCCTTGTCTTTGAGCTTCTGCTGCATCTGGACCAGCGACGGCGTTTCTTCCACGCAGGGCGGGCACCACGTCGCCCAGAAGTTGAGCACCACAACCTGCCCACGCAGTTGGCTGAGGGTCACCTGTCGGTCCGCGTCTTTAACGGTGAAATCGGGAGCAGGCGTGCCGATGCGCGGCGGCCTTGAGCCGCTGTAGCAGCCGACCAGGCCGATCAGCAGAATCAGGGCCAGAACACGGTTCAGACTTTCCACACCGATATAATAATCGATGCGCCCTATGGCGACAGAGCCCACAGTACGCGCACCCATCGCGGTATCGGTCATCATTCCGGCCCGTAACGAAGAAGACTGCATCGCTGCTTGTCTTGCCTCGCTCGCCGCACAGACCGGAATCAGCTTCGAAATTCTGCTGGTCGATGACGCTTCGACTGACCGTACACGGGCCATCGCTGGCAGCTTTGCCCAAGTACGGGTTCTCGATGCGGGCGTGCCGCCCAGAGACTGGTCCGGCAAGAACAACGCCGTAGCCGTGGGAGCCCTTGCTGCTCGCGGGAAGTGGCTTCTTTTTACCGACGCGGATACCGTGCATCGCGTCGGCTCGCTCGCCCACGCTGTCGCCGAGGCCGATGCACGGCAGGTCGCGCTGCTGTCCTACTCCCCGGAACAAGAGGTTCACACGTTTGCCGAAAAAGCGGTGATGCCCGTCATCTTCGCTGAACTGGCGGCCACCTTCCGTCCGGCAGAGATCAGCGACCCGGCTTCGCCCGCGGCGGCCGCCAACGGACAATACATCTTGGTGGACCACGCCGCCTACCACGCGGTTGGCGGGCACGCGGCCGTCGCCGGCAGCCTGCTGGAAGACGTGGCTCTGGCGCAAGCCGTGAAGCGCTCGGGGCGCAAAATCTTCTTCCGCTTCGGCGGCGACCTGGTGCGGACCCGCATGTACCGCAGCTTTCCGCAGTTGCTCGAAGGCTGGACGAAAAACCTGGCGCTCCTGTTCCCGCGTCCCCTGGAACTGGCGGCTCGACGGGCAGTCGAATTTGTATTGCTGATTTCGTTGCCGCTGGCGGGGCTGACGGCGCTTCTCCGATTACGTGACTCCTTGGCAGCCTGGGCGCTCGCCGCCTCCGCCGCAGTCTGGGCATTGTTTCTGAGGCGAATTTTGCGGGCTCACTTTGCCTGGGATGCAACTACCCTGTCACCGTTCGGCCTGCCCCTCTTCTCATTTTTGCTGGTACGCTCGAAAATGAAATACCGGGCGGGGAAGGTCGGCTGGAAAGGCCGGATTTACGCAGCCTCGGCTCCGGTAGCTACATCTGATAAGGAAAGCCTCGCCGCCGCGCGCAAACTGAAAGCGGTACCGTGAGGCTTCGCTTTGGGCATCTGAAATCGCTTTGAAGGATCGCTTTTGATGCTTCCACGTTCGATGAGGTCTGAATGGTTTACTTAACCCGCAAAGCTGAGTTCGCGGCGTCGCACTACTATCACAATCCCGACCTTAGTCCGGAAGAAAACCAGCGCATTTTTGGCAAATGCAACAACCCCAACGGTCACGGGCACAATTACACCCTCGAAGTTACGGTGCGGGGCAATGTCGATCCCCGTTCAGGCTTCGTCGTTGACCTGAAGCAACTCAAGGACGTGATGCACCGCGAAGTCCTCGATGCCCTCGACCACCGCTTTCTGAATAAAGAGATCCCCGAGTTCGCCAGCCTCATCCCCACGACTGAGAATTTGGCCGTCACGATTTGGCAACGTCTGCAGCCCAAGCTCAAGGCCGCGGAACTCTACCGCGTCCGCGTCTACGAGACGCCCGATCTTTTCGTTGACGTCTACGGAGAGGAGAACTCACCGGCATGAAGGCCCATCTCACCCGGCGGTACATGTTTTCGTCGTCCCACCGGCTTCATGCGAACAGCATGCCCGACGAATGGAATCGTGCAACCTACGGAAAATGCAATAACCCGTACGGCCACGGCCACAATTATCACCTGGAGGTCACTGTGAGCGGCCCGGTCGATCCCGCTACCGGCATGGTATGCAACTTGGTCGACCTCGATTCCATCGTTCGGAAAAATGTGCTCGAGCGCTATGACCTGGAGAATCTGAATACTCTGCCCGAATTCGCCGCGGAGGTTCCGACCACCGAGAATCTCTGTGTGCGGGTGTTCGACATTTTGCAGCGGGGCTTCCAGCACGCTCATCTGGAAAAGGTGCGGCTGGAAGAGACCATGATGAACTCATTTGAATACGCAGGAGGCGCGGCACCTGGGAGATAGAGCGTATCTGCCTCCCGCGGATCCCCAGCCAACGCGCAACGGGACAACACCATTATGAAACCGTCGATTGAACCCACCACCCTGACCAGCGCCAGCTTCGATCAACTGGTGCGCGAAATGATTATCCGGCTCGGGGAAGATCCCGATCGCGAAGGCCTGCAGAGCACCCCCGAGCGCGTGCAGAAGGCCTACCGGTTCCTCACCAAGGGATACCAGGAAGACCCCGAAGCGCTCCTCAAGGGCGCGCTCTTCACCGTCAACTACGACGAGATGGTGATCGTCAAAGATATCGAGATGTTCAGCCTCTGCGAGCACCACATGCTGCCATTCTTCGGGAAGGTGCACGTGGCCTATATCCCTAACGGAAAAGTCATTGGCCTCAGCAAGATTCCCCGGCTGATCGAACTGTTCTCACGCCGCCTGCAGATCCAGGAACGGCTCACCACGCAGATCGCCGAGACCATTCAGCACGTCATCGAACCGCAAGGTGTCGGCGTGGTGATCGAAGCGCGCCACCTGTGCATGATGATGCGCGGCGTCGAGAAGCAACACTCCGCCGCAGTAACGTCGTCGATGTTGGGCGTCTTTCGCCACGAAGAAGAGACCCGCTCGGAGTTTTTGTCGCTGATCCGGAACCGGGCAAACGGGGTGTAATGGCAAAGGGTCGGGGCCAAAACGTCCAGCGGCTTCGCGGCCAGGTCGCGCTCATTACCGGCGCGAACCAGGGGATTGGCCTTGCCTTGGCCCGTGCCCTCGCGCGCGAGGGCTGCAAACTGGTTCTCGCCGCCCGCAATGCAAGGACTCTCGAAAAAGCCGGCAGGGAAGTGGCGCGCCTCGGCGCGGAAGTCACATGGCAAATCTGCGACGTGCGCGATCCGGCCTCGGTTAAAGCGCTTGCCGCCCACGTTCGCAAGGTGCATCGGCGTTTGCATATCCTGATAAATAATGCAGGAGTCGCTCACGAGGCTTTACCGGTCGAAAAACTGCCGCTCGATCAATGGCGCGCAGTCATCGACACAAACCTGACCGGCACCTACCTGGTTTGCCACGACATGCTTCCGCTGATGCCGCGCGGATCGACGATCGTGAATATGCTTTCGGTCGCGGCCACGCGCGCGTTTCCAAATTCGGCCGGATACTGTGCCTCGAAGCACGGTGCCCTCGGCCTGACTAATACCCTTCGCGAAGAATTGCGCCCGCGCGAGATTCGGGTCATCGCCGCGTCGCCGGGAGCGACCGCGACCGACATCTGGAATGCCTTCTGGCCCGGCGCGCCGCGCGAGAAAATGATGTCGCCCGCCACGGTGGCAGCGGTGGTTGTCGCCGCTCTCGTTCAGCCCGCCGACAGCACTGTAGAAGAGTTCATGATGCGGCCAAGCGTGGGAACACTGTGAAGTGTGGCCGCAGACAGTCCACGCGTGCCAAAGTGCGCACCTCAGGCGCTGAGGCGCCAAGCTTTATTTCGTCATCGCGGGCACGAGTAAACTCGTGCCCTTTCCGATCTCCGGAGCAAAACGCTCTCCTGCACCTAAATACTCTTCAACTCCGATAGCATCTGATCCAGCTTCACCACCGTTCGCCAGTTGCGTTGCGTCCCAGTGCCAGCCAGCGTCTTGTCGAGGTAAGTGCTATTCAGCTTGGTCCGTCCGGCGCCGTTCGGTAACCAGAGATACACTTCGCACTCGCGGCATTGAAATTCATCGCCCGGCGAACGCTTGGGATCAAGCTGCTGGATATTCGTCGGCGAAAATCTGCCGGAAAAGAACACGACGTGCGAGAAGTCGGAAAAGTCCTTGCGCTCCGCGAACGGATTGCCCGCGATCACATTCTTCATCTGGTCGGCCGTGCGAATGACGACCGGAACTTCGTGCCCAAGTTGCTTCTGGATCGCTTGTGAGATGGCCGCAGGCAGCTTGGCGACCACCGCCGTCGGCGCGCTGAACACAACGTTGCCGCTCTGGATGTAAGTCTGAACGTTCTCGCAGCCGGCATCGTTGAACATCGTCGCCAACAACTTCATAGGCACAGAATGCTTGCCGCCGACATTGATCCCGCGCAAAAGAGCGACGTAGGGTTTTGTCATGGCCTCACCATGCCCCGTACCGCCGGCGCTGTGCCCGCTCCGGGAACGTCTTGATCAGAAGAATGCCTACGACAAAGCCACCCACATGCGCCCAAAATGCCACGCCGCCTTGCTGAGCGACGGGCGCGATCGAAGTGGCGGCGCCGTTGACAAATTGCGTGAATCCCCAGTAGCCCAGCATCAGCCACGCTGGTACGTGGAAAAGAAATATCGGCGGGAACCAGATCAAGACTCGCGCGCGCGGATAGAGCACAAGGTATGCTCCCATGACACCCGCGATCGCGCCGCTGGCCCCAACCGTCGGCGCCTTCGAGTTCAAGTTAAACGCGATATGCGTCAGGGCGGCCGCCAACCCGCAGAGCAGGTAAAACACCAGGTACTTGAAGTGCCCGAGATAATCCTCGATGTTGTCACCGAAGATCCAAAGCATCCACATGTTGCCCAGCACATGCAACCACGATCCATGCAGAAACATCGATGTGAACATGGGCAGGATGGCCGCACTGGGCGCAAACGCCGGCGTCCCCGTCAATAAGCCCGCATCAATTCTCGGTACAACACCAAACTGAAAGATCAGCTGATTCAGGCCGCGTGGGTTCTGCAATCCCAGCTGCCATTCGAAGAAGAAAATGAGCAGATTCACGCCGATCAGAAAATACGTCACGAACGGCGTGCTGTAGATGGGTTGGTCGTCGCGAAGAGGAAACATTCAGAATTCCGCTCGTACTGCTACTCAAAACCTTCGGGTGAATGAGTGAATGATTTGATAAAGTGATGATGGAACGAGCGATGGAGCCGAAGCGCACCCAACCCGGCCGCATCATGTGCTCTGAAGGTCGCTAGAGCGCATGCGTTGCCGCCGACCTGTGCAGAGGTTAAGTTACCAAATTTCCCGCTTCTATTACTTCCGAATCCTTCCATGAACGGTGTGCTCATTGTCGACAAGCCTGCGGGCCTGACCTCGCACGACGTTGTGAACCGCGTGCGCCGCTTCTTAGGCCAGAAGTCGGTGGGGCATCTCGGCACGCTCGACCCCATGGCCACCGGTGTGCTGCCGCTGGTAGCCGGCAATCTCACGCGCCTGGCGCAGTTCTACACCTCGTCGGAAAAGCAATACGAGGGCACTATCCGCTTCGGCTTTGCTACCGACACCTACGACGCGGAGGGTGAAACGGTGGGCACTCCGCAAACGATCACTGTCGATCTGGATCGCATCCGCGAAGTAGCTTTGAAGTTTGTCGGCGAGATCGAGCAGATGCCTCCGCCATTTTCTGCGAAGAAAATCCAGGGTGTTCCCGCATACAAGCTTGCACGCAAGAAAAAAGACGTACCGCTCTCTGCAGTGAAGGTCGACATCAAAGCGTTGGAAATTCTCGATTGCGCGGGCGATTGCGCGCACTTCCGTGCGCACGTCGGCTCCGGCACCTACATGCGGTCGATCGCGCATGATATGGGCAGGGAACTGGGCTGTGGCGCGCATCTCGCTTCTCTGCGGCGCACCCAGGTTGCGGACTTCTCGCTAGCCGACGCCCACACATTCGAAGAAGTAGCAGATATCGGTCAACGCGGAGACTGGGATGCTCTCTTTCTGCATCCTCGCAAACTGCTGACCCAGATGCCAGCGGTCACGGCCACGGACGAGATGGCTGCGCGCATTCGCAGCGGCCGCTCTGTCAACCTGCCGGATTTCTCAGCCGCGAAGCAGGTCAAAGTCTTCCAGGGGCAGAGGGAATTAATCGCGATTGCGACCCGGATCGCGGGAACACTCTTTCACCCGGGCATCGTCTTCGCCGCCGAAACACACAGCCACGCCTTGAAATCCTGAGCGCCCGCATCTCTCCTTAAAGTAATCCTTTAAGAAGCGGCCGTCCCTCCACCATGCCTAGTCCAGCATCGGCGAGCAGCAAGGCTTTTGGACCGGCTTCGGCTCCATCAACTCGACCCGCGTAAAGTTCGGATCGTACATGTTGAACTGCCACTTGCCGTCGCGGCCAATCTGGGGCTTCTCTGTAGCCTTATAACCGCGCTTCACAGCTAGCTCATATCCCGCCTTCACGCTCGGCACACCCAGCGCGAAGTGGTGCATCACCCCCAATTCATGCGGGTCCGGATTGTGAACGTTCAACATGTACTCGAGCCAATCCGTCCCATCGGGTACCCGCATGTCGACCCAATCAGTTTCGGAGTCCTTCATGCCGCCATGCCAGATTTCCTGGAAGCCAAGAATATCTTTGTAGAAGTGATCGGCGGCGGCGCGGTCGCTCACCACCACGCCCACGTGGATGATCCGCTGCGAAATGCGAGAGTCGGGAAGCGCCTTCCCGAAGTGCGTCTCATGCAGGGAGCCGGGCATGAGTTGCACGAACTCGACATCGTGCCCGTCAGGATCGGTCACGTCGAATCCCCGGTTGCCATCGCCCATTGGCTCGAGCTTCTCCGGCACTTTGACCCCCTTGCTGGCCAGGTAGTCCCGGAGCTGCTGGGCGTCTGTCGTCTCAAAAGAGATGTGGGACAGCCGGTCCTGCTTTGGATCCTTCAGCTCCGGAAAGACTTCAATGTACTGGTGGTCATTTACCTTGAAGTATGTCAGCAGGAGCTTGCCGTTTTCCGAGTAGGTAAAGGGCTCCTGGAAGCCGAGGATGCCGCCGTAGAACTTGCGCGCCTGCTCCAGGTTATCGGTGCGTAAGCCAATATGAGCCACGCCGAGGATCTTGGGCCGGGCAGGGGCGGCCTGTGACCAGGCGGCGTTAGTCAGCGAGGCAGTAGTCAGAACCACGACACACAGCAGGGACGTTCGCATGCCGCGATAGTGACGCCTTCAGACTTGTGTCGTCAAGGCCACGGCCCCGCATCACGCAAAAGGCAGCCTTTGAGGCGATTCATAGTGGGGCGCTTGCGAGCATATGCAATGTCCGATAACAGGTATTATGTTAAGATCAGTTCGGCTGGCCCGCCGCGAGGGGCGCGTAGCTCCCTTAACAACCCCTGCTGCGGTGCAGTATCGGATTGGCAGGCCTACTTCGGCTGCATGGCCTTCTTCAGGTCTTTCACCAGGTGCGCGGCAATCTTCTCTTCGCCGCCGTGCTTCAGATCGAGGAACATCTTGTCGCGGTCGTCCCCTGTCGACGACCAAAGCACAGTCTTGCCGCTGGGATCGACCATCTGTACGGTCGCCCGGGTCGTGTTCTGCGCCCCGATGTTGATGCCTTTGATGATGGCATCCGCCTGCTTTGGATCGAGCACTACCGACAACGAGCCATGGAACTGCTTGGAAATCTCCGAGGTGATGTACTGGTCGAGATTGTTCTCCATCTTCTCGACATAAACCTTCTTGACGTTGAACAACGCCGGATTCGTCTGGGCCACCGCCATTAACGGGGCCAGAGCCACTGAGGCGAACAACCACGCAACCGTTAGACGACGCATAGTCATGAGCGGAAAACTCCCAAAATTAAGAGTCATCCGGAATTATAGCGAAGTCTCCTTGCACAGCATGACCAGAATGATTGTCCCAATCTGTCAATTGGCGGTTACGCTGAGCAGACGCTTCAAGTCCTCTCGGAACCGTCGCAGCGCGTCCAGGCGGCCAGGAGTCGCTTCGACCACCTGCTCCTTGTGCTGGAACACCTGCCGGCCGTCGATCGTCGTCAGCACTCCAATCGCTTCGCCCATGCGCCATCCCGGCGAACCCAGAATCTGCATGCCTTCGACTCCCGGTACCAGCAGCGCCACACAACCGTCGCGCACCACACCGATGCATTTTGGAAAACGGTCGAAGGTTTCAACGTCAAAACCGGCGAGATAAATGCGTTGCAGTTGGTCGGCGGAATCCATGACGGTCAGATGCGTGGAAATTATGGTTCAGTAATCTCTTGTACGCAGGGGATACGGTAGGAAAGCAGAGAAAAGCGGCCGGACAGGCCTGCCGTACAACAACGGCTGGGAAACCAAAAGCCGCAGCTACATCTTGTACCGGCCCAAGTCCTCGTCGTTGAGGCCTTCGAGCCACTTGCGCAGCTCTTCAGAAGTGACCCGGTCCGACAAGTTCGCCGCTTGCTTGGACGATTTCAAAACAACCTCCTCCACGAAGATCGGACAATCGACGCGCAATGCCAGTGCCAAAGCGTCCGAGGGTCGGGAATCGACGCTGATGACCTGGCCTTCCCTTTCCAGCCAAATCACCGCGTAAAAGGTGTCATCGCGCAATTCCGTCACGACGACCTTATGTACCTGTGATTCGAGTCCCATCAGCACGTTCTTGATCAGGTCGTGCGTCATCGGCCGCGGCGTCGTCACTTTTTCAATTTCGAGCGCGATCGCATTTGCCTCATACACCCCTACCCAGATGGGCAACACGGTGTCGCTGCCAACGTCTTTCAGGATCACGATGGGCATATTCGTCACCGGATCCATCATCAGCCCGCGAATTTTCATCTCGACTTCCATCGTGTCCTCCGCCAGGACGGGTTCGGCCCCTTATACCACTAATCGCCCCAACAAGCTGTTCGGAAAACTGCCCGTCACTTCGACGTTTACATAGCTGCCCGGGATGGGCGCTACATTCTCCGGAGCCGAAAAATTCAGGGTTTTGTTCTGCGAAGTACGCCCTATCCACTGCTGGCGTGCCTCGTTCTTCGCCTCAACCATTACTTCAGCAATCTGGCCGATATGCTTTTGATTGGCCTTCTTCTGGATCTCGCGCTGCCGCTCCATCAGAACACTCAACCGCCGTGCTTTCTCCTCGTCCGGGATCGCGTCTTCTAAATGCACCGCCGGTGTATTCGGTCGCGGTGAATATTTGAACGAGAAAACACTGTCGTACTCTACCTGGTCGAGCAAAGACAGCGTCTGCTCGAAGTCCGCTTCGGTTTCTCCTGGGAAACCGACAATGACGTCTGTGGTCAAACTGATCGGCCGCCGCGCCGCCTTCAGCCACGCAATCCGATCCAGATATTGCTCGCGCGTGTAGAGGCGCTGCATGGCGTCGAGAACCCGCGTCGATCCGCTCTGTACCGGCAGATGCACATGATCACACAGCGTTGACCGGGCCTCGATGGCATCCACGATGTCTTTTCCGAAATCTCGTGGGTGCGACGTCGTAAAGCGCACTCGCCGGATGCCCGAAACCTCGCCCACCGCCGTCAGCAATTCCGCGAAGGTCTGCTTCCCTGACGGATCCTTGTACGAGTTCACATTCTGACCCAGCAATTGGATCTCTGTGTAACCCAACTCCGCCATCTGGCGAGCCTCGGCAAGCACCGATTCCGAGGTCCGGCTCCGCTCCTTGCCGCGCGTGAACGGCACCACGCAGTAGGCGCAGAACTTGTCGCAGCCCTCGATGATGGTGATGTACCCGCGATGGGGGTTCGTCCGCGAAGTGAACTCGGTCTCGAAGCACTTGTCCGTCTGGCGGTCATCGAGTCCCGTGATGTGCCGGTTCCCCGATTCAATCTGGATCAGCATCGACGGCAAGTTCTGGTACGAGGCCGAACCGCATACCATCGATACATGCGGTGCGCGTGCGAAAATCTTCTCGCCTTCCTGCTGCGCCACACAACCCAATACGCCAAAACGCTTACCTTGGGCCTCAAGCTTTTTGTAATCCGCGAGCCGATGAAACACTTTCTGCTCGGCCTTGTCGCGAATCGAACAGGTGTTGTAGAGAATCAGGTCAGCGGCCTCGACGGTTTCGACCTGCCGGTACCCCTCCGAAATGAGCGTGCCAATGACCTTCTCCGAGTCATGCACGTTCATCTGGCAACCGAATGTTTCCAGATAAAAAGTCTTGCTCGACCCCACGGACATAGGCCCAGTATAACGCTTGACAAGATGCTGTCTCGCTCCAGCGTGTACTTTGCGCTTCAGTCGGTTAGGTTCCTCGTCCAACATTCCATCCACGATCAAAAGTGGTCGTTCGGCAAGGTTCTCTCTGAAGCCTTGAAACTGTGAAAACTTTCAACCCCTGAAAGACCTTCAAGCTGCTCTTCCCTACCGACTTCCCGGTAAGTGCGCTGAGGAATGTGACTTGCTACCTTCCCGCCGGCTTCCCGCCAGGCGTATAGTCTCCTGCGGCTTGGACCGTCTTCTTCCGGAGGCCTGAATGGCAACCACGCAATCGCGTCCCGCGGCAAAGAGCTTCGGCGTCAATCTCGAAAGCGATCTCGCGCTCGAGTTCCTGCGCGTTGTGGAGAATGCCGCCATCGCATCGGCACGCACGATGGGACAGGGCGATCGCCCGCTCTCCGACCAGGTTGCCACCGAGACCATGCGCCAGACCATGGATACCGTCCCCATGCGGGGCACGATTGTGATCGGCGAGGGCGAGCGCGACGAGGCGCCAATGCTCTATATCGGCGAGCGCGTCGGTGCGGAATTTCCCGACGGCCACCAGGTGCCCGAAGTCGATATTGCCGTCGACCCCCTCGAAGGCACCAACCTCTGCGCCACCGGCGCACCCGGCGCGATGACCGTTCTCGCCGCCTCCGAGCATGGCGGCCTTTTGCACGCGCCCGATTGCTACATGGAAAAAATCGTCGTCGGCCCTTCCTGCAAGGATGCCGTCGAACTCGATGCTCCGGTGGCGGACAATCTCAAGAGCATCGCGAATCGCCTCAATCGCGATGTCGAAGATCTCGTCATCATCGTCCTCGACCGGCCCCGCCACGAGAAGTTGATCGCGGACATCCGGAAGGCGGGTGCTCGTATCCGGCTGATTGGCGACGGCGATCTTTCCGCAGGCATCGCAGCTGCCGTCATCGGCACTGGCGTCCATGCCGTCATGGGCTCCGGCGGCGCACCCGAAGGTGTGATTACCGCTGCTGCCATCCGCTGTTTGAACGGCTTCATGCTCGGGCGCCTGGTCATCGACAAGCCCGAACTCGAGCAGCGCATCGCGCGCATGGGAATCAAAGACGGCAAACGCATCTACACCGCCGAGGATCTTGCTCCCGGCAAACAGCTCATCTTCGCCGCCACCGGCGTCACCGACGGTGCGCTCTTGAAAGGCGTGCGCTTCTTCGGCGAAGGCACACGAACCACCTCGGTCATCGTTACGCTCAATACCGGGCGCGTCCGCTTCATCGACAGCATTCACCTGACCAAGAAACCGGATGTGAAAGTGCGTTTCTCGTAACAACCAATCCAACGGCGCCTTCGGGGATGTTCGACCGCACCCCATTCGAGCCAATCTGTCGCTGACGGATGTGCCCGGACGTGGCCAGGACCTGCCGCTGTCCCCCCGGCGGTCAGCCTTCATCTCCTTGCACCCTCCACTGTTAAAATCACATCTATTCAGTGACGATGCTGCCCAAGAACCTTCGTCCGCTCATTCCGTATCTCAAGCGCTACCGGGTTGGCTTTGCCTGGAGCGCGCTTTGCATCCTCCTGCTGAATGGGCTTTGGGTACTCTTTCCCCAGATCATCAAGCATGCCGTCGACGACCTTCAGGCCGAGCTCACAGCTCAGAAGTTAAGCCGCTACGCGCTTGAGATCGTGGCTCTGGTCGTAGCCAAGGGCATTTTCCAGTTCCTCACCCGCTGGATTGTGATCGGCATTTCGCGCGATATCGAATTTGATCTCCGTAACGACCTCTTCCGGCAGCTCGAACGGCTCTCCCATACTTTTTACCAGCGCACCCGCACCGGGGATGTGATGGCGCGCGCGACCAACGACCTCAATGCCGTGCGTTCCATGTTGGGGCCGGCCATCATGTACACCGCCAATACCCTCGTGTTCACGGCGATGGCGCTGGTGTTCATGTTCAAGATCAGTCCCCGGTTAACGCTATATGCGTTTCTGCCGCTGCCCATCGCCAGTATCGTCATTCAATACTTCGGCCACCAGATCCATGACCGCTTCGAAAGAATTCAGGCGATGTTTTCGGAGATCTCCGCTCGCGCACAGGAGAACTTTTCCGGCGCGCGCGTGATCCGCGCCTACATCCAGGAAGAACCCGAGATTCGCGCCTTCGAGGGTGCGAACCGCGAGTACATCCATCGCAGCTTATATCTGGTTCGCTTGATGGGCATGCTCTGGCCGACGCTCGAATTGATGCTCGGTGTCGCGGTGGTGCTGGTGCTGTGGCTGGGTGGCCGCGAGGTCTTGCAGAACCGCATCAGCACTGGCGATTTCGTCGCCTTTCTCACCTACATCGTGCAACTCACCTGGCCGATCATCGCCCTGGGATATGTAATCAACCTCTTCCAGCGCGGCACCGCGTCCCTCAGCCGCATTCACGAAATCATGATGGCAGTCCCCGAGATCGCGGACACCCCGGAGGTGGCTGCAGCCGGGGCGCCCGAGCCGGCCTTCACCGGCAGCATCGAGTTTCGTAATCTGAATTTTTCCTACGACAATACTCCCGTCCTGCGCGACATCAATCTGACGATTCCGGCAGGCACAAGCCTCGCCATCGTGGGCCCAACTGGTTCCGGGAAAACCACCTTGGTCAACCTGATTCCCCGTATTTACGACGCCAAGCCGGGCACGGTCCTCATCGACGGCATCCCGATTCGGCAGTTCCCCATTGATTTCCTGCGTTCCAATATCGGTTTCGTTCCGCAGGAGACCTTCCTCTTCAGTGACACCATCCGCGAGAACATCTCCTTCGGCAAAGACAATGCCACCGACGCTGAGGTCCGGGCTGCGGCCGACGCCGCCAATATCGCGACCGACATCGAAAGCTTCCCCGACGGCTTCGACACGATCGTGGGCGAGCGCGGCATCACGCTCTCCGGAGGCCAGAAGCAGCGCACCGCGATCGCGCGGGCGATCCTGCGTAACCCGCGCATCCTGATCCTGGATGACGCTCTCTCCAGCGTCGACACCCAGACCGAGGAGAAAATCCTTAACCACCTGCGCGAAGTGATGCGTGGCCGAACTACCATCTTCATCTCGCACCGCGTCTCCACCGTGCAGAATGCCGACCGCATCGCCGTGTTGCATGGTGGCCGCATCGTCGAATACGGCACCCACGACCAGTTGCTTGCCCTCCACGGTTACTACGCCGACCTCTACGACAAGCAGCTGTTGGAAGAAGAACTGGCGGAAGTCTAGAACCCCCGCTGATACGCTTTTTACCCGAGGCTGACACTTCCAGCAGGTCTTCCCGCTACACTACCCCAATGCGCCGGCACCCGACCGAAGAACTGCTTGATCACGACGCCGGTACTTCGGAGGAAATCGCCGATTCACTGGTCGATCTGCGTCACATCAACCAGTGGTTTGGCGGAGTGGGCACGACACGCAGGATGATCGAGCACGTGGCCGCGCGCGCCGGCTCCCGCCAGCTCTCGCTGCTCGAAGTTGCCTCAGGCTCCGGCGATCTTCCCGATCTTGCGCGCAAACAACTCGCCCGCAAAGGCATCACCATCAGTACTACGCTGCTTGATCGTTCTGCGGCTCATTTGCCGCCGACCGGATCGGGACCCTGCAGCGTCGCCGCTGACGTCTTCGCTCTTCCCTTTGCCGAGGCCAGCTTCGACATCGTGAGCTCATGTCTGTTCGCCCATCACCTCGCCTCGGACAAGATGGGCTTGTTTTTTCGTGAGGCCTTGCGCGTCAGCCGCTGCGCCGTAATCACCAACGATCTGATTCGTCACCCTGTTCATCTTGCGCTTGTGTACGCGGGCTTGCCGCTCTTTCGCAGTCCCATCACCTGGCACGATGCGCCTGCCTCCGTGCGCCAGGCGTACACTGTCGGAGAGATGTCGGAGTGCTTGAAAGCAGCGCCCGGCGCGGGTTTTGAGATTCACCGTTATTTTCTTTTCCGGATGGGCGCCATCATATGGAAGTCGTAAGCGGGAATGCAGCAAAGACCAGGGACAGACGCGAACAGTTTGACCTCATCGTCGTCGGCGCCGGCCCGGCGGGTTCTTCCGCGGCGATCACCGCCGCGCGTGCAGGAGTGGATGTCCTCCTGCTTGAGCGCGGACGCTTTCCCCGCCAGCGCGTCTGCGGCGAGTTCGTTTCGGCCGAGTCGCTGGAATTACTCGCAGGTCTCCTCGGCACCCGCGCGCCGGCTCTCATCGACAACGCCCCGCGCATTTCGCATGCACGCTTGTTCGCTGAAGGCCGAATCATCCGCTCCTCTGTACTCCCTGCCGCTGCCAGCATCGCCCGTTACGATATCGACCTGGCGCTGTGGAACGCGGCGCACGACGCCGGCGTCCGCACCCTGGCGCAGACCACAGTCGATCGCATCGAAGGCGAAGGCCCATTCCACATCCAAACCAGCAGCGGCGAATTCTCCTCGACCGCCCTGATTAACAGCACCGGCCGCTGGTCCAATCTGACTCGTCCCGGTGCTTTGCCGTACGATCGCTCGGGAGCCCGCTGGCTGGGAACAAAGGCCCACTTCTTGGAACCCGACCCTGCCCACTCCGTCGATCTCTATTTTTTCGAGGGCGGCTATTGCGGCGTTCAGCCTGTGCGCCTCAGTTCACAGCCCGGCGAACCCTGCCGCATCAACGTCTGCGCCATGGTGCGCTCCCATGTCGCCTTAAACTTGGAGGAAGTCTTGGCCCAGCATCCGGCCTTAATCGAGCGCAGTCGCCGCTGGCAGCCCCTGATGGAGCCAGTCAGCACTTCGCCGCTTATCTTCCGCGAACCGACGCCGGTGTGGAATGGAGTTTTGTTCGCGGGAGATTCCGCCGGCTTTGTCGACCCCTTCATCGGCGACGGCATCTCGCTCGCGCTGCGCAGCGGCGCCTCGGCGGCCCAATCCTTAATTCCTTTCCTCCAAGGCCAGATCACCCGCGCCCATGCGGGCCGTCAATATGTTCACGACTATCGCCACCGGCTCATGCCCATCTTCCGAAACTCGCAGCGCCTCCGCCGCCTGTTCGAACTGCCTCGAAACCTGCGCAAGCCGCTCGCCTACTTTTTCGAGCACACGCCCGCTCTGACGAGCTTTTTGGTCAGCAAGACGAGATAGCTGCTGGCTTCTGGCGTTCAGCCCTTAGCGTTTAACTCGTAGGCTCAGGCTTCAGATATCGGGGACGCAACGCGCGGCAGAGGCCGATTCACGACGCACGAATATGAGAGGACGCGTTCTGCGAAGACTAAAGGCTATCTGCGGGCGGCCAATGGGAAAAGCCTGCCGCTCACAGCGCGGAGCTCGCACTTACCGCACCACCAGCACTTCTCGGATGTTATCCCGGCTCAGGAAGAACTTAATCGAGGCGAAATCGCGAAACAGATTTTCCACATGCCGGTTATTGAAGACTCTCTGCAGCCGGAACCCCGCGCCGATTGATCGATGCACAGCGCCGGTCGGCCCGCGCCGAACCTCGCGCTGCGGCAGCACCGGTTGCATATCGACCAGATCCGTCCCCGTAATGTGATACCGGTAGCACGGCGAGTCCGGGCCCGCGTCCTTGGTGTGAAAGAACGCCAGCAGCATGCCTCCCGGTTTCAGCACCGACCACAGCCGGCCTACTACCGGCTTCACCAGGCTCTCGTCCAGATAGTCGGGCAGATTCCAGGCCAGCACCACGTCGAAGTGAGCGGCTGGATATACCAGGTTCTCTTCCAGGAATTTCTTGCTGTCCAGAACGGTGTTGCCCTGTTCGTCTTTGGTGACCAGGTCGGGTTCGGTCGAAGCGCTGAGCAGGTCTTCGCTGTAAATGCGGTGCCCGCGCTCGGCAAAAAACCGGATGTTCCCTGCCGACGTCGCCCCCAGATCGAGAATGCAGAGCGGGTCATCGGATGACCAACTGCGCGCTACCTCCGCCAGCCCGCTGGAACGCCGTTGCAGCTTGGGCGCCGCCGCTTTCTCCGTCGGTTCCGGCGTCGATGATGATCCCCGAAACAGTTTCATGAATTCCTGGGTTTCAAACTCCCCGGGCCGTGGCGTGGACTACTTTGCGCCCTCGCGGTTGATATCAACCTTGCCCTTCAGATATGCCCCTTCTTCAATCGCAATGCGCTTCGCCGAAATATCTCCCATCACCACCGCCGATTTCCTCAGGTCCACCCGATCGCCTGCCGTGCAGTTCCCTTCCAGCTTGCCCTGCACCGTTACCCCCTTGGCGTCGACGTTAGCCTTCACCTGCCCGTTCGGACCAATGGTGAGGTCGTTGCCTTTCAGCAGAATGCTCCCCTCCACCTGGCCATCTAGGTAGAGATCCTCGCTGCCCGAAAGTTCACCCTTGATCACCACCGACTTGCCGATGTGCGCGAACTCCCCTGTCTTGGGAACTTCCATTGCGAATCTCCTTCGTCTTGGTCGCCCGGGGGCGTTCCCGCGTCGCTCCCCACGGCGTTCGATGTGCCACGGGCTCACTTGGGCAGGAAACAGGATTCTATCGCATTCCTCAAGCGTTTTCGGAGTACGCGATACGGCACTCGTTCCTCACGCCCTACACTAGTTTCAGGATTCGCACAACCACTAGGGCCGGTTGCCTTCTCTCAATCGCTGCCGGGGCGCTAAAATCAAATCCAAGCACGGGGTGAGTTGATGTGGTCTTCCCGAAAGGTTATGGTGCTGGTCGTGGTTGTTGTATCCGCGCTCGTGCTCGCGACTCGTCCGCCCGACAGCGTCAGCCTTACACCCGCCGGACTCGTTCGAAAAACCGTCGACCACGAAATCGCTGCTTCCAAGATCACCACCGTCAACCACATGTTCGTTTCGCGCAAGCAGACCGCTCGCGGTTCGCAGACGCGCATGTACATCGAGACCACGCAGGCCATCGCGGGCATGACTATCGCCAACGATGACAAGCCACTCAGCGTCGCCGACGAGAAAAATGAGCAGGAGCGACTCGATGCCTTGATCCGCGATCCCGCGGAACTCGCGCGCAAACGCGCTCGCCAGCAGGAAGACGCCGAGCGCATCCGCCGCATCGTAAGCGCAATTCCCGACGCCTTGCTCTTTGAGGACGACGGCATTGAGTACGGCCGCGATGGAGTTGCCCGGGCCGGCACCGAACTGGTTCGCCTGAAGTTTCGCCCGAACCCGAATTACGATCCCCCTACCCACGTCGAAGAGGTCCTCACCGGCCTTGAGGGCACCATCCTTATCGACCCGAAACAGTTGCGTATCGCGCGCATTGACGGCACGCTCGGCAAGGAAGTCGGCTTTGGCTGGGGCATTCTCGGTCACCTCGACAAAGGCGGCCGATTCCTCGTGGAACAATCCGATCTCAACGACGGTACCTGGGACACCAGCCGTATGGTTCTTCGCTTCACCGGCAGGATCCTTTTCTTTAAGCACCTCGACATTCAAAGCGACGAGGTATACCGCAACTACCACGTCGTTCCCTCGAATCTCACCTTCGCCCAGGGCATTGAAATGTTGCGCCAGCGCCAGCCCGCGGAAGCTCGCGTCTTCCCGGCCACGGACACCACTACCGCGCCCGGGCCCGGCCGCCAAACGAAGTGAAATAACAAGTGCCCGGCGGGCGTGTTTGCACCGCTATGCCTTCCTCACCGTCTCTTTTTTTGCTGTTAATTTCTCGATCAAGTCTTCCCGCACGCGATAGCCCGTGCCGACCGCATCGCTCACCGGAATGAATCCACCTTTCGTCACCTCCACTTCCGGTTCGATGATGTCTTCCTTCCAATAGCGCTTCGACGCCGAAACGTCGCCCGGCAGGCGGAAATTCTCCAGCGTCGACAGCGCCACGTTATGCGCGCGCCCTACGCCCGACTCCAGCATGCCCCCGCACCAGACGGGCACTTTGTTCGCCTCGCACACGTCGTGCACCCGCTTGGCTTCGGTGAAGCCCCCCACCCGCCCCACCTTGATGTTGATAATCCGGCACGCACCACTCTCCACCGCGCTCGCCGCGTCGCGCGCATTCTCGATCGACTCATCCAGGCAGATCGCCGTTCGCAGTTCCCGCTGCAGGCGCGCGTGATAGTAGATGTCGTCGTTCCACAGCGGCTGCTCGATCATCAACAGGTTGAATGGATCGAACTTCTTCAAGTGCTCGGTTTCATCCAGCGTGTATGCCGAGTTCGCGTCCACGCTCAGCAGAATGTCGGGCCACTTCGACCGCACTTTCTCGAGCACCGATAGATCCCAGCCCGGCTTCACTTTTAGCTTGATCCGACGGTACCCGGCCTTCAGTTCGGTCTCGATTTTGCCGAGCAGTTGCTCAATCGAATCCTGGATGCCGATCGAAACTCCACACGCAATCTCGCGCCGCGTGCCACCCAGAAGTTTCCAGAGCGGCATCTGTTTCAGCCGCGCTTCGATATCCCAGAGCGCATTCTCCAACGACGCCTTTGCCATCCGGTGCCCGCGCACTTTCCCCATCAGGCGGCCGGCATCCCGTCCCTGCTCGATGGTTTGCCCAAGCAGCGCTGGAACCAGGTAGTCCTTCATCGTGACCCATGCCGACTCAATCCACTCGCTGCTGTAAAACGGATCTTCTCCGGCCACGCACTCCGCCCACCCATCCATGCCTTCGCAATGTACGGTGACCAGCAAAATCCGGCGGCTATACGTCCGCCCAAAGCTCGTCTCGAAAAAATGTACGAGCGGCATCTGCACTTCGCGCAATGTCACAGCTTCAATTTTCATAGATGTCTAAACGCAAGATTCTTCTTGCAGCTCGATCCGGGTCCAGGGCAGACGAATCGTCACGGCATCACGACATCCGAACGGACAAATGCCAGTTGCCAGGTGCTGCGCGCATTCTCGTCAAGCGTTGATTCGCTGTCACGCTCTCCCGAAAGGCCTACTAGTCCTGCCTCGCGTACGACCACGTCTCATCCCACTTGCCCAGCCGAAACTTCCCATTCCCTGCATCATCGCGTTCGTAGTTCAGCACTGCCAGCCCGTCTCCAAATGCCTGAAGAAACATCTTTCGGTTGGTCTCCAGAACGTCCAGAGCCCGGCTGCGAGTGTCCGGCGACCCCTTCCACTCATAAATCGCGCCCGGCACCGCGATCTCCTGGATAATGTCTCTTGCCTGCAGCACTGATCCAGTCTTGGACAGCGACTCCACCCGCTTCGACTTCAGCCACCACTCTGCGATCAACCGGTCCGTCGGCAATCCGCCTTGCAGCGGCGACGATGTAATGCCGTACTGGTTGATGTTGTACCGCCGCGCAATCGCCCCCAGTTTCTCGATGTTCAGCCAGGCATTCTTGATCTCCAGCGGATCGAAGGTCCACTCGATCAGCTCAAAACCGCGCCCCATCGCTTCTTCGCGCTGAAACATCTTGATCCGTCGGCCCAGTCCGCCATTGCGATAGTCGGCCAGCACCGCCAGCATGTGCGAGTGCAGATAGGGATGCCCGGCGCGCATCCCCGGCACCGCTAGCGCAAAGCCGACCATGCGCCCGCCATCAAACGCGCCGATCACTTGCCCGCCCACCTTGGCCGCCACCACAAACAAACGCAACGGCACAAGTTCCGCATCCGTGAAGTTCCACACTTCTTTCTGCAATCCCACCGCCGCGCGCATCTCTTCCAATTCATGCACGCCGCGAATTACGATGGCGTCCGTCTTCACGCTTTTTCCTGCTGCTTCGCCTGTTGCCACAACGACTCCAGTTCCACCATGGACGCCTGCTCGGGCCTCCGCCCAGATCCATGCAACTTCTCTTCCATCCACTGAAAGCGCCGCTTGAACTTCCGGTTCGTCTTTTTTAGCGCCGACTCCGAGTCCAGCCCTAGATAGCGCGCGATGTTCACCAACACAAAGAACAGATCGCCAACTTCATCTTCCAGCCTTTCGTGCAGTGCGGCCGGAATATCCTGGCGTCCGGACCCAGCAACGCCCCTGACCAGCGGCTTTGGCCCTGGCGCCGGAAATTGCTTCAGCTCTTCCCGCAACTCGCCCGTTTCTTCGGCCAGCTTATCGAACAGGCTCTCGATGTGCGGCCAGTCGAATCCCGTCGCGGCCGCTTTCTCGCTCAGCTTGTGCGCTTCCAGCAACGCGGGCATTGCGGTCGATACTCCACCCAGCACCGATGCTTTCTTCGCCTCGTCCTCCGGCTTCCCACCATTCGCCTCGGCCCGCTTCCTCTTCTCGATCGCCTTGATCGCCTCCCAGTTGCGCAGCACCTCAGCGCTGGTCTCGGCCTGCACATCGCCGAACACATGCGGGTGCCGGTTCACCAGCTTCGTTGACAGGCGGTCCAGCACGTCTTCGATCGAGAAATTTCCGTCCTCTTTCGCCATCTGGGCATAAAAAAGGACCTGCAATAGCAGGTCCCCCAGCTCGCCCGTCAACTCATCCCAGTCGCGATTGTCGATCGCCTCCAGTACTTCGTAGGCCTCTTCGAGCGTGTACGGCTTGATCGAATCGTAGGTCTGTTCCCGGTCCCACGGGCAGCCCCCGGGCGCACGCAAACGCGCCATAATCTCGACCGCGCGCTCAAATTTTTCTCCCGTCTCCGATGGCATAACTGTCCAATCTAAATGAGCAGGTTCCTCGTCCGCAGCGAAAATCCGAAAACTGAACTTAACTGGCTACCTCGCGATCGGATCCTGACCAAGGCTTCGCGGCCGCCAGCGCCGCAGCTCTCACCGAAACCTCGGTACTCAATTCCGCCGTTACTTTTTGCCTGTCAAAAGTACCAGCCCCTACTTCATTCACCACTCTCAGTGCTGCTGCTATCCATATCATCCATTGACACTTAACCCTTTGCTCTGACGTCTTCATTCTGCCTGCCGCGAGCCCTCCCACTCGTTCTCCGGCCTACTGGCCGTTACCTCTTACACTACGGTTACTTTCAGGCCACCCTAGCCCATGAGTAACTTTATTTTTGGGGAAAGTCTTCCCGCCCATTGGCGGCTCCCCCAAGCGACGCATGGCAGCCTCAGGCCCAACTCGCCCTTCCCTCGCGGGACAGCACTTCCAGATCGCCGTCATCGGCGGCGGCCTCATCGGCCTGGCCATCGCCCGTGAGTGCGCCCGCGCCGGCAAGCGCACGCTGCTCGTCGAGCAGAACGACTTCGCCTCCGGCGCCAGCGGTCGCTCCCCGCGTATGTTCAGCGGCCTGCGCGCGCTTGAGACTGGCAACGTCAGCCTCGCTCGCGATATTCTCCGCGACCGCGACGAGCTGATTCGCGAGTTTCCCCACCTACTGCAGCCCTCCCACTTCATGACCGCCATCGGCAACCAAAGCCTGCGCAGCCCTCTGACCGCTCGGACCGGCCTCTGGCTCTACCGCCGTTTGGCCGGCTCATCCATCGATCCGGCTGCCTTCGAACTCGAGCGCAAAAAGGTGGAGCGCGCCCTCGACTCCACGCAGAACTTTGCCGTTCTCGATTACGAAGATGTTCTCTGCGATTTTCCTGAGCGCGTGGCCGCCGAGTGGCTGCTCGACGCGGCTGCCGCCGGCGCCGTCATTCGCAATCACACTCAGGTCCTTGCCGTCGACATCGCGCATAATCGCGCCCGGGGTTTGTTGCTTCGAGACTGGACCACCAACTCCGAGGATTGCATCGAAGCGACCCACATCGTGAACGCCACCGGTGCTTGGGCCGATCGCCTTTGCCAGCGCTCTGCCATCAAGTTGCGCAAGCCGCTCTCCACCGGGATCCGCAGTTCGTACATGGTGGTTTCCTATTTTCCCGGCGCGCCCACCACGCCCCTGATCAGCGAAACCTTCGACGGCCGCCCGCTCTCCATCTTGCCCTGGAACGATCAGTTGCTGGTGGGTCCGGTAGAAACGGTCGATGCCTCCGACCCCGGGCGCATCATGCCCTCACCCAAAGAGATTGAAGCTCTGCAGAAATCGCTCGAAAAGCTCTTTCCCAAAGCGCGCGCCGCCCAGCCTGAAGTTCGGTTTGCTTTTAGCGGAATCCGCGCTGTCCCCTACGTGCCCGATCTCGATCCGGCAAAGGCTCCCTTGAACCACGTTCTCCACGATCACGAGCACGACGGCACCGCCCGCCTGCTCTCCGTAGTCGGCGGCTCACTCGCCACCGCGCGCATCGTGGCGCGGGATTGTGCTGCGACTCTCGGAGCAAAAACCACCGCGCGTTCCGCGGCCCCTGCGCATGCTCCCGCCCTCCTCGACCAGTGGGCCTCGGAGCTGGCGCACGCCGCTGCTGTCTCCGAAGAAGCGGCGCGAGGCATTATCGAATGGCACGGCAACCGCGCCGAAGACATTGCGCGCATGGCCCGCTCCAGCGTCGAGTTGCGCACTCCTCTTTGCCCGCACACCGATCACATTGTGGCCGAGGCCGTCTACGCTTACACCCGGGAGTTCGCGGTCACGCTCGGCGATGTTCTCCTGCGCCGCGTCCCGGTCGCCCTCGGTCCGTGCTGGTCCGAGAACTGTTCTCGCGAAGCCGTTCTCCGCATCGGGGCCGTAGTCGGCTGGAACGACCAAGCCGCGGGCGCCGCTCTGGAGTCCTTTGAAAACGAGCGCAATGCCTTCCTGTATCGCCCACGCTCGGCTGCGAGATTAGCCACCGCCGCCGACTGATATCAACTCTTCCAGTTGGAGTGCCCCAGGGTTACGGCACGCTCTGTGCGACGTTAAACGAGGTTCAGATTCCAGACTCAAGCAAGGCATCACGCATCCTGCCTTCGAAAATAAAGGACGCCGGCAGGTCCCAAATTCGCATACCAACCTTGCCCCCCTTATCCCCGCAGCGTCTTTACTAACCGATCCGTCTCATCGGAGATCACGCCATCCACACCCCAATCCGCCAGTTCCCGCATCTTCGTTTCCTCGTTCACCGTCCAGACTAGGATCTCTTTCTTTGCACCGTGGAGCTCTTCCACGAGTTCCTGGCGAACCAGTTTCCATTGCGGAATCACCGCCGCCACCGGCAGCCTCTTCCACTCCGCCATCTGTTCGTGCGTCTCGCAGATCAGCCCCAGCGGAATCTCCTCCGCCATGCCGTGTACCGCCTTCAGCACCTCTGGCAGAAACGACGACACGACATATTTCTGCGGGCGAAATTTTCTGACCGCATCCGCCACTGCCTCTTCCACTCCGCTTACCTTCAACTCGATATCGAGATAGGCGCTCCCAGCGAACTTCGCAAGCACTCCGTCCAACTGCGCAATACCGTCTAGTTCCGCGAGGCTCGCCCCCGCCACTTCCACTCCCGGACGCCCCTTGCCGGTCGCCCTCCACACCGGGTCGTGACAGATCACCGCCCTCCCCTCGCTGCTCTGTCGCACATCGAACTCGAATCCATCGCACCCGTGCGCCATGCACAGCTCAAATGACGCCATGGAGTTTTCCGGAATTTGGCGCTCTGCCCGCGCTCCACGGTGTCCGAGCAATAAAAGCTGCTTTCTCATAGGCTTCCTCGTACGTCGCTCTCTTAAGAACGTTGTAGATGGTTCACCAGCGTCATCGGCACCAACAGCTGCACTCCTCCAGGACTCGCAGCGCTCCATCGTATGAAGGCCCGGGCCCACGCGTTTCGCCCGTAACTCACCCCCAGACAAAGACTGCCGAGGCTCGCGCCTCGGCAGTTCTTCGTTCCCCAGTCCCGCTCACCGGCCATCGCTTTGTCCTGGGCCGCCCTTCTCGGTTGTCAAATTCCCAACTTTTCGGCACCCTTGTTACGCTCCCGTTTTGACGGCTGCGCACAATCTCCACCATGCCCGCGAAACCACAACCTGCCATCGACGTCATCCTCGAGCCCTTCGTCCGCTTCGCCCGCCTCGAAGCCGCCGGCGGCATCCTCTTGCTCGCCTCAACGGCGGCCGCGCTCATCTGGGCTAACTCGCCCTGGGCTTCCAGCTACGACGCCCTTTGGCACATCTCGCTCTCGTTCGGCTTCGGCCGTTTCCTCCTCGCTCAGGATCTTCACCACTGGATCAACGACGGCCTCATGTGCATTTTCTTCTTCGTGGTTGGCCTTGAGATCAAGCGCGAGGTCCTGACCGGCGAACTCTCGTCCTTCAAGCGCGCGGCTCTTCCCTTCGCCGCCGCGCTCGGCGGCGTCGTGGTTCCCGCACTGGTCTTTGTTGCCTTCAACCACGGGACCGAGGACATTCACGGCTGGGCTGTCCCCATGGCTACCGATATCGCCTTTGCCCTCGGCGTCCTTGCCCTCCTTGGCAGCCGCGTTCCCGTCGCTCTCAAAGTCTTCGTCACCGCTCTCGCCATCGTCGATGACATCGTCGCCGTACTTATCATCGCCATCTTCTATACCGAAGACATCTCGCTTCATAGCCTGATTGCGGGCCTCATCGGTATCGCAGTTTCCTACCTTTTCAACCGCCTCGGCGTTCGTCGCCCGCTCGTCTACACCCTGATCGGCATTTTCGTCTGGCTCGCCACTCTCAAATCCGGCGTCCACGCTACCATCGCCGGCATCCTGCTCGCCTTCACCATCCCCACGGAAACCTTCCTTGATATTTCGACTTACCTCGATCGCACCCGCCCGCTGCTCGACGAGTTGCGGGAAGCCTCCTGCCAGCCTGGCGACAACGCGACTCATGGTTGCCAGGGGATTGCCCACGAACTCGAGCAGCAAAGCGAACTTCTTCAGCAGCCTCTCTATCGCATTGAGCACCTTCTGCAGCCTTGGGTCACGCTGCTTATCATGCCCATCTTTGCCCTCGCCAACGCCGGCGTCCACATCGGCGGCTTCGACGCAATCCTGCACAACCCGGTCAGCCTCGGCGTAGCGCTCGGCTTGCTCTTGGGCAAACCCGTCGGCATCACCCTGTTTTCCTGGATCTCCGTCAAAACCGGCCTGGCGGCCAAGCCCGAGGATGTCCGCTGGCTTCAGCTCGTTGGTGCCAGCGTTCTCTGCGGCATCGGGTTTACCATGTCCCTCTTCATCGCGAATCTTGCCTTCGGACTCTCGCCCACCCTCGACCTCTCGAAGATCGGTACCCTCTCTGCTTCCCTTTTGTCCGGCATCTTCGGCAGCCTGATCCTCCGCCGCGCCAGCGGCTCCGCTCATGCCGTTGCTTCGGCCGCGTCTCCCCAGGGCCACTGATTCGCGATTGCCGCTTCACACATTGCGTGCGAGCCGTTGCCCAGAGTCAGCTCAATTCCAACTCTGCGGTCCTCACCTGCGGCCCAGCCCGGCGCATGCCCCCTGTCTATTTCGCTGAATTTCGCCTCCTCGGACCGTCGATTTGCCTTCTGAACCCTTTATTATTTCTCCCCGGAGACCCTCATGCGCCCATTGCTCGCCGTACTCCTGCTCGCCTCCGTCGCCTGTGCGCAACAGCAACCGCAGCCCGCCGATTCCAGCCGCATCGAAACCGATGGCACTGCCGTCGTCACCCGCGTTGTGCCGGTCCCTAAATCCGTCAGCCCCGAGGCGCAAAAATCGCTGGCCCGCGTCGTCTCCGACGCTCCTGTCAATCAGACTCTCGACGAGCGCCGCACGGCTACCGATAAATGGCAAAACGGCGCCGCGGAGGCGTTCCGCAAGCTCTACCCGGTTAACGTCGCTTCTTCTACGATGGCCGGCGTCCCCGTACGTGTCATCACGCCAATCACTACCCCCGCCGACAAGCAGGATCGCGTTCTCATCAACCTTCACGGCGGCGGCTTCAACTCCGATTCCGGTTCGCTCACTGAATCCATTCCTGTCGCTTACATGACCGGCACCAGGGTGATCGCCGTCCTCTATCGACTCGCGCCCGAGCATCCGTTCCCCGCAGCGCTCGACGATGCCATCGCCGTCTACAAAGACCTGCTCAAGACCTACAAGCCGTCGAACATCGGCATCTTCGGTACTTCTGCCGGCGCCATTCTCACCGCTGAAGTCACCGTGAAGCTCAAGCAGCTCAGCCTGCCGCTGCCCGGCGCCACCGGCATCTTTTCCGGGATGGGCGACTTCAGCATGCCCGGCGACTCGATCGCCATTTTTGCCCTGCGCGGCTTCTCCGGCCACCTCGAGGTGCCCCGGCGCACACCCGCCGAAGACATGGACTACGTTCCCAAAGGCTTCAATCCGAAAGATCCCGTCCTCTCTCCGCTCTATGCCGACCTCACCGGCCTTCCGCCAACGCTGTTCATCACCAGCACCCGCGATCTCTTGCTGAGCGGCACCACCCTCCTCCACCGCGCGTATCTTCGCTCTGGAGTCGCCGCCGGCCTCGTCGTCTTCGAAGCCCTTCCGCATGCCTTCTGGAATGACCCCGCCCTTCCCGAGAGTCAGGAGGCCCACCAGTTGATGTCGTCATTCTTCGACCACCACCTCGGCACCCACTGAGTGCGAAGATCGAGCCAAGCGTCCAAATCTGATCTCTGTCGATCCGCGCACCCGTCGTGCTCCAACTCGATCAACCTTCAAACCTCACCCCTCCACCGGATACGGCCCCATCGCAAACTTCTCGGCGTGATAGCCTTTCGATCCCACTTCCTGCGCCAACTCGCTGCGCCACTCTTTCCCGGCCTTCAGCCGTTCCAGCACGGTTGCAAAGTCGTGCACGGGCCGCCACCCCAACTCCCGCCGCGCCTTCTCGTTTACGTACACCCGGTCGATCCCCCGAAACATCTTCCATCCTCGCCGCTGGTATTCCTCTTGATACTCCGGCACCCTGCGCCTCACCACCGTCTCCGCGTTCTCCCTTAACTCTCCCATATCTTCCTCGGTGAACGGCGTCGTGGCACTGATGATGTACCTCCCGAACCTCAACGCCGCGGCCTTCTCCAGCGCCAATAGATGCGCGCTCACCACGTCTTCGATCTCCACTCTCCGGTATAGAAACTCGTTCACTTTCAGATTGTCGTCCGCAAAAGCCTGCCGCTTCTCTGCATGATCGTCTTCTTCCGGAAAGAATCGCGACGTCCGCAGGATCAGGTTCGTCATTCCAAACTTCCGATGAAACAACTCGACCATATCCTCGGCTGCCGTCTTAGTAACTCCATAAATGTTGCGCGGTACCGGCCGCACTTCTTCGGTGACCCACGCCGCCGGCCTCCCCGCTTCGGGTGTCAGGGCGCTTCCGAATGCACTCGTCGTACTCGTGAATATGAATGGTCCCACTCCTGCCTCGCGCGCCTCTTCCAGCAGGTTCAACGTGCCCGTGATGTTCGTGTCTACGAACTCCTGCCTTGCGTGCGTGCCAACATGCGGCTTGTGCAGCGTGGCAGCGTGCAACACCGCTCCCACCCCGTGCATGGCGCGCCGCACGACCGCGCGCTCCGCGATCGACCCCGCCACATCGGTAAATTCCGACTCCAGCAGATCTACGCCCACCACCGGACGCCCCTCCGCCCGCAACCTGCGCACCAGAGCTTCTCCCAGATGCCCGCTGCTTCCCGTCACCAGAATCTTCATTCGTCGTCCTCGACTCTTGCCACCGCTATGGATCGCGCGCCTTTCATCATAATTCCCCACAACTCCTTCCCGTGCTGCGCGGAAAAAAAGGGCGAGCCACAGCTCGCCCTTTCAGTCTCACGTTCTTTCTTCTAAGCGGCGGCGGCGGAGGTCCCTTTGCCCAGCAACGTCTGCAGGCTCACCCCATCCGGGCTACCCTGCCCCGTGCACGGGTCCCACCCTTTCGCCGCCTTGTAATCACCGTTATTGCCCTGCGTGATGTCGTGGAATCCGCTGCTTCCGTCTTGCCCGTAGATCACCGGGTTCACAAATCCCACCGTTTGTCCCAGGTTCTGGTTGATCCGCGCCAGCAATCCCGCCCACAGCGGGGCTACCGCGCTCGTCCCCCCGAAAACCAGCGCTTGCCCGTCCACGAGCACGTTGTACCCGGTATTCGGGTCGGCGTCGCCTGCCACATCCGGCACGCCCCGTCCTCCATTTCCCTTCGAGGCCGGTGCGGGAACGTTCGCCTTTTGTTGCCACGTTGGCAGCGGGAAGACGTCGCTTACCCCGCCGCCGCCCGCGCCTCCATTCGGCTGGTCGTTCCAGACGCTCTCTTGCACGATCTGCTCCTGCGAGGTTTGCAGCGTGGTCCCGCCGCAGCCCAGCACAAACGAGCTTGAGGCCGGGAAGTCGACATGATTCTTTCCGTCGTTTACCCCATCCGACGATCCATGATCGCCCGATGCCACGCAGATCGTAACTCCCATCGCCGCGGCGGCCTGGAATGCCTCGTCGAAGTTAGTAAGTGCCTGCTGCGTCCACTGCGATTCCGCCGACCCCCAACTGATCGAAATAATCGACGGGTTATTCGCATTATCGTGCACTGCGGTCGTGATCGCATCGAGAAAGCCGCGATCCGTATTGGGTGCGAAGTAGACGACGATTTTCGCCTTGGGCGCAATCGCCCCCGCTACTTCAATGTCCAGCAGCACCTCGCCGTCCGCGCTGTTGGCATCGCTGGGCGAGTTCGTGCCCCCATCCACCGACACGGTGATCACCTGTGGCAATTCTATGTTCAGCCCGGCAAAGTAATTCTTCAGGTCATCCAGCCGGTACCCTCCGCCCAGCTCAATGATCCCGATGCATTGCCCCGTCCCATCACCCGGCGGGAAGTTGTACACGGTCGCCAGTTCGTTGGGATCGTGCGACTGGCTCGCCGCATGCGCCTTGATCTTGGAATTTCCCTCTTCCAGCCGCCGGAAGTGTGGCTCCGCCTGCGGCCGGTTATCCAACCCGAATATCCCCCGGATAATCCCCGCATACTCGTTCGGTATCTGGATGTCGCCCACCCGACCGCGGAAGTTCCCGCGCGCATAGCTGTATTCCTTCAGTTGGACGTTGAACGCCTTCTGAAAGGCGCTGACCGTGCCCGACAGCACCATCGTCCGACGTGCCAGGTCTGCGCTCATCACCTTCAGCCCGTACTGTCCCGCGAACTCCTTCAGTTTCTCCACGTCCGCAGGATCGGCCCCGTGCTCATTTTCAAACTCTTCCCGCTTCATCCGCTTGTAGCCCGGCTTCTCCAGCGCGCTTCGAAACGTGTGGCGCGCCGCTTCGGTCTTCGCGGCATCACCCGCTGCCGCCTCCAGCTTGGATCGCAGGCGAATCGACACTTCGAGGGTTTGCTCCGGATGCGAATCGCCAATAACGCGCGCTCCGCGCACCGGTTGCCGTTCACTGCCCGTGAGGGCGCTGAATCTCTTGAACGTTGTCACGACACGACTCCTTGGTTTCGGGGGAATAGAACAGCCAGAGTGGTTTCGCGACCGGTGGCCGCACGAGGTGGGGAAGTTCCGGGCTCAGCTCGACTGTTCCCGATGGGCCCGAAACTCGCCCGAGCATACCACAACTCTCACGCCACGGAACACCCAGGAAGTTCCGCCGCGACAAATCTTTCCTGGCAACCCCCTTCCCGCAAGCTTGGTTCTCCAGGCCCGGCTTTCGAACGGGCAGCGGCCTGCTCAATACGGTTTTGCCACACTCACCCTCGCTGCTCTATGATGGCGCCGCGCTCAACGCCCTCAGCCATGCACGCCTATATTTTGTGGATTGCCACGCTCGCTTACTCGATTCACGTCATTGAGGAATATGTCTTCGACTGGAAGACCTGGGCCCGGGCCGTCTTCAGACTTCCCGTCACCTGGCCGATCTTCGGCATTGTGAACGCCGCCGTGGTTGTCCTCGGCATCGCCTGCTCTTCCGTCGGCTGGATCTGTCCCTCATTTGCTCTCAGCCTGCCAGCTCTCATGCTCATCAACGCCACCTTCTTTCACATCTTCCCTTTTCTGTTCACTAGAGGTCGCTTCTCACCCGGCCTTGGCACCGCCGTGCTCCTCTTCTATCCCGTCGCTTTGTGGTCCTATTACGGCGCTTACCTTGATGGCGTCCTGACTTATCCCATCGCCGGCATCTCTTTTCTGATCGGCGCCGCCGAGATGGCAACCCCCATCATCATGCTCAAAGTGAAGCAGCATCCTTATTTCAAACAAGAGGAGAGCACCTGACGCGCCGCCCCTCTCTAGCGCCTGTTTTTCAGGGAATGTATCCGTAGACCGGCCGCCCATCGGCGCTGTCCAGGCTTCGATGCTCGGCCGTCATGGCGATACGGCCCGCTGGGCGACGCGGCGATCGGGTGCGCCCGCAACCAACCCCAAGAGGCGCCGAGTCGCAATTTCTAAGTCCGCCGTTGCCGGGTTTTGCACCTGCAAGCTCGGTCAGCAGAACTTTTGCATGGCTGGTTGCTCGTAATCCTTCCGCTGAGGTGCAGAAACATTCACGCCGGCACTTACCAGGCTGATGTAACTATTATTTTACAGATAATCCTCAACCATAACTTCAAGACTTTCTTTCAAACGATGTTATAATCCCCACCATTCTTTGCGTGACTTACCCCGGTCCGTCGCGTGTAGCGCCCGGGCCGGAAAGAACCTGAAAGTCCCCTTGTGGTGAGTCGCTGCCCGCTTCCCTGACATGTCACGTCTCTAGGAGAGAACCCGATGAACCGCACACACGCGCAGTGCTCTTCTGCGATCCAGGTCCGGCCGTGGTTGAAATCCGTGTGCTTCTTGGCCGCATGCCTGATCGTTAGCTTCCTTCTTTGTGTTGCCAGCTTCGCGCAGTCAGCCTCACTTCAGAAGCGCAGTATCACGCTCGAACCGCCCACGGGATTGGAACTACAAGAGCACCTCTTAGACTCGCGCGGTGAGGCTCTGCCGCAGGCGCCCGACAACTTCCGTCGTGTGGGCGAGGCGAAAGCCGGTGAACCCGGAACTCCACATACGCTCACCTTCCGCTTCTCCGAAAACCTTCGCCTGAGACGCTTCAAGCTGTCCCCGGATTTCAAAATCGAAAAGGGTGGCAGCTGCGTCGAAGGTGGCAACTACGTGGCGAACTCGACTTGCACCCTGCTCGTCCGATTCACGCCCAAGGGCGCCGGCCAGAGACTCGGCCACCTGGCCATTACCAGTTCTACTGCCGCGGGCGAAAGTACCTATGCCTTCGGCATCGGCGGCTACGGCTACGCACCCGTCATCAGTTTCATCCCCTCGATCATTACCACGCTCCCCGGCTCATACCCCTCCAACGTGGGTCTGCTCAGCGGCGCGCAAAATCTTTGGGTCGATGGCAGCGACACCCTGTGGGTTTCCGACACCGGCAACAACGTCGTCCGCAACTACGACTCCAGCGGAACTTTCAACACCCTCGCTTCTGGATTCAGCGCCCCCTTGGGCATCACCGTCGACACCTTCGGTGAAGCCTATTTCTCGCGTCCCGCCGCCAACACCATACACGAGATCTACGATTACGGCCCGGTCGTTCAGATCAACGGAACCGGCACTTCCGCTTGCCCTGCTTCGACGCCCTGCACTTTCTCTGCGGAAGCTGTCGGCAATCCGGGCATGCTGAGTATGGATCCCTACAACCACATGTTTTTTGTCGACAACCACATGGGTGCTGCGATGGGAATCATGCAACCCGAGCCGGCGAAGCTCGTCTTCCTGTATGACCCGTTCCCCTACCAAACCAACCCTTCCAGTCCCATCGTCGCCGATAGCTCCGATAATATTTACAGCTTCTGGTCCAATGGCGGCGAGTGCGAGATCGTCCAAGCGTCCCTGTATAACGCCGAAAACTCCAACGTCTCGTTCACCAAGATCGCAGGCGGACATACTTGCGGTTTCAACGGCGATGGCGGCCTGGCCGGCAATGCCGAAATCGGCGCCACCATGGGTCAAATGGCTTTCGATATCGCCAGCAACCTCTACTTCAGCGACACCGCGAATCAGCGCGTCCGCCGCATCGATTACACCACCGGCATCATCCACACGATCGCCGGCAACGGCACCGCCGGCTACACCGGCGACAACAACAAGGCCACCTCGGCGACCCTGAGCACACCCACGGGCGTCGCCGTCGACTCCACCGGCTCCGTCTACATCATCAGCTCGGCGGCTAACAATCAGGTCATCCGCAAAGTCGGACCGCAGGGTTTCGTCACCTTCGGAAACCAGGCCAAAGGCAAGGCCAGCACCGCTCAATCCCTCACTGTCTCCAACACCGGCAACAGCACCATGGTGCTCACCAATTTCAACATCACTGGCACCAATGCGGCCGACTTCAAAATCGACAGCAATAGCACTACCTGCATACTGACCACGGGCTCGATGTTGGCCGCCGGTCAGACTTGCTACATCGGCCTCATCTTCACGCCCGCTGCCGTCGGAGCGCGCAAGGCCACCCTCACTCTGTTGAACAACACCGTGAGCGGAACCAATACCGTGAGCTTGTCTGGGACTGGCACCTTGCCCACTCCCACACTCGCCATCACCGCCCCTGCCAATGGCGCAACCTTTACCTCCGGAACTGCCGTCACCTTCAGTGCCAGCGTGACTTCCACCTCCGGAGCCCAACCGACCGGCACCGTTCAATTCAAAGTGGATGGCGCCAATTACGGCAGCCCCGTAACTCTCTCCAGCACCGGCACCGCTTCTACCAGTGTGACCGGCCTCACCACCACCACTCACACTCTGTCGGTCACTTACAGCGGGGATACCAACTACGCCGCTGCCGGACCGGTCACCGTCTCCATCACCGTCAAGGCCGCGGCCACCGTGAAGTTCGTCTCGCCCACCGCGTCCCAAACCATGTCCTCCAACACCAGCTTCCCGATCAAAGTGACGGTAAGCTCCAAAGTCACGCCTGCTCCGACCGGCAACGTCACTTTTACGGTCGACGGCAAGCAACTCGGCAGCCCGGTCAAGGTCGCCTCTGGCGCGGCTTCCACCACCGCCAGCCTGGCCTCTGGAACCCACACCATTCACGCCGCCTACGCAGGCGACAAAACTCATCACTCCGCCAGTTCGAGTGAAAGCATTACGGTCAAGTAGAGTTAGTAACCGACTTGATCTGCCCAGAACGATGTTATAGCTGTGATGGATGTTGAAACGGTAATCGATGGTGCCCCAGGTTCGCGCCGCTCCCTGGCGCGAACCTGGGAGTTTCTTCTCAGCGCGACACTCTGTGTTGACCGCCGACTCAATCGGGGTATGTCACGTCCACACTGGGCTTGGTCGCTTCTTTAAAAACCGGGGACAGACGCAAAAACCGGGCACAGACGGGACGTACCCCTATTCTCTGCTAGCCCTATAAAACGTAAAGCAAAGTAGGCTTGTCTCTCCCTAACCACAAACAGAAAAGGGCCGCCATCAAAGGCGACCCTGAAAATCAATCTAACCCCCTCCTCGAATCAAGCCAAGAACCGAATGCCGAGAGCTTAACCGCTAGTCTCCAGCCACCGGCTCTTCGACTTCCCGGACCTCAGGCTCGACCGGAGCTGCAGGGCTGATCCCCTTCGTGCCGTTGCCCAGTGCCGTCAACGGCAGGAAGCCGTTCTCCGCCACTGGAGCCTTCTCTTTCAGCACGACTTCGCGATACAGCCGGGCCATCTTCTCGTTGTGCGCTGCGTCCTGCTTGATCTTCTCGTTGCGCGCCCGCGTCTTTTCTTCGCGCGCGGTCTTCGCAATGCCCAGCGCATCCAGATCGTGCTGCACGTCTTCCGTCACGATGCCGTCGCGCAGCACCAGCGAGTGCTCCACGGTCGGCATGTTGACTTTTTTGCCGCCCGCGAAGATCTCATGCCGCCCATGCTCTTCGTACCACTTGGTGAGCGTTGCCGTCATGTGCATCTTCTCGATGATGTTCCGCCAGCCCACGCCCGTGTTGTACGCGCAGAAGCTGATCTCCCCTTCCTGCGTCGCGTACGGAATAATGCACTGCTCCGTGCGCCGGAAGTCGTAATTGAACAGGTCTTGGAACCACATGCCTGCGATGAACAGGAAGTTCCAGCGATCCTTGCGCCGCTTCATCACATCGTCAATCGTGCGCTCCGGACCGACCTTGCCATAGTTCTTTCCCGTCACGTTGTAGTTCTTATCGAACTTCTGCAACAGGTCCATCATCTTGAAGTGCCTCGGCGACTGGAACGGATCGAAGTTCTTCATCAGGCAAAGCGCCATGCCCACGCCCGTCCAGAACTTCGAGCGCGCCGCGTCGTTCACCTTCGCGATGTCCTTCGCCAGCTGATCGCCCTTCAGGAACGCCGTCACCGGCACCGCTTCCTTTGTCTCCTTATCGATCATCACCGCCATGCCCGTCCCGCAATTCGGGTGGCAGCCGCATGACAACTGGCCCCAATCATTGTTGGCGTCGTTGGCGTGCATCAGGTCGGCCCAGTCGCTGAACGTTCCCATGAAGCTGATCGGGAACCAGTCGCGCGCGGGCTCGCCCAGGCCAGTCTGGTTCTTCACGTCGTGCGCCAAGTGCGACAGCGTGTAACGCTGCGCCTGGCGGCGATCGTCCGTAACCGCTTCGTCGCGGCCCGTGAAGCTGACCGGCTGGAAGCTCAGGAAGCCGATGCGCTTCGGATTGTCGAGCGCGAACTGAATGATGCGTCCGACCTGCTCGTTATTAATCCCGTTGACGATGGTCACGACCGGAACGATTTCGCAGCCGGCGTCGTGCAGATTTTCGATCGCCTTCAGCTTCACATCAAACAAGTTGCCGACCGCGCGGTGCGAATTTGCTGCGTTGCCGATGCCGTCGAACTGCAGGTACGCATAACGCAAGCCGGCTTCGACCGCCTGCCGCGCAAACTCAGGGCTCTTCGCAAACTCGATTCCGTTGGTCGCCGCCTGCACCGAGTTGTAACCAACCTTGCGGGCGTAGCGAACCGCATCCAGGAAGTACGGCGAAAGCGTCGGCTCGCCGCCCGAGAACTGCACCGACATCTGGCGGCGCGGCTTGATCGTGATCGCGTTGTCCAGAACCTGCTTGATCTCTTCCCAGGTCAATTCATGCACGAACCCGACCTGGTTCGCGTCCATGAAGCACGGATCGCACATCATGTTGCAGCGGTTCGTCAGGTCGACCGTCAGCACCGATCCGCGGCCATACTTCACCGTCGAGGATCCGTGGTTGTGCAGCTTCTCGTCGTTGTGCGCCAGAATGTCGCGGCCCGGAAACACTTCTTCCAAATGCTGCGAGAACTCGGTGTCAATCGACATCACATCTTCAAAGTGGCCGTGCTTCGGGCAATCCTTCACCATCAGGATCTTGCCGTCGCGCTCCACGATCGTCGCCTTGATCTCACCGACTTTTTCGTTCAGCAGGATTTCGTACGGCAGCTTGCCATCCAGAATCTGCTGGCGGATTTCGGGCACGCACTTCGGGCACAGCGAATCGGTCGAGCGCGGCCAGCCGAGCGGCGGCTTCGACTTCTCGTAGGATTTGAGCAGAGGCTTATCGGACCACTTCGGCGTGGGCGACGGATTCGGCTTGATGCGGTTGAGGCGCTCAAATACCGCCCACACTCCGGTGGCGGCGACGGTGACTGCCTTCTCCACATACTTTATCGGCTTATGCATGTCCTCTGGCTCTCCTGAAAAATAATGCGCTGTAAGACTGCGCGTGCTCGAACCGCCTCCGATCAACCCTTTGCGATCGAAAGATGATGGTTCCAACTGCGCTTGGAACGGGACGGGATCGCCCGGCCCTGGGAGCTTCCTGTTTACCTTTTCTTAAACCTTCACTCGCCGCCCGGGCACCCGACAAGTACCCGCGCGGCTTACACTACGTCGACCATGAAGGTAGTCGAAGCATGCAAGTCATTGCATCTACAACCCAATGAGTGGGGTTATTTCGCAGTTAAGTGGTGGAATTCGGCAGCGAGCGGAGATCGGAAAATTGCCGTAAAGCATTGAAAAGACGACGATTCACTTCCCGGCAGGAAAAACGGAAAGGGCACAATTTCGTGCCGTCCCAGGGCCAACGGGAAGGGCACGACTTCAGTCGTGCCGCCACAGCAGCAAACAGACAGCGGCTTTAGCCGCTGAGGTTCACCCTCAACGTTGCAAGAGTCCCCATTGGGCAGCGCTCCCGTTTCCTACCGGGAGCTTGGAGCTCAAAAAGAGCACCCAGCGATGACCGCCGCCACCGTTCCCGCCAAACCAATCGACGATCAGGTGATCGCGCCCCTCGAGATGCTAACAACCAGCGCGCAAAGCGATCATTAAACAAAGCGCATACACCTTCTTTTCTTCCTGGGTCGCAAGATGAATGTCATCTCTAGAACTGAGCAATTCGAATTCACACGGCACTGGCTTGCTGGCTCAGAAAACATCGCAAGGACCTGCATATCGGCGATAGCGCTTCGAAAAAAATAAGGAAATTCGAAGCTGTCTGACCGCCTTCGGCCAATCTCCTGTAAAGTGATCGTCGTCCGCAAGACCCTGTTCCGCAAAGGACCCGGCTCGTAACAAGGACCCTATCCCCCTCGGACCTATTCCATAAAAGGACCCTATGAAACGTTCCCTGGTAATTCTCGCCCTGCTGTCAGGATTATTGGTATGCGAAGTTTTTGGGCAGGCCACACTGCGACGCACCGACGCCATCGGCGGTGGAGTTACTAGCCCCGTGGTGCACGGCAACTACATGTACATCGGTACGGGCGTCACAGTTACGGTTTGGAACATGGCCGATCCGACGCATCCGGCGTTAGTCGGGCGGACGAAACGCTATCCCGAGCGAGCGCCCATTGTGGGGCTGGCCCTGATCGGAAAGTACCTCTACGCGGGATGGAGCGGCGGGATCTCAATCTATTCGTTGAGCGATCCGGCGAACCCAGTTCGGGTCAGCACTTTCAACAAGTACGTCAAATCCTCCTTCAAGCAAATGACCGGGCTGACCAGCGCGGGCAGTCATATCTATCTGGGTGACGCGAATAACGGCCTGATCGTTGTAGACGCCAGCCATCCGCTCGCGCTCAAGACTGTATCGGTGACGAGCGGCATCTATGAGTTCGATACGATGGCGGCCTACGGGACCCGGCTGCTAACGAGCGGCACGAGCTTTATCGGCGACCGCCTGGTGCACGTTATAGACGTCTCCAGTCCAGCCGCCCCGGTTGAGCTGGGCTATCTGTCGCTGGATGGCTCGAAAATTCTGCGCGCCGTGTTGACGCCCGATTATGCGATCGCCGTAGGATTGAACCTGCAGGTGTATGACCTCCGCAATCCAGCTCATATCGTAAAAGTCTTTGGCGCCCGCATCAGCGAGGCCGATCACGCCATCCGGCACGGCAACGTGCTCTATCTCGCCGGCAAGAACGGCATCCAGGTGTGGGATTTCTCGAAGCCCGCCGCCGCAAAACTGCTGCGCACCGTCCCGATGAACAGCTTTGCGCCCGATGTGGCCGCCAATACGCCGTTTGGTCCGGTGTTCCTGACGCACCTCGATCGGGGCCTCGTCCTTGGCATTCGCGATCCGCGTAACCCTGTACTCGCTGGTCAGTTCACGATCCCGTTCGGGGTGGCGGCGAACGCCGCTGCTTTTGACTCGGAACACACTTATGTCGCCGAAGAAGCCTACGGGCTCGCTGCCCTCGAGTCGAAGGACCTGTCCGAGGACGGCCGATTCAACACCACATTGCCGCGCGATCTTAGTCAGCGCGATATGGACAACGTCTCAGTGGACAGTGGCCGCGCCTATCTCGCGGCCTGGGGTTACGGCGTGCTGATCGTGGATCTTTCCGACCCATCGCATCCTTCCGAACTCGGTCGCCTTCCTTACCCGTTTCCCGCCGCGATTCAGGCGCGGGGCAATTTGGTCTACGTGGCCAGCGCGACCAATGACGGCGTCTTCAGCGTGCTGGATGTTTCCGACCCGAAGAATGCATCCGTATTGGGATCTTTGGCAACCGCGCAGATATTAGATCTGACCGTACGCGGCCGCTACGCCTATCTTGCCGGACGCAGCTTTTCCGTTCCGGGAGGATTGACCATCGTCGATGTTTCCAATCCGTCGGCGCCACTGCAAGCCGGGCAGAACACCGACTGCGCCGACGCCTACGGCGTGGATGTAAGCCCGAATAACAAGATCACTTACATCGCGTGCGCCGACGGCAGCTTTGACATCCTCGATACGAGCGACAAAACCAATCCCGTCACGCTCGGCAGGCTCGCATTGCCGGGCACCCAGGCTCCGGCAGTCTATTCGGTGACGGTGGCCGGCGCGACTGCCTACGTCGGCAATGACTATGGCGTCGATGAAGTCGATGTCAGCGATCCGAAGAACCCGGTACAAATCGTTCGCCACCCGACAGGGTTTCCCGTTCGCCGACTTTCCAAGTCGCCGGACGGCCGGATATTCGCATTTACCGGCCTGGCTGGAGCCTATGAGTACACTCCAGTCGCGAGCGCCACAAGCGCAGGCTCGCCTCAGCAGTAAGAAGGCTTAGCAGTAGAAAGAGGAGAGTCGATCGAAGCCAGAGGTTCGTCGTGAGCCGCCAGGTGGCCCACTCAAGCCTGCCGGGTGGCCCACTCAAGCCTGCCGGGTGGCCCACTCAAGCCCGCCGGGTGGCCCACTCAAGCCCGCTTTTGGCTTGAGTGGGTCTCTCCAAACATCTCAACGCCTGACTAAAGTGAAAGCGAAGAACACCCGCACGCGTCACAAAGCGCTGGCTCTATCTCAGCTCCGCGGCCTCTGCGCATCCTCAGCGCCACTGCCGTAGGCTTTCGCGCCACGATTCCTACACGCTTGTAAACATTCTGTTTCGATTTCATAAACCCCACCCAAGCACTCGACTATTCGATATACTCCCTCCGTGCCGCGGCTTGGGGTGCCCGGCGTGTCGTTCTTCCCGTTCGCCATCGAGGCGCGATCTCGTTCCAACCACCGCGTCGTGATGCCCGGAGGCATTTCTTATGCTGCTAAAAGCTGATCCGACTTTTTATTCTTCGCCAAAGCTGGCCGGCCGCGCGCCCGCCGAAAAGCTCGCCTACGTCGCCGCGCTGAACGCCAATGGCGGCAACAAGCCCGACGCGCTGCTGGTCGTCGATGTCGACCGCGACTCGCGCTCCTACGGGCAGACCGTCGGCCATGTCGACATGCCGAACGCCGGCGACGAACTCCATCACTTCGGCTGGAACGCTTGCAGTTCCGCGCTCTGCCCCTACGCCCCGCACCCGCATCTCGAGCGCCGCTATCTCATCGTACCCGGCCTGCGCTCCTCACGCATCCATATCCTCGATACCAAGGCGAACCCGCGCCAGCCCGAAATCGTCAAAGTCATCGAGCCTCAGGTGCTCGCCGAGCGCACCGGCTACAGCCGCCCGCACACCGTGCACTGCGGCCCCGACGGCATCTACCTCAGCGCCCTGGGCGCGCCCAATGGCGACGGCCCGGGCGGCATCTTCGGCCTCGATCACGACACCTTCGACCCGCTGGGCCAGTGGGAAGTCGATCGCGGCCCCCAACAATTCGGCTACGACTTCGCTTGGCACCTCGGGTATGACTTGGCAGTTACATCGGAGTGGGGCACGCCCAACATGGTGGAAGACGGCGTGAACCCCGAGTTACTGCTCGCCGGCAAGTACGGTCACAGCCTGCATGTTTGGGATCTCCGCAAGCGGCGCCACTTACAAGCGATCGATCTCGGCGCCGAGCATCAGATGGTTCTCGAGCTGCGCCCTGCGCATAATCCGACGAAAGCTTACGGCTTCGTTGGAGTCGTCACTTCGCTGAAGGATCTTTCTTCGTCGATCTGGTTGTGGCACAAGAAGCAAGGCGGCTCGAACGGCGCCTTTGAAGTCACCAAGGTGATCGAGATTCCCGCCGAACCGGCCGATCCGGCGCAGTTGCCGCCGCTTCTGCAGGGCTTCAAGGCGGTGCCGCCTCTGCTCACTGATATCAACCTCTCGGTCGATGATCGTTTTCTCTACGCCTCATGCTGGGGCACGGGCGAGATGCGCCAGTACGACGTGAGCGATCCGTTCCATCCCAAACTCATCGGCTCGGTTCACATTGGAGGCATCGTGCGCAAGGCGGCGCACCCGTCGCGACCGAACGAGCCGCTCAATGGCGGCCCACAGATGGTGGAGCTCAGCCGCGACGGCAAGCGCGTCTACTTCACGAACTCTCTTTACGCGGCGTGGGACAAGCAGTTCTATCCCGAAGGCATTCGCAGCTGGATGGTCAAATTAGACGTGGCCGACGACGGCAAGATGCAGTTTGATCAGAAGTTATTTGTCGACTTCGGCGACTTACGCGGGCACCAGGTTCGCCTGCAGGGTGGCGACGCCTCTTCGGATTTTTATTGCTACCCGTGAACCGTGATAAGGGCGGCCTGCAACCAGCAATGGCCGACAACTACCGATGACCTTCTTTTGGCCCTGGGGAGCGCTCGCGCTGCTTGGGGCCTATCACGGCCTGAATCCCGCCATGGGCTGGCTGTTCGCCCTGGCTCTCGGGCTGCAGGAACAACGTCGCGCCGCCGTGTTGATCGCGCTCGTACCAATCGCGGCCGGCCACGCGGCTGCCATCGCGATTGCGGTTGTGCTTTTGCAATTCGCGCAACAATTTATCTCACCAGTCACGCTCAAGTGGGCCGTCGCATTTTTTCTGTTGGCGCTGGGAATCTACCGGCTCTTCCGCGCCAGCCATCCCAAAGGCGCGGGCATGCGAGTTACGCGCTGGGAGTTAGCCGTGTGGTCATTTTTGATGGCATCCGCCCACGGCGCCGGACTCATGGTCTTACCAGTTCTACTCGCAGGCCCGGGAGCCGCGATGCCGCACCACATGCACGCAGGCATGATGGGGACGATGCCCGGTGCTCCCTCTTCCCTGCCGACTGCCACACTGCTGCTGGCCGTCCTGGTCCACACGCTGGCGATGTTATTGGTCGCCGGCATTCTCGCGCTCACCTGCTTCGAATTCTATGAGCACTCCGCGCTGAACGTCCTGCGCCGCGCCTGGGTGAACTTCGATCTGATCTGGGCAGTAGCTCTGATCGTGGCGGCAGTGAGTGTGGTGCTGCTCTAAACGACAGACAAGAGAAGGATGAACCCACTCAGCCAGAACCGGGCTTGAGTGGGCCACCCTCCCAACGTTAGCAGAGATTGTCATACAGAATAAACGGAGACCTTATGGACGATTTGTTGCAAGCAGCAGTGCAAGCACATGGCGGTCTCAAGCGCTGGAATCAGGTTCAAGCGATCAAAGTTGCGGCATCGATCACGGGCGCCATCTGGTTTGTGAAGAGCAAGGGCGACCATCGCTGCCAGCAGCATCGTGCCCGCCCTTGCAAAAATCGCAAGGACGGGGCACCCTCACCCTCGATTGGAGATGGGAAATGAAGCGGAAGGCCGGGCCACCCGTCCGTTTTTTGCAACGGCGGGTACGATGCTGCCGGTAGCGTGGAGATGGCGTTGTCCAGCTCTCGGCGAAGATGGTCTGGTGCGAGTAAATATGGATTGGAGGAGATTCGTTCTGCGGCCAGACTGCTCGGGCGGGCTCAGGAGAAGAACAGGTGCCGCCGTCGCTCGTGGTTCCCACCCTTTCGCAAAGAACGCGAAAGGATCGGGCACCCTCGGTCGAGGTCGTTCTGGAAAAACTAAAGGGTGGGCCACCCGCTCGACAGTTCGAAGCTCGCAGCGCGAAGCCCGGTGGGTGGCCCACTCAAGCCCGCATTTGGCTTGAGTGGGAGCCGTGGGAAGCGCGAAGCCCACTGCTTTCAAGCGCGAAGCCCGCAGCTCGTAGCTCTCTAATTACTTTCGCCATCGCGCCCGATCGAGTACCTTATCCCCACTTACACCCGCGCGTGACGCGGATCACTGCCGCCGTCTTGGCAGTAACAATAGATTGTCGAACGACAGTGAAGAGGGGCACGGCATGTTTCCCTTACCGAAAAGAATTGGGGAACGTCCCGTCTGTCCCCTGGTTTTCCAGGTTTCCCCAGGTTTCCGTCCCCAGGTTTCCGTCCCCAGGTTTCCCCAGGTTTCCCGTCTGTCCCCAGGTTTCCAAAGCGCTGAGTCCTCTGAAAAAGGAGCAATGAAGTGACTGAGGAAAAGTTGTTAACCTCCTTAATGATTCTGTCGACTAAAAAGCAACTCGCATTTGGGCTGTTGATTATTCAAAGAATGCTGCCAGATCTCATTGCGTTCTCGAACGAGACGGGCTTTGAGGATTCGTGCTACTTGCAGACTAAAGATGCGGCGTGGAGAGCAATAGAGGGTGCTCCAATTGACAAGATGCTAGGCGAGTTATGCATTCGAAACGCCCCAGACACTGAAGAGTATGCTAATACGCTAACCTCATATGCGCTGAATACTACTCTGGCGATAAGTGACATTGTAAAGTTTTGCGGTGACGGCCAACTCACACATATTACATCAATTGTATCGCTCGCACACGATTCTGTCGACTTATACCTGAGCACTTTGGAGCCATCGCCTATCTCTTCGCCTTTTGGGGCCGAGGATAATCAGCATCCTCTGATGCAAAAGGAAAGACAGCAGGAACGAGAAGATATAGAGTTCCTCTCCAATCTACCCAACGACATGGACGGCGAAGCGATCGCTGTTCTTAAGGGTAGAGCAACGCTACAAAATCCCCTTCTGCCGTTATCTTCCTAGTCGCTACATTGCCTGACCGTACCAAAGTCCGTTGCAAAACCGGGCTTAAGAAACGGTGGCGAAAGTCGGAACATTGTATGCGCCTGGGCGTGTCGCAGGTAGTGCGGGAAGCGGCGAATGGGCGTTAGCACTGGATGTTGTGCTCGATGTGGTATCGGTGGAGCTATGCGGGAGCAGGTGAGGGTTTGAGGCAGGTGCTCGAATTGCCTAGCGCGGCCCGTCAGCAGCAGCAAACTTCGAACACTTTTCCTCGATTCGAGATGAGAGAAACCGTTTCCCTCATGGGAGGATAGCGTTTAAGCTTCCGCTGCAACGAAGTTTTATGGGTAGATGTGTCAGGCCTGTGGCTTGGCTCGAAGGGGCTGCCGCATAGAAATTCGCGCGGCTACATGCCGTTTCACATGCCGAATCGCGGCCTTGCTCGTCGCTAGAAACCCGGTACGGTAGAAACCCGGGGACAGACGGGACGTACCCCAATTCTTTCTCCCAATCTGGAACCATCCATCGCCAACTCGGGTCGTTCATCACGTTCCCAGCACCAGCCTCTCTGTTACGGTGCTGCCATGGCCCGTCTGGCTCGCGTCGTGGTCGTCGACGTCGCGCATCATATTACCCAGCGGGGAAACGCCCGCCAAGTCATTCTCGAACAGGATGCCGACCGCCTCACCTACCTCCAGTTGCTCCACGAATACTCTGCGCTATACGGGCTGGGGCTTCTGGGTTACTGCCTGATGTCGAATCATGTTCACCTGATCGCCGTCCCGCGTAGCTCGGAGGCGCTCGCCCAATCCCTGAAGCAGGCTCACGGACGCTATGCGGCGTACTGGAACGCGCGGCGCTGCTCGAGCGGGCACGTGTGGCAGGGGCGGTTCTATTCCTGCCCGCTCGGCGAATCGCACTTGTGGCAGGCATTACGCTACGTGGAGTTGAATCCGGTGCGGGCGGGAATCGTGGCGTCTGCGGAGCAGTGGCGCTGGTCGAGCGCGGCCGCCCATTGCGGCGTGGCTTCGCCCGAAGCTCTGCTCGAAATGCACGGCTGGCGCCAGCGCTGGACAGCCGCCGAGTGGTGCCGCTTCCTGGCCGACGCCGTCTGCGACTCGCAGCTGAGCGCCTTGCGTCACTGCACGCACACCGGCCGTCCGCTGGGCAGCGCCGAATTTGTGAGAGCGCTAGAGCAGTCCATGCTGCGCCCACTCGTTCCGCGAAAAGGAGGACGGCCGAAGAAAGAGGTTTCCGCTGCGCGCCAGCTAGCGCTCATCTCCGTCGCCTGATCAGAAAACAGGGTACGTCCCGTCTGTCCCCAGGTTTCCGTCCCCAGGTTTCCTTTGTCCCCAGGTTTCCTTCGTGCTTCGTGTCTTCTGGAGACACGCCAACCAGTTAGTGTGACTTAGTAAGTGGGCTGGGGAAGGCTAGATGTCACGGCCGTGGGTGACGGGTGAACATCGAGCCAGGTTGGATTAATCGTCTTGACCAAGAGAATTTGGGGTACGTTCCGTCTGTCCCCAGGTTTCCCCAGGTTTCCCCGGGGTACGTTCCGTCTGTCCCCAGGTTTCCCCAGGTTTCCCCGGGGTACGTTCCGTCTGTCCCTAGGTTTCCTTCACGTTCTGGGATGGGATCGGAGAGGGCAGATAGAAGGATGGGCCACCCGCCCGCGCGAGCAAGAAAATCGGGGTACGTCCCGTCTGTCCCTAGGTTTCCTTAGGTCAGCTCGTTTGACGAGTTGTAAACGTATGGGGACACGCCGAGTGAGCTCAGTCTATTGCCCACCAGATCATAGGTGTAGCTCTCGGTGGTACTCGTTCCCTGGGTTACCTGCAAAAGCTGGTAAATCGCGTCGTATGTGTAGTTCGACGTGACGCTGGTTCGCAGATCGGTCTTCGAGGTGCGATTTCCGGCCGTGTCATAGGTATAGCTGGCACCGTCGAGCGTGGTGCTGCCCGACGTGTGGAGGACGCTCAGGAGTCGCGAGAGGTTGTCGTAGTCGTAGCTGGTGCTCACTCCGTTCGGGCGAGTCAGCGAGGTACGGCGGCTGAGTGCGTCGTAACCGAAGCCGAACGTCTGGCTGCCGTAGCTGAGGCTGGTCAGGCGGTTCAAGGTGTCGTAGCCGTAGGTGGTCTGGCCGCCCTGCGGATCGGTCATCGAGGTGCGATTCGAAGCCGCATCGTAGCCGTACTGCACGGTGAACGCCCCAGCGCTGTCGAAGCTGTAATCGGTGGTGGTCGAGATCAGCCGATTCATGTTGTCGTAAGCGAAGCTGTACGTGCCGGTGCTGCCGGTGCCCGAGTCAGCGACCTGGGTCAGGCGCCCCGCCGGGTCGTAGGAGTAGTTCACCTGATAGGGCGGGTGGCCCGGCCTTTCAATGCCAGCCCCAAAAGATAGAAATGGGGGCCCCATGCTTCGCGCGCTTTGCGAAGAGTGGGCACGATGCTGGCGGCGTCGGCTTTTGAGCTCTTCAAAAATCACATTGCACAAAGAGCATCGTGCCCGCCCTTGCACAAAACGCAAGGACGGGGCACCCACGTTCTGGGATGGGATCGGAGAGGGCAGATAGAAGGATGGGCCACCCGCCCAGCACGCGTGGCTGGGATCGCATCCAGAAGAATCTTCTTCAATTCACCACCAGCGGCGCGGAGACGCTGCCCACACGACCACTGAGGTTGTCGCGCACAACGAATCGCACCTGATACTCTCCCGGACTCAGATTCGAGAAGGCATCCTCATAATTAAGGCCTTTGGCTTTGAACTTAGGCAGGCTGGCGTCCGTCAGCTTGCCTAGAAAGCTTTGCCCGGTGTGTGCCACGTTGTGGCCGCCCTTGAATACGATAGCTGCGAACTCAAGATCAAAACGATTTCCGTCTGGATCAATCGTGAAGCTTGTCGGCGAGAGGTGCAGTGCGAAAGGAATCGTCTTGCTTGCGGAACCCGGGTTGACCGCCGGCAAGCGAACGGAGACCGGCACTCCCGTGCAATTGAAAGGCGAGACCAGGGCAAACTCCAGGTCTTCCTTGCGCTGTGAAACTGGATCGCTCATGCCCTGCGTCACAAAGAAGCCGCTGCGCGAACGCACTTCCACTCCGTGACGATCAAGCGCAACCTTCAACGAACGCCAACCCGGCTTCCCATCGCCCGCCGCAAGATAGTAACTAAGCAGATAGTAAGAGCCAGAGTCTTCGGCAACCGAGCCAAATGCGCGGTCCAGATCGTTCGTGTTGTACGTCATGCGGCCGCCGGTCTGGTCGGCCAGCATTTCCATCGAGGCGCGCACCGAATCGGCAAGCAAGCCTCGGCTATTCATCGCTGAACTCGACTTCGACGGATTCGCAGTATTCGTCGGGATCGGCCGCTGCGGCCGCAGTCCGGCGGCCGACATGGGATAGAGTGCAACCTGAGCATCGTTGAGCGAGTGAATCGCGCGTTGGTAGAGCGCTTCAAGATATCCGGGCATGGCCGCATCGGCCGAGTAACGCACGATAGGCATTCCATCCGTGATCCAGATGAGCGACTTACGTCCGGGAACTCCAGAGAGTGACCATGCGATCGCTTGAAATGCACGAAGTGTGGTTTCAATGGCGCGGTTGCTGTCGAACTGTGCCGTGCTCGCGTCGACCGCTTGCATAAACGCCTCGACCCGGGCATCGACACTGGCCGCCGTGAGCGAACGCGAATTGTAGAAGTCGCTCTGGCTGCTGAGCCGGGCAGAATTTCCTGCGAGCGGGGCGGCCTGGTTCGCTGGAATTCCAGCGTCGGCGCGCTGCAGTGCGCGAATGAGCGCCTGCGGGTCCGAATCAACATCATGAATGATGCCCAATCCGCTCGTGCTGATCGAGACCAGCGCGATGCGCTGGTTTGGCGGGATATGCTTTGCCAGGTAATGCACCAACTGCGCGCGAGCGTACACCTGGTCAGGCATCGGCGTGTTCGCCATGTCTACCGCGATCAGGGTCAGCACTTCGGGCGCGTCCGGCTGCTGGTTGGTGTACATGCCCGGCGTATTGGGCGGAAGCGGTACCACTTCTTTCGAGACCTGGATCTCTTCAAAGGAACTGACTTTCTGTTCGACTCCGTTTTCAAAGATATGAAAGTCGGTTGAGCCAAGCCCCGAAACATGGGCTCCGTTCTTTTCCGTGACCAGGACCGGCACCTGGATGAGCGTGGCGCGAGATCGAAAGCGCAATTCGGGAAGCGCGGTGGTGTTGGCGTCAGCCTTCGCGGGTAATCCGGTTTGCGACCAGGCGACGAGCGATAAGAACAAAGGCGTGATCAATAGCAGGCAGGAACACCACTTACTCAACAGACGAAGCAGGGGCATCGGGTGTTGTCCGCGATTTTCTAATCGGACGCATGGGATTATACCTTACGTTCAAACGGAAACAACCAGGCATATAAGTGTGCAAGAATAGGTGCCTTCCGATTGGTAAGGCTATTTCGGCATAAGGCGTGCTTCGGTCAGGTCCAGCTCGTGTTCGATCTGCCGCAATAAATCATCTCCGATGCGGCGGCGATTACGAAGTTGGATCGCGGTCTCGCGCTCGATTTTAAGCAATTGTTGCGACAGCTCCAGGTGGCGGGTGGCCTAGACTTTTAATTCCAGACCCAAACCATAGAAATGGGTGCCCCATGCTTCGCGCGCTTTGCGAAGGATGGGCCCGATGCTGGCGGCGTCGGTTTTTGACCTCTTAAAGAATCAAATCGCACAAACAGCATCGTACCCGCCCTTGCACAAAACGCAAGGACGGGGCACCCACGTTCTGGGATGGGATCGGAGAGGGCAGATAGAAGGATGGGCCACCCGCCCGCGCGAGCAAGAAAATCGGGGTACGTCCCGTCTGTCCCTAGGTTTCCTAGGTTTCGATCCTTAAAATCGGGGTACGTCCCGTCGGTCCCCACGTTTTGTCCCACGTTTTGTCGTCCCCACGTTTTGTCCCCACGTTTTACCCCCACGTTTTTGTCCACCCGGGAGGCTTCGAAAACTTCCCCACTCAAGCGCACAGTACGCGCTTGAATGGGGCACTCGTTGTGGGTTCGGAGAGGAACAGCCGCTTTTTGAGCTGACCCCACTCAAGCCAAAAGCAGGCTCGAGTGGGCCAGGATTCCGAGCTGTGTCACCCGTCCGTCCCGTGCATTCATTTCCTGCGCGAAGCTTCTTCTTTGCCGAGCACTTTCTTTTTTGTCCCTCCGAGTAAGTGCCAGGCGTCGCGGTAGGCTTCGAATTTCTCGCGGTGCCGCAAGCTGCCGTGCGGATAGACGCGCAAATCGGAGCTTGTGCATTGCCGAATGGGAACGATGTAGAACGCGTTACACGGGATGATATAGCCGACGATGAAGTCGACTTCGTTTCGACGGTATCGGGCACGAGGGCCGGATCGCGGTTTGCGGCAGGTGGGAAACTGATATCCGCCGTAGGTGAGAAACTGCGTGCACTTTACCTGCACGCGATGGAAGACGCGCGAGTTGTGGCCGGCCTGCACAACGAAGTCGTAGCATTGGCTGTTGCCCCAAGGGCGGGAGACGACCAAGCCGTGCTCCATGGCGCAGTGCAGGAAGGCAGCTTCGCCAAACTCTCCGACGATGCCGGGAGGTACTCGCGGTTTTTGCCGCTCGATGATGTCAGCTTGCTTTTGAGCGCGATTGAGTGCAAGCGCGCGAGTTTCATGGTCTCGTAAACTTTGCCGATGATTTGCCGAACCCCAGGGCCGCATAACGTGCCTACCTTCGAGAGATGTTTGGCAGGCATATGGACTGGCCTGGCGGCGATGCGACAGCACGACCAGCAGTCAAGATGCGATGCCGCGAGCTTGCGCCCGCGGGGAGCCTCGCTTCGAGCCTGGAGACTCGTGGAGTTGGCAGCGGTCAAAACACGCCGCGTGCCCCGCGAAGACCAGCGCCGCTCCGGCCCAGAAGATCGGCAAAGACTCGTTTGTGAGGAAAGTTCCCCAATATTAGTTTGGGAGATTCGAGCAGCCTTTGCAGTGATGGGCATCACGCTAGTTTGTGACAGGTTTCTTCACCACAGAGACACAGAGAAAACCTTTCGAAAGGCTAACCGTCCGTCGAGCGTGGATGTTCCCACTCAAGCCAAAACCGGGCTTGAGCGGGCCACCAAACATGAGCATTCCAAGGAGTGTTCGATAAACAAAGGCAACTGCAGATCCCTCGCTTGGCTCGGGATGACAACTTCTTAAGTTGTGGTGGAAACGCCTTTTCAGGCCGGTGGAGATTTCGGCGGGCATGGGCTCTCTCGCTTCGCTCGGGATGACAAAGTGGAACTGCCGCCTCTTGAACGAACCCACGCACGCCAAAGGGGTGCCGCGGCAAATCCACTGCTCACGCCAGCCGCACTGCTTAATGCAGTTGCAGTGCTTCGGCAGATGCACTGTTTACGGCGAACGCATGGCTACGGCGCATTGGCTGCTGCGGCAAATCCAAGGAACTCCGCGGAGGCATGCGCTAAGGAATGCTCATTGGCCTTCTTGTTTCTCTGTGACTCTGGGACTCTGTGTCTCTGTGGTGCATTGATTTTTGTCGCAAAAAAATCCGGCCCAGGTTTCCCTGAGCCGGAGGACGAAGTGAGCAACGGGTTAGAAGTTGATTTGAGCGCGGATCTGCAGCGCGCGCGGCGAGCCGTCGCCGCCCAGGAACGATCCGTAGACGCTGGTCGGATCGCTGACCGTGCGCACGATCGAGCCGAACTGCGGGTTCGAGACGTCGGCAACCGGCTGGTCAAAGTTGGCGTGATTGAACAGATTGAAGGCTTGCGCCCCGATCTGCAGCTTCGCGCCTTCCCAGTGCGGCAGGCGGAAGGTCTTCATCAGCGTGAGATCGGTGTTGAAGAAGCCCGGGCCGTAGATCTGGTTGCGGCGCTGGTTGCCGAAACCGGCGACGCCGCCCGGAACCACGGGTGAAGAGAATTGTGCGCTGCTAAGGCAGGGCGTGGTCGTGGCTGACGATCCACAGGAAATGGAGCCGACCGTCGAGTTCGCAAATAGCGACGTACCGAGTAACGGCCCGTAGTTATACGCGCCCAGGACGCCGGTGCTGGCGCCATCGACCACCGTGAAGGGCAGGCCGGAGCGGGCGAAGACCGTGCCCGAGACCGTCCAGTCCAACAACACGCCCCACACGCCGTGCAGATGCGGCGTGTTGTACACGTAGTTCAGGTTGAACTGATGGCGCGCGTCGTAGTCGGCGTTGCCGTAGTTCGACTGGCGCAGGTTGAACGGATTCTGCGGTCCCAGCACGCTCAGGTTGGTGCCGAAGTTGAAGGGGAGAAATCCGCCGTTGGAGACGTCGTCCATGGCGTGGCTCCAGGTGTAGTTAGCCGACATCTGGAGGTTGGTCCAGCGCATGGTAAGTCCGGCGGTAAGTCCGTTGTAATTGGAGACGCCGGGCGTGGAGACTTCGCTGATCGACGAGAAGCGAAGATCGGTCGGCGAAGTTGGCAGACCGTTGAAGCCGGTGACGCCGAGCGACGTCGTGCAAGGCGTCGAGCCGGCGGGCTGGAACGGGATTGTGGCCGAGTTACAGTAGGCGTTCAGGCCACCGTTCTCGAGCGCGAGATACGATCCGTGATTGCCGACATAGGTGATGCTCGCCGACATCTTCGAACCCAGAGCCTGCTGGAATCCGAAGTTCCACTCGTCGTAAATCGGGTAGTGGATGTTGGGAGCGGCATTCACTAAAGCGGGCGGAGTGAAAAGACTGCCACCCGGGCCGGCTTCGATCTGGCCGATGGTGAGGCCGTTGGCAAAGCCCGCGAGGAAGGCGGCGTTCGAGGCGGCGGTCGCGGTGGAAGAACTGCCGGGCAAGCCCGGCGCGAGTTGCAGGCCCGAGGAGATGAAGGTGTTCTTCAGCGGCGAGTTGGTATCGAGCAGCGTCGCGACCGTGCCCGGGAAGTTGTCGGCGAAGATGCCGATGCCGCCGCGGAACACCGTCTTGCCGTTGCCGTACGGCTGCCACGCAAATCCGAAGCGCGGTTCCCAGGCGATGCTCTGCAGTCCGGGCAGCGCCTGATGCAGCCCGGTCTTGATCGCCGCGTTGTAGGGCTGGTCCGGATCGTGCGAGATGCCGAAGAAAGAATCCGTCAGCCTCGCAAAGCAATCCGTCTGGCACACGGGGTTGGAGTTGTGCTCGGCGCGGAGGGAGAAGGTAAGTTTGAGTGTGGGTTTGACGGCCCACTCATCCTGGGCGTAGAGGCCGAGGCTGTAGAGGGCGAGCGGCTGCGTTGGGCGGGTGGCGAAGGACTGCTCGAAGGTATCGGCGACGCCGTTGAAGAAGCTGGCTTCGCTGGCGAAGACAGCGGTGGGGATAGTGGCGTTGAAGCCGCCAGGGGTGTAATCGGTGACATCGTTGCGCCGGAAGTTCACGCCGAACTTGAGAGCGTGATTGCCGTGCTGCCAAGAGAAGTCATCGGAGATCTGATACTGGGTGACGTTGCGCCCTTGCGGCCAGGTGGAGTAGTTCCCTCCTCCGGGAGTGTAGAAGAGGCCGTTGGGCGAGCCCCCGGCGAAGGCGAGCTGATAGGGGATGAGGCTGGTGGCGGCGGAGATGCTGGCGGGCGCAAAGATGGCGCTGTACCAGGAACCGGCGGCGATGAACTGGTTGACCGCGGTGGCGCCGAAGGTGTGATTCTCCTGGAACTGGCCTTCGTATTGCGGCTGATTGCTGACGGTGTTGAGAGTGGGGTTCAGTGGGTCGGCGTAGGTGGCCTGGTTGCCGCGATCCATGCGGTAGTGGACGAACATGCGGTCATTGGCGCCGATGTTCTGATCGACGCGGGCGGTGAGCAGCCACTCGGTGGTGAGGTTGTTGATGGAAGACTGGAACTGCAAAGCGCAAGGCACACCGGCCGGCAGCGCGACCGAGCCATCGCAACCGCCGCCGGGCAAGACATTGGCGGCGCGGTTGACGCCGGGCGCGTGGTTATAGAGGGAAAAGATGTTCTGGTAGAACGGAATCTGAGCGGCGCTGCCGCTTGATGCGAGATTCGCGAGGGTGGCAGCCTGGAACTGCGGGCTGGGAATGTTGACGGGCTGCACGACCGGGAAGAGCAAGCGCAGCCCCTCGGTATCGACGAAGAAGAAAGTTTTGTCCTTGCGAATCGGGCCACCGAAGGAAGCTGCCCATTGATTGGCGTTGACGAAGGGGCGTGAGACGCCGGCATTGTTATTGAACCAATCATTCGCGTTCATGACGCGGCCATTCCAGAAATACTCGGCGTTGCCGTGGAAGCTGTTGGTGCCGGACTTGGTTACGTAGTTGACGTTGGCACCGGCAAGTTCGCCGTACTGTCCCTGAAAGCCGTTGTTCACGATGGTGGCGGTTTGAATATCGTTGGTGCCGAGAAGGAGGTTGGTGGCACCGGAGTTATTCAAGTTGAGGAAAGGATCGTTCTCATTCATGCCATCGACGGTGAACAAGTTCGAGGTTCCGGAGATGCCGTTGACGGCGCTGTTGCCGTAACCGGCCTGGGTGTTCATGGTGGCGCCGGGCGCGGTCTGGAGATAGTAAGTAAGGTCATTGCCGGGATTGGGGATGGTGGAAATCTGTTCCGGCGTGAAGGTGGTGGAGATGTTGCCGTTTTCCGTCTGCACGAGTGCAGGACCACCGACGACCTCGATGGTAGTGGGCGAGGCGGTGCCAACGGCAAGCTGGAGATTTGCGGTAGCGACCTGACCCACGCTGATGCTAACGGTTTGCTGGGTGGCAGAGAACCCGGAGGCCGTGGCTGAGACGGTATAGGCGCCGGGGTTCAGCAGCGGGAAGCGATAAGAGCCCTGCGCGTTTGAGGTGCGCGTCTGCGTGGAACCAGTGCCGGTATTTTTCAAGGTGACGGTGGCGTTCGGAATGATGGCGCCGGTCGGATCGCTCACGATGCCGGTGAGGTCGCCGGTGGTGAACGACTGGGAGAACGCGGACGGCAGAGAAAAGAGACAAAGCGCAGCCAACAGGAAGAACGTCAGATTCTTTCGAAACATACTCCGCTCCAGATTGAAGATGCTCTACATCGGGGGATGAATGCCGGTCACTGGAGTACGAGTGTGGAATCGAGAGTGACCGACCGGACGCGACAGCCTTGCTTCACAGAAGTTCCCAAACCGGTAACGTGGAGTGAGGCCGGTGAGGGCAAGGCGATCAGGGAGATCGAGAGAGCGGCCGATCAGGACAAGCGCCAGGGCACGAACGAAGAAATATCGGGGTACGACCTACCAACAACGACAGCCTGCTTTCTACTGTACAACCCGAAGCGGAGGTTGTTGGGAATACAACATTCGATGCGCGATGCGTACCAGACAGAGCGGAATTATTTCCAGTGTTTACCGCAGAGAGTTAGGCAAGTCCATCAAGTGATGTGTGTAGAAGCATTCGGAAGTCAGGGGCTTTCAAGTTCCATAGTAATCGGCCGGTTGACGGATCTTTACTTCAGGATTTCATATGAGATGGGCTTCACAGAGTGTGTGGCCAGTGTTTTTGTGTAACGACTTGTCTCTCATTTGTGGAGCTTGTGGAGTAAGAGGGTGAGATTTGAAAGACAGGCCTTGTGCAGGCTGAGTAGCAATGGAGAAGCGAGACTGTGCATCCGTGTGTGTGGTCTCAGCGGTGGGGGCTGGGGCCGTGAAATGGCAGCGGCAAGGCTGGCATCGCGGGACTTCCCTCCCTTTTTGTTCAGGTCTTTATGATCGTGATCTCGGTGTCGCGGGATTGTGCCGCTCTTGGTTGTGCAGAGGAGGCGAGGCTCCGGCCAGGGGCGAGGGCGAAAAGGGGGCGGGTGGTCGAAACGATACGGAGTGCGAAACCGCCGCTCATACAGGGCCGAATTTTCCGGGCCGGCATGTAGAAATCGGGTCTCGCCGTTCGTCGTTATAGTGTAGGCGGGAGAACGAGCCCGGCCGAAGAACATTCAGGAGACGACATGCCGCAATATCTGGTTTCTGGTTACCTTCCCGACAACTACGACCCATCCACGGAAAGCGAAGAGACGATCGAGGCGATCCATGCACTGAACCGGGAGATGATTGCCGCCGGGGTTCGAAAGCTCGCCTGCGGCCTGGGCAAGACGAAGACACTGCGGGCGCAGACCAACGGTGAACTGCTTCTCACCGATGGGCCATACCTGGAGGCGAAGGAGCACGTGGGCGGTTTATGGATTCTGGAGTGCGCCAACATAGACGAGGCGCTGGCCTGGGCGCGCAAGGGCGCGAAAGCGTGCCGCACGGCGATCGAGGTGCGCGAGATGTTCTTCATGCCGGCCCCCGAAAAGAAGTGAGCGAAGCGGCAGGAGCCAATCGGGGCGGAGCCGGGTCGTCTTCGAGACCCGGCTTGCAGACGACCTAAACGAACAAAAGACACACGGGAGCGGTGGCGACCGGCCACCGCGGATTGAAGGGCGGCCTTGCGCGCAAGAAGGCTGATTCTTCAGGAGGGACAACCATGCGAAAAAATAAGCGGGGCGTCATTGCAATCGCGGGCGTGGCACTGCTCGTTGGGCTGGGCTCGACACATCCGATGTGGGCGCAGGCTGCGGCGGCACCTTATCCGGCGATGGCTCCCATCGAACAATACCTGATGGAAAGAGCGGCCGAGATTCAATTGGCGCGAAGCGCGGCTCCCGATTCGATATCCCGCGACGCGACGATCCTGGTTCTGGGACGGCAGGGTTACGAGAGAGCAATCGAAGGCAAGAACGGGTTCGTCTGCATGGTGGGGCGGGCATGGGGTGCCGCTTTCGACTGGCCCGAATTCTGGAACCCAAAGGTACGAGCGGCCGATTGTCTGAACCCGGAAGCTGCACGATCGATGCTGCCCATCGTTTACCTGCGCGCCCGTATGGTGATGGCCGGACGTTCGAAGGCGGAGATGCTGTCGGCTGTGAAAGCGGGGTTTGAGAAGAAACAACTGCCGAAGCTCGAAAACGGCGGCATGGATTACATGATGTCGAAATCGGCCTACCTGACCGACCAAGGGGGGCACAACATGCCACACCTGATGTTCTACACCCTGGTCAAGGAGGGTAGCGATTGGGGTGCTGGGGCAGCGGGCTCGCCGGTTTTCGCGGCACCGTATTGGTTCTTCTCTCCGAAGGAAGAAAGCGAGGCGAAAGGTTTGCCACCGATTCTCGTGTTCCTAGTGGCGGCCACGAGCTGGTCTGACGGAACGCCGGCGGGCCAACATCATGACGGAGACTGACGCGGGGTGGCGGCGATACGAGAGGCCCTGTAAGAAGCGACCACAACGGAACGCATGGCATGAAGACACCATGCTGGTGCCGGCGGATGCGAACTGATAATTTTCAGGAGGAAGAACCAATGCAAGAAATGAAGGCTTGTTCCAGCGCAATGAAGACGGTCGCACTGCTGGTTGTACTCGGGCTGGCGTACCGGGCGACGGCGCAGGGTACGGCGACGGCTTACACGAAGATGGCGCCGGTGGAACAATATCTCATGGCAGACCGGGAGGCGGAAATCGCCCTGGCGCGAACGGCGGCGCCGGAGTCGATTGTGCGGGATGCGGAGGTCCTGGTTCTTGGGCGGCACGGTTTCGAGACAGCCGTGAAAGGCAAGAATGGATTCGTGTGTATTGTGGGGCGCTCGTGGACGTCGGCGGCGGACGCTGACTTCGAGGATGCGAGAGTGCGGGTTCCGATGTGCGTCAACGCGGCAGCGGCACGATCCTATCTTTTGCGCGTCACGAAAATTGCCAACCTGGCGCTCGCGGGCCGCACCCTGGCAGAGGTGAACGAGGCGATGGCCGCAGCCGTCGAGAAAAAGGAATTGCCACCGATGGGCGCGGGAGCCATGTGCTACATGATGGGAAAGCAGGGATTCGGCGGGGAAAGCGTGCCGCACTGGCCGGCCCACCTCATGTTTTTCTTTTCGGACCTCGATCCGGCGGCATGGGGCGCAAACCTGGCGGGTTCTCCCGTCCAGGGGATCGCGGACGCCTCGGAACACCTGACACAGTTCGTCATTCCAACGCAACGGTGGGCAGACGGGACGGAGGCTGCTCCGGTATCGCCGTCCCACGCGCATGAGTAACGGGTTGGACTGGCGACGATAAGATGGAGTCGGGCGAAGATGAGCGAGGTTCACCGAACCATCGAGGCGGTGTGGAAGATCGAGTCAACGCGGCTGATCGCTGCGATTGCCCGGGTCACCCGCGACGTCGGACTTGCCGAGGAACTGGCGCAGGACGCGCTGGTTACGGCCATCGAGCGGTGGCCCGAAGAAGGCATCCCTGAAAATCCCGCGGCATGGCTGATGACGGCGGCGAAGCGGCGCGCGATCGACAGCCTGCGCCGCGGGCAGATGCTGGTACAGCAGCACGAAGAGATTGCGCGCGCGCTCAAGGTCGAACAGCAGCGGCTGGGAGAAGCGATGGACCGGGCCCTGGATCAGGTGATCGACGACGATATCCTGCGGCTGATCTTTACTGCATGCCATCCCATACTCGCGGTGGAAGGCCGCATCGCACTTACTTTGCGCCTGATCGGGGGCCTGACGACGGCAGAGATCGCACGCGCCTTCCTGGTGCCGGAGAAAACGATGGGGCAGCGGATTTTTCGCGCGAAGAAGATGCTAGCGGAAGCCCATGTGCCCTTTGAGACGCCGTCCGGGGCAGAATTGCAGCGCAGGATGGAGTCGGTGCTGCTGGTTGTCTACCTGATCTTCAACGAAGGCTACACCGCAACCTCGGGAGAGCAATGGATGCGATCGGCGCTGCTTGAGGAGGCGCTACGGTTGGGACGCATGCTGGTGCAGTTTGTGCCCGGCGAATCGGAAGCCCACGCTCTGCTGGCGCTCATGGAATTCAACGCGTCGCGCAGCGCGGCGCGGCGCGGAAAAACCGGCGAGGCGATTTTGTTGCCGGACCAGGACCGCTCCCTGTGGGACCAGGCGCAGATTCAGCGAGGGATGGCCTGTCTCGAACGCTCGCAGATGTTGGGCGGCGGCGCAAAGCACTATGCTTTGCAGGCGGCGATCGCTGGCTGTCACATGCAGGCTGGCACCGCGGAAGAGACGGAGTGGGACCGGATCGTGCTGCTTTACGATGCCCTGATGCAGACCAGCCCGTCTCCGATCGTAGAGTTGAACCGGGCAGTCGCCGTAGGAATGGCGCAAGGCCCGGAGGCGGGACTGGATGCACTGGATGCAGCAGCGAGGGCAGGCGGCGACTCTACACTCGCGAGCTACCATCTGTTCCCCAGCGTGCGCGGCGACCTGCTGATGAAGATGGGCAGGTTCAGCGAAGCACGGGAGGAGATTGAACGCGCCATCGCCATGACGAAAAATCTGCGCGAACAACAATTGCTCACGGAGCGACTGAAGCAAATCGAGAAAGCTATCCCATCCAGTTAAGGGTGGTGGGTGGGGAGCGTTTCAGGGACACGGAGGCACAAAGAAAATCTTTTGCAGACTGGGTTTGATTGGTGATTTCGAATTTTCAGAATTCTGGTCGGGAACAGCAGATTTTTCCTGGGCACAGAACCGAGCTCACGACGGACCTATCCACAGGGACCGAGTTCCATGGCGGTCATTCGGGGAGGCGCGGATCTTTCTTGTAGCTGGAGAAGACGGAGCTTTGAGTGATGATGCCTTCGAGTTTGCGCAGGTCCGCGCGATTGACGACGGGGACGATGGGGTACTGGCCGATGTAGCGGACGGCCATATCGAGCGG
>Ga0335069_10000320_pt1 | contig 82085 bp, 65 predicted proteins | sample Lox_Sample_11_FD_206714 | JGI IMG/M metagenome (GOLD analysis project Ga0335069, IMG submission 206714) | Soil microbial communities from Loxahatchee National Wildlife Refuge, Florida, United States - Lox_Sample_1.1 | ecosystem: Environmental > Terrestrial > Soil > Wetlands | place: USA... | reverse complement strand
GAGGAGCCCGAGGCGCTCGACCGCATCGTCCCGCTGTTCGAGGGGCGCGGGCGACTGGCGATCCTCCTGCAATTGCTCGACGAGCGCGCCCAGCCGCCCTGCCCTCCCGCAGCCGCGGCGCGCATCCGGGTCCGGCTCGCCGAGCTCTACCTGCGCACGCTGGGCGACCTCTCCCGGGCGGTGGCCGCCTGTCGCGTCGCGGTGGAGCTGGACCCCGGCAGCGTGGAGGCCCGAACCGCGCTGGCGGACATGCTGAGCAAGGACCCGGGCTCGGCCGATCTCGCCGTCGACGCCCACCGGGAGGTCCTCGCGCTCGACCCCGTCCGGCTCCTCAGCCTGGAGACGCTCTACGAGATCTGGGACTCGCAGCGGCTTCTCGACCGGAGCTTCTGCTGCGCCGCGGCCAGCGCCTTTCTGAACGCGGGTCCGCCGAGGGCGATGCACCTGCACCTGGACTGGCGAGGCCGGCTTCCCTCGGAGCCCCACGCGCGCTTCGACCGGACGTCGCTGGATCTCCTGTTGCACCCCGATGCGCGAAATTCGCTGACCGACGTGCTCCGGGCCGTCGGCGATCAGGTGTCGAAGCTGTACCCACCGGACTTCGAGACCCTGGGGGTGGACCCGCGCGCCGACCGGCTGCGCTCGGACCACCCGGTGGTGCGGGCCATCCGCCTGGTCGCCGAGGGATTCGGCGTGGACCACTTCGACGTCTACCAGGCCAGGCGTGGCCTGATGGTGGCCGAGACCAGCGACCCGCCGAGCATCTGCGTGGGGCAGGACGTGGTGCGGCGGTTCAACTCGCGGGAGCAGAAGTTCCTCATCGGCCGGGCGGTGCTCGCCCTGCTCGAGCGGACGGCGCTGGCCGCCAAGCTTCCCGAGTCGGAGCTCGCGGACCTCCTCGGGGACTGCATCCGTCTGGAGGTGCCCGACTTCGACGGGCTCGGGAAGCGGGACGAGAGCCGGATCCGGACGCTCCGGAAGCTGCTGCCGAGGAAGGCGCTCCGGGCGCTCGAGGAGCCGGCGCGCGCTGTGGCCCGGGGACCGGTGCCGGACCTCGGGAAGACGCTCCAGGGACTGTTCGCCTCGGGGAACCGGGCGGGGTTGCTCGTCTGCGGCGACCCGGCGGTGGCGATGACCATGGTGCTCCGCGAGGACCCGGCCTTCGCCACGTCGAAGGCGCCGGAGTCGCCGGAGAGCGTGATCCGCGCGGTGCGGGAGCGGCCGGATCTGCGGGCGCTGCTCACGTTCTCGGTCTCGGAGGAGCTGTTCACCTTGCGGGACCGAGTGGGGCCGACGTTGCCCGAGCGGGCGGTGTGAGCCGGGCGGCTCCGCGGGCGTCGGGTCGTCGGACGGTCGCGTTCTCCGACGGCTCGGCATGAGTGCAGCACCTCTGAGTGGAGGAGACGCGGGCCGGGCGCGGTACGGCCTGGGGCGTCTTGACGACCCTGGCCTCGATCACCTGCCGTGGCGGGTTGTCCCTACTCCACGCGCAGCACCACGCCCTCGGGCAGCTCGCTCCGCAGCCGTGCAACGACCAGCTCGACGCGCTCGGGCTCGGAGCCCTCCACCGTCACCCGAACGCGGTGGTCGGCGCCGGAGGTCACTGCCGGGTAGCTGCCAATGCCCACGTCGGGCATCCCGAGCGCCACCCGGTCCAGCGTCGCCGCGATCTCCGCCTCGCCCTGCGAGAGGTACAGAGACCGGACGTGCACCGCGCTCCTGGGCAACGACGAGAGCACCGTCTCCAGCTGCACCCTGAAGAGCGACGGCACACCCGGGAGCAGGAACATCCCCTCGACCGCAAGCACGGGGTAGACCGTGCCCTCGGGCGCGAGCAGCTCCGTTCCCTCCGGCGCCTCGGCCAGGCGCAGCGCCTCCGCGGGCATCGAGCCCGAGTGCGCGCGGGAGAGCAGCTCGACGATGCGCGGCAGCCGCACCACCTCGCGGCCCAGTGCCAGCGCCACCGCGCGCACCGTCACGTCGTCGTGCGTCGGACCGATGCCCCCGCTGGTCACGACCCACCGGGCGGTGGCGCGCGCGTTCACCACCGCGCCGACGATCGCCTCGATCTCGTCCGGCACGACGAGGATCGCCCGGAGCGGGACGCCGTGCTCGCGAAACCGGCGCACGAGCTGCGGGCCGTTGACGTCCTCCACCTTCGCCGAGAGGACCTCGTTGCCGATGATGATCGCCGCCGCGCCCGTCCGTGCCATCCGGCCGGACACTCTACTTCCGGCCGCGCCGCGACAGCAGATCTCGCACCCGGGTCAGGATCTCCCGGGCCACGTCGTCCGGCGCTCCCCGTCCGTCCACCCGCACCACCCGCTGCGTCCGGGCGTGCTTCCGCACCACCCGCCCGTAGGCACGCGCCACCGCCCGCTGCACGTCGTCGGCGTCGAACAGCTCCACCACTCCACCCCGCCCGTGGCGACGCCGCGCGGCGGTCCGGGGGTCGACCTCGAGGTACAGCGTCAGGTCCGCCGGACGCGCCGCGGCGTTCAGCGCCTCCACCCACCCGAGCGGGAGCCGCATCCCCTGGTAGGCGAGCGACGACAGCAGGTAGCGGTCCGACACCACCACCTTCCCCTCGGCGAGCGCCGGCTCCACCACCGAGGCGAGGTGGTCCAGCCGGTCCGCCGCGAACAGCAGCGCCAGCGCGCGGTCCGACAGACCCACCAGCCGGCGGGTCAGGGCCTGCCGGAGCACCATGCCGATGGGACCGTCCGACGGCTCGCGGGTGCTCACCACCGCCAGCCCGGCGTCGCGGAGCGCCGCGGCCAACCGCGCGGCCTGGGTGGTGGTCCCGGAGCCGTCGATGCCCTCCAGGACGATGAACCGCCCGGCCCCGGCGCTCATCGGGGCAGCAGCGCCGCCGGGTCGTCCAGGTGGAGCGCCCGGTGCACCGCCTGCAACGAGGAGAACAGCTCCATCTCCCGTCGATGGTGGGCCATCCCGCGCCGGTACTGGATCCACGCGAACACCACCAGCGCGCTCGCCACCGCCACCGACACCGCCCCCAGCACCGGGAACCGGATCGAGTCCCAGAACAGCTTCGCCGCCGCCCCGGTGAAGATGGCGCAGGCCACCAGCGCCACGCCCGCCCTTGCGAAGCAAGTCGCGCTCTGGCGCACCGCCAGCTGGGCCTGAAGCTCGGGAAGCCGCGCCCGGGCCACCTCGGGCGACAGCTCGGTCGAAGAGTCGGTCTGCAAGCGGGGGCGGACCCTACGGCAGCCGGGCTCAGAATGGCTAGCTGGATGCGGCCGCCCTGACCTAGGGCTCGGTCACCAGCAGCGCGCCGCACGCGCCGCACCGCTTCATCGACCCGGGGCTGCGCTCTCCGCAGCGCTTGCACACCCGGAGCTCGGTCGACGCGGCCTCGATTCCGGCCTTCGACGCCGGCGCCGCCCAGGGCAGCCGCATCCCGCAGCGGTCACAGAACAGCCCCGACGTCTGCACATTCCGGCAGTACCGGCAGGTCACCACCGAGGGCGCCACCGCCGGCGGGCCCTCGGGCGCCGCCCGCCCAGGATCCAGGTCCGGTAGCCCCCCTGCCCGGACGTCCGGGCCGAGGCCCGCGTGGGTCATCTCCCAGCCGAGCAGCGGCTCGCCGGGCACCTCCGGCACCGGGCTCGTCGCCGTCGACTCGAGCCCGGGGGCCGGCTCGATGTCCAGGCCCAGCCCGTCCGGGGGCAGCTGCGTCGACTCGAGCCCCTCCAGCGGCGCCGTCAGGTTCGCCGAGGCCGGGGAGGGCCCCACCTGCTTCCCACACACCTCGCACATCCACCCGGTGACCGGTGCCTCGCAGACGGGACAGGGGCGCACGCGGGGTCGGGCCTCAGGTGGGAAGGGCAGGGGTCATCGGGACGAACCGGACCGAGAGCAGCCGCTCGCTCTGCAGCTGCCCATCGTCGCCCTTCCGCAGCCGCACCAGCTCCTGGCCCTCGTGCTGGCTGCCGATGGGCCCCACCAGCCGGCCACCCGGCGCGAGCTGCTCCACCAGCATGACTGGTAATTGCTCGGGCGCCGCCGTCAACACGATGGCGTCGAATGGCGCCGCCTCCGGCCAGCCGTCGAACCCGTCTCCGACCCGGAGGTGGAGCCGGGGCCCCGCCAACGGCTGGAGGTGCTCGGCCGCCGTCCGGGCCAGTCCCTCCCGGACCTCGATGCTGTACACGTCGGCCCCCAGCAGATGCAGGACTGCAGTCTGGTAGCCCGACCCGGTGCCGATCTCGAGAATCCGGTCGCCCGGCCGGACCTCCAGCGCCTCGCTCATCAGCGCCACCACGTATGGCTGGCTGATGGTCTGCGCCTCCCCGATGGGCAGCGCCTCGTCCTGGGCGGCGATGTCGCGGAGCCGGTCCGGCACGAAGTCCGCGCGCGAGAGCAGGGTCATCGCGGCGAGCACGCGCTCGTCACGGATGCCACTCCGGCGCAACCCCAGGATGAGACGGGCGTCCTCCATGCCAGTACCAACGTAAAACGCCGCCGCGTGCCTGGCTACCCCACCCGTGCCAGGGACAGCTTCCCCTCCCACCGCTCCTCCAGGGACCCCAGCAAGCCCCGGTGCTCGGGCCGGGTGAGGCGGGGGTCTGCCGCGGCAATGGCCTTCGCCTCCTCGGCCGCCACCGCCGAGAGCGCCTGGTCCCGGGCCAGGTTGGCCACGCTCAGCTCGGGCAGCCCGCTCTGCCGCGTTCCCAGGAACTCGCCCGGTCCGCGCAATTCGAGGTCCTTCTCGGCGATGACGAACCCGTCGGTGCTCTGCTCCAGCACCTCCAGGCGCGTCCGGGCGTCGGGCCCGCCGGCCGGGGACGGCAAGAGGTAGCAGAACGACGCCGCCGCCCCGCGCCCCACCCGGCCCCGAAGCTGGTGCAGCTGCGACAGCCCGAACCGCTCGGCGTTCTGGATGACCATCACCGACGCGTTCGCCACGTCCACCCCCACCTCCACCACCGTGGTGCAGACCAGCACCTCCACCTGCCCGCTCCGGAACGCGTCCATGACCGCGTCCTTCTCCTCCTGCTTGAGCCGCCCATGCAGCAGCTGGACCCGGCGGTGCGGCCATCGCGCCTGCAGCTCGTCGGCGCCCCGGGTCGCGTCGGCGAGGTCGATCTTCTCCGAGGCCTCCACCAGCGGGTACAGCACGTAGGCCTGCCGGCCCTTCCGCAGCTCGAGCTCCACCGCCTCCCACACCTCGGGCTGGCGCGACGGCGTCGCCACACGGGTGGTGACCGGGGTCCGTCCCGGCGGCAGCTCGTCCAGCACCGAGAGGTCGAGGTCCCCGTAGAGCGTCATCGCCAGGGTGCGAGGAATCGGGGTGGCGGTCATCACCAGGACGTCCGGCCGCCGGCCCTTGTGCCCCAGCGCCTGCCGCTGCAGCACTCCGAACCGGTGCTGCTCGTCGATGAGCACCAGCCCCAGCCGCTGGAAGGCGATGCCCTCCTGGATGAGCGCCTGCGTGCCCACCGCGATGCGCGCCCGGCCGGATTCCACCGCCTCGCGCGCCCGCCGCCGCTCGCTCCCGGTTCCGCTCCCGGTGACCAGCGCCACCTCGATCGCTGCGGGGCCGAACACCCGGGCGAGGGTCGTGTGGTGCTGGGCGGCGAGGATCTCCGTCGGGGCCATCAGCGCCACCTGCCAGCCGTCCTCCACCGCCAGCGCCGCCGCGACCGCCGCCACCGCCGTCTTCCCCGAGCCGACGTCCCCCTGGAGCAGCCGGTGCATCGGCTCGGGACGTGCCATGTCGCGGCCGATCTCCGCCACCGCGCGGGCCTGGGCGCGGGTCAGGCTGAACGGGAGGAGTTCCCGCGCCCGGGCCAGCCGCTCGCCGTCGACGTGGAAGGCGATGCCCGGCTCGTGCTTCACCGCCTGGCGGCGCAGCGCCAGGCCGAGGTGCAGCAGAAACAGCTCGTCGAACGCGAGCCGCCGGTGCGCGGGGCTGCGATGCTGCTCCAGTGCTCCGAGGTCGTCGTCCGCCGCGGGCTGGTGGATGCGGGCCAGCGCCTCGGCCAGCCCGGGCAGCGCGAGGCGCTGACGGAGGTCGGCCGAAAGCGGGTCCTCCACAGCCCCGAGGTGGGCCGCGGCCACCCGCGCCACCAGCTCGCGGACCTGCCGCTGCTCGTGGCGCTCGAACCCCGGGTAGACCGGGACGACGCGCCCCATGTGGAGCGAGGGGCCCCTCCCCTCGTCCGCCGGCTCGATCTCCGGGTGCACCATCTCCCGTCCGCCTGGCGTCGCCCGGAGCTCTCCCGAGACGATGAGGCGCTTGCCGACGGGAACCCGTGACTTCATCCACGGGCCGCTCTGGAACCAGGTGAGCGCGATGCTGCCGGTCTCGTCGGCCAGCACCGCCTGGAACCCACGCTTTCCCGGGCGAATCATCAGCTCCCGCGCCATCCGCACCGTGCCCACCGCCACCCCGCGCTCCCCCGGACGCAGCTCCCGGAGGGTCGAGAGCCGCCGGCGGTCCTCGTACGTCCGGGGGAGCAGGAAGAGGAGGTCGCCCACGCGGTGGAGGCCCTTCTTGTTCAATGCCTCGACCAGACGGGGCGGGACCCGGATGCCGGTGCCGCCGATGGGCTGGGCCAGCGGGCCCCGGCTCGGCGGGGCGGCGATGGGCCTGGCCACCTCCTCGGCCTCGGGCTTCCCCGGACGGGAGCGGACCGGGCGGCGGGTCGGACGCCCCGGGGAGGGCGCCTCGTCCGGGACCGCCGGCGATGCCCGCCGCTTGGTGCGCTTCCCCGGGGGGGCGACGCTCGCCGGAGTCCCGGGAGCCGCGACGGGCCCTCCGCTCCTCGCCTGAACCGAGGCGGCCGGCTCCGGTGGCGCCGACGACGACGTCCTCGGGGCACCGCTCGGTCGCCCACCGTGCCGCGCCGGAGGCCCAGAGCTGGCTGCTCCCGGGGCGACCTGGACCGTCGCCGGCCCGCTCGGGGCCGAGGGAGGGCCCGGGTCGCGGACGCGAGGCGCGAGGGCACGCAGCGCGTCTTGCTGTGACTCGGGGCTGCCGGACTCCAGCGCCCGCGATAGGCGCTCGAGGAGCTGCACGTCGGTGCCGGACCCGGCGGCACGGGCTCCGGCGAGCGCCGCGCGGACCAGCCTGTCGAGCCCCTTCACGTTCAACAGCCGTGCGAAGTCGCTCTGCGCGAGGAAGCGCAAGGGGGCGACCAGCGGCTGGAGGTAGGACGCGGCGGGCATCGACCAGGAACCGGCGCGAGGAGCCTACTCCCCGGGTCCCCCGCCCTACTCCTCGGTGTCGAACTCCTCGAAGAGGACCTCGACCACCTCGTACTCGCGCGGACCGCCCGGGCTCTGTACGGTCGCCAGGTCGCCCACCGCCTTCCCGATGAGGCCGCGGGCCAGCGGAGAGGTCACCGAGATGAGCCGGCGCTTGATGTCCGCCTCGAGCTCACCGACCAGCGTGTACGTCACTTCCCTGTCGCTCTCGACGTCGAGCAGCTTCACCGTCGCCCCGAAGACCACCCTGTCGCCCGAGAGCTTCGAGACGTCGATGACCTCGGCGCGGGCGATCCAGTCGTTCAGGTCGAGGATGCGGCCCTCGATGTGCGACTGCTTCTCCTTGGCGGCGTGATACTCGGCGTTCTCACGGAGATCTCCGTGCGCACGGGCGACCTCGATCTCCCGGGAGATCTTCGTCCGCTCCACGGTCTGGAGCAGCTTCAGCTCCTCCTTGAGGCGCCGGAGCCCGGCCGCGGTGATGGGGATGCGTGCGCCGCTCATACAGGGCGGCGGACCCTAGACGAGCCCGGGTCAGCGCTTCAAGTCCAGGGCATCCTGGAGCGCCATGACCGGAATTCTCCCGCGCACCAGCGCCTCGATCGCCCCCACCGCCATCCGGGCCGCCTGCACCGTCGTGTAGTAGGGCACGGAGTGCATCAGCGACTCGCGGCGGATGCTGAAGCTGTCCGCGATCTCCTTCTTCCCGAAGGTGGTGTTGATGACCAGGTCCACCTCACCATCGACGATCTTGTCCACCACGTGCGGCCGGCCCTCGGTGACCTTCAGCACGTGCTCGGTGGGGATGCCCTTGTTCACCAGGTAGCGGTGCGTGCCGCCGGTGGCCACGATGCGGAACCCGAGTGCCCTGAGCCGCTTGGCCAGGTCCACCATCGCCGGCTTGTCCTCGTCCTTCACCGAGATGAACACCGTGCCCGAGGTCGGGAGCGCCGACCCGGCCGCCAGCTCGCTCTTGGCGAAGGCCGAGTAGTAGTCGTCGGCGATGCCCATCACCTCGCCGGTCGACTTCATCTCCGGGCCAAGGATGACGTCCACCCCCGGGAAGCGGGCGAAGGGAAACACCGACTCCTTCACCGCCACGTGCTTCATCTCGACCTCTCGCGGTGCGTCGAGCTCGCGGAGCGTCTTCCCCACCATGCAGAGCGCGGCGATCTTCGCCAGCTCCACGCCGGTGGCCTTGGAGATGAAGGGCACCGTGCGCGAGGCGCGGGGGTTCACCTCCAGGACGTAGATGGTCTTCCCCTGGATGGCGAACTGCACGTTCATCAGCCCCACCACGTTCAGCTCGCGGGCCAGCGCCGTGGCCTGGTCCTTCATCCGCTCCACCAGCTCCGGCGAGAGCGAGTGCGGCGGCAAGGTCGCCGACGCGTCACCGGAGTGGATGCCCGCCTCTTCGATGTGCTCGAGGACGCCGCCCACCAGCACCTCCCCGGTCCGGTCGGCGACCAGGTCCAGGTCCACCTCGATGGCATCCTTCAGGAAGCGGTCGATGAGCACCGGATGCTCGGGCGAGGCCTTCACCGCCTCGCGCATGTACCGGTCGAGGCTCTCGGAGTCGTAGACCACCTCCATCGCCCGTCCGCCGAGCACGTACGACGGCCGCACCATGACCGGGTAGCCGATCTTCTGCGCGGTGACGTGCGCCTCCTCGGGGCTCCTGGCGACGCCGTTCTCCGGCTGCCGGAGGCCGAGCTTCTCGATGAGCTTGGAGAAGCGCTCGCGGTCCTCGGCCCGGTCGATGGCGTCCGGCGTGGTCCCGAGGATGGGCAGCCCCGCCTTCTCCAGCGGCAGCGAGAGCCGGAGCGGCGTCTGCCCGCCGAACTGGACGATGGCCCCCAGCGGCTTCTCGCGGTGGGCGATCTCCAGCACGTCCTCGAGCGTGAGCGGTTCGAAGTACAGCCGGTCCGAGGTGTCGTAGTCGGTGGACACCGTCTCCGGGTTGCAGTTCACCATCACCGTCTCGTAGCCCGCGGCGCGCAGGGCGAAGACGGCGTGGACGCAGCAGTAGTCGAACTCGATGCCCTGGCCGATGCGGATGGGCCCGCTGCCGAGGATCATCACTTTCTTCCGCTCGGTCGGCGGCGCCTCGTCCTCCTCCTCGTACGAGGAGTAGAGGTACGGCGTGTAGGCCTCGAACTCGGCCGCGCAGGTGTCCACCCGCTTGTAGACCGGTCGGATGTTGCGGCGGTGCCGGTGCGCCCGCACCTCGGCCTCGGTCGTCCCCAGCAGGAAGGCAAGCAGCCGGTCCGAGAAGCCGTCCGCCTTCAGCCGGCGGAGGCGCGCATCGTCCAGATCGCCGAGCTTCACCCCCGACAGCGACTTCGCCTCCAGGGCCAGGTCGCGGATGTTGCGGAGGAACCAGGGGTCGATCGCCGAGAGCTGGAACGCCTCCTCCACGCTCATCCCTTCGCGGAAGGCGTGGAACAGCGCCTGCGGCCGCTCGGGCCGTGCCACCCGGAGCAGGTCCCGCACCCTCTCGGTCCGGGCCACCGGGTCGGCCGGCAGCTCGAGCGCCTCGAACGAGGACAGCGCGCCGGACTCGGTGCTCCGCAGCGCCTTCATGTACGCCTCGCGGAACGTCCGCCCGATGGCCATCACCTCGCCCACGCTCCGCATCGACGTGGTGAGGGTGCGGGCGGCGCGCGGGAACTTCTCAAAGTTGAAGCGGGGAACCTTCACCACCACGTAGTCGAGCGTCGGCTCGAACGAGGCCGGCGTGTCGCGGGTGATGTCATTCTTCAGCTCGTCGAGCCGGTAGCCCATCGCCAGCTTGGCGGCGATCTTCGCGATGGGGTACCCGGTGGCCTTCGAGGCCAGCGCGCTGGAGCGGCTCACCCGAGGGTTCATCTCGATGACCACCATCCGGCCATCCTTGGGGTCGATGCCGAACTGGATGTTGGACCCCCCGGTGTCGACGCCGATCTCCCGGATGATGGCCAGCGACGCCTGCCGGAGCCGCTGGTACTCCTTGTCGGTGAGCGTCTGCGCCGGGGCGACGGTGATGCTGTCCCCGGTGTGGACGCCCATCGGGTCCAGGTTCTCGATGGAGCAGATGATGATGACGTTGTCCGCCGTGTCGCGGACCACCTCGAGCTCGAACTCCTTCCACCCCAGCACGCTCTCCTCGACCAGGAGCGTGGAGGTGGGGCTGGCCTTCAGGCCGGCGAGGCAGATTGCCTCGAACTCTTCCGAGTTGAACGCGACGCCGCCGCCGGTGCCACCGAGGGTGAAGCTGGGGCGGATGATGGCCGGAAACCCGATGTCCTTGACGATGGCCTTCGCCTCGTCGAGCGAGGTGGCGTAGCCGCTCCTGGGCAGGGGCACGCCGATCTTCTGCATCGCCGATTTGAAGAGCTGCCGGTCCTCGGCCTTGTTGATGGCCTGGAGCGAGGCGCCGATCAGCTTGACGCCGTAGCGCTCGAGGATGCCCTTCTCGGCCAGCGCCTTGGCGAGGTTGAGCGCGGTCTGCCCACCCATGGTGGGGAGCAGCGCGTCAGGGCGCTCCTTCTCGATGATCTGCTCGGCGACCTCGACGGTGATCGGCTCGATGTACGTCCGGTGGGCGAACTCCGGATCGGTCATCACCGTGGCCGGGTTGCTGTTGAGGAGGACCACCTGCACGCCCTCCTCGCGCAGGGCCTTGATGGCCTGGGTACCGGAGTAGTCGAACTCGGAGGCCTGGCCGATGACGATTGGCCCGGATCCGATGACCAGGACCTTGTGGATATCGGTTCGCTTGGGCATCGGAGGCGTGCCTGTACCACGTCCGGCAGACGGATCCACCGGGCCCGCGGGACGGCGACCGCCCAGCGCTGACGGGCTCAGGTCACCGCGGCGGCGAAGTCCCGCAGGCGCTGGAGCCCCTTCTCCAGCGTGGCCCGCGACGCGGCGAAGGAGAACCGGAGGTGGCCGGGCGCCCCGAACGGCTCGCCCGGCACGGCCGCGACCAGGAGGTCCTCGAGAAGCCGCTCGGAGATGTCGTGGGCCGAGCCGAGCCGCTGGCCCTTCCAGCTCTTGCCGACCCAGGCGCTCACGTCAGGGAAGGCGTAGAACGCCCCCTCCGGCTTCACGCAGCGGACCCCGGGGATCTGGGTGAGCCCGGCGAAGAGGAGGTCTCGCCGCTGGTGGAACTCCCTGACCATCGCCTGGACGGGCTCCTGCGGCCCCGTGAGCGCGGCCAGCGCGGCCTTCTGGGTGATGCTGTTCACGTTCGAGGTGGCCTGGTCCTGGACCAGCTGCATCCCCTTGATGACGTCCCTCGGTCCCGCGGCGTAGCCCACCCGCCATCCGGTCATCGCATAGGCCTTGCTCATCCCGTTCACCACCAGGGTCCGGCTCCGCAGCGCCGGCGCGACGTCGGCGATGTTGGCGAACGGGTGCCCCGTGTAGAGCAGCTTCTCGTAGATGTCGTCGGTGACGACCAGGACGTCCGGGTGGACGGCCATGACCGCGGCCAGCTCGAGGAGATTCGCCTTAGGGAGCACCGCTCCTGTCGGGTTGCTCGGGCTGTTGAAGATGACCGCCCTCGTCCTCGAGGTGATGGCGCGGGCGAGCGCGTCCGGGTCGGGCCGGAAGCCGTCCTCGACGCGCGTCGGCACCACCACCGGCCTCCCGCCGGCGAGCAGCACCTGCTCCGGGTAGCTGACCCAGTAGGGCGAGAACATCACCACCTCGTCCCCGTCCGAGAGCAGCGCCTGGAAGCAGTTGTAGAGCGCCTGCTTTCCGCCATTGGTGACGATGACCTGGTCGGCGGCGAAGTCGAGCCCGTTCTCGTCCCTGAGCTTCTTCACGATGGCCGCGCGCAGCTCGGGGATGCCGGCGGTGGCGGTGTACTTGGTGAAGCCCTCCCGGAGCGCCTGGATTGCCGCCTCCTTCACGTGCTCGGGCGTGTCGAAGTCCGGCTCACCGGCCGACAGCCCGGCCACGTCCTTGCCCGCGGCGGCGAGGGCCTTGGCCCGGGCGTTCAGGGCGAGGGTGGGCGACGGCTGGATCTCGGCGAGGCGGCGGGCGAGCTTCATCACGCACCCGTACCAGCACCGGCCGACGTCACTCAAGCCCGGCTGAGCAGACCCGGCCCGAGGCCCCCCGAACGTCTACCGCAACTTGCGCACCGGCGAGAAAGTCCCTGGCGTCGTCGCGCTCTGTGACAGCACGCTCGGTCCCTCGTTGACGACCAGGTCGATGCGCCCGTCCCCGTTCAGGTCGGCCGCCGCGATGAAACTGGCGCCGAACAGCCCATCGTGGACCCTGCCGGGTGCGAAGCTGCCGCGGCTGGTGGCGGACTGCATCAGCACGGGGACTCGACGAGTGACACCACGGCCAGGTCGGGCACGCCGTCGGCGTTCAGGTCGGCGATCGCCAGGCGGCGCGCTCCATCCGGCACCGCCAGCTCGCTTGCGGCGAAGACGCCGGGAGTCGTCTGCCGCAGCAGGGTCACGCTGGCGGGGGCGTTGCCGGCATTGGCCACGGCGATGTCGATGCGGCCGGCGGCGGCCACCCTCCCCGGGGAGGCGCAGGTGGTCACGAGCGACGCGCCCACCGGGGGGCGAGCAACGTCCTTGCGACGCGCGGCAAGGTTACCCGCCGTTCTTCGAGGGGAACTTCTTCTGGAGCGCCCGGAACACGTTCGGCGGCACGAGCTCGGAGACGTCCCCACCCAGCGACGCCACCTCCCGGACCAGCTGCGACGAGATGTAGAAGCTGTCCTGGCCGGTCATCATGAACACCGTGTCGAACTCCGGGTCGAGCTTCCGGTTCATGTTCGCCAGCTGGAACTCGTACTCGAAATCGGACACCGCGCGGAGCCCGCGCAGGATGGTGTGGACCTTCTTCTTCCGCGTGTAGTGGACCAGCAGCCCTTGGAACGAGTCCACCTCCACGCGCGGGTCCGGCATCGCCTCGCGGATGAGCGCCTTGCGTTCCTCCACGGTGAACATCGCCTGCTTCCGCGGGTTGTTCAGCACGGCGACGATCAGCCGGTCGAACATGGTGAGCCCGCGCTGGATGATGCTCAGGTGCCCGTTGGTCAGCGGGTCGAACGACCCGGGGTAGATGGCGATGGCCACGCGGCCCGGAAGCATCATCGGACGGTCGCGCGACCGTCAAGGAACCGTTGCCGACCGGTACAGGCTCACCACCGTGTCGCCGAACCGCCGGGAGTCCACCCGCTGCAGGCCAGGGGCCGTGTCCGGCGCGACCTCCCGGCGTCCGTGCTCGACCAGCAGCGTTCCGCCGTCGGCCAGGAGCCTTCCCTTGCCGACCGCCCCCACCACCTCGGCCACCGCCTCCTCGGCGTAGGGCGGGTCGGCGAAGATGAGCGCGAAGCGCCGGCCCTCCGCCGCGAGTCGGGGCACCGCCCTCGCCACCGGCATCCGATGGAAGTCGACGAGGCCGTCCATGCCCAGCGCACGGGCGTTCTCCGCCACCAGCCGCTCCGACTCGGCCCCCAGGTCCACCAGCACGGCCCGGCTCGCCCCGCGCGACAGCGCCTCGAAGGCCAGCGCTCCCGTTCCGGCGTAGAGGTCCAGGACCTCGCCGCCCTCGAAGAACTGCCCGAGCAGGTTGAACAGCGACTCGCGCACCCGATCCGAGGTGGGCCGGAGCCCCGGCCCCTTCGGCCCGAGCAGCGGACGGCCACGGTGGGTTCCGGCGACGATGCGCACGGCCGGGGGGCGGCTACCCGGCTCCCGAGCCGGCGTAGCCCTGACTCTCGATCTGCAGGGTGCTGTGGTCGATCCCGAACCGTTCCACCAGCGCCCTCTTCGCCGCGACCAGGATGGTGTCGTTCTCGCAGGCGCTCGGCTCGTCCACCACCAGGTGCGCGGAGAGGGCCACCATCCCGCTCCCCACCGTCCAGATGTGGAGGTCGTGCACCGCGGTGACCTTGGGAATGGACCCGAGCGCGCTCTCCACCCCTTCCACGTCCACGTGCGGCGGGACGGTTTCCAGGAGGACGTCCACCGCCTCCCGGAGCACCCGCCAGCCTCCGACGACCACCACTCCCGAGATGCCGATGGAGATGACCGGGTCCACCCAGGTCCAGCCGGTGAAGGCCATCACCCCGGCGCCGATCAGCACCCCCACGCTGGAGAGCGCGTCCCCGAGCACGTGCAGGAACGCCGACCGGGTGTTCAGCGAGTGGCCCGAGCGCAGGAAGCCCATCGCCAGGAGGTTCGCCCCGAGGCCGATGGTCGCCACCAGCGCCATCGGGCCGAGGATAACCGTCGCCGGGTGCCTCAGCCGCTCCAGCGCCTCCACCACGATGAAGATGGTGATGGCGAGCAGCAGCACCCCGTTCACCAGCGCGCTCAGGATCTCCAGCCGCACGTACCCGTAAGTCCGCTTGCGGTTGGCCGGGCGGCCAGCGAACCAGGCGGCGAGCAGCGCAAGCCCGAGCGCCGAGACGTCGGTCCACATGTGACCGGCGTCCGAGAGCAGGGCCAGCGAGTGGGTGAGCCAGCCCCCGATCGCCTCCACCACCGCGATCAGGCAGGTGAGCAGCAACGCTGCCGTCATCCGCCGGGTGTCGCGCGCGCGGCCCACGTCCCCAGTCCGGACCCCCGGGCTGTCACACGGCTGGGCGTGGTCCGCGGCGTGGGAATGGTCGAAGGACGGAGGATGGGAATGGACGTGGGTCACGTGGGAGCGCTCGATGCTCCTGGTTACACTATGGTTCGGTGAGTCGCGACGCCATGCCCCCGCCGCCCTCCCCGGGCGCGCCTGAGCCTGATCGGCGGCGCGCCACGCGCGGTTCCTCGGGCGTCCCCCTGGGGCGGGGGGCGGCCAGGACCTTCCGGGTCGCGCGACCCGATGGCGCCGAGGTGCACGTCGAGGTCGAGGGAAGCGGCCGGTCGACCCTGGTCCTCTGCGACGGCCTGGCCTGCGACGGGTTCGCCTGGAAGTACCTTCGCCCGGCGCTCGCCGAGCATCACCGCGTCGCCCACTGGCAGTACCGCGGCCACGGCGAGTCACCGCTGCCGCCCCCCGGCGTCGCCCCGTCCATCCCTCAGTTCGCCGACGATCTGGCGGCAGTGCTCGACGCCGTGCGCATCCGGAGCGCGGTCATCGTGGGACACAGCATGGGGGTGCAGCTGGCGCTCGAGTTCCACCGGATGCACCCCGCCCGCACCCGGGCGCTGGTGCTGGTCTCCGGCAGCCCCGGCCACCCGCTGGACACGTTTCACGACACCACCCTGCTCCGCCGCGCGCTGCCCTCGCTCCGGAGGACCACCGAACGGTTCCCCCGCATGGCCGCGGCGCTCACCCGAATGAGCGTCAGGAGCGGGCTGGCGATGGAGCTTGCGATGTCGACCGAGGTCAACGCCAGCCTCCTCCGTCGCGCCGACCTCCAGCCCTACTTCGAGCACATCGAACGGATGGACCCGCGCTTCTTCCTCCGCGCCATGCAGGCCGCCGCCGAGCACGGCGCCGAGGACCACCTGTCCGCCGTCGACGTCCCCACCCTGGTCGTCGCCGGGGACCGCGACCGCTTCACCCCCACCTGGCTCTCGCGGCGGATGGCCCTGGAGATCCCATCTGCCGAGCTATTCCTGGTTCGAGGTGGGAGTCACACCGCCCTTCTGGAACGACCGGAGGAAGTGAACCGCGCTGTGCTCGACTTCCTCCACCGCCGCGTCGCGCCTGCTCGGCGGGCTGCCAGGTCTTGACCCCTCGCAGTGGCGGGCGTCACGCTTCGGGCCTGACGAGGCTCGCCGCACCCTCTTGAGCAACGACACCACCACCCTCCATCCCATTCCCACCACCCAGCCGCAGCCGGTGACGGCGTGGCTGGTGGTCACCGCCGCCGGGGTTCCCGGCACGGTGGGGCGCAGCTTCAAGATCAACGGCGAGGAGTCGATCATCGGCCGGAGCCCCGAGGCCCAGGTCCGCCTGATGGAGGAGGGGGTCTCCCGGAAGCACGCCCGCATCGTCCGCTCCGCCGAGGGCAAGTTCGAGCTCACCGACCTCGGCTCCACCAACGGCACCTATCTCAACGGCACCCGGCTGGCGGACCCGGGGCGGCTGGACGAGGGTGATCGCGTCCAGCTCGGCGGGCAGTGCAGCCTGCGCTTCACCTTCAAGGAGACCTCCGACGGCGACGAGAACCTGCGCGAGGCGCTCGCCGCCGCGCAGGTGGCCACCTTCAGCCTGGACCTCCGCAACCAGATCATCACCTGGAACGAGACGGTGGAGCGGGTGGTGGGTGCGCCGGCCGGCACGCTGTCGCGCACCGCGCTGCCGATGATGGACTTCGTCCACGGCGACGATCGCGACCGCGTCCACGGCGCGGTGGAGGCCGCGGCCCAGGGGCGCCGCCAGTTCGACGCCGAGTTCCGCTTCATCCGTCCGGGCGCCGAGGGCTCGCTGTGGGTCGCGACCAAGGGCAACGTGATGCGCGACGCGGACGACACGCCGCTGCGCATCGTCGGGACGCTGATGGACGTCAGCGCGCGCAAGCAGACCGAGCAGGAGCTCCGGCGCGAAGCGCTCCTCTTCGAGAGCCTGAACGACGGCGTCATCTTCCTCGACCTGCAGGGCAACGTGGTCGACTGGAACAGCTCCGCCGAGCGGCTCTTCGGCTACTCCAAGGGCGAGGTGCTGGGTCGGGCCTGGTCCGACGTGCTGAAGCTGTCCGAGACCAACCTCCAGGCGACGGTGCTCGCCGCGCTCAGGCGCTACGGGCGCTGGAGCCGCGAGGTGGTGGCGCTCCGGAAGGACGGCTCGGAGACCTTCTGCGAGGTGACGGTGGTCCCGCTCCGCGACGCCGAGGGGCGCCACATCGCGACCATCGCCGTGCACCGGGACATCGGCGAGCGGCGGGCGATGCAGGCCCAGCTCCTGGTGGCCAGCCGCCTGGCGTCGGTGGGGACTCTGGCCGCCGGCGTGGCGCACGAGATCAACAACCCGCTGGCCTTCGTCAACGCCAACGTCCTCTACCTGGCCGACGAGCTGGAGCGCTTCCGGAGCGCGCTCGGGCCGGCCACCGACGAGATCCTCCAGCTGGTGGTCGAGACCCGCCAGGGCGTGGAGCGGATCGGCCTCATCGTCCGCGACCTCAAGGCGTTCAGCCGGGTCGACTCGGAGGACGTCTCGGCGGTGGTCGACGTGCGGAAGGTGCTCGCCTTCGCCGAGAAGATGGCCGGCAAGGAGATGCGTCAGCGGGCGCGGGTGCTCCGCGACGTCCAGCCAGTCCCGATGGTGAAGGCCAACGAGTCCCGGCTGGGCCAGGTATTCCTCAACCTCCTGCTCAACGCTGCCCAGGCCATCCCCGACGGCGCCGCTGCCGAGAACGAGATCCGGATCCGCACCCGGACCGACGGGCTGGGCCGCGCGGTGGTCGAGGTCTCCGACACCGGCCGCGGCATCCCCGAGGACCTGCGCGCCCGGGTGTTCGACCCGTTCTTCACCACCAAGCCGGTGGGCGAGGGCACGGGGCTCGGGCTGTCCATCTGCCTGGGCATCGTGCGGTCGCTCGGAGGGGAGATCCTCCTCGAGTCCGAGGTGGGCAAGGGCAGCACCTTCCGGGTGGCGCTCCCGGCGCACCAGCCCGAGCGCGCCACCGCGATCTTCCCCGCGCCCGAGCTCCCACTCCCGTCGCGGGTGAAGCTCCTGGTGGTGGACGACGAGCCGTACATCTGCACCGCCATTCAGCGGCTCCTCCGCCGCGAGCACCGGGTGACGGCGCTGACCACGGTCCGCGAGGCCCTGGCGCTCCTCGAGACCGGGGAGCGATTCGACGTCATCCTCTCCGACCTCATGATGCCGGAGCAGAACGGCGAGGACTTCTACAAGGAGCTCAACCGGGTCGCGCCGGACCAGGCCAAGCGGATGATCTTCATGACCGGTGGGGCGTTCACTCCCCGCAGCGAGGAGTTCCTCCGCAGCTCTCCGGTGCCCCAGGTCGCCAAGCCCATCAGCCTGGAGATGCTCCAGGGGGCAATCCGGCAGGTCGTCGAGACCGCGTCACGCAACTGACGCGAGCCGCCCGCCGCGCACGAAGTTGCGCACTGACGAGGGCGCACGCTATGAGCACGCCGCGCCGCGGCAGTGCCCGGCCAGCCCCCACATGATTCCTCGCGAGAACATCCGGAACGTGGCCATCGTGGCCCACGTCGACCACGGCAAGACCACCCTGGTCGACCACATGCTGCGCCAGGCGGGCGTGTTCCGCTCCAACGAGGCACTGGTCGAGCGGGTGATGGACTCGAACGACCTCGAGCGCGAGAAGGGGATCACCATCCTCGCCAAGAACACCGCGGTGCAGTACCGCGGGTACCAGATCAACATCATCGACACGCCGGGCCACGCCGACTTCGGCGGCGAGGTCGAGCGCGGGCTCCGGCTGGTGGACGGCGTCCTCCTTCTGGTCGACGCGGCCGAGGGACCGCTGCCCCAGACCCGGTTCGTGCTCTCCAAGGCGCTGGCGATGGGGCTCAAGACGGTGCTGGTCATCAACAAGATCGACCGGCAGGACGCGCGCCCTCGCGAGGTGCTGGACCAGGTGTACTCGCTGTACATCGACCTCGGCGCGGACGAGTCGCAGATCGACTTCCCGGTGCTCTATGCCGTCGCCCGCCAGGGCCAGGCCTCTCCCTCGCTCGCCCAGCCGGGGACGGACCTGCGGCCGCTCTTCGACTCCATCCTCTCCCACATCCCGGCTCCCCCGGCGCCTCCGGAGGGCGAGGACCGGCTCCGGCTTCTGGTCGCCAACCTGGACTACGACGACTACGTGGGCCGCCTCGTCATCGGGCGGGTCCACTCGGGCCGAATCACTTCGGGGTCGACGCTGGCGGTGTTGCGCGAGGGCAACAAGGTCGAGCCGGGCAAGGTGCTCAAGCTCTACGGCTTCTCCGGCCTCAAGCGGGTGGAGATCGAGGACGCCGGCCCGGGCGAGCTGGTCAGCGTCGCCGGCATCGAGGGCGTGAGCATCGGGGACACCCTGGCCGACCCGGAGTCGCCGGTCGCCCTGCCTCGTATCAAGGTGGACGAACCCACCATGATGATGGTCTTCCGGGTCAACGACGGTCCGCTGGCCGGGCGCGAGGGCAAGTACGTCACCTCGCGGAACCTCCGCGAGCGGCTGTACCGCGAGGCCTACCGGAACGTGTCCATCCGGGTAGAGGACACCGAGACCCCGGACTCCTTCCGGGTCGTCGGACGGGGCGAGCTCCAGCTCGCGGTCATCATCGAGACCATGCGCCGCGAGGGCTACGAGCTCACCGCGAGCAACCCCGAGCCCCTCACCCGCGAGGTGGATGGCCAGGTCCACGAGCCGATGGAGCTGATGGTCTGCGACGTGCCCGAGGCGTCGGTGGGCGCGGTGACCGAGCGGCTCGGCCCGCGCAAGGGCCGGATGACCGACATGAACGCGCTCGGCAGCGGGCGCACCCGGCTCACCTTCCGCATCCCGGCGCGCGGCCTGGTGGGCTTCCGGAGCGAATTCCTCACCATCACCCGGGGCGAGGGCATCATGTCCTCGCAGTTCGATGGCTACGAGCCCTGGCTCGGCTACATCCCCAAGCGGAGCAACGGGGCCATCGTCTCCGACCGTCAGGGCGACACCGTGCCCTATGCGCTGTTCTCCATCCAGGAGCGCGGGACGCTCTTCGTCGGCCCGGGCGTCCAGGTCTACGAGGGGATGATCATCGGCGAGAACGCCCACCCCTCCGACCTCAACGTCAACGCCTGCCGGGAGAAGAAGCTGACCAACATCCGCGCCGCGGGCCGTGACGAGAACGTCATCCTCACTCCGCCCCGGGAGATGTCGCTCGAGCGGGCGCTGGAGTGGATCGCGCCGGACGAGCTGGTCGAGGTCACCCCGAAGTCGGTGCGGATGCGCAAGCGCGTGCTGGCCACCGGCGAGCGTTACAAGGCGGACCGGGACCGGAAGCGCGACCAGCTCGCGTCCGGCTGAGGCCGCCCCGCCTCCGGGCTCCGCCAAGGGCATGCACGAGCGGGTGCTGGTCCAGTCGGTGCTTGCCGCGGTCCGCCCCTGAGCGTCACTCGATGCCGGCGTCGCCCGCGCCCCGGACATTCGGGGCTCGCCCGGGCGGCGGCTACTTCCTCGCGTGCGTGGTGCGAAGCGCGACCTTCACCGATGGCCGAACGAAGACGATGCCGTCGCTGTGGCCCGGGACGGCGCCCTTGACCAGGAGGAGGTTCTTCTCGGCGTCCACGTCCACCACGGTGAGGTTCTGGGTGGTGACCTGCTCCACCCCATAGTGCCCCGGCATCTTCTTGTTCGGGTACACGCGGCCCGGCGTCTTGCGCTGGCCGATGGCACCGGGGTGGCGGCGGTACTCGTGGGTGCCGTGAGTCTGGCCGAAGCCCCGGAAGCTCCAGCGCTTCATCACGCCCTGAAAGCCTCGGCCCTTGGTGATGCCGGTGACGTCGACCAGCTGGCCCTTCTCGAAGAGGCCCACGCTCACCGCGTCGCCGATGTTGAAGCCTGCGGCCTCGTCCGGGCTGATGCGGAACTCCTTGAGGACGCGGCGCGGCTCGACCCCGGCCTTCTTGAAGGAGCCCTTCTGCGCGGCGGCCAGACGCTTCTCCTTGGCCTGGCCGAAGCCGAGGGTCACCGCCGAGTACTCGTCGCGCTCCGGGGTCCGCTTGCCCACGACCATGCAGGTGGAGGCGTCGATGACCGTGACCGGGACGAGGTTGCCGTCCGCGTCGAACACCTGGGTCATCCCGATTTTCTTGCCGATCAAGCCCTTCACGGTCGCTGCTCCTCGCTCGTACGCCTACCCGCGCCAGGCGCCGCCCTCTCTCCCGGGAGGGGGGGTGGCCGGGAAGCGGGGCTACATAACAGCTTGCCCGGGGGCGTCAAGACGGGAGGAACCGCCGGAGCGCCGCGTCCAGTCCGGCGGCACTGTCGGTGGGAAGTGCAGATCCCTGGAGCCACGCCTCGGGGCGCCCCGAACGGTCGAGGCGAACGAGCACGGGCACGGTGTGCACCGACCGGCCGAGGACGGGTCCGGGCGGCAGATCATCGACGTCCACCTCGACCAGCCACCAGCGCGCGAGGACGCTGCGGTTGCTCTCCCGGACAAAGGCGGCGTCGAGCGCGCGGCACGGCTCGCACCACGGCGCGCCGAGCTCCACCAGCACCCGCACGCCGGAGCGCGCCGCCTCCTGCGCCAGCGCCTGGAGCTCTGGGCCGAGCCGGCGCGGGTCGACCTTGACGCGGCGGATGACCGGCGCTCGCGGCGCCGCCTCCGGCCCGGCCGGGGCACCCGGCGGCAGCTCCTCGGTGAGCGGGGCCGGGCCGGCATCGGCGGCGACCGTCAGGAAGAGGGCGAGGAGCCGGGCCATCGCCCCGAGGAGAACACGGCAGGACCTGCTCCGGCGAGTTCGATGCGTCCCTGGCCAGCCCGCGCGGGTGCACGGCAGTTGCCGGCCTGCCTTCCGAGGAGCGCGAGGGCGAAGTGCAGGAGGCACTGTTGCGGGCGGAACAGGTGCGCACCTTCGTCGACCTCTCGGTCGACGCACTCACCCGGGCGCTCCGGGACCGACCGGTCTCCCTGAAGGGGCTCGGACGACACCAGGCACGGATGTTCCGGTATTTCGGTCTCCGGACCGACGACCTCGAGCAGTCCGCCAAGGCGAGAGCGAGACGGCCCCGGTAGACTCTGCCAGGCCAACGTGACCGCTCCTGCACTCCCCCGCTCCCCCCTCGCGGCCTCCGCCGCCCACGCGCTCCTCACCCGGGCCAGCGAGGCGCTGGGCCGCGTCGTCCGCGGCAAGCGCGCCGCCGTCGAGCTGGCGCTCACCACCCTGGTCGCCGGAGGGCACCTGCTGCTCGAGGACGCGCCCGGCGTGGGCAAGACGACCCTCGCCGAGGGCCTGGCGCGGGTGTGCGGCCTGCGCCTGGCCCGCATCCAGTTCACCGCAGACCTCATGCCGGCGGACGTGACCGGCGTCCAGGTGTTCTCGCCGTCAAGCGGCGAGTTCCAGTTCCGCCCCGGGCCGCTCTTCCACGAGCTGGTGCTGGCCGACGAGCTGAACCGCGCCCCGCCCCGCACCCAGTCGGCGCTCCTCGAGGCGATGGCCCACGCCCACGTGACGGTGGACGGGACCACCCATCTGCTGCCGCGGCCGTTCATCGTCGTGGCCACCCAGAACCCCCTCGACCTCGCCGGGACCTACCCGCTGCCGGACGCGCAGCTGGACCGCTTCCTGGTGCGCCTCACGCTCGGGCACCCCTCGCCCGAGGTGGAGGCGGAGCTGGTGACCACCCGGGGGCTCGGCGAGCCGGTCTCCTCGCTCGGGGCGGTGCTGGACCCCGAGCAGGTGCGCTCGCTCCAGGCGCGGGCGGCGAGCATCCACGTCGCGCCAGAGGTGGCCCACTACCTGGTGACGCTCGCCCGGGCCACCCGCGAGCACCCGGGGCTGGAGCGTGGGGCGTCGACCCGTGCGGTGCTCTCGCTCACCGCCGCGGCGCGCGCCCGCGCCCTCTGGGAGGCGCGCGACTTCGTCATCCCCCGGGATGTGGCGGACCTCTTCGTGCCCACGCTCGCCCACCGCGTGGTGCCCCGCGGCGCGACCCAGGGGCTCGCCGCCCGCGAGGAGTCTAGCGCGCTGCTCGAGTCGGTGCTGGCGTCGGTCCCCGCGCCCCGATGACCTCGCGACGGGAGCGCTTCGAACGCGCCTGGCGGCGGTTCTGGAGACCGCCCCGGCGCCTGCGGACCACCCCGGCGGGGCGGACCTACCTGGTGCTCACCTTCGGGGTGGGACTCGGCGCGCTGAACACCGGGAACAACCTGCTCTACCTGGTGCTCGGGCTGCAGCTGTCGATCGTGGTGGTGTCCGGCATCCTCTCCGAGCGCTGCGTGCGGCGGGTACGGGTCCGCAGGCTGCTCCCGGCGGCGCCACGCGCCCGGAGCCCCTTCTACCTCGCCTGGGGGCTCCGGCTGGAGAAGGGTCAGGCCTTCGCGCTCTCGGTGGCCGAGGTGCACCCGATCCTCGGAACCGCGGTGGGCCGGCTGACCTGGCTTCCCTCGGGCGACGAGGTGGTGGTGCGCGCGGTGGCCACGGCGCCGCGGCGCGGCCCCCTGTCGCTGCAGGCCATCCGGATCTCCACCAGCTTCCCCTTCGGACTCTTCGTGAAGAGCCGAGACCTGGACCTCCCCGGTGAGCTGCTGGTGCTCCCCGGCCGGGTGCCGCCCCCGCCCGAGCCGCCGTCGCCGGGCAGCGGGCTCGGGCTCGAGCAGCGTTCGCTCCGCGGGCTCGACGGCGGCGGCGACCTCGCGCAGCTCCGCGAGCTGCGCGAGGGCGAGGACGCCCGACGCATCCACTGGCGGAAGAGCGCGCAGCTCGGGACGCTGCTCCGGGTGGAACGCGATGCCCAGCCCCAGCCGCGCATCGTGCTGCAGCTAGATGACCGCGCCCCGGCCGAGGCGCTGGACGGCGCGTGCGAGGAGCTCGCGGCACGTGCCGAGCTCCTGCTCGCACGGGGTGCCGAGGTGGGGCTGGAGAGCACCGGCGGGCTGCGGGTGAAGCCGTCCGCGGGGGCGTTCCATTCGCAGGTCATCCTCCGTGCGCTGGCCCGCGCTGGCCACGACGAGGCGCCCCGATGAATCCCCAGCGGTTGCGGCTCGTGCTCCGGGACCTCGCCGCGGGCGCAGCCTTCGGGGGGATGGCCATCTCGGGCCAGGTGCCTCTCTGGACGATGGCCCTGTTCATCGTCGCCCTCGCGGTGGCCGTCACCGGGCGCCGCCCGCTGGCCGACGGCCGGCTGAGCGCGGTGGCGCTCCTGGTGGCGGTGGTCGTCCTCTACGCCGCGGTGATGGTGGAACAGATGGACCTGGTGGTGGCGGCGTGCACCACCGCCTCCTTGCTCACCGCCCAGCGGATGCTGTCGCGCCCCACCGGGCGGACGACGGACCAGGTCCACCTCGCGTCCCTGCTGATGATCGCCGGCGGCGCGGTGCTCAGCGCAGATCTCCTCTTCGCCCTCTGCCTCTTCCTCTACGCGGTGCTCGCCGTACTCTCGCAGGGCCTGTCGGTGATGGCCGAGGCGGGCGGCGGCGCCTTCCCGCCGCTGGGCCGCGTGCTCCGGCCGCTCGCCGTCGGAGTGGCGCTCTCGATGGTGGGAGCGCTCGCCTTCTTCGTTCTCTTCCCCCGTCTGTCGTGGAACGTGGCCGCGCGCCGCAGTGGCCCGTCGCTCGGGCCCGCCACCACCGGCTTCGCCGATGGGCTCCGGCTGGGCGGCACGGGGCTCCTCAAGTCCAACCCACGGGTGGTGTTCCGGGCGCGCATCGACCCGGACCCGGGGACGGAGCAGCTCGACGCGTACTGGGTGGGGAGGCGGTTCGATGTCTTCGACGGCGTCCAGTGGTCGTCGGCCGGCCGCTCGGGGGCACCGGTGCGGCAGGTGGTCCTCGGCCCGGGGGAGCCGGACCTCCTGCGCCAGCAGATCGACCTGCTCCCGGCCTACGGGAGCCGCACGCTGGTGGCGCTCGACACTCCGGTCATCTTCGGCGACGCCGAGTCGCACCAGTCCACCTTCAGCGGGCGGACCGAGCTCGTGCCCTCGGGCGATCGCGAGGTGCGGCTGGTCGGTCCCTCCGAGCACCTCACCTACCGGGCGTTCAGCGCCCCGGATCGCGGCGCGGCCCGGGCAGCAGACGAAGCCGAGCGCACGCGACGGCTCCAGCTGCCCCCCCGGCTCGACCGGCGCATCCCCGCCCTGGCAAAGACGCTGAGCGAGGGCGCAGTCGGAGATCGGGCCATCGCCCGGCAGCTCGAGCGGGCCCTCCAGTCCGGGTATGCGTACACGCTCGAGCTGCCCGGCCGGGCGAAGGACCCGCTCGCCGACTTCCTCTTCGACCGCCGCGCGGGACACTGCGAGGACTTCGCCACCGCCCTCGCGGTGCTGCTACGGGCCCGGCAGATCCCCGCGCGGGTGGTGGTGGGATTCCATGGCGGAGAGCGCGCCGCGGGCGAGTACCTGGTCCGGGCCGGGGACGCCCACGCCTGGGTGGAGGCGGAGGTGGACGGACACGTCCTCCGGCTGGACGCGACGCCGCCGCAGCACCGGTCCGCGGCCGGGTCTGGCGTCACCGGCTGGCTCCTCGCACGCTGGGAGGCGCTGCAGATCCGCTGGCTCGACCGGGTGGTGGAGTACTCGCTCTCGGACCAGGCGCGGCTGGCCCGGCGCATCCACTGGGAGACCGGCGAGAGCCGTCCGAGCCCGGCCGCCCGGAAGCCCGACGGGAGCGTGGCCGTGGCCCTGGGCATCCTCGGCACAGCGCTGGTGATCGCCGCCCTGCTCGGCCGCCGCGCGGCCGCCGGAGAAGCCCGGGAGCTGGGCCGTACGCTGCACCGGCTCCTGCGTCGGCGCGGCCGCCTCGGGCCCGACGGCTGGCTCGATGGGGCGCGGGTGGAGGAGGCGGAGCTCGCCCCGGTGCGCGAGGGCATCGCGCGGTACCGGGAGGCGCGGTTCGGTCGCCGTCCGCTCGGACCGGGCGAGGGGCGGCGGCTGGTGCGGCAAGCCAGGCAGGCGCTCCGGGCCGCGCCCTCCCCTTCCGTTCCGGGGACGTCACCCCCAACGTCCAGGGCGTGACCACACCCCCCGAACTTCCGCATCCGGCCGACCCGCCCACCCACCTCCCCTCCGGCCCGGCGCCGGAGATCCGTCCCTACACCGGCGTGGAGGATCGTCCGGGCCAGAGCTCGCCGGAGGTCCAGCCCGTGTGTCCGCAGGCCGAGGAGCCGGAGCCTCCCCGACCGCCGCGCGTTCCCCCGCCCCCGGGGGCGGGAGGTCGAGCCGCCGGGCCCCCGAAGCCTGGCGTTTCTACAGAGTCGCGGCGCGCAGTCGGACGGGGAGCCCGTGATTTCACCAGCTTCCAGCCCCCGGGCGTGGCACCCACCTTGCTCATCGCGCTCCGGTCGTCGCAACCCGGAACCCAATGGAGACGTCCAGAATGCAGCTCGCCTCCGAGCACTCCGTCACGCCCGGTTCGCTCTCGCTCTATCTCACCGAGATCAACCGTCACTCGCTGCTGAAGGTCGAGGAGGAGCAGAAGCTGGCCCGCCGGTACGCCAAGGGCGATCTGCAGGCCGGTCACCGTCTGGTCACCGCAAATCTCAGATTCGTGGTGAAGGTCGCCTACGAGTACCGCTCCTACGGCATCCGGATGTCCGACCTCATCCAGGAGGGGAACATCGGGCTGATGAAGGCGGTGCAGAAGTTCGACGCCGACAAGGGCATTCGCCTCATCTCGTACGCGGTCTGGTGGATCCGCGCGTACATCCAGAACTACATCCTCAAGTCGTGGTCGCTGGTGAAGCTGGGGACCACCCAGGCCCAGCGAAAGCTGTTCTTCAGCCTGACCCGCACCCGTCGCGAGCTCGAGAAGTACAACGCCGGGGACGGCGCCATCCCGGTGGAGGAGATCGCCCGCCGGCTGCGGGTGAAGCCCACCGAGGTCCGGGAGATGGAGCAGCGGATGGGCGGGCGTGACCTGTCGCTCGACGCGCCGATCGGCGAGGACGGCAGCAGCACCCACGTGGACTTCGTGGCCTCGTCCGCCGCGTGGCAGGACGAGGAGGTGGCGAACAGGGAGGAGGCGGGGATGATCAACGCCCGCGTCCGCACCGCGCTGAACCGGCTCGACCCCCGCGAGCGCTTCATCATCGAGCAGCGGGTGATGAACGAGCGGCCGATGACCCTCAAGGAGCTGGGGGAGCACTTCGGCTTCAGCCGCGAGCGGGCCCGCCAGCTGGAGATCCGCGCCAAGGACAAGCTCAAGAGCGAGCTGGCGGCCCTCATGGCGGAGGTGGAGCCCGAGGCGGCGGCGTAGCCGGTCGGCCCTCGAGGTGACGCGGCGGGCCCGGGGCGGCAGGCGCCACCCGGGCCCGTTGTCTTTCCGCGCTCGTCGGGTAGAAGGGGCGGCTCGCCCTCTGATGAACGACTCCGCCCCCCGAGCAACGCCGGCGCCCGAGCCCTCCGCGTCGCGTGCCCCGATGCCGCGGGAGCTCACCGTCCGCGGGCTCGTCCTGGGGAGCGTGCTCGGGGTGCTGTTCGCCGCGAGCTCGGTGTACCTCTCGGTGAAGGTCGGGCTCACCGTGTCGGCTTCCATCCCGGTGGCGGTGCTGTCGATCGCGCTCTTCCGGGTGCTTGGCCGCTCGTCGGTGCTCGAGAACTGCATGGTGCAGACCACGGGCTCGGCGGGCGAATCGCTGGCCTTCGGCATCGCCACCGCGCTCCCGGCGCTCCTGTTCATGGGGTACGACCTGGATCTGGTGCACGCCTTCCTGGTGGCCCTCCTCGGCGGGGTGCTGGGGGTGCTGATGATGATCCCGCTCCGCCACGGGCTGGTGGTCCAGGAGCACGCGACGCTCAGCTTCCCCGAGGGAACGGCCTGCGCCGAGGTGCTCGAGGCCGGCGAGCGCGGGGGGACCACCGCGCGGCTGGTGGTCTCCGGGTTCCTCATCGGCGCGGTCTACAAGGTCGCCTACGCCGCGTTCCGCCTCTGGCGGGAGATCGTCGGCGGGCTGCTGGGCTGGGTGCAGCGGATGGCCGACGGGAGCGTGGTCCGGCACGGCTTCCCCGGCGCGTCGCTGTCGATGGAGATCAGCCCCGAGCTGCTGGGGGTGGGCTACATCATCGGGCCCCGGGTGGCGGGCATCACCTTCGCCGGCGGCGTGCTCAGCTTCCTGGTGCTGATCCCGATGATCCGCTTCTTCGGCGACGGGCTCACCACGCCCCTGCTCTCGCCGGAGGGGATGCTCATCCGGGACATGGGGCCGGACGAGATCCACCGGGCCTACGTGCTGTACATCGGCGCGGGGGCGGTGGCGACGGGCGGGCTCATCAGCCTGCTGCGCTCGATGCCGAGCATCGTCGAGGCGTTTCGGCGCGGCCTCCGCAACTTCCTCGCCACCCGGCGTGGGCAGACCGTGGCCGTCCCCCGGACCGAGAAGGACCTGCCGATCAGCATCGTGCTCGGGGGCTCGCTGCTGCTGGTGGTGCTGATCTGGCTCGCACCGCCGCTGCACGTGAACCTCGTCTCGGCGCTGCTGATCGTGCTGGCCGGCTTCTTCTTCGTCACGGTGAGCTCGCGGATCACCGGGGAGATCGGCAGCTCCTCCAACCCCATCTCGGGGATGACCGTCGCCACGTTGCTGGTGACCTGCTTGGTCTATCTGGTGGCCGGCTGGACCACGCCGGACGATCGCTTCATGGCGCTCACCACCGCGGCCATCGTCGGCATCGCGGCGAGCAACGGCGGAACCACGGCTCAGGACCTGAAGACCGCCCAGCTGGTGGGCGCCACCCCCAGCCGCCAGCAGATCGCGATCTTCGTGGGGGTGGTGACCTCGGCGGTGTTCATCGGGCCGGTGCTGGCGGCGGTGAACCGGGGCGAGACCGCGACCGTGCCGGAGAGCCATCCCGGCGTCCGGGTGACGCACCCCTCCGCCGAGCAGGTGACGCAGCGCGAGTTCCCCTTCCACCCGGGGACTGGCGCCTTCTCGGACTCGACGATCACCGGCGAGGAGCTGGCCCAGCAGCTCTGGGGACGGGGCCTGGAGGTCCGGCTCGATGCCGCTGGCGCGCCGGTCGCGATCCGGACCTTCCGGGGAGACGTGACGGCGGCCAGCCTCGCCGAAGAGGAGGTGCGGGCGCGCGAGGAGCATGTCCGCGAGCCGCTGGTGAACCGCACCGCTCTGGGCAGCCTGGGAGTGGTGGGCGAGCCCACGCAGCGTCTGCTCGAGGTTGGCTACGTCCGGAACGACGCGCCCATCCCCACCGGCAAGTACCTGAGCGACGGGTCGGGGAACATCGAGTACGTGGTGGACCCGGGCATCGGGGGCCGGGTGGCCGAGGTACACGGGGTGAAGCTCACCCGGTTCGAGGCGCCCAAGGCCCGGCTCTTCTCGTTGATCATCGACGGGATCCTCACCCGCAAGCTGCCGTGGGACCTGGTCCTGCTCGGGGTGGCGCTGGCGCTGATGCTGGAGATCTCGGGGATCTCCTCGCTGCCGTTCGCGGTGGGCGTGTACCTGCCGGTCTCCACCAGCGCACCGCTCTTCGTCGGCGGGGTGGTGCGGTGGTGGGTGGATCGCCGCCGGGCCCGCGCCGAGTCGGACGCGAGCCCGGGCACCCTCCTCGCCTCCGGGTACATCGCCGGCGGGTCGCTGGCCGGGGTGGTCATCAACCTGCTGCACATCCCGGCCGGTGGGTCGTGGACCGACGCGCTGGACGTGCCGGCTCGCCTGGCCGGACGCCCCGGCTGGATCGCGCGGGTGGTGGAGGCGGTGGGGGACTCCCCGCGGGCGCATCCCGCGGCGTCGATCGGCCTGGGGCTGCTGCTCTTCGGGCTGCTGGCCGTCCACCTCGGCCGGGTGGCGCTCCGGACCCGGGAGGCGGAAGTTCCTCGTTCGGTCTAGACTCGCGCTCCATTGACTGCCGCAACGGACGCCGCACCCGCACCCGATCCGCTCGCCGACCCGGAGAACCGGCAGCGTCTCGAGCTGGCGAAGGCTTTCGCCTTCCAGCTGCTCAAGGGCATCAAGCAGATCGGCATGTACCGGCACAACGAGGGGCGCTATCCCGAGTACCTGTCGAAGGCGCACGAGGCGATCAGGCAGTACATCGACCGCTTCGGTCCGCTGGTGTTCAAGGTGGAGCAGCAGAACTTCGCGCTCTTCGAGCAGCCGCTGTTCAGCGAGGACACCTCCCTCCCCTTCAAGTTCTGGCGGGACGGGATTCGTCAGTTCATCTTCCGGCCCGGCCTGAGGGCGGACGAGCTCCTGACCTTCACCCTGGTCGCGCTGAGCGACGTGGAGAAGCAGGGCGAGGACACGGTCGCCCAGCTGTGGCGCTCTCCGCTGGACCACCTCGAATACGTGGTGGTGGAGGGCTTCAAGGTCGACGGCTTCACCGACGACGAGGTGCAGATCGCGGTCGACAAGATCGTCGAGTACCTCTACTCGCGGCTGCGGAGCCACTCGGACGATTTCCTCCGCTTCGCGCGGGTGAGCGCCGAGGACCTGGAGCTGAAGCTGGAGGGCGTGGAGCAGGTGCGGGGCGCGGTCATCGCCGGGGTCACCGCGAGCGACGAGCTGAAGGCGAAGCTCCAGAAGGAGATCGCCGAGGAGGAGCATCGCCGGCTCTTTCCCAAGCTGGTCTCGTCCATCTTCCAGGTGGCCGAGGCGGGCGTGGACGACCCCGATCTCCTGGAGGAGATGTTCCTGCAGCTCCTGGACGCGCTGCTCCTCCAGGAGGACTTCGCGATCATCAACCAAATCGTCCTCAAGCTCCGGGCAATGGAAGACCGGCCCGGGATGAGCGGCATCCGCCGCCTGAAGGCCACCTTCGTGGAGAAGATGGGCGAGGAGCAGCGGCTGGTACGGGTGGCGGACGTGCTCCGCTCGGCGCGGCCCGGCGTGCTCTCCGACATCGGCCGGTACCTGGGCTCGCTCCAGCCGAGCACCATGCCCGTCCTGCTCGAGGTGCTGGAGACGCTCGATGCGCCGGAGCACCGGCTGGTGCTCTGCGACGTCATCGCCGAGTTCTGCAAGGTGAGCCCCAGCGAGGTCATCCAGCGGCTCTCGTCGGATCGGCCGATGACGGTGCGGGACATGGTCTACGTGCTCGAGCGCGCCCAGCACCCGGACCGGATGCAGTTCTTCGGGCGGGTGCTGAAGCACAAGAACCTGGCGGTGCGGCTGGACGTGATGGGAACCGTCGCCCGTGACCGGAGCGTCGAGTCACGCCGGCTGATCTCCGAGGCTCTGAAGGACGAGAACGCGCAGGTGCGGGTGCAGGCGGCGAGGCTCCTGCCGGAGCACGACCGCGAGCAGGCCTACCTCGAGCTGGTCAACGTGGTGAGGGGAAAGGACTTCAAGAAGCGGAGCGCCGAGGAGCAGGCGGCCTTTTACACCGCGCTGGGAAGCACCGGGCTGCCCACCGCCATCTCCCTGATGACGCAGCTGCTGGGGGCGAAGGCGCAGCTGTGGAACCGGGCACGGGTGCTGGAGGAGAAGCTGCTCGCGGTTCACGGGCTGGCGGGGGTGCAGTCGATCCAGTCGTACAAGGCGCTGCAGGCGGTGGTGGAGGACCGGAGCCAGCCTTCCGAGGTGCTGGTGGCGGCCCGGCGCGCCCTGGGTGAGACGCGGCGTCGGCTCTTCGGTGACGTCGCGCCGCCGGAGGCGAGCTAAGTGCCTCGACCGGGGGGTACTGATCGCTTCGACGGCCGATCCTCTCGCTGCGACGCGCGGACTCGGCCCTGTGCTGCTCGACGTGCCACGAGGCACGCCTCCGCTGCTCGTCCCTCGTGTGCGCCGTCTCGCTTCGGTCTCTGCCATCTCGCCATGCTCATGACCCCACGGTCGAGGCACTAGTGGCCGACAACCTCCGGATCAGCGGCACCGGCGACGAGGGGATCCTCGAGTTCGGCCGGGACCACTCCGAGAAGCTGCAGCAGCTCTCGCGCTCGGTGCTGTCCACGCTCTACATGCTGGTGCGCTCGGCGAAGATGTATGACCCGGACAACGCGGTGTTCGAGCGCCCGCTGATGTCGCTGCAGGACAACCTGAACCTCATCATCTCGCGCGAGGGACGGTTCGACCTGCTGGGGATCAAGAGCTCGTTCTACGTCAACAACATGCTGGTGAAGGTCGAGCTGAACGCGGTGGAGAACATCCGCTACCTGCTCGAGGAGATGCGGGCCAAGGACGTGGGCGGCTTCACCCTCGCCAAGCCGGTGCAGATCGCCGAGCTGAAGAACTTCGTGTGGATCTTCGCCAAGGACGTGGCCGAGACCCCGGACGACGACGGGCTGCGCAGCCGGAAGCTCCTGGCGATCAAGATCGCCCGCTGGAGCAAGCTGCGGGAGAAGCTGGAGAAGGAGAAGCTCGACGACGAGGAGAAGGTCGACCGCAAGAAGTACGCGATCACCGTCTACGCCCGTGCCGTGTTCTTCATCTCCAAGTACCTGGACTCGGTGCGCAAGGGGACGCCGATGATGGCGGCGCGGGCGCTGCGCATCGTCCAGGACCTGGTCGACATCTGCTACGACGCGAAGGTGCACTTCCTGGGCATGACCACCATGCGCCAGGAGTCCGAATATTTGATCTTCCACCAGGTGAACACCTGCCTGCTGTCGATCGTGTTCGGGGTGGAGCTGGGGCTGACCAAGGCCCAGCTCCGGGACCTGGGGTTCATCGCTCTCTTCCACGACGCGGGGATGGCCACCCTCCCCGACGATCTGGCCGGGAAGCGCGGGGGGCTGACCGCCGAGGAGCGGAGCCTGATCGCCCGCGCGCCGCTGATCTCGGTGCGGAACGTGCTGATGGAGAAGGGCTTCACCCGCACGACCCTGCACCGGGTGGTCACCACGCTCGAGTACAAGAGCGACTTCGGCACCGCGGTGCGCGATGCCCGGGGCAACATCCAGATGATCATCCCCAAGTCGTCACTCGGGCTCTACGCGAAGCTCATCGCCATCACCGCCGGGTTCGACGCGCTGACCAGCAAGCGTCCCTTCCGGGACGCCTACGGGCCGGAGGTGGCGATGATGCTGATGTGGAGCGAGCTCCGGCACAAGTTCGACCCGGAGCTGCTCAAGGTCTTCATGCGGGTGCTGGCCATCCCGCCGGTGAAGGTGCTCTCCCGGCGGCAGCAGGGGGCGCTGTCGGTCACCGGGCTGTGAGCCCACCGCTCCGCGCTCAGGTGCTCACCGAGAGCGCGTCGATCGCCCGGGCGAGGTCTCGAGGAACCTCCGCCTCGCACCGGACGGGTTTGCCCGTGCGCGGGTGGGGGAACACCAGCCGCCAAGCGTGCAGGGCCTGGCGGCCGAGTCGGTCCTGGACGGCCTTCACCCGCGCGTCGCCCTTGCGCGTGCCACCGTAGAGCGCGTCGCCGAGCAGCGGATGGCCTATCTCGGACAGATGCACCCGGATCTGATGGGTGCGGCCGGTCTCGAGGCCCACCTCGAGCAGCGCCGCGCCGTGTAGGTTCGCGCGGACGCGCCAGGTGGTGACCGCCGGCTTGCCGGTCCGGGCCTTGCCGGTGAAGCGCTTCCGGTCGCGCGGATGGCGCGCGTGGAGCGTGGCGAGCCGGCCGGTGGCGGGCGGATGCCCGTGCACGACGGCCAGGTAGGTCTTCTCCACCGTGCGCTCCTGGAAGGCGCGCTGGAGTGCCTGGAGCGCGGCATCGTTCTTCGCCACGACCAGGCAGCCCGAGGTCTCCTTGTCCAGCCGGTGGACGATGCCGGGGCGGAGGACGCCCCCGACCCCGGAGAGCCCCGAGACGTGGTGCAGGAGCGCGTTGACCAGCGTCCCGCGCGCGTGCCCGGCGGCGGGATGGACGACGATCCCGGAGGGCTTGTCGAGGACCAGGAGGTCGCGGTCCTGGTGGAGAATGGTGAGCGGGAGATCCTCGGGCTCGGGGAGGGCAGGCTCGGGAGTTGGAACGGAGACCTCGAGGCTCTCGCCCCCCTTGAGCCGGAGCGCCGCGCGGCCCGGGCGGCCGTCCACCCGCACCCGGCCGGCCTCGAGCAGGCTCTGGACCCGAGACCTGCTGAGCTCGGGAAGGCTCGAGGCGACGGCCCGATCCAGACGTTCGCCCCGGAGCGCCGGTCCGGCGGTGAAGCGATGGATCACCCCGCCGGACTCGTGCCTCTGTGGCTCGCTGCTCACGGTGTGGTGTCCAAAGTGTCGCCGCCGGGCGCCGGCCATCGGTCGGGGGGACTCGCGGAGGCGACCGGGATCAGGCGCCGAGAGGCTATAGCAACAACTGCAACGGGTTGTCCGAGGTGGCACCTCGTAAGCCACGGATTGCTGGTCCGAGCATTCGTCTGGGGGTGCGAGTTGTTGCTATAGCCTCTCGTGAGCCGAGGTCGCTCGGGCAGGCGCGCCTCCCCGGGCCCCCCCGCGGGCCCGAGGGGTGGCGCCGGCTGCTCCGAGCCTGCACCGGACGGGTTACGAGCGCCCGAAGTCGCGCAGGCCGCTGCTGCCCGGGTGCGGCGACCGGGCCGCTGCGAAACACCGTCGCATCGAGGCCGGATCGAACCCGTTGACCTGCCGGGCCCGGCGCGGCCCCGCAGCGCCGTCACCAGATCTTCGACCGCACGTGCGCTTTGCCGCGCACGATGATGTCCACCACCGCCCGGTCGAAGAAGTTGGTGCCGGTGTAGACCTCCTGGCTCACCCGGCTCCGGTACAGGTCCCTGCCCTCGTCGAGCTCCTCCTTGAGCACGTCGAAGAGGTTGTCCTGCTCGATCCCCTTGATGATCTTCTGCTCGTTGTAGAGCGAGATGTCGGAGGCGATCGCCCGGGCGAGCCGCAGCGCCTTGGTTCGCTCTTCGTCGGTCATCGGTCAGTCCTCCGTCGTCTCACGGGACCCGCGCGTGCGAGCGCTGGGCCGCGAGGAGATAGGTCTTGCTCACCCGCGCCGGATCCAGCCGGAGCTCGCGGGCCAGGTTCACCAGGATGCCCCGGAGGTACACCGTGGCGGGGAGCCGGTCGTACCGGTCGGCCTCCACGTTCTCCAGGTGGATGCGGGTGATGCGCGTGCGCTCGGCGACCTGCTGCAGCGACAGCCCGTAGGACTCGCGCACCCGCCGCAGCAGCTCTCCGTTGAACTCGGCATCCGAGGGGATGTCCAGTCTCGGCTTGCTCTCGCGGGGTCGGGCCGGAAGCTCGGAAGGGCGCTCGGCGGCAGCCGCCGGCACCGGCGAAGGTGCCAGGGGCTCGGGGGAGATGGCGACCGGCTCCGGCGACGGAGGCGGCGAGGCGGGCTTGACCCGCAGCCCGAGCGCGGGGGGAAGGCCCTTGCTCTCCGACGGCGTCGCCTCGTCCGTCGGCGCGCCTTCCCGGTCTCCGGGCTCGGGGCTCGCCTCGCGTTGCTGATCTGCCGGAACGGCCGCCGCCCAGTCTGCGCTCAAGAGCGGCGGCGCCTTCACCGCCTCCCCTGCCCCGTCCTCGGCAGCCTCCGCGGGCGGCTCGGGCGCCCGGCCAAAGGGACCTGGCCCCTCGGCGACGTCGAGTGCGAGCGCCTGCTGCCGGGGCCGCGGCTCCTCCTCGTTCTCCGGCTCCGCCTCCGGCTCGAGCTCCAGGTCCGCGGCACGGGACTGCGGACCAGGCTCGATCGGCGGGAGCGGCGCCTCGTCCTCCTCGTCGTCCTCGGCCCAGAGCGTGGCCGGGCCGATCCGGCCGATGGACCGGTCGTAGCTGGCGCGGCGCGCGGGGTCGAGGAGCACCGAGGCCGCCTCGTCCAGCCTCGCCCGGAGCTCCTCGATCTGGTCCTGGTCCACCAGCGCGTAGACCGCGAGGGACTCGGGCCCGAACGTCTCGCGGGCCCGCTCCACCGCCGCCCGCAGCTCGTCGAGCGAGGAGGCGGGGTCCACCTCCAGCACGTCGTACAGCGTGGGCTCCTCGGCGGCGGTCATCGGCCGGCGGACCTCGGACGGTCGAGCGCGGCCAGCGTCTCGGCCACAGTCACCAGATTCGCCGCCGCCGCCGAGCTGGCCGCGTCCACCAGCAGTGCCCGGCGCTTCCGCACCGTCTGCCAGGCCGCGTCGTCGTAGGCGATCGCCCCCAGGTAGTCCATGTCCAGCCCGAAGAACTTCTTCCACGCCGCCACCACCGCCCGCCCCACGCTCTGGTCCGCCCCCGAGCGGACCTGATTCACCACCAGCTTCACCCGGAACTCGCGGAGCGAACGCTCCAGCTGGGCCGCCGCTTCTGGATTGCTCTCGGCCACCGTCCTCACCACCTCGGCCGGAGTGCGGAACGCGCTGCCCTGGCTGCCGAGGGCCGCCTCGGCCAGGTGCGCCACCCCGAGCGCCTGGGCGGTCTGCTGCAGCCGCCGGAAGAGCGCTGCCTTCAGGAACCGGTAGGCGTTCTCCACCGAGGTCGGCTCGGGCAGGAGCACCAGCACGCCGTGGTCCGCGAGGAGGAAGAAGTCGATGGTGTGGAGCGAGGTGCCGGCGCCGAGGTCCAGGACCAAGTAGTCGGTGTCGAGCGTCTGCAGCTGCTCGACCAGGCGCGCCCGGGCCTGGGCCCGCGGGTTCGCCGCGTCGAGCGCATCCATCGCCCCCGAGACGAGGCTCAGGTTCTCGATGCCCGTCGGTGCCACCAGCGACTCGATGCGGGTGCCCTTGGTCACCACGTCGGACAGCGTGCCTTGGGGCTGGTTGATGCCGAGGCAGGTATGGAGGTTGGCCCCACCGAGGTCCACGTCGACCAGCGTCACCCGGTACCCGGCCCGGGCCAGCGCGATGCCCAGGTTGGCCGAGACGAGCGACTTGCCGATGCCGCCCTTGCCCCCGCCCACGGCCACGATGCGCCGCGCCCGACGGCCCGCAGACCGCTCGTCCGGGCGGGGCCGTTGCCGGGCCAGCTCCACCACGTTGTTCAGGCCGTAGCGCTTCACGTTCGGCGGCGTCGCCGGCCCGGATTCTAGTGGGGAGTCCGACCTACACGCCAGGAAGCGGCGTGCACGCTGCCGCCACCGCCGCGGCGAGCCGTCCCACGTCCCGGTCGTGGATGCACCGGACGTCCAGCAGCAGACGCCCCTCCTCGATGCGCCCCAGCACCGAGGGCTCACCGGTGCGCAGCCGGGTGGCGAGCGTCTCGGCCTCGCCCTCGATGACGCAGGCCCAGGACACCGGCCGGGCCAGAGGAAGCGTTCCTCCTCCCACCTGTCCCTCCACGTGGACCACACGGGCGGTCACCCCGGCGTCGGCCAGGTGTTGCCGGAGCACGTCGGCGCGGGCGCGGAGCACTTGCTCGGGGGCGAGCGCCAGCGCACGGGCCGGAATCTCGTCTCCCCGGCCGTCCTGGACCATCCGGAGGGTGGCCTCGAGCGCCGCCACGGTGAGCTTGTCCACCCGGAGCGCCCGGGCCAGCGGGTGCGCGCGGAGCCGCGAGATCCAGAACGCCCGCCCCACGACGATGCCCGCCTGCGGGCCGCCGAGCAGCTTGTCCCCGGAGAAGGCCACCAGGTCCGCCCCGGCCTCGACGTGGCTCCGCATCGTGGGCTCGCCCGTGGCCCCGGGCAGGTCCAGGTGGGCGAGGAGCCCGCTGCCGGCGTCGACGAAGAGCGGGACGCCGCGCGGCTGGCACAGCCGGGCCAGCTCCTCCACCGAGGTCTCCTCGGTGAAGCCCACCAGGGCGAAGTTCGAGCGGTGCACCTTGGTCACCAGCGCGGTGGCCGGCGAGAGCGCCCGCTCGTAGTCGGCGCGCCGGGTGCGGTTGGTGGTGCCGACCTCGACCAGGGTGGCGTGCGACTGGCGCATCACGTCCGGGATCCGGAACCCGCCGCCGATCTCCACCAGCTCGCCGCGCGAGACCACCACCTCCCGTCCCTCGGCGAGCGCGGTGAGGACCAGGAGCGTCGCCGCCGCGCAGTTGTTGACCACCAGCGCGTCCTCGGCCCCGGTCAGCGCCCGGAGCGGCTCGAGCAGCGGGGCGAAGCGCGAGCCCCGCTCGCCGGTCTCGAGGTCCAGCTCGAGGTTGGAGTAACCGAGGGCGACGGCCTCCACCCGGGCCAACGCCTCGGGCGCGAGCGGCGCCCGCCCGAGGTTGGTGTGCAGCACCACCCCGGTCGCGTTGAGCACCGGCCGGAGCCCCGGCGTCCCGAGCGCGACCAGGGCGGGCCCGAGCGCATCGGAGGAGAAGCTCGCCGCCTCCCCCTGGAGGATGCGGGTGCGCAGCACTCCGAGCACCCGGCGGATGGCCTCCACCACCCGTGGCCGGGGGTGGATCTGCAGCGCCGCCCGCCCGGCCTCGGACACCAGCACCGCCTCGACCGAGGGCAAGGCCCGCAGCCGCTCGCGGGTGGCGGCGGGAAGCCCGCCGTCGCTCACTGCACCCGCTCCGCCCGGGGCGCCACGGGCGCCGTGGTCTTCACCACGCCCGGGAGCGGCCGCCCGCCGAGGAGGCGGTAGGTGTTCCAGCTGCGGAGCACCCGCTTCACGTAGCTCCGGGTCTCGGTGAGGGGAATCTCCTCCACCCAGCGGTCGAGCTCGGACTCGGGGCGCGCCGACCGCCAGCGGCTCACCATGCCCTCCCCGGCGTTGTAGCTCGCCAGGGCCAGGGCCACGTTGCCGTCGAAGCGCTGGAGCAGGTGCCCGAGGTACGCCGCCCCGAGCTGGATGTTGGTGGAGGGGTTCTGGAGCTGCTCGGCGTTCGGCGCCCGGATGCGCAGGGCCCTCGCCATCTCGCGCGCGGTGGGGAGCATCAGCTGGGTGAGCCCGACTGCCCCGGCCCAGGACAGGGCGCGCGGGTCGAGCGCGCTCTCCTCGCGCATCAGCGCTTGGAGCAGCTCGGGCTCCACCCCCGACCCGCGGGTGTAGCGCACCACCAGGTCCCGGAAGGCGTCCGGATAGGCGATGGACCACAGATCTCGCGAGCCGGGGGCGACGGGCCCGCTGAGGTCGCGCCGGAGCGTCAGCCGCGCGACGCCGTGGGCCGAGCGGACGTCCCCGGTGCGGGAGAGCGCCTCCACCAGCAGCCGCTGGGCCTCGGGCGGCTGACCGGTGCGCCGCGCGGCGAGCAGCTCGGACGAGGCGGCGTCGTTGAAGCCCAGGCGCAGCAGCTCCACCCCGGCGAGGAAGTGCGGATCGTCGAGCAGCGTGCCCGTCTCGAAGTCGGCCGGAGTCGCCCCCGCGGGCAGCGTCGCCAGCTGGGTGCCCACCCGCGAGGCCCGCACCGGGTCGCGCTCGGCGAGCCGCTCGCGGGCCATCAGGCCGTAATAGGTGCCGGGGTGACCGAGGGCGAGCGCCTCCCACAGGCCCAGCGCCTCGTCGCTGCCCTTGCCCTGGTCGAGCACCCGCGCGCGCCAGTAACGCGCCCGTTCGAGGTCGTAGCTCTCCTCGGCCCCGGCGCGCGCCTTCTCCAGCGCCTGCAGCGCGGCGAGCGCCCCGGGCTGGTCACCGGCCCCGTGGCGGAGCCAGAACACCTTGAACAGCGCCTCGCCCAGCTGGTCACCCCCGGGGTAGCGCTCGGCGATGCGGTCCAGCCGGGACAGCGCGGCGTCGGTGTCGCCGTCCTGTGCCAGGAGATCTGCGGCGACGTAGAGCGCGTCGTCGGCGAGCGGGTTCTCCGGGAACTCCTTCGCCAGCGCGTCGAAGGTCTTCACCGCCTGGGCAGGGGCAACGACGGACTGGGAGGTGCCGAGCAGGTAGAGCGCTCGGACCCGGAGCTCCGGGTCGGTGCAGGCGCGCACCACCGGGGCGAGCACTTCCTGGACCTCGGCGTGGCGCCGCTCCTTGCGCAGCGCCCGTCCCTCCACCAGGCGCGCACGGCAGGCGAGCGGATCGGGCACCTTGAGCCGCGGGAGCACCGGCCGGAGCACCTCCAGGCCCTGGCGATTCCGGTGCAGCTCGACCAGCGACTCGGCGCGGGCCACCGTCGCGTCCACGGTGAGCGCGGCCTTGCCCAGCCGGCGCTCCGCCTGGGCGGCGAGCGGGGAGCGGGGATGGCCGCTCCAAAGCGCGAGCAGCGCCTGCCGCTCGGCACCGGCGTCGCGCCGGGCGCGGGCCAGATCCGCCTGCGTCACCAGCGCCTCTGCGGCCACGTCCCTCCCCCAGAGCGGGGAGTCGGCGCGGGCGAGTGGTTCGAGGGTCTCGGCAGCGGCGGAGAGGGCGCCTTGCCGCCGCAGGACGCGCGCCAGGCCGAAGCGCGCGTCCGGGTACACACGCGAGGTCGGTGAGATGGCGGCGAACAGACGCCCGGCCGCGTCGAGCTCACCCAGCTCCTCCCGGGCGAGCCCCGCCTGGAGCCGGCACCGGTCGGCGATGGCAGGGAGCTCCAGGGCGAGCGCCTCCAGCTCCGCCGCGGGCGTGGCGGCCGGGCGCACCCTCAGCTCGGCCAGGGCGCGGAGGTAGCGGACCTGGGGGGTGTCCTTCGCCTTCGCCAGCAGCAGGACCGCGTGCTCGTACCTGCCGGCCTCGAACTCGGCGCGCGGCGCGGCCAGCTCGCCGATGAACACCGGGTCGAGGGTCCGCAGGTCGACACGGCGGCCGGCGGGAGCTGGCACTGCCACCGGCGACGGCCCGGACGGAAAGGCCGGATTCCACACCTCGGCCACGTCGTCCGGAACCAGCCCCTGCTCCACGTCGGGAGCGGGGTCGGTCGCGGCGGCCGGGGAGGTCTCGGGGGATGCGGCGAGAAGCAGGGCGACGAGCGGGAGGAGCACGGCGGGGCAGGCGAGCCCCTGGAGTGTGAAGGGTCCGCCCACCGGGCGCAACCATTGGGGATTAGACTTCAGGCCAGGTTCACCTGGATGGACATCCGCACCCAGACCGCTCTGCTCGCCTGCATCGTGGCCACCGCCCTGGGCCTGTCCATGGTGCTGCGCACGAGCCGCGCGCGGGTACTGACCGCGTACTCGGTCTTCGCCTTCACCGCCGGAGCCTTCTACCTGGCGGACTTTCTCCGCAACGTCTTCCTCTCGGGGGGGCTCACCGGCTGGCCGGTCCGCATCGTGGTCGGGCTCCGCCTGTTCTCGGCGGCGGTGGTGCCGTCCGCCGCCCTGGCCTTCTTCCTCGAGTTCCTCGGCGGGCAGAGCCAGGGGCGGAGGACCAGCCGGCGGGTCGCGGCCTTCTCGGTCTTCCTCGGCCTCGCGGTGGCGGTGACGCCTCTGGCCACCTCGGCGTGGGGGCGGGCGGTGGTGGCGGTCTGGGGCTTCGGGACCATGCTCCTCTCGCTGTCGCTGCTGGTCCGGCGGGTGCGCCGGAGCGACTCGAAGACCGAGCGCGCCCGGCTCACCTACCTGGCCATCGGCGCCGCGGCGGCGCTGCTCTTCACCGCGCTGGACGGGCTCGTCACCCTGGGGCTCCCCTTCCCCACGCTCGGGCCGGTGGTGACCACGCTGTACCTCTTCTTCCTCGCCCAGACGCTGCTCCGGCTGCGGCTGATGGACCTGCACGAGCTCCTGGGGAAGGTGGCGAGCCAGACCGTCCTGGCGGTGATGCTGGCCGCGGTGTTCCTGGTGCTCACCGCCTGGGTGAAGGGGAACACCTCGCTCTACCTGTTCAACACCGTCCTCTCGGCGTTCGTCATCGGCATCCTGCTCGAGCCGCTCCGGGCGAAGGTCGAGGCACAGGTGGTGCACATCTTCTTCCGCGAGCGGAGCGAGCTGCTCAGGTCACTCGGCGCGCTCCGGACCCGACTGGCCAACGTCATCGACCCCGGAGAGGCCACCGAGGTCATCCTCGACGCGCTGGAGGAGACACGCCGGGTGACGCACGCCTCGGTGTACCTGCTCGCCGAGGACCGCCCGGGCTTCCAGCGGGCGAACTTCCGTGGCCCCGAGCCGGTGCCGTTCCTCGACGCCGCCGCGGCCCGTGGCCTCCTCTCGGCAGCGGCGAGCGGGCAGAAGGCGGTCCTCCTGGAGAATCTCGAGCGCCGGATCATCGAGATGCGCACCCGGACGGCCGAGGGGCGGCGCAGCCGCGAGGAGCTGAAGCGCACGCTCGACACCCGCAACGCGCTCCTCTCGCTCAAGTCTGCCTTCACCGTTCCGCTGGTGGGGGGCGACCGGGTGGTGGGCTTCCTGAACCTCTGGGACGAGCGGGTGCCCGAGGCCTTTGCCTCGGATGAGATCGCGATGGTGCTCGAGGTGGCCGAGCGGCTGGCGACCATCGTCGAGAACAGCAAGCTGTACGAGCGGATGCGCGAGCGCGACCGTCTCGCCGCGCTGGGCGAGATGGCGGCGGGCCTGGCGCACGAGATCAGGAACCCCCTGGGTGCCATCAAGGGGGCCGCCCAGTGCCTCGAGCCCCGGCCCCGTGAAGGCGAGGAAGGCGAGTTCCTGGACGTCATCGTCGAGGAGGTCAACCGGCTGAACGGCGTGGTGACCCAGTTCCTCGACTACGCGCGGCCCTTGAAGCAGAGCTTCGGGACGGTGGACATCAACGAGGTGGTGGGCCGCACCATCCGGCTCATCCAGAACGAGGTCCCCGGACGGCTGGCGCTGGTGGTGGAGCTCGGCGAGTCGCTCCCCGCCGTCGAGGGCGACCCGGAGCAACTCAAGCAGGTGCTCATCAACCTGGTGCAGAACGGGATCCAGGCGCTGGGGACCACGCCGGGCACCATCCGGATCCGGACCCGGGGGCCCGAGCGCTTCGCGGATCTCCGCACCGGCGGCGACTTCGTGGAGATCGACGTCACCGACGACGGCCCGGGCATCCCCCCGGAGCAGCAGCCCAACATCTTCGTCCCCTTCTTCACCACCAAGCAGAAGGGCACGGGCCTGGGGCTCGCCATCTGCCAGCGCATCGTGAAGAGCCACGGGGGCAGCATCTCGGTCCAGAGCAAGGTCAGCGAGGGCTCCACCTTCGTGGTCCGGCTGCCGGCGCTGGCCACCGCCGCCGCGCCGAGGGCCGTGGAGCCCCCCCGCGAGGGGACACCCACCCCGGGCGAGCTCGGGCTCAGGCAGAGCCGCCGCGAGCGGGCGCGGGAACGCCGCCGCCGCCGCTCCTCGGTGTAGGACAAATCCACACGTACTCGCAAAGTTTGCGAGGAAAAGTTTGCCGCTGACCTCCGCGCAGGCTCCTGGGTCGAAGCAACCGCGCGTGAGCACACCGAAAATAGAGCGGCCGGTCGTGGCGTGTGGCTTGCTGCCCCCTGCCCCGCGATGCGACAGGTCAAGCTCGTCTCCCAGTTCGGTGTGATGTGGATGCTGGTCTTCGTGATGGCGGCCGGTCCGCTGCCGCTCGGCATTCCGCGCGCCCAGGCGGCGGGACCGAGCATCACCGACCTGCCGGGCCTGCAGAACTTCTACAACCCGAAGGTCTTCATCATCTTCGACACCAGCAAGTCGATGGCCTACCGGCCCGCGGACCCGAACGACGATCCGACCGCGATCGCCGATGACTGGGACCCGAACATCCCCACGCCGGACACCGCGTGCCGCAACAAGTTCTGTATCGGCAAGCGCGCGCTGTACCGCACGCTGCCCAAGTACAGCCCGCGCATCGAGATGGGCCTGTCGGGCTACAGCCAGTACTACCAGCTCACCAGTCGGCCCTCGACGGTCGGCACGCAGTGCCGGTACGACCAGCTCTCTCTCGGCTACGCGCCCTGGGGCACCTACAGGTTCGGCCCGGTCCTCGACGACCTCGACAGCACCGGCCCGGGTGGGCCCACCGGGATGGCCGCCACCCCGTTCACCTACACGCCGCCCGGTCTCCCCGCCAGCCATCCGACCCGGAAGTGGGTCGTCCGGACCGGCGCGAGCGGCGACGTCCTCTCCAAGAACGTGGGAAACGGCCTCGGTGGCCCCGGCAGCCAGATCACCGTCACCCTCTCGCCGGGCCAGACCTCGCCGGGCGGGGCCCAGTCCCTGGGCGGCGGTACGTACACCTACGACTGGCACCACGCGGTGGGCTCGGCCGGTGTGGTCAGCCTGGTGAAGGGTGGCAGCTGCGCGACCCCGGTCCTCGGCTACACCGGCGGTGCCTGCGCGGGCGACCCGTGCGACCTGACGCTCACCGGTCAGCACACGACCCCGTTCCCGCCGTTCACCTCCGGCACCGACCTGGGCGACCCGTACACCTCCGGGACCACCACCTATTCCCGCTCCGGACCGACGACCGCCACGTTCACCGATCTCTGCGGCAAGACCAGCCCGTACGTGGGCGGCGGCGCCTCGTGCAATCTCGTCTTCGGCGGCTGCACCATCACGAAGATCAACGGGCCGTACAACATCTTCACCGGCGGAATCTCCAACTATTACGACGCCACCTACACGCCTCCTGGATCGTGGCAGCTGGTCGGGACCACCAGCAGCACCGTCGACGTGCTGATGACCACCTACGGGGTCGCCTGCCCGGCGCTGGGCACGGTGGTCACCTCCACCTCCGGCCCGGCCGGGTGGCAGTCGCTGGCCACCGGTGGTCCCGGCGCCGGGACGCCGACCACCTGGACAGGCTGTAGCGCCGCTGCCGGCATGAGCTGCAGCTGGACGATGACCAACGACTTCGTCGTGTCCGGCGAGGTCACGCAGCACTACTGCCGGTTCCAGCGGCCCATCTACCAGTGGCAGCCCACCGCGCAGCGCTGCGACTACAAGACGCAGCTCTGGACCTACAACACCGCCCAGGGCACCGACTACTGCGATTACAAGTTCGACCGCGATTACTACACCACCCCCAAGTACACGTACTCCTACGTGCCGAACGACGGTGACCTCCTCGGCACCACCGCCTGGTCGTACACCGGCAACGACGACGTCGGCGGGTACCCGAGTGCGGTCACGTACAGCGGGGGAAGCTTCAGCAACGGGGACTGCCCAAATCTGGTGATGAACAGTGCTGCACACCCCCAGTGCAACAGCGGTGTGCTCTGCAAGCTGACCTGGGCGAGCAACACCACGGTCGGCGCCACCAACTACCCGCTGGGCCGCTACACCGGCGTCCCGTACGGGCCGGGCGGGATGCCGTTCACGACCACCTACGTTCCGCCGTACCCCTCCGCCGAGCCGGCGGCGAGCCTGACCGATCCCCTCTTCCCGCCCAGCCCCCTGGGGTACTCGGGGGACTGGGTCGCGACCACCGGCGCCAGGGACAGCTACTGGGTCACCCTCATGGCGAACATCTACAACCCGGCGGACACCAACCCACCGAGCCCCCCGCTCTTCATTCCCGCGGCCTGCGGCGGCATCTGCACCTTCCAGTACGCGTACACCGAGCCTGCGGGGCTGGTCGTCAACGGCCCCCGGCCCGCAGCGCCCCCTGTCCCCGACCCGAACTACCAGGTGAACGCGGGGACCTCATCTCTGTCCCCGGGGGCGTTCAGCGCCGTCGCGGCGACGATGCCTCCCAACCGGAACAGCGGCTGGGCACAGCTGCCGGACAACGTGACCCCCGCAATCTCCTGGCAGGGCGTGGCGCTGAACAACGCCCTGAACGGAGCGACCCCCGCCACCGACGGGCCGCTGCTCAAGATGCTGTCCAAGTATGATCGGGTCAACAACCCCACCGGGGTCCAGATGCCGGACTTCGGCGACTACACGCCCCTGACCGGCTCGCTGAACGACGTCGCCGAGTACCTCCGGAGCTACGTCGACACCGACCCGTACTCTGGCTGCGGCCGGAAGTACTACGTGCTCCTGCTCACCGACGGCGAGGAGCAGCCGGTGCTGGCCGGCAACGACCCGGTCGCCGCGGTGACCGCGCTGCGGAACCTGGTTTCCAACGGCGGCATCAAGGTGGACGTGAAGACCTTCGTGATCGGCTTTGGCTTCATCGCCCCCTCGCCGCAGCTCAACGCCATGGCCCGCGCCGGCGGAACCGCCGTGTCCGCCAGCGACCCGAGCAAGCTCGACCTGGTCGGTGGCGTCGCGCTCGACGGAACGGACGAGGCCCGGCTCTTCGCCTCCCTGGACATCAGCTTCGGGAAGATCCTCTCCGGCTACTTCACTCGCTCCAAGCCGGTGGTCAACGTGCTGGGGACCGAGATGTACGTCGGCTACATGCGGATCCTGCAGGGTCTGGAGTGGCAGGGGAAGCTCGACTCCATCGACATCAAGAGCACCAGCCTGCCGAACCTGGCCAACACCCTCACCAGCGACGGGAACTACAACTACCTCTGGCGGTACGGGGACGCGATCGACGCGCAAGGCCCCCGGAGCGTGTACACCTCCTTGAACCCCTCCGCGGGGAACCGGATCTTCTTCGACTACTCCGGCTGCAGTGGCGGAACGCACACCTGTGTGAGCTCCGCCGGGTGGAACAGCAACGCCGCCGCGGACCAGACGTCACTGGAGACGCTGATCGACGGCAGCTCCCCGTCGGTCGCCAAGGAAACGATCGCCTTCCTGCTCAATCCCGGCGCACCGACCTCTCCGGAGCTCTTCGACGACGGAAAGACCCAGAAGACCTCCCGGGCCTCGGACATCTTCCATGCCACCCCGGCGATCGTGGAGGGGGCTTCCCAGAGCACCACCTGGCCCGATCTCACCGAGTCCGGCGCCTACGCCGCGTTCCGGACCGACCCGACCATCTCCAACCGCGACAAGACCGTCTACATCGGCGCGAACGACGGCATGCTGCATGCGGTGAAGGACAACGTGACCCTCGACTCCGGCGGCTTCCCGGTGACCCAGCCCGGGGCCGGGGAGGAGCGGTGGGGCTACGTGCCGCAGCAGCTCCTCCCGGCCTTGAAGGCCATGCGACAGGCCCATGCCTACGGGGTGGACGGCAGCGTTGCGGTGGCGGACGTGTGCGGCCCCGGCTTCAGCACCAGCCCCTGCACCGTCAAGGACGGATGGAAGACGCTCCTGGTCGGCGCCCTGGGCAAGGGCGGCGGCGGCCTCTACGCCCTGGACATCACCGATCCCGCGAACCCCCTGCCGATCTGGGAGGTCTCCTCGCCGCTGACCATGGTCCCCTCGCGGTCGTACACCCCGCGCCTGGGCGAGACCTGGGGCGCTCCGGTGATCGCCCGGACGGAGATCTCCACCGGGCACCCCTGGTCGGTCTTCGTCGGCGGCGGCGTGGTCCCCGCCGCGGACCCGGTGCAGCCGTGGGGCAGCCTGTTCTACGTGCTCGACGCCCGCACCGGCCAGGTGCTCACCGACGGAACCAACACCGCCGCCTTCTCCATCTGGGACGACCCTGCCGACCCGGCGCCCAACGGGGTCGCCACCCGTCCCACCCTGTTCCGTCCCGGCGACAACGCGCTCGCCCGCAAGGTCTTCTTCGCCGACACCGAGGGGAAGGTCTGGAGGATGGACCTGAGCAGCACGGACATCACCACCTGGAAGCCCGGCAACACCGCCGCGGATCCCTTCTTCGACCCGGCCAGCCCCGACCCGGTCTGCGCGCTGAACGTGAGCGGCGTGCCCACCCCGATTCTCAACGCCACCACCGGCGTACAGGTGGTGAGCGGAGTGCCGCTCACCCTGCCCATCACCACGGTTCCCCGGGCGAAGATCTACAATCGTCCGATGATCGCGGTGGACAGCACGGGGTCCCTCAACGTCTACGTGGGCACGGGCGACTCGGACAACCCTGGCACGCTCGGGACGTACGACTACTTCTACGCCCTGGCCGACATCGGGGGCACGTGCGGCGCGCCGCTGTTCGTCCTTCGCTTCGATCCCGGAGAGAAGGTGCTGTCCGACCCGGCATTCCTGAACAACACCATCTTCGTCACCACCTACGTCCCGGTCTCCACGCCCGGGCACATCTGCGAGGTGGGCCGAGGCTTCCTCTACTCCTTCGACGCCCGCAGCGGTCTGCCGGTGCTTGCCTTGATGGATCCCTTCAACGGCAACACGCCGACCTCCAAGCTCGACCTCGGCGATGTCCGCAACCCGCAGCTCGGGCAGGGCGGCATCCCCAGCGCGCCCATCGTCCGGGGCAACAAGCTCTACGTCGCCAACGAGACCGATCCCTCTCACCCCCGGCAGATCGACCTGGTGGGCTCGCCGCTCACGGTGAAGGTGCGAGGATGGCAGCGCGTCAAGTGACCCGGGCCGCCCGGGGCTTCACCCTCATCGAGCTCGCGGTGACGGTGGGGATCTGCGCCATCCTCGTCGCCCTCTCCGCCAGCGCGCTGACCAGCGCCCGGAAGGTCTCGCGGGTGGCCGGGCAGGCGAGGTTGATCCTCCAGCAGCTGCAGACCGTGCGGACCAACGCCGTCGGTCAGGGGGCGGCCCAGGGTTACTACTTCGGCCCGAACGGAGCCGGGGCAGCAGGCCCGGACGCCAACCAGGGCTTCGTCTTCTACAAGCAGGACCCGACCGCGACGGTCGTCAACTACGTCGTGGCCACCGACCGGCAGGATCCCTACCGGGACACCCTGCCCACCAGCGGAAACGAGTCCCTGGTGGTGGTCACCGGGGCGGGCGTGGTGCAGCCGGCCCCCTTTCAGATCGGCTTCGACATGAACGGACAGGTCACGGTCACCCCGGCCCCCCTCGGGTTCCCGTACTGCATCCGGATCTCCGACTTCACCGATCCGGCCATCGTCCGCTACGTCATCCTCTTCAACGATGGAACGTCCAAGGTTCAAGGTGATGAGACCTGGTGTCCATAACAGGCGAGGATTCACCCTCCTGGAGGCGCTCGTCGCGGGCGCCATCTTCTTCATCGCGGTGGTGGCGATCTCGTTGCTCTCGGTCCGAGGCGCGACCAACGCCTCGCACGGGCTCCGCTATGCGCAGACGGCGAGGCTGGCCACGCAGGAGATGGAGCGCTGGTCGATGCTCGGCTTCGGTGGGCTGCAGACCGCCACCGGCGGGGTGTCGCCCTTCGTCGTCCCCCCGTACCCCATCACCGAGCAGCCGGACGGCGGGGGCAAGCTCTACAACGTCGCGGTCACCATCGTGAACACCGCAGGGCCAGCGGGTCCGCCCGGGGCCCTCCCGCCGCCCGAGCTGGGGAGCGTCAGCGTCTCCATCCCCTCGTTCTTCGTCAGCGTCCAGGTCACCTCCCAGCCGCCGGAGGGAGGAACGCCCGTGACCGTGAGCCAGGCCACCTATGTCAGCCCCAACTGAGCGCCGGCGTGGCTTCACCCTGCTGGAGCTGATGGTCGCCGCGGCGGTGGGCCTGGTCATCCTCACCGCGGCGATGGCGGCGTTCGATCTGCAGAGCCAGTTCGCTCGAAACACCGAACGGCTCCTCTCCACCCAGGCCACCGCGGGCCTCGGGCTCACCATGATGCAGCGGGACCTGGAGAACGCCGGCCTGCGCTTCCGGGGCGGTGCACAGGTCGACGGCGGCGTCGCGTTCGCGACGGTGGTCCGCCCCTACGACAACCTGGGCTCGGGGGTGACCACCCTCAAGAACGATCCACTGGGGAGCACCACCGTGGTGGCCGTGGCCCCTCCGCTTCCGGGCTTCATCCCCGGGACGGACGCCTTCGAGGTTCTCCAGGGCGGACAGCAGGCCACGTCGCAGCGGGTCGCGGCGCAGGTCCAGAGCGTGACCAGCCCCGCCCTCAACCAGCGAACCGTGCGGATCGCCCCCAACCCGTTCATCGCCAACGAGCTCAGCGCGGTCGGGAGCTTCGCCCCGGTGCTCATGTTCTGGAGCGATGACCTCCACTGCATGGGCCGAGTGGTGCCGCCCATCACCGGAGGACTGGCCGCCCAGGCGACGGTGCAGACCGTCGACGCGGATCTGGCGCTCTCCGGCAACCCCTGGCCGGCGGGCTGCCCCGGGCCGCTGATGCAGGTGGAGGTGCTGCAGCAGCGGCACCGGTACCTCGTCTACCAGAGCGCGGACAACATCGCCCCGGGCGTGCGTCGGCCGGCGCGGATCGGCCTTTACCTCCAGAGCAATCCACCCTGCGACCCGGTCGGGACCGGGGTCCAGGTCTGCACCACCGACCTGCAGGCCCCGGTGATGGTCGCCGAGGGCGTGGACGACATGCAGATCGCCTGGCGCGTCCCCGACGCATTCGCGAGCGCGAGCGCCCCACCCGGCTGGTGCCAGAGGAACACCACGGACCCGAGCTGCGGCTTCGAGCTGGCGCCCTGGACCGCGACCATCACCCAGCGGGCCGCGGCCATCTACGGGGCGCAGATCATGCTGACCTCCCGGGGGCAGGAGATCTACCGGCGGCCCGGGGAGCCGATCCCCCCGCTCCTGAACCACGTCCCGGCCACCCCCGACGGCATCGTCCGGTCGATCATGCAGACCTCGGTCCTCTTCCGGAACTCGGTGACCCCATGAACGCCAGGCCTTCCCGGGGCTTCGTGCTCCTCATCGTCCTCGTCGCCGCCGCGGTCCTCTCGCTCATCGCGGCCTTCATCTACAGCCGCACCGAGAACCAGCTGCTCCTCAGCGTGGCCTCGCGCGGGCAGAGCATGGCCGCGGCACGGGCGACTCTCGCCGCGGAGCGGAAGCTGGCCATCTACCGCGCCAACTACCCCGGAGGCCTCACCACGCTGACCCCCACCACCAGCTATGCAACCGCCATCGCCAACGGATGGACCGGCGACCGTGAGATCCAGAACCTGGACAAGGTGACCTGGCCGGCGCTCGACGTCTCCAACGGGGGCGGGGCGAACTGGTGCACCGAGACCTGGCTGATGAGCCGCGGGGCTGGCGTCCCGCCCTGGACGGTGGTGGAGGCCTTCGGCTTCTACGGGTACACGGTGACCACGGCAGGCGTGGACTTCGTGAACTGCGTTCCCCAGGGCAACACTCGGATGGTCTCCTCCCGGGTGACGCTGTACCTCGAGACTCCCCCCGGAGCGGGGGGGGCTCCCCCTGGCGGTGGGCCCGGGGCCGGCACCGGCGCCGTCGGCGGCTCTTAGGGGCCGGACCTGGCCGCCATCCGCTCGCGGATGGTGCGCTCGAGGCGCTGCACCACCTCGGAGAGCGGGAGCGCCGAGCTGTCCACCCGGACCGCGTCGTCGGCCGGCTTCAAGGGCGCCACCGCGCGCGAGGCGTCGTCCCGGTCGCGCTTGGTCTGGTCGGACAGCACCGCCTCCAGGGTGCTCTCCGCGCCCTTCTGGAACAGCTCCTCGTAGCGGCGGCGGGCCCGGACGTCGGGGTTGGCCTCGAGGAAGAACTTGAGGTCCGCGTCGGGGAAGACCACCGTCCCGATGTCGCGACCCTCGAGCACCGCGCCCACCGGCGCCTCGAGCGCCAGCCGCCGCTGCAGCCCGAGGAGCCCGTCGCGTACCACCGGCCGGGCCGAGACAGCGCTGGCCAGGAGCGAGATCTCCGGGGTGCGGATCTCCCCGGAGACGTCCTCGCCGTCCAGGTAGACCCGGTTCTCCTCGCCCACCGCCCTGAAGGAGATGCGGATCCGCGCGATGAGCCCTGACAGCCCGGCGTCGTCCTCGGTGGCGATGCCCTCCCGCCGCGCCGAGAGCGCCACCGCCCGGTACAGCGCGCCGGTGTCCACGAAGGACAACCCCAGCCGGCGGGCCAGCAGCTTGGAGACGGTGCTCTTCCCCGCTCCGGCCGGCCCGTCGATGGCGACGATGAAGGGGCGCATCGGCTAGCCGGCGACGGCGAAGGGCCCCATCGCCCGGAACTTCCGGTAGCGGTCCTCGACCAGCGCCGGGCCGGTCAGGGCGAGCAGCGACTGGAGGTGCCGCCGCACCACCCGGCCCACGGCCTCCGCCGCCCGGCCCGGATCGCGGTGCGCGCCGCCCTCGGGCTCGGGGACCAGCTCGTCCACCACCTTCAATTCCAGCAGATCGCGCGCGGTGAGCTTGAGCGCGTCCGCCGCCTTCTCCGCCTTGGTGGTGTCCCGGTACAGGATGCTGGAGCAGGACTCGGGGCTGATGACGGAGTAGATGCTGTTCTCGAGCATCAGCACCCGGTTGGCCACCGCGATGGCCAGGGCGCCGCCCGAGCCGCCCTCGCCGATGACCACGCTGATGACCGGAACCTGCAGCCGGCTCATCACCTCGAGGTTCGCGGCGATGGCCTCGGCCTGCCCCCGCTCCTCGGCGCCGATGCCCGGGTAGGCGCCGGGCGTGTCGACGAAGGTGAGCACCGGACGCCCGAAGCGGTCGGCGAGCTCCATCAGCCGGCGCGCCTTCCGGTAGCCCTCGGGCCTGGGCATCCCGAAGTTCCGGAGCATGTTCTCCTTCGTGTTCCGGCCCTTCTGGTGCCCGAGGAGCATCACCGGCCGGCCATCCAGCCGGGCCCAGCCTCCGACGATGGAGGGGTCCTCGCCGTACGAGCGGTCTCCGGCGAGCTCGAAGAAGTCGGTGAAGAGCAGCTGGACGTAGTCCAGGAAGTAGGGCCGCTGGGGGTGACGCGACAGCTGCGTCACCTGCCAGCGGGACAGGTCGCTGAAGATCTCCGACTGCAGCCGGCGGGCCTTCCTCTCCAGCTTCTGGATCTCGGTGGTGAAGTCGCCCGGGGCCGTGCCCGAGAGCGACTTCAGCTCGTCGATCTTCCGCTCCAGCTCGAGCAGCGGCCGCTCGAAGTCGAGGGCGAATGCAGGGCCGGCCACGGCGCTCAGGCGGCCCGCGTCTTGGCCTGGGTGGCGGTGAGCGCGTACCAGGCGGTGCGGAACGACTTGAGCTCCCGCAGGCCAGCCGGGTAGCGGCCCAGCGCCGGGGCCACGGTGACCGTCAGGCCGATCTTCTTCTCCAGGGCCTTGGCCACGCTGTGCTCCTGCCGGCGGCGCTCCTCGGCGGCCGGATCGGTGGTCTTGGGGAGCACGCGGTTCACCAGCACCCGCTCCACGGCGAGCTTCTTGCCCTGGAGCTCCTCGACGATGCGCTCGGTGCGCGCCGCCGCCAGCTCCTCGCCCCGGGTGACCACCACGAAGCGGGCCTCGGCGGGGTTCACCACCGCCTCCTCGAAGCGCTTGACGTGCTTGAGCAGCGCGGCGGCCTCGTCGGCCAGCTCACCGAGCCCCTTGGCGCGGTACTTCACCAGGACGGCGAGGAGGTTGGTCAGCCAGTTCCGGGCCAGCTCCGGCACCTCGAGCAGCCGCACGCCGGTGGACGAGGCCACCGGGTCCACCACGATGCGCTTGAAGCGCTCCTGGACCAGCGCGTCGGTGAGGACGCTCACCGCCGCCAGGTCCTCGAGGCCGGCCGGGGCCACGTCGAGCAGGTTCCGCAGCACCTCGCGGTCCGCGCCCTCCTGCTTCCCGAAGGGCTCGAACACCCTCTCCGCCTTCTCCCGCCAGCGCTTGCGGAGGGCATTGAACCAGCCCGGCACGTCCAGCTCGCGGGCGTAGAGGCCCTTGGTGCCCTTCACCTGGGTCTCGGTGTCGGTCAGCCGGCTCTGCAGCACGTCCGACAGGCCGTGCGCCGGGTCGACGCTGATCAGCAGCACCGGCCCTTCCTTCTCGGTCAAGGTCACCGCGGCCGCGGCGGCACAGGAGGACTTTCCCACTCCGCCCTGGCCCACGAAGAAGATGAGGCGGGTCGGCGGCAGGGGCGGCGCGGCGATGGGCGGCATCGACGGCGCCCGGACCAGCGCCGGCGGTCCCTCCGCTGCGCTGAACTCGAGGCCCTTCGTCTCCCGGCCCCCTGCGATCTCCTTGGCGAACGGGCGCAGGCTCTCGAGGCCCTTCGGCGCCTCCACCCGACGCTGCACCAGGTGCACCGGGACGCTCTTGTCGAAGGTCTGGAACTTGCGGACGTGCGGCGCCTGGAGACCGCGCCGGCCGGCGAAGGCCGGGGAGCTGGCCCGCTCCTCCACCGCGTTCACCACGATCTCCGAGACCGGAATCCCCCGCTCGCGCAGGCCGGTGAAGAGCGCCTTGGCCTGGGCCTCGCCCACCGGCTCGGCCTGGGCCACCAGGTGGAACGCGGTGCGCGCCGGGTCCCTCACCAGCGCCCAGAAGCGATCCAGCTCGGACACCAGCTGGTCCAGCGGGGTGTCGCCGGGAGGCGCCGCGTCCTTCTTCTTCCCGCTGGGCTTCTCGCCGCGGGCAAGGGCCACCGCCCGGCGAAGGATGGTGGCGGTGTCGAAGGTGCGCAAGGTGGGGCCGGTCCCGGCCATGTCCATCACCGCGCGGTCGAGCCTGCCCGACTCGAGCTGGGCCACCACATCGAGCAGACCGAGCAGCGGCTCGAGCCCCGGCACCACGCCGGACACCAGCTTCCCGACATCCTCGTCGGTGAGGAGGAGGCCCTTGGCCGCGCCCGAGGCCAGCGCCGCCCGGATGGCCTCGGCGCGCGCCTGAACCGACTCGACCTCGAACTCGTAGGCCGACAGCCCTCCCTCCCCCTTGCCGGAGACCAGCCGGGTGGGCTTCGCCGTCAGCCGCTTCTTCCACACGTCCGAGAGGGCCTTGGTGGGCTCCGAGCTGGCTACCAGGATTGACTCCTTGGGAGCGGCGTCGGTCAGAGTCAGGGCGAAGGCAGAGGCCAGGGTGCTCTTGCCTGCGCCTCCCTTGCCTCCGAACAGGTGCAGAACGGGTCCGTCACGCATGGGTAATGTGGGTGTCCTTGCAGCAGCGAAGCCGTATTCCCGCTGCTGCCCGTACGACATGTAGCGGGAGGGCGGCGGCCGTTCAGGCAAACACGGGAGTGACCCCCAAGAATCCTCCGTCCAGGGGGAAAAAGTCAAGGTCGACCGGACGAGTCTGACGCAGCACGACAATGACGATGTTTCAACGATTCTGGACGCTTGCCGGTTGCGTGAGCGGGGGCTGGGAGGGCACGCCGGACTCCGCGGCAGCGGCCGCGGCGCGGGCCTCGGCGGTGTAGCGGTTGAGCTTGTTGTAGAGCGTCTTCTCGCTCACGCCCAGGATCTCAGCCGTCCGCGCCTTGTTGTTCGCGTTCCGCTGCAGGCTGCCGAGGATGTACTCCTTCTCCACGGCGTCCAGGGTCAGCCCGTAGGCGATCCGGAAGACATGCCGCTCGGGCCCCTTCCCCGCCATGTCCGGCGGGAGGTGGTCGCGGGTGATGAGCTCGCCGTCGCAGAGGATGACCGCACGCTCCACCGCGTTCTTCAGCTCGCGGATGTTCCCCGGCCAGTCGTACGCCCGGAGCAGCTCCATCGCCCGAGGGTGCACCCCGGTGAGGTGCTTGCCGGAGTCCTGGTTGAACTTCTCCACGAAGTGCTGGACCAGCATCGGCACGTCCTCGCGCCGCTCGCGCAGGGGAGGGAGCGCGATCTGGAACACGTTGAGCCGGAAGAAGAGGTCCTCGCGGAAGCGGCCGGCGCGGATCTCCGCCTTGAGGTCGCGGTTGGTGGCGCAGAGCACCCGGACGTCGACCTCGATCTCCGTCTTTCCGCCGAGCCGCCGCAGCCGGCCCTCCTCGAGCACCCGGAGCAGCTTGGCCTGGAGCTCGAAGGGGATCTCGCCCACCTCGTCGAGGAACAGCGTGCCGCCGTGGGCGAGCTCGAACACTCCCGGCCGCCGCTGGTCGGCGCCGGTGAATGCACCGCGCTCGTGCCCCAGCAGCTCGCTCTCCATCAGCGTCGCCGGGATCGAGGCGCAGTTGATGGCGATGAACGGCCTGTCCCGCCTGGGCGAGAGGTTGTGGATGCTCCGGGCCACCATCTCCTTGCCGGTGCCCGACTCCCCGGTGATCGCCACGCTGGCCTTCGCCGGGGCCACCTTCTCGATCAGCTCGAACACCCGCCGCATCGCGCTCGAGGCGCCGATGAAATCGGTGGCGCCCATCTGCTTCAGCTTCCGGCGGAGCACCTGCACCTCGCGCACGGTCTCCTTCTTCTCCAGCGCCCGGTCGATGCAGACCTTGAGCCGGGCGGGGTCCACCGGCTTCTCGATGAAGTCGTAGGCGCCCTCGCGGATGGCGGCCACCGCGGCGTCGATGGTGGCCCGGCCGGTGAGGAAGATGACCGGGCAGTCCGGCAGGTCGTCCTTCAGCGCTCGAAGGAGCCACAGGCCGTCCGTCTCGGGCATCGCCAGGTCGGAGAGCACCACGTCCGGCCGGAACTCCGCCGCCTTCTTCAGCGCGTCGGTCCCGTCAGTGGCGGTCTCCACCTTGTGCCCCCACAGCCCCAGCATCTCCGCCAGGGCCTGGGCGGTGCTGCGTTCGTCATCGACGGCCAGGATGCGTGCGCTGCTCACGTGGATGATGTCCCCAGGGTTCACGCCGGCGTCGGGCCGGCTGGGAAGGAGAGCCGCAGCTGCGGCCCTCGGACGTGCAACTCCGCGCCGGATTCCCTCGCCCCTGCACCCAGCGCCTCCTCCACCTCGGTCTTCTCCCCCTCCTCACGCCCCCCGTCCTGAACGTGCAGAACGACCCGGGCCCCCTCGTCTCGCACCGAGACCCGCACCTGCCCCTCCTCGGGTGTGCGCTCGATGGCCCGCTGCACCGAGACCATCACCAGGAAGGCGAGCCCAGACGGGTCCATCGCCGCCACCGCCGCCTGCCCCTCGGGCACGTCGACGGTGATCTTCACCCTCGCCCGGCGCCCAGCGTGCCCGAGCACCGCCAGCGCCTCCCCCAGCACCTGCGACAGGGAGGACACCGCCGGGGCTCCCGTTGGCGGGGTGAGGAAGCGAGCGAAGTCGCCAAGCATCCCGTTCACCCGGGCGATCTGCTCGCGCATCGCCTGGAGGTTTTTGGCCTGTGCCGGAGGAACCTCTCCCCCGGCCGCACGCCCCAGCTTCTCGTGGAGGATCTCCACGTTGATGGCCAGCGCGTTCAACGGGTTGCGCACATCGTGGACCAGGCTGTCCATCAGCCGCACCGCCGAGGACCAGCGGACGGAGCGGATCAGCGTCGAGGCACCCGCGCCGGCGGGCTGAGCGAGCGAGGGACGTGCGGTGGGGGACACGGGCCGACAGGTAGGGGTCGGCGCGGTGGGGCGTCAACGCGCGGCCCGTAACTTTTGCTGGTGGGGGGACACCTGGGGCGGTCCCGAGGGACCCCGGTGTTCTCGATTGGACGCTCGGTGTGGCCGGGCGACCGGGCCCCGGAGGTCCGGCGGCCGTCAGACAGGCTTCGGGGCGGTCTCGGCGGGGACCTCCAGACTGACCAGCTCGAGCTTCAGCTGCGCGGCGACCTCGAAGATGCGGGGGTCCCGGTAGAACTCGCCATAGACGATCCGCACGCACCCCGAGTTGGCGACCAGCTTGAAGCAGGGCCAGCACGGGCTCGCCGTGGTGTACAGCGTCGCCCCGTCGATCCGGACGCCATTCTTCGCCGCCTGGAGGATGGCGTTGGCCTCGGCGTGCACCGTCGCCACGCAGTGGCCGTTCTCCATCATGTGCCCCACCTCGTCGCAATGGGGCATCCCACGGATGCTGCCGTTGTAGCCGGTCGAGAGGATGGTGCGGTCACGCACCAGCACCGCGCCGACGTGCTTCCGGTCGCACGTCGCCCGGGTCGCGACCTGCCGGGCGATGTCCATGAAGTACTGGTCCCACGAGCTCCTGCCCATACGCTGGAGGACTTAACCACCGCGGACCCACACCGTCGCCCCCCCCGGGGGGCTCGGTCTCAGCCGGCGTAGCGCTTGCGGACCAGGAAGAGGATGGCCTCCTTGGCGCAGACGTCGCAGTACCCGTGGCGCTCACGCATCGCGGCAAGGGTCTGGTTCACCTGCTCCAGCTCGCGGCTGCTCAGCGAGCTCCGCTCGTCCGACAGCGCCTTGAGCACGTTCTCCGCTCCCCGGCTCAGCGCCCGCTTCCGCTCCTCGAAGAAGTGCGCCCGGAGACGCCGGAACAGGTCCGGGAAGATGCGCGCGTAGTCCATGGCACCCTCGGGGTTCTCCAGCCGGTGAGCGCCGATCTGCCCGATGAACCCTCGGCGGAACTCGCCGGGGTCGTCGCCCCGTGGCATGACGATGCCCTCCATCTCCGCCATCCGCTTCTCGTCCGGCCGCTCCATCTCCCCGGTGAGGCGGTTGCGCATCTTCTCGTTCTTCACCCAGTGGCGGACGTGTTGCACGTAGGTCTCGAAGAGCGAGGCGTACTGCTCGTCCGAGACCAGCTTCATCGACTCCCGCACTTCGGCGTCCACCGACTCGAGGTACTGCTGCTCCACCGTCCGGACGAACTCCTCGTGGTCGTGGTAGCCGTCCACCACCTCTTCCTGGAGGAACTCGTAGACGCTCTTGTCCCGGGTCAACGCGGTCAGCTCCTCGAGCACCGCCAGCGGGCTGAGACAGGGCCGGTCCGGATTCTGGGCCGCGTTGAACAGCGCAGTCTTGATCTCCCGGGCCGAGGCCCCGGTGCGACCCTCGTAGTTCGGGTAGGCGTCCGATTCCTGGTAGAGGGCCGGGAGCCACTTCTTCAGCTCGCGCGCCTGCGCCAGGCTCAGGCGGTCCGGCGCCGTCCCGTCCTCGTAGAGGGCCATCTTCTCCAGGGGGGTCAGCCCTTCGAGAATCTCCCGGACGTCGGCGGGGTAGCGCTCACGCACCGGCTTCTTCAGCCGGGTGAGCACCGCCCACTGCGCGGCCACCTCGGTGGCATGCGGGGCGACGTGCTTGCCCACCGTCCGGGTGGTGACCTGAGCGTCGTAGATCTCCTTCTCCGCCTTCCAGCGGCGGAGGTACGGCACCCGGACCAGCTCGATGCGCCCCTTGAAGCTGGCGAAATCCGGCAGCTCCTTGAACGCCGCCAGGTGCTTCTCGTTGCTCGAGGCGACCAGCACCTCGTCCAGTTGCAGCACGAAGTGCTCCATCGGCACCTCGCCGGTCTCGCTGAAGCCGAGCAGGTACTTGAATGCCTCGAGCGGGCGCTTGAGGAGATCTGCGTACTCCATGATGCCGCGGTTGGCGTTCACCAGCGGGCCGTGCGGCTCGAAGAGGACGACGTTCTGCAGCGCCGCAGGCAGGTTGGCCTGGCTCCGGTCCGCCGAGACCTGGTGGTACGCCGCGTCGACGCTCAGGTGCGGCTCGACGGTGACCGCTCCGACCAGGTAGCGCCGCGACAGGTAGAAGCGGCGGACCTGGACGTGCCGCAGGACGCGCAGCCAGTCGCCGTTCGCCGCGGCGAGGAGCGCGTTGTAGATGCGCCGGCACTTGTGACAGAGCTCACCGTCGACGATCCAGTCGGCGAGCACGGCCTCGCCGTCGGCCGGGCGGGCCGAGACCTTGAGGGCCCGCTCGAGGAGCTTCCGCCGCTCGTCGCGGGGCATGGCGAACAGCGGGTGGTCGCGCATCTCGCAGGTGACCCGCACCTCCACGCTCTCCTCGTCGAGGTGCGCAAAGGTGGTCAGCTCACCGCCCCCCACCCGGTCGCCGAACCCGATGCTCCCCTTCACCAGCTTCTCCGAGGGGAAGATCCACGCCAGCTCGTAGAGGGCGCCCTGCGGCTCGCGCGAGTAGAGCTCCATGCCCCGCTTGAGGGCGTCCACCAGCGTGGACTTGGCCGAACCGTTCGGGCCGTGGAGGAGGATGAGCTTGTTCACCGTGCCGGCGCGGACGAAGTTGCCCAGCAGCCGGTAGATCCCGTTCTGGACCTCCTCCTGGCCGGCCACCCGGCCCATCCGTTCGCCGTCGGTGAGGTCGAAGAGCTTGAAGCGGCGCATCGGCCCGGCGGGGTGGTGGTGGACCGGTGACGTCCCGAAGTGGTCCAGGACGTCTCGGGCGTACTGGGCGGAGTTGCGCACCTGGGCGTGTGGACCCTGGAGGAAGAGGTCCAGGTACTCCTCGAAGGAGAGGATGCTGCGGTCCTGGAGGAAGTCGCGGCTCACCACCGCGCCCACCTCCTTGAGGAAATCCTTCGCGCTCATGCGTCCGCCGCTCCTCCGAGGGCGGGCGCCCCGGCTCGCCCACCCACACTGACTCCCCGAGTCTCGCTCCAGTGGCGACCGGCACGCCAGAGCGTCCCCCGACGGCAGCCTGGCTTGCTAACCTGCATCGCGGACAAACATGCAGAAGCCGCCCATCATCGGCATCGACCTCGGGACGACCAACTCCTGCGCCGCCATCGTGACCGAGGACGGCTCGGTCAAGCTCATCCCCCACAAGGGCGGCGACTACACCGTGCCGTCGGTGTTCGCCATCGACGAGAAGGGCAACGAGCTCATTGGCCACGAGGCCAAGCGCCAGTGGCAGCTCAACCCCCGGAACACCGTCTACGGGAGCAAGCGGCTGGTAGGCCGAAGCTGGTCGAGCGAGATCGTCGAGACGATGCGCAAGACGGTGGGCTACGAGGTCCGCCCCGGCGACCGCAACGACGTGGTGATCGACGTCGCCCGCCGCGAGTTCCACCTCCAGGAGATCGCCGCCCGCATCCTGAACAAGATTCGCGACGTGGCCTCCAACCACCTCCGGGTGCCCATCAGCCGGGCGGTGGTCACCGTGCCCGCCTACTTCAACGACCGGCAGCGCCAGGCGGTCAAGGACGCCGGCAAGCTGGTGGGCATCGAGGTGGTGCGGATCATCAACGAGCCCACCGCGGCGGCGCTGGCCTATGGCATCGGCAAGAAGCTGAACGAGACGGTGCTGGTCTACGACCTCGGGGGCGGGACCTTCGACGTGAGCATCATCGAGATCCGCGACCGGGTCTTCGAGGTGAAGGCCACCGGGGGCGACATCTTCCTCGGCGGCCTGGACTTCGACAACACGATGATCCACCACGTCCTGACCGAGTTCGCGGGCAGGACCGGAATCGACCTGTCGACCGACCCGGTGGCGATGCAGCGAATCAAGGACCTGGCCGAGCGGACCAAGTGCGATCTCAGCACCCGCGAGCAGGCGCCCTTCAACATCCCCTTCATCACCATGACCGCGCAGGGCCAGCCGCTGAACATCGAGATGACCTTCACCCGGAAGAAGCTGGAGGAGCTCACCCAGCACCTGGTGGACCGGACGCTGCAGATGGTGGCCAGGGTGCTGGTGGACGCCGGGGTCAGCACCAAGCAGATCGACGAGGTGATGCTGGTGGGCGGGCAGACCCGCATGCCCATCATCCAGGAGCGGCTGACCAAGTTCTTCGGCAAGTCCCCGTCCAAGGGCGTGCACCCGGACGAGGCGGTGGCCATCGGCGCCGCACTCTACGCCCACTCGCTGGAGGACGACACCAACCTCCGGCTCCAGCTGCTCGACGTCATCCCCATGGCCATCGGGCTGGAGAGGGCCGGCGGCAATTTCCACATCGTCTTTCCCCGGAACGCGGCCATCCCCAACGCGAAGCAGATCCAGGCCACCACCAGCTTCGACGGGCAGACCGAGCTGGCGATGCGCATCTACCAGGGCGACAACGAGGCGGCGAACAAGAACGAGCTCCTCGGCGAGTTCGTCTTCTCCGGCATCAGCGCCGGGAAGGCGGGCGAGGCTCAGGTCGAGGTCATCTTCGACGTGAACGTGGAGGGCATCCTCACCATGAGCGCCCTGGACCCGGCGACCGGGCGGAAGATGAAGACCACCGTGCGAGTGACGCAGAGCTGAAGAAGAGAGGGGGGAGGCCATGTGGGGAGCCCCGGCACGGTGCGCACGCCTCCGGTGGGCGCTCGGCGCGGGGGTGGCCATGCTGGCTCTTCACGGCGCGATGCTGGCCGGCCTGGCCCACCACCGGGGCGTCCCGCTGAGGCGGATCCTCGGCGCGTGGGACGCCTCGCTCCATGCGGTCATCGCCGAGTCGGGCCGGACCGCCGCGCTCTGGGCCTTCTACCCGCTCTGGGCGGGGCTGCTCGAGGCGGCGCATGCCCTTCTTCCCGGGGTCCCGACGGTCCTCGCCGGCGCGGGGCTCGCCTCGGCGCTGTTCCTCGCCGCGCTGGGGGCTCTCGCCACGGCGGGGCCGAGGCGCGTCATCCCGGAATCGGGTCCGGCATTCGCGCTCGGCGCGGTGCTCCTCGCCTTCACCCCGGCGTCGTGGACCTTCCACACCGCGCATACCGAGTCGCTGTTCCTCCTGCTCTCGCTGCTCGCGCTCCTCGCGGCGGGACGGGGCCGCTGGCTCGCGGCCGGCCTCCTCGCCGGGCTGGCTTGCCTCACCCGGAACCAGGGCGTGCTGGTGGCCCTCGCCGCGGTGGCGCTGGTGGCCGAGCAGACGCGGAGCCGGCGCCGCGCTGCGCTGACCGGTCTCTTCCCGCTGCTCGCCGGCCTCGGGTTCCTCGCCTTCCAGTGGGTCCGGACCGGAGACCCGCTGGCGTTCCTCCACGCCCAGGCGAACTGGGCCCATGCCCGCTCTCCGCTGGACGTGCTCCGCTCCTTCTGGTTCGGGAACCTCTGGCAGAACACCAACGCCGGGTCGCTCGCCCGCCACGCGTTCTTCCTCGGCGCGGTGGCCGCCTCCGTCGCGCTCGCCCGCCACGACCACATCCTCGGCCTCTACTGCCTCACCTCGCTTGCGCTGCTGCCGCTGCAGGGAGAGCTGGTGAACGCCTTCCGCTTCACGGCGGTGCTGTTCCCGCTGCACCTCTGGGCCGGGGAGCAGCTCGCCCGCGCGCCGGTGCCGCTGCGGGCCCTGGGCGTCGCGGCGTGGCTCACCACGAACGTGTGGGTGACGCGCGAGCTTGCCTACGGGAAGTGGGCCTACTAGCGAGCCGGGACCTCACCGGGCACGAGGACGAAGCCGCCGGGAAGGAGGCGTGCGCCGGGACCGGCGGCGAACGCCTGGATCTCGGCCGCCGACTCTGGCCAGGGCGGCAGCGCCGGATGGAGCAGGAGGCGGCTCCCGGGGCGCGCGCGACAGGCGGGCCCGAGCAGCTCGAGCGCGTCGGGATAGCCGAGCTGAGGGTAGATGCTGGCCTGAACACAGAGCGGCCCCGCCAGCGCGTCCGCCCGCGCACGGAGCGAGGCCAGCCCGGACCGCACGACTTGGTCCGGCCGGTGCACCCGGAGATACCCGCCCCCGAAGAGCGGGAACGCCAGTAGCGCGACAGCGGCCAAGGACCGGCGCCGCGCCGCATCGCGGTGGGCGAAGGCGACCACGGCCACGAGCGCGATGGCGACGATCGGGACCGGGTAATACCCCTCCCATCTCCGCATCGCCGGATGCGATGCCAGTCCGAGCATGAGCACCCCTGGGGAGATGGAGATCACCGCCAGTGGCTCGGACAGGGGCAGGAGCAGGCATGGGAGAAGGACCGTCCACCACCCCGATCCGAGAACATCCCAGGTGGCGCGAAGCGGGTGGCGGAGCGCGGTGCTCACCACCTCCACCGGGCCATGGCCGTACCCGGACCAGAAGGCGGTGTAGCCGGGGAGCGTCGGCCCCAGCTGCCAGGGCCGGATCACCTCCAGGTCGACGAGAAGGATGGCCGAGCCGGCGAGGAAGAGGCCTGCGGCGGGCGCGGGAGGGAGCCGGCGGAGGAGGGCCGCTCCTGCGGCAAACGCGAGGACGTACAGCGGCGCGTCCTCCTTCACCAGGCAGAGCCCGATGCCCCAGGCCACCACCGCCCACGCCCGACGACGTTGGAGCGCGTCCGCAGCACCGATGATGAACAAGGGGAAGGCGCTCTCGGGCCGGAATCCGTCGTGGAGGAGGCGCCCGACCCAGGGACAGGTCAGGAGGGCGATCACGGCGAGAGGCGCGAGCCCGGGCGCGACCCGGTGCGCGAGGTGGGAGAGAAGCCCCGCGGCCCCGAGGAGGAGGACGACGTTGACCACCAGCAGGAGGTACGGGCTTCGCCAGAGCCAGTGAAGCGGGACCAGCGGGAGCATCCACCAGGTCTGGTGCACCCCGAAGTGGTTCACCCCGTACACCGGCGAGTAGAGGAAGCGCCCGCGCAGAGTGCTCTCCAGCATCCAGTCGAACACGCCGAAGTCGAAGGCGTTCACGCGAAAAGCCTGGAAGTTCAGCAGCTCGGACACGAGCATCCAGATCCCGAGCGCGAGGAGGATCAGGGGCGACTCTCCGAGACTCAGCAGCGCGCCGTCGACGGCGACGGGCAACGGCGCGAGCGCCACCAGCGCCGCCACCGCGAGCGCTCCCAGCTGCCAGTCACGGAGCGCGGTGCTCCCCGGGTCGGCTCCAACAATCAGCAGGAGCAGCGAGCAGCAGGAGGCCGCGGCCACCCCGACCGCGTACGCCCAGACGAACCGCCAGGCACGCCTGGCCTGTCCAGCGGAGACGCCGACGGCTCACCCCCCGTTCGTCAGGCGGTCTTCTTCTCCTTCTCCAGCACCAGCTGCGGCGGCTCGTGCTTGGTCACCACTTCCTGGGTGATCTTGCACTCCCGCACGCCTTCCCGGTACGGGACGTCGTACATGATGTCCAGCATCGCGTCCTCCATGATCGCGCGGAGGCCGCGGGCGCCGGAGCTGCGCCGCATCGCCTCGCGGGCGATGGCCCGGAGCGCTTCCTTGGTGAAGCTGAGCTTCACCTTCTCGATCTCGAAGAGCTTCTGGTACTGCTTCACCAGGGCGTTCTTCGGCTGGGTGAGGATGGTGACCAGGTCGTCCTCGCGCAGGTCGTTGAGGGTCGCCACCACCGGGAGCCGGCCCACGAACTCGGGGATCATCCCGAACTTCATGAGGTCCTCGGGCTCCACCAGCTTGAGGAGCTCGCCCACGGTGCGCTCGTCCTTGTGGACGATCTTCGCCCCGAAGCCGAGTCCCTTCTCCCCCACCCGGCGGCGGATGATCGAGTCGATGCCGTGGAAGGCGCCGCCACAGATGAAGAGGATGTTGCTGGTGTCGACCTGCACGTACTCCTGCTGGTTGTACTTCTTGCCGCCGCGCGGGGTGACGTTGGCCCGGGTGCCTTCGATGATCTTCAACAGAGCCTGCTGCACGCCCTCGCCGCCGACGTCGCGGGTGACCGACGGGGTGTCACCCTTCCGGGCAATCTTGTCGATCTCGTCGATGTAGACGATGCCCCGGGCGGCCTTCTCCACGTCGTAGTCGGCGTTGTGGAGCAGGTTCTGGATGATGTTCTCCACGTCCTCGCCCACGTAGCCCGCCTCGGTGAGGCTGGTGGCATCGGCGATGGTGAAGGGGACGTTGAGAAACCGGGCCAGACTCTGGGCGAGCAGCGTCTTGCCGCTGCCGGTGGGGCCGATGAGGAGGATGTTGCTCTTGCTGAGCTCGACATCCTCATGCCCCGCGGCCTTCACCCCAGGGCGCGGCCGGGCGGGGGGCTTCTTCTGGTAGATGCGCTTGTAGTGGTTGTAGACCGCGACCGCGAGGACCTTCTTCGCATGGTCCTGGCCGATGACGTAGTCGTCGAGGAAGGACTTGATCTCGGTCGGGGTGGGCAAGGAGACCTGCGGCTTGCCCTCCTCGCGATCGTGCTCCTCGGCGATGATGTCGTTGCAGAGCTTGATGCACTCGTCGCAGATGTAGACCGTCGGCCCGGCGATGAGCTTCCGCACCTCGCGCTGTGACTTCCCGCAGAACGAGCAGGACAGGTTGACGGTGTGCTCCTTCTTCACCCTCTGTTGACCTCCAGGGCACCGGCCCTGACCGACTCCGAGGACTCCAGCACAGACCCCGATGCCCGCGCCACCTCCGACGCTGCCGCGAGACTGGGCCCCTTGTCCAATATAAGTCCCGAGTTCCGAGCAGGGCAGACGAGCCATCCCCGACGTCCGCAGCAGGACTGCTCTGCGAGGTGCCGGGCTCAGCTCCCGACGCGGGCGACCGCCAGGGACTCCACCGCCGCGGCGAGGTCATCCGCCTGGGTCCGGACCGACGCCGGAACCCCGCGGCAAGCCCGCAGCTCCTCGGCCAGGCGCCGGGCGGTGCGTGCCAGCTGACCCAGGCGCACCTCCGTCGGCGGAGGCTCCGGGGCCGGACGGGGGAAGCGCTCACTCAGCTCTCGGCGCACCGCGGCGACGGGCCGCTCCGGGTCCCAGATGGAGTCGCGGATGCTCCGGTACTCCTCGGCGTCCAGGGCGCCGCGCTCCTCCGCCTCCGCGAGCACCTCCACCACCTCGAAGGCCGGGGCGGGACGGGCGTCGGGGGCGTCGGGCTTCCAGGCACGCTCGTGCCGGTCGAGGAAGCTCCAGGAGCGGGTCAGCTTCAGCGCGGTGGCCTTGCGGATGCGGAGCTCCTTGCTGCAGTAGGCCTCGAAGCTGGGGAAGCCCCACCCCTCCCAGAGCGCCTCGTCGCGGACCCGGGTCAGCACCTTCGCCAACCCGGTCCAGGAGGCCTTGAAGGTCCGCGCCGCGCGCAGCACCTCCTCCCGGAACGGGTCGCCGCTCGCCGAGACCTCGACCACCGGAGCGCGTCCCATCAGCCCGCTCCCCGTCCGATGGTGAAGGACAGACCCACCGTCGCCTGCTGCCCATCGTACGGGCGGAAGGGCCAGCGCTGCAGCTCCCTCATCAGGCAGTCCTGGAGCGCGCCCTCGGCGAACCGGGGGTGGTCCACCCAGAGCTTCTTCACCTGACCGTCGTTGCCGATGACGAACTCGATCGGGATCCGCTCGGCGAGGCCGGGGGAGCGCTTCGCCTCCTCGGCGAAGCAGGGGTACAGCGAGCGCTGCCGCTGGGCGATCACCGTCTGGATCGACCCGCGGTCGAACTTCGCCTCGATGCTCACGTCGTCCGGGTCGGTCTCCTGGGTCCCCGGGCCGGGCCGGGGGCCGGAGACCGCGGCACGCGTACCGGTCCCGCTCGTCCGTCGCCCGACCCTGTCCAGCGGGTAGTCGAGCATCTCGTCCTGCTGCCTCCGGGCCTTCGCCAGCCGGATGACCGGCGGCTCGACGGCGATGGCCGCCTCCTCGGTGCGGGTGTCGAACGTGCCGTGCACCGCCATGTACCGGGCCACCGCCCCGGCGGCGCCGGCCACCACCAGGGCCACCCCGGCGAGGAGGGCCAGCCGGACATTCCGCTGGCGGCGGGCCCGGTCGCGCACCCGTCGCTCGAGCGCGTCCACCCGCCACTTCGCCTCGGCCTTGGCCAGGTGCACCCGGAGCGCCTCCACCTGGGTGACGCGCTCGAAGTCCTCGCCGACCAGGGCCACCTCGGTCTGCCCGTTGATGTCCCCGGCGTAGAGCCGGTCGAGCAGCTGCGTGCCCAGGACTGGCCCGAGCACCAGCTCCCCCTTGCGGTACAGCCACTCTCCCCCGAGCGACTGCTCGGCGTGTTCGACGTCGCGCGAGTCCATGATGTGGGAGCGAAATAGTCTACCCTGCCCGCAGACACGTGAGGCGACGGCGTCTGGCGCTGTGGGTGTGGTACCGGGGCGATCGGTTCCAGGGCTGGCAGTCCCAGCGGACCGGTCTCTCGGTGCAGGAGACGCTCGAGGCGTCGCTCGCCGCGCACGGCGTCGAACGGCGACCCATGGCCGCGGGACGCACCGACCGCGGCGTCCACGCCCGCTGCCAGCCGGTGAGCGTGCGCGTCCCCGCCGCGACGCCGCCCGGGGCACTGCTCGGGCTCGGCGGCGAGGGCTGGGGTGTGGCGGCGGCGGTGGACGCACCCGGCGGCTTCCACGCGCAGTGGTCCAGCGCGTCCAAGGAGTATCGCTACCGCCTCGCGGTCGGCCCGGTGCCCGCGCGCTGGCGTGGCCTGGTGTGGGAGACGGCCGCCCATCCCCGGCTCGCCGGCCGCCCCGTCGACCTCGAGAGGGTGCGCCGGGCGCTGGAGCGCGCGGTCGGCACGCGCGACTTCTCGGCGCTGCACGCTGCCTCGAGCGTGCGCCGGCCGCGGACGGTCCTGGGCGTCTCGTGGTGGGAGCGCGAGGGGCTTGTGGAGCTGGCCGTCCGCGGCGACGCGTTCGGCCGGTACGGCGCGCGCCTGCTCGTCGGCGGCGCGGTGCTGGTCGGCGCGGGGCTGGTGGACGCGGGCACCTGGGACCGCGCACTCGAGACGGCGACCACGTTCGATGGGCTGCGCGCGCCGGCGGCCGGCCTCACGCTCTGGTCCGTCGGCTACCCCGAGCGGCTCGACCCGTTCGCGGACGTCACCCCGCGACTTCCGACCGAGCCCCCGTTCGTGCCGCTGGATCAGGCCTGAGGTGGTGGCACGCCGTACGGCACCATCGGCGCGCCGTGCTTGGCCAGCACGTCGGCGATGGCCTCACGCAGGTACTCGCTCTGGCGGATGCGGGTGGCGCGCGAGAGGGACTTCAGGGCCTCCAGCCGGTCCCGGGTGAGCCGGAACACGACGGAGGTGAGACGGGGCGTCGGGTGGGAGATGGTCATACCTTGATGCACATCGTCCTACGTCGGGGCCACCGGTCAACTTCTTCGCCGGCTTCACTCGAAGATGTAGGTCCGCATCTGGATCCCCCCGACGAGGGCACCGGCGATGCGGATGCCCTGCCCGGCCGTCACTTCGGCCGCGCCGCCCAGGTAGAGGCCGACGACGGGGAAGAGCTCGTACTGGATACCGACGCCGACCCGTGGTCCGGCGGTCACGTTGGGAGTGACGTGGAGCGCGAGCTCGGCGGTGAGATAGGTCTTGAAGCGGTCGTCGCCGAAGTACGCCCTGAGCCCGCCGGCGATGGCCACGTCCACCGACGCTCCGCCGAGGCCGGTACGCGCTCCGAGGCTCCACTCGTTCCCCGACACGCCGAGGGGGAACGTGAGCAGGGTCTCGAGCAGCGCGCGCCGGCCCTCCTCGGTCTCGCCGCCCGCCTTCACCTCGCGCTTGAAGTCGATGCCTCCGCCCACCAGGAGCCCGAGCGCGCCGCGGTGGTCCCACCGCTCCTCCTCTTCTGCCCCGGCGGCGAGCGGGAACAGGAGCAGCGCCAGGGTGAGCGCGGCGCACCAGGGGGACGCCTGCGGAGCCGCGCAGCGGCGCGGCGCGTCCGGGCTCAGGAGTGTGCTCCGGCGGGAGGCAGCCCCACCGCCTCGTTCAAGCGGCCCGACCGGAACGGTTCGAGGTCCAGCGCCACGTAGGCGAACCCACGGGCGCGGAGCGCCCGGTTGATCCGCTCGCGGAACTCGGGGTCGGCGAACCGGTGCTGCTCCTCGGCCGCCACCTCCAGCCGGGCGATATCGCCGTGGTAGCGGACCCGGAAGCTGCGCAGACCCGCGGCGCGGAGGTCCGACTCGGCGCTGCCGATCTGCACCAGCCGCTCGGGGGTGACCGCCGTCCCGTAGGGGATGCGTGAGGCCAGGCACGGCATCTGCGGCTTGTCCCAGGTCCGGAGGCCCAGCGCACGGGAGTGGGCGCGGATCTCCTCCTTGGTCAGTCCGACGTCGGCAAGGGGCGAGCGGATCGCCTGCTCGCGCGCCGCCCGGTGCCCGGGCCGGTGGTCGCGCAGGTCGTCGGCGTTGAACCCGTCGACGATGGCCGCGAGCCCGAGCTGCCCCGCCCACGCGCTGCACAGCGTGTACAGCGCGCTCTTGCAGAAGTAGCAGCGGTTGGTCGGATTGGCGGCATACCGCGGGTCGCTCACCTCGTCGGAGTCGACCGAGAGATGCCGGACGCCCAGCTCCCTGGCCATCGCCTCTGCCTCCCGCTTCTCCTCGGGGGCCACGCTCGCCGAGATGGCGGTCAGGGCCACCGCGCGCTCCCCCAGCTCGTCCCGCACGATGCGCAGGACGAAGGTGCTGTCCACCCCGCCCGAGAAGGCGACCAGCGCCGAGCCGAGCCCCCGCAACTCCTCGCGGAGCCGGGCGACCTTCGGCGCGCTGCGCTCGACCAGCGATTGCCACTGCGCGGACGTCAGCACGGCTGCCGGACTCCGCCCGCGGTCAGCGCTTGCCCTTGGCGGCCTTGCGCGGCTTGGCGACCCGGGCCGCCCGCGCAACCGGACGCGCCCGTGCGCCTTTCCTCGCCGGCCGGCTCGCCTTCATCCGTTTGCCAGTGATGACCTTCAGCTCCTCCGCCGTGACGAGGCCCATGTCGAGGAGCGCCTGGAAGATGCGGAGCGCTCCCGACTCGACCGTCTCGACGTCCGAGCGGATGGTGACCTCCGGCGAGGAGGGCGGCTCGTAGGGCTCGGTGATCCCGACGAAGTTGGGAATCTCCCCGGCGAGCGCCTTCTTGTACTTCCCGGTCGAGTCCCGCTGGATGAGCTTCTCGGTGGGGCAATCGACGTAGACCTCGAGGTAGCGGCCGATGAGACGCCGGTTCTCCTCGCGCGCACCCTTGTACGGACTGACCGAGGCCACCAGGGTCGCGACCTGGTTGCGGGTCAGGAGGTTGGCCACGAGGCCGACCCGCCGCACGCCGATGTTCCGCTCCTCCTTGGTGTCGGCCGTGCCGCCCCAGAGGTGCTCGGCGAGGTCGTTCTCGTCCAGCACCTCGACCGGACGGGCCACCTGGCGGAGCCGGGCAGCGATGTAGTCGACCAGGGTCGTCTTACCGGCGCCGGACATCCCGGTGAGCCAGAGCGTGAAGCCTTGGTTGGGGGCCATGAATACTCCGCGAGCGGCGAGCAAGTTTCGTACCAGCGCGTGAAAACCGAGGCGCTGCGCAGGCTTGTGTGTACACGAAGTCGCGGGCGCTGACAATTCGAACTGCGGAAGAAGGCGGCGGGTGTCCGTGCGAAAGAACCTGAAATCATTCAGGTTCCGCGCGGCAGCGGACAGTCGATCTCGAGGAACTCACCATCGGCCCACACGGCCCACCGGGCGCTCCGGGCCCGGCCATCCCGGAAGGCCACGACCAGGTGGGCCACGCCTGGCAGGAGCGGCTGGCCGTCGGCCGCCGCCCAGCGATGGTCCTCGGCGGAGAAGTGCTCCCCGCCATCGGGATGCGAGTGGGCGATGGCCAGCACGCGCTCCCCTGCGCGGTCGGCATCCTGAAGCAGCCTCAGCCAGGCCTTCGGCTCGAGGCTGAAGGCGTTCCGCGGCGAACGCGGAAACGTCGCCGGATCGCGGGCATGGTGGGTGGCCTGGGCGTTCTCCATCTGCACCAGGCGCACGCCCTCGTCACCACCGACCAGCACCGCGCACCCCTCGTCCGGCAGGGAGGCGGCGAGATGGGTGACGAGTTCGACGAGCACCGCCACGGGCACGAAGGGCGGCCGGTGCGCGCATGCGGGGGCAGCGAGCGAGTCGAGCGCACCGGCCCCCGACGCCTCCACGCCCTCGAGGCCGGGCGCCAGTCCCAGGACGCGCCGCTGCACCAGCAGGGCGACCAGGCTCCCCACCTGGACGCTGGCCGCCGTCGCCTCGCCGGCCGGGCCGAGGCCGCGCGTCACGCCACGGAGACAGCCCCGGCAGCCGTCCTCGCCGATCGACCACAGGACGTGCGCCCCACCGCGGGAGCCAAGCACCACCCCGGCTGGCTCCGGCGCGCCCGGAGCCGAGACGAGCTGGAGCCGGCGGGCTGGCGTGGACTCGAGGAGTGGCGGCGTCCGGGCCCAGGCGCTGGGCGCCTCCGAGGCGAGCCGGACCTCGCTTCCACCGGCGCGGAGATAGGCGGCCGCGGCGCCCGCCACGTCGCCAGCGAGCTCGACCTCGACGCGCACCGCCCCCAGCGCTTTCTGACCACGCTCGCCGACGTCGCGGAGCAGGATCTGCCGCGCGTACCGCTGGATCTGCGGCTCGCTCAGCACCGGGGTCTCCCGCGGCGAAGGAGGAGCCTCCAGGTCCCGTCCTCGAGCGGCTCGAGCCCGAGCACGGTGTGCCCCTGATCCCGCGCGCTGTCGGGCACGTTCCGGAGCGGCTCGTCTCCCTTGAGCCGGACCTCCAGGATGCCGCCGACCGGCAGCCGCTCGAGGGCGATCTTGGTGCGCACGAAGGTCATCGGGCAGACCTCGGCGGTGATGTCGATGCGCGCGTCCGGGGTCATGCGCCTGCTCCGCACCCAGGGCAGCCGGCCACGCGGTGGACGGTGAGCGTCCGAAAGCGCAGGCTCCGTCCGTCGACGACGTGCAGCGTGCTCCGTCCGGCGGGCGAGGGAGGCCCGAGGGCGAGCGACGCCTGGAGCGCGCCGAGCACGCCGGCGAGCGAGCCGAGCACCCCGGCCTGGGCGCAGGTGGGGACCTCGTCCTCGCGCGGGGCCGTGCCGTACAGACACCGGAGGCAGGCGCCACCGGGGTCGATGCGCATGGCCTGACCGCCCCACTGGACCACGCCCCCCGAGACCAGCGGTGTTCCGGTCCGGGCGACCGCGTCGGACAGCTGGAATTTGGCCTCCACCGAATCGGTGCCGTCGATGGCCAGCGCGTGGCGCGACAGGAGCGACTGCACCTCGCCCGGGCCCACGCGCTTCACCCAGGTCTCGATCTCCAGCCCGGGGTATGCGCGGGCGAGCCGCTCCCGCGCGACCTCGACCTTGCATCGTCCCACGTCGTCGGGTCCGTACAGCGGCTGCCGGTGGAGATTCGAGGTCTCCACCACGTCGCCGTCGACGAGCGTGAGCCGGCGCGCCCCGGCCCCGGCGAGCGCGACCGCTGCCGGACACCCGAGCCCCCCCATCCCGATGATCACCGTCGCCCCGAGCATCGGTCGGCTAGGGTACGTCACATGCGCCCTGCCCTGCTCCCGGTGCTGCTCCTCGCCGCGGGGGCGTGTCGTCCGTCCACGCCGCACGAAGCGAGCGCGCCGCCGCCTCCGCCCCAGGCCGCGCCCTCCGCAGCCCGCCCGTCACCCGCCGCCGAGCGGTCGGCCGCTCCTGCGCCTGCACCGCGCACCGCGCTGGACGTTCAGCAGACCGACTGCGTGGAGAAGTGGCTGAACGGGCACGGTCTCGACGCCTACGGGAACCCCCGGGGGACGATGTATGCCGGCGGGACGCCCACCTTCGACGAGGCGACCGGCAGGTCGGTGGATCGCTGGACCCTGGTGGCGAAGAACCGGCCCGAAGCGCTGCAGAGCTGTGCGGTTCCGGTCCCGCCCTGACGACGGCCAGGCGGGTCCCGAGCAGCGGGCGTGCCGGAGCCCCGCGACGATCAGAGGGTCGCCGGGCTGCCGGCCCGCCGCTCGAGCGCGGCGATGACGTCGTCGAGGTGCCGCCACACCTGGCGCTCGTGGTGGATGACCTCCTCGATCCGTCCCTCGGGCGAGACGATGAAGGTCACCCGCCGGTTGATCCGGACCAGGGGCCAGAGCACCCCGAACTTCTCGCTGATCTTCCGGTCGCTGTCACCGAGCAGCGGGTACTCGATCTTCTCGCTCCGGGCGAAGTCGCACTGCACCTCGGGCTTGTCGACCGAGACGCCGACCAGCTCGCCGCCGAGCCCGCGGATCCGGGTCTGGTTGTCCCGGAAGTGGCGGATCTCCTCGGTGCACCCCGCGGTGAAAGCCTTGGGAAAGAAGAAGAGCACCACCCGCCGGCCTCGGTAGTCGGCGAGGCGAACGGGCCGACCCTGACAGTCGCGCGCCTCGAACTCCGGCGCCGCGTCACCCACCCCGAGCATGGACAACCTCCGGATCGACCCATTTGCCACGAAACCAGGGCCCGTGGCACCCCGGCCACCGGTACAGCGTCGGTCAGTGGAACCCCGTGCCTTCCTGAAAACCGAAGACCGCCCCCGCCACGGTGACGGGGACGGCCTCGTTGACATCTCAGCCGGCGTGCCTGCTCAGCCGGCGGTGGTGCCGGTGCCGAGCGGCGGGAGCGCGGTCTCGGGCGGCAGCATCGGCCCGTCGTGGGCCCCCGCCAGCTCCGCCTCCACTTTGCTGATCTCGTCGGCCGGGCTCTCCACCTCGAGGTCGAGGTGCTTGTACTGCGGCAGGCCCGTGCCGGCAGGGATCAGCCGGCCCATGATCACGTTCTCCTTGAGGCCACGGAGGTAGTCCACCTTGCCGTTGATCGCGGCCTCGGTGAGCACCTTGGTGGTCTCCTGGAAGGACGACGCCGAGATGAACGACTCGGTGGAGAGCGAGGCCTTGGTGATGCCGAGGAGCAAGGGCTCCCCGGCGGCCGGCTTCTCGCCCCGGCCCATCACCTTCTCGTTCTCCTCCTCGAACACCCAGCGCTCCACCTGCTCGTCGACCAGGAAGCTGGTGTCGCCCACGTCGGTGACGCGCACCCGGCGCAACATCTGCCGGACGATCGTCTCGATGTGCTTGTCGTTGATCTTCACGCCCTGCAGCCGGTAGACCTCCTGCACCTCGTCCACCAGGTAGCGGGCCAGCTCCTTCTCGCCCAGCACCTTGAGGATGTCGTGCGGGTTGGCCGCGCCGTCCATCATCGGCTCGCCGGCCCGAACCCGGTCACCGGAGTGCACGCTGATGTGCTTGCCCTTGGAGATCAGGTACTCCTTGGCCAGGTCGGTCCGCTGCTCGCCGTTCACCTCGGGGGTGATGATCAGCTTCCGCTTCCCCTTGGTGTCCTTGCCGAACGAGACCACCCCGTCGATCTCCGCGATGATCGCGTGATCCTTCGGCTTGCGGGCCTCGAACAGCTCGGCCACCCGGGGGAGACCACCGGTGATGTCCTTGGTCTTGGTGGTCTCGCGCGGCGCCTTGGCGATCACCTCGCCCGCGGTGATGGTGTCACCGTCGTTCACGGTGATGATCGAGCCCTGCGACAGGTAGTAGCTGGCCGGCTGCCCGGAGCTGGGCAGGGTCAGCACCTCGCCGTCCTCGCCGCGCAGGGTGATGCGCGGACGGGCGTCGGGGTCCTTGGACTCGATGATCGTCTTCCGCGACAGGCCGGTGACCTCGTCGAGCGTCTCGGACATCGTGACGCCCTCGATGATGTCGTCGAACCGCACGACACCGCCGACCTCGGTGAGGAGCGGGACGGCGAACGGGTCCCACTCCGCGAGGAGCGTCGGCCCGTCCAGCTTCTGGCCGTCCTTCACCAGCAGCTTGGCGCCGTAGATGACCTGGTAGCGCTCGCGCTCACGGCCCGAGTCGTCGACCAGGAGCACCTCGCCGTTGCGGTTCATCACCACCGCGGTCCCGTCGGCCCGCTTCACCGTGTTGAGAGCGTTGAACTTCACCGTCCCGGCGTTGCGGTTCTCGAGGCTCGACTGCTCCGCCCGCCGGGTCGCCGCGCCGCCGATGTGGAAGGTCCGCATCGTCAGCTGGGTGCCGGGCTCGCCGATGGACTGGGCGGCGATGACGCCCACCGCCTCGCCGATGGAGACCTTCCGGCCGCGGGCGAGGTCACGCCCGTAGCACTCGACGCAGATGCCGCGCCGGGCCTGGCAGGTGAGCACCGAGCGGATCTTGACCTTGTCCAGGCCGGAGTTCTCGATCTTCCCGACCTTGCCCTCGTCGATCTCCTCGTTGGCCCGCACCAGCACCTCGCCGGTGACCGGGTCGTGGATGTCGTTCAGGGCCACCCGGCCCAGGATGCGCTCTCCAAGGGCCTCGATGATCTCCCCGCCCTCGACCAGGGCGCCGATGACCAGACCGTCCATCGTGCCGCAGTCGTACTCGGTGATGATCGCGTCCTGCGCCACGTCGACCAGACGGCGGGTCAGGTAGCCGGAGTTGGCGGTCTTCAGCGCGGTGTCGGCCAGACCCTTCCGGGCGCCGTGGGTGGAGATGAAGTACTGCAGCACCGAGAGACCCTCGCGGAAGTTGGCGGTGATCGGCGTCTCGATGATCTCGCCCGACGGCTTGGCCATCAGGCCGCGCATTCCGGCCAGCTGACGGATCTGCTGGGCGGAGCCGCGGGCTCCCGAGTCGGCCATGATGTAGATCGGGTTGAACGACGGCTGCTTGCGCGTCTCGCGCTTGCCGGCGGTGTTCTCGCCGGTGGCCTCTTCCTGGGAGATCTGCTGCATCATCTCCCCGGCCACCTTCTCGGTGACCTCGGCCCAGATGTCGATGACCTTGTTGTAGCGTTCGCCGTCGGTGATCAGGCCCTCGAGGTACTGGTTCTCGATCTCCGCCACTTCCTTCCGGGCGTAGTCGAGGAACTCCTGCTTCCGGGGCGGGATCTTCATGTCCTTGAGGGCAATGGAGATGCCGGCCTTGGTGGCGTGGGTGTACCCGAGGCTCCGGATGCGGTCGGCGAGGAGGACGGTCTCCTTCTCCCCGGTGAGGCGGTAGCAGGTGTCGATCAGCGCCCCGAGCTGCTTCTTGTCCAGGACCTTGTTGATCGCGTCGAAGCCCACCTTCCGCGGCACGATGTCCCAGAGGAGGACCCGGCCCACGGTGGTCTCCTTGCGGGCCCCGTCGATCCGGCAGACCACCTTGGCCTGCAGCGCCACCTCACCGTGATCGTACGCGGCCCGGACCTCTTCCGGCGACGCGAAGACCCGGCCCTCGCCCTTCGCGAACTCGCGCGGACGGGTCATGTAGTAGATGCCGAGCACCATGTCCTGGGTGGGGACGATGATCGGCTTGCCGTTCGCCGGGCTGAGGATGTTGTTGGTGGACATCATCAGCACCCGCGCCTCCATCTGAGCCTCGACGGAGAGGGGGACGTGGACCGCCATCTGGTCCCCGTCGAAGTCGGCGTTGAAGGCGGCGCAGACCAGGGGATGCAGCTGGATCGCCTTGCCCTCGATCAGCACCGGCTCGAAGGCCTGGATGCCGAGGCGGTGGAGGGTGGGGGCGCGGTTGAGGAGGACCGGATGCTCGCGGATGACCTCCTCCAGGATGTCCCAGACCTCGGGGCGCTCGCGCTCCACCATCTTCTTCGCGCTCTTGATGGTGGTGACGTACCCCTTCTCCTCGAGCTTGTTGTAGATGAACGGCTTGAACAGCTCGAGGGCCATGATCTTCGGAAGGCCGCACTGGTGGAGCTTGAGCTCCGGGCCGACGACGATGACCGAGCGGCCGGAGTAGTCCACGCGCTTTCCGAGCAGGTTCTGGCGGAACCGGCCCTGCTTGCCCTTCAGCATGTCGGAGAGCGACTTCAGCGGCCGCTTGTTCGGGCCGGTGATGGTCTTGCCGCGGCGGCCGTTGTCGAACAGCGCGTCCACCGCCTCCTGCAGCATCCGCTTCTCGTTGCGGATGATGATGTCCGGAGCGTTGAGCTCCTGAAGCCGCTTCAGCCGGTTGTTCCGGTTGATGACCCGGCGGTACAGGTCGTTCAGGTCGGACGTCGCGAACCGGCCGCCGTCGAGCGGGACCAGCGGGCGCAGGTCGGGCGGGATGACCGGGATGACGTCGAGCATCATCCACTCCGGTCGGTTGCCGGAGATGCGGAAGGCCTCCACCACCTTGAGCCGCTTGGCGATCTTCTTCCGCTTGGCCTCGGAGTTGGTCTCCCGCATCTCGCGGCGGAGCTCCTCCGAGAGCTTGTGCACCTCGATCCCGCGGAGCATCTCGCGGACCGCCTCGCCGCCCATCCCCGCCGAGAAGCTGTCCTCACCGTGCTCCTGGTAGAGCCGGTGCAGCTTCTCCTCGGAGACCAGCTCGCCCTTCACCAGCGGCGTCGCCTTGGGGTCGATGATGATGTAGCTCTCGCAGTACAGGACCTTCTCCAGATCCTTGAGCGTGATGTCGAGCAGGTTGCCGATGCGGCTCGGCAGGCTCTTCAGGAACCAGATGTGCGCCACCGGCGTGGCCAGGGTGATGTGCCCCAGCCGCTCCCGGCGGACCTTGGACTGGATGACCTCGACGCCGCACTTCTCGCAGACCACCCCCCGGTGCTTCATGCGCTTGTACTTGCCGCAGTTGCACTCGTAATCCTTCACCGGGCCGAAGATGCGGGCGCAGAAGAGCCCGTCCCGCTCCGGCTTGAAGGTGCGGTAGTTGATCGTCTCTGGCTTCTTCACCTCGCCGTGGGACCACTGGCGGATCTTGTCCGGGCTGGCCAGGGCGACGCGGATCGCCTGGAACGACAGCGGGTCCTTGGGCTTCTCGAAGAAGTTGAAGATGTCCTTCACGTTGCCTCCAAATCTTTCGTTCACTTCCCTGGCCGGAGTCGCGCCCCGCGCGGTCTGCCGGCCCTTCGAACTCGTAAGAGCGGCGCCCCCCATGCTGCGGGGCATCGCTCAGCTCTTCAGGCGCGCCGGTGCTCCTTCTCAGGCATCGGTCCCGGTCTTCCTGGGCTCGCCGTCGAAGCCGTCACCGAGGGAGCGCTGCCGCTCGGGTGGAGCGGTCTCGAGCAATTCCACGTCCATCGCCAGCGACTGGAGCTCCTTGAGGAGCACGTTGAACGACTCGGGCAGGCCCGACTCGAGCACGTTGTCGCCCTTGACGATCGCCTCGTACATCCGGGTCCGGCCCACCACGTCGTCGGACTTCACGGTCAGGAACTCCTGGAGCGTGTAGGCCGCGCCGTAGGCCTCCATCGCCCAGACCTCCATCTCCCCGAGCCGCTGTCCGCCGAACTGCGCCTTGCCGCCCAGCGGCTGCTGGGTGACCAGGCTGTAGGGCCCGATGCTCCGGGCGTGGATCTTCTCGTCCACCAGGTGGTGCAGCTTGAGCATGTACATCACGCCCACGGTGACGCTCTGGTCGAACGGTTCGCCGGTGCGCCCGTCGAAGAGCACCATCTGGCCCGAGCGCGGGAGCTCCGCCTCGTCGAGCAGCGCGTGGATCTCGTTCTCCCGCGCGCCATCGAACACCGGGGTGGAGACGTGGATGCCCTTGCGGAGCCGCTGGCAGAGGGTGACGACCTCCTTGTCCGGCAGGCCGTCGATGAACTCCCCGAAGGCCCGGTCGTCGTAGATGGTCTTCAGCTCCTTCTTCAGCTGCTCGCCGCTCCACTTCTCCTCGATGAACTTCTGCAGCCGCTCGCCGACGCCGCGGGCCGCCCAGCCCAGGTGGGTCTCGAGGATCTGCCCGATGTTCATCCGGCTCGGGACGCCGAGGGGGTTGAGCACGATGTCCACCGGACGGCCGTCCTCGAGGTACGGCATGTCCTCCTCGGGGAGGACGCGGCTCACCACGCCCTTGTTCCCGTGGCGGCCGGCCATCTTGTCGCCCACCGCGAGCTTGCGCTTGATGGCCACGTACACCTTGACCATCTTGATGACGCCCGGCGGGAGCTCGTCGCCCTTCTTGATACGGGCGATCTTCTCTCCGAAGACGAGCTTCACCGCCTCCTTCTGCTCCTCGAGGCTGCGGAGGATGTCTCGCACCTTCGAGTCGAGCGGCTCGCCGACGCTGATCTCGTTCCAGTACCGGTAGGGCACGGTGGAGAGCAGCGCGTCGTCGAGGACGTCGCCCTTCTTGAGGAGGACCTTGCCCTTATCGTCGATCAGCCGGCCCTCGACCTCCTTGCCGGTCAGCATCTTCCGCAGGCGGGCGAACGCCGAGTCCTGGATGACCTTGATCTCGTCGTTCTGGTCCTTGAGGAGCTTGGCCTCGTCGGCGGACTCGATCTGCTTGGCCCGCTCGTCCTTCTCCACTCCCTTCCGGCTGAACACCTTGGCCCCGATGATGGTGCCGGTGACGCCGGGGGGGACGCGGAGCGAGCTGTCACGGACGTCGCCCGCCTTCTCGCCGAAGATGGCCCGGAGGAGCTTCTCCTCGGGGCTGAGCTGGGTTTCGCCCTTGGGGGTGATCTTCCCCACCAGGACGTCGCCCGGCTTCACCTCGGCGCCGATGCGGATGATTCCCGACTCGTCGAGGTCCTTGAGGGCCTCCTCACCGACGTTGGGGATGTCGCGGGTGATCTCTTCCTTCCCCAGCTTGGTGTCCCGGGCGATGCACTCGAACTCCTCGATGTGGATCGAGGTGAAGATGTCGTCCTTGAGCAGGCGCTCGGAGAGCAGGATCGAGTCCTCGAAGTTGTAGCCCTGCCAGGGCATGAAGGCGACGACCACGTTCGCCCCCAGCGCCAGCTCACCGGTCTCGGTGGCGGGCCCGTCGGCGATGACGTCGCCCTTCCGCACCCGGTCGCCCTTCTTCACGATGGGCTTCTGGTTGAGGCAGGTGTTCTGGTTGCTCCGCTGGTACTTGAGCAGGTTGTAGATGTCGACCTCGGACCCGACGTCCGAGACGTTGCCCACGTCCGCCTTGACCACGATGCGGCTCGCGTCCACGGCCTCGACCACGCCGTCCCGCCGCGCCACGCAGGTGACGCCCGAGTCGCGGGCCACCACCGCCTCCATCCCCGTGCCCACCAACGGCGACTGGGTGCGGAGGAGCGGCACCGCCTGGCGCTGCATGTTGCTGCCCATCAGCGCGCGGTTGGCGTCGTCATTTTCCAGGAAGGGGATCAGCGAGGCGGCCACCGAGACCAGCTGGTTCGGTGACACGTCCATGAGATCGACGTCCTCGGGCTTTGCCTGGACGAACTCGCCCCCGCGCCGGCTGGACACCAGCTCGTTGATGAACTTGCCCTTCTTGTCGAACTCGGCGTTGGCCTGGGCGATGGTGTGCTTCTCCTCCTCCAGCGCCGAGTAGAAGGCGGTCTCGCCGGTGACCGCCCCACCCTCGACCTTCCGGTAGGGGGTCTCGACGAAGCCGAACTCGTTCACCCGGGCGAAGGTGGAGAGCGAGGCGATGAGGCCGATGTTCGGACCTTCCGGCGTCTCGATGGGGCAGATGCGGCCGTAGTGCGTGGGGTGCACGTCGCGCACCTCGAAGCCGGCGCGCTCGCGGGTCAGACCGCCCGGGCCCAGGGCCGAGAGGCGCCGCTTGTGCGTCACCTCGGACAGGGGGTTGGTCTGATCCATGAACTGGCTGAGCTGGCTACTGCCGAAGAACTCCTTGATCACCGCCGTCACTGGCTTGGCGTTGATCAGGTCGTGGGGCATGAGCGTCTCGATCTCTTGCAGACTCATCCGCTCCTTGATCGCCCGCTCCATGCGCACCAGGCCGATGCGGTACTGGTTCTCGAGCAGCTCGCCCACCGCGCGGACGCGCCGGTTGCCGAGGTGGTCGATGTCGTCGATGGTCCCGCGGCCGTTCTTCAGGTCGATCAGGTAGCGGATGACCTCGAGGATGTCGCGCTTGGTGAGGATCTGCCCGTCGAGCGGCTCCTCGAGGCCGAACTTGAAGTTCAGCTTGAGGCGGCCGACCTTGCTGAGGTCGTAGCGCTCGGGGTTGAAGAACAGGTTGGTGAAGAGGTTGATCGCCGTCTCCGGCGTCGGAGGATCGCCGGGGCGGAGGCGCCGGTAGATCTCCATGATCGCCTGCTCGGGCGAGTCGATCTTGTCCATCATCAACGTCTCACGCAGGTACGGACCCACGTTGAGGTTGTCGATGAAGAGGACCTTGAACTCCCTGATGCCACGCTTGAGGAGCTCGTCCACCTTCTCCTGGCTGACCTCCTCGTTGCACTCGAGGATCACCTCGCCGGTGGCCTCGTCCACCACGTCGTAGGCCGAGACCTTGGTGAACAGCTCGTCGGCGTCGATGGGCAGGGTGCGCATCTTCGCCGCCTCGAGCTTCTTGATTGCCCCGCGGGTGAACTTGCGGTTCTTCTTGACGATCACCTCGCCGGACTTGGTCTTGATGTCGCGGGTGGCGCGCTGGCCGGGGAGCAGCTCCAGCTCCACCGACTTCTCGTAGTCGGTCGCCGAGTTCAGGTAGATGGTCTCGGTGGCGTAGTAGTAGTTGAGGATCTCCTCGGTGGTGCCGCGGAACTCGATGGGGTTCTTCTTCGCGGTGTCGGGCACCGCGCCCAGGGCGCGGATCAGCACCGTGGCCGGCAGCTTTCGGCGGCGATCGATGCGAACGTAGAGCAGGTCCTTGTGGTCGAACTCGAAGTCGATCCACGAGCCGCGGTAGGGAATGATGCGGGCGTTGTAGAGCAGCTTGCCCGAGCTGTGGCTCTTGCCCTTGTCGTGGTCGAAGAAGGCGCCGGGGCTACGGTGCAGCTGGCTGACGACGACCCGCTCGGTCCCGTTGATGATGAAGGTCCCGTTCTGGGTCATCAGCGGGATCTCGCCGAAGTAGACCTCCTGCTCCTTGACGTCGCGGATGCTCTGCGCCCCGGTCTCCTCGTCCTTGTCCCAGACCACCAGGCGCACCACCACCTTGATCGGGGCGGAGTAGGTCATCCCCCGCTGGTGGCACTCGTCGACGTCGTACTTCGGCCGCTCGAGGTTGTAGCTCACGAACTCCAGCGAGCTGGTCTCGTTGAAGTCACGGATGGGGAAGACCGACTTGAAGACGCCCTGCAGTCCAACGTCTTCGCGCTTGTCCGGTGCGACATCCGCCTGGAGGAACTTCTCGTACGACTGCTTCTGGATGTTGATGAGGTTGGGGATGTCGATGATCTTCTGGATCTTCGCGAAGCTCTTCCGGGTGCGGAAGTTGTTCTGGACGCTGGCGGGCATTCGGACTCCCTGACGGCGGGAAGCAGGTTTCTCAAAAGGGCGATGCCGGCATCCCTCCAGGGTGGAGGAGGACGCCGGCACGCCGAACGGAAAAGAGCGCGGAGCGAGGGCGCCGGGGGACGTGGGGCCCCGGCGCGCGCGCGAACAGCGCAGGCGACTACTTGATCTCGACGGTGGCGCCAGCGGCGGTGAGCTGGTCCTTGATCTTCTTGGCGTCGTCCTTGTTGACGCCTTCCTTCACCGTCTTGGGAGCACCCTCGACCAGGTCCTTGGCCTCCTTCAGGCCCAGACCGGTGATGGCGCGGATCTCCTTGATGACGTTGATCTTGTTGGCACCGGCGTTGGCGAGGACGACCGTGAACTCGGTCTTCTCCTCGGCCGGGGCAGCGGCAGCGGCACCCCCACCGGCGCCCGCCGCAGCGACGGCGACGGCGGCGGCGGACACACCCCACTTCTCCTCGAGCTTCTTCACGAGCTCGGCGGCCTCCATCACCGTGAGGGAGGACAGCGAGTCGACGATCTGATTCAGGTCTGCCATGGCGGAATTCAGCCTCTTAACGGGACTTGACTCTGCGCAGCAGAGCTGTCCCCAGTGAAAGGGTTAGAAATCTAATCGCT